>Ga0315899_10007992_pt1 | contig 11352 bp, 9 predicted proteins | sample LakEriMetagenome_2_FD_203518 | JGI IMG/M metagenome (GOLD analysis project Ga0315899, IMG submission 203518) | Freshwater fungal communities from buoy surface, Lake Erie, Ohio, United States - Buoy 4 MA112 | ecosystem: Environmental > Aquatic > Freshwater > Lake | place: USA: Lake Erie, Ohio...
AGACACTGAAATAGCTGCATTATCAAACCATTGCTTTGACAATAAATCACCAAAAGCATTTGCCCCCGCATTGTATCCATAATTAGCATTCAATAATAATCGGGGTAAATAGCCCGCCTTAATGCTTTTCAAATCCAATTCCGCTAGGCTTTCTTGAGTTTTCAAAATGGAATATTCAATTCGATTGGCATAGTTAAAAGGTCCAGCCAAGTCGTTAAAATTGTTTTGTAATTCAATTTGCTCCAAGCTAACACTTAAGCGAATCGACTCTTCCATGGGATATCCCATTTGGAATTTCAACAACGAATAGGACATTTCTTGAAGTCGGTATACATTCTCTAACTCCGTCTTTAAATTATTTGCTTGGACATCTAAGCGCTGTACGTCTATTTTCTCTACAAATCCCTGAGCATTCAAGGCTTTTGTTTCTTTCAATAGAGAATCCAGTCGGCTAACATTCACCTGCAATAATTGCATGCGCTTGTCATTCACCAAAATACCATAATACGCTTTAGTCACATTTTCGGCCACTTGCTGCTTAGACTGAGTCACACCCTTCACAGAAAGATCTTTGTAAACTTGGGATGCTTTTAAGCCCAATAAATAAGTTCCGTCGAAAACGAGTTGGCTCATCGATACATTAGCAAATCCAGAATTTTCCACACCAAATTTTGCAGCGATCAATTCGCTCTCAGGAGCTGCAGGATTAAAAATTCTTGCTGGAATAAATACACGTTGCAAAATCAGGTTATTCACAAATTGAACCCCACCGTTTACTTGGGGGAGACCTATTGCTTTAATTTCATTGATTTTGGCTCCTGCATTTTGCAAATCAATTTGGCTATTCTTCACTTGTACATGATGAATGATGGCATAGTCAATCGCTTCTTTTAAGCTAAAAGACTGCGCCAAGCTTCCAAAAGAAATTAAAAAGGAAAAGCCGACAAAAATATTTCTTAGGCGGATCATAAGGGTAAATTGTTTTTATAAGATGTGTATAGTGTTAAACCTTTTTCGGTTAAAATCCCGCGCATGAAAATATCCAACATGACCAGTTGGGTTTCGTACAAGGGTAATTTGTTATTTGGATAAAAGTCAGGATTAAAGGCAAAATTAACTTCGGCCATCCGCAAGCGCGCTAATAATTCGAAATCGATATCATTTCTGAAATAGCCAAATTGTGCGCCCTTCTTAAAGTCAGCAATCAGATTTTCGTTGATACATTTTTCGCTGTGCTCTACGAAAAGGGTAAAGGCATTTGGGAAATACTTTTGAATCTCATATAAAAGACGAGGATTCATTTGGGTGATTAAATCCTTGGTCATCTCGAAAGACTTGAACATCTTTTCGATCACGTTTGAATAGAGCCTATCCAGCTCTTTCCATTTGGCAAAATCCTCTTCAGTGAACATTTTAACCACTTCATATACCATTGAATCCTTATCAGGAAAATGTTGATATATCGTTTTTTTCGAAATCCCTAATTCGTTCGCAATCGCATCCATCGTGACGGTCTTTACTCCGTAACGAAAGAATAATTCAGTTCCTTTAATTAGAATACGCGATTTCATTTGCTAAACTCGGTGGGTAATTGAGCTGCAAAACTATGGAAACTTTTGGAGACTACAAAGTTTTCTTGTATTATTTTTAGATTAATAAAAGATTAATTTTGACTAACGGCCAAAATCATCTTGCAAGCGGACGATATCTGATTCGTCAGAAGGTTGGTTTTCATCGGTATGTTGCCAGATTTCCGCCACTACTCCCCAGCGATCTAAGCCGATTAATCGGTGGCGTTCTCCTTGTTGGAGTTTAATAAAATCCCCAGCATCATAAGAACCCACGGAGCCTTGTTCGTCTGTATCTGAGATGGCGATGCCAACGGGCCCAGAAATGACGGTCCAGATTTCCGCTCTTTTAAAATGGTATTGCCATGAAAGGCGTTTTGCAGGGGCTACAATCAAAAATTTGGGACTTAATTTATTGGTGATTTGAATCGCATCCATGCTCAAGTTAGGGAAAAATTGAGCCGCGAACTTAGGTGCCTGTGATTCATCCAATACGAAAAAACCTCCCCAGGGTCTAGAAAAATCTTTGGAAATCACTTGATATCCTAATTCAGCAATATAGGTTTCTACCTTTTCGAAAACTTCTTGGGCAGTCAAATTACTTTCAAATACTGGTAGCATGATTTATAAATTTTTACAAAAATAAAAAGACGGGAAAAGATTCCCGTCTTTTGAATAAAATATTATGTTATAATTGATTACTTCTTCTCGTCAAGCTTCCAACCCGCACGATATTCGCGCTTAACAAATTGGTTTGCTGCCTCAAAATTCGTAATCCTCATATTGGCCGCATCCCAGTCGAGCTGCTGACGACCGATATATTTAGCCGTTCTACCCTCTCCTTCACGAAGCATATAAGTACGAATGGCAATATTTCCCATCAAAACGGATTCTGTAAATGGTCCTGAATAGTCAAACCCAGAGCTCACTTCCATTTTACCATATCCTGCTTTACAAGCCTCAACCCATTGAGTCTGATGACCTGCTGGTCCATTAGCTACACGAGCATACGTAATTTTGCTTGGCAATTCCGCTTCTGGCACTTGCTTTCCATTTTTGAAAACCTTAGGATACATTCCATAAGTACCGCAAGTCATGATTCCTTTAGTGCCAATTAAAATTACGCCATTCGTTCCATCTGGATCGCCAATCACCTCACTCGCCGGAATTCCTTCTGGATGTGGGGCACGAAGTCCTCCGTCGTACCAAGTCAACGTAACAGCCGATTTATTTCTAGCTGATGGCGCATAGCGTAAAGTCGTCATGGATGATGGTGGACATCCTTCTGGAATCCACTCAGGAACCCAATCTTGTAAGAATACGGATCCCACTGAACATTCCACAGTTAAGGCATCGCGAATTCCCAACACTTTAAATGGAGGATCTAATAAGTGACATCCCATATCTCCTAAGGCTCCGGTACCATAATCCCACCAACCTCTCCACTTAAATGGCAAAAGGGCTGGATTGTATTCTCTATATTTAGCAGGTCCTAACCAAAGGTCCCAATCTAACTCTTGGGGTGCAGGTGATCCCGCAGCTGGGTAGGTAATTCCTTGTGGCCAAACTGGACGATTGGTCCAAACTTGTACCGTATGAACTTTGCCAATAACCCCCGCGTCAAACCACTCCATCATTTGACGAACACCGTCTCCTGATGAACCTTGATTTCCCATTTGGGTCACCAACTTCATTTCACGTGCTTTTTCGGTCATCATTCTAGCCTCAAAAATATCGTGCGTCAAAGGCTTTTGAACGTACACGTGCTTTCCACGGTTCATCGCCGCCATCGCTATGGTCGTATGCGTATGGTCAGGAGTAGATACAATAACGGCATCTACATTATTTCCTTCTGTCTCTAAAGCTTTGCGGAAATCTTTGTAATATTTAGCATTTGGAAGCTCCTTGCGGGCTTTTACTGATTGGCGATCATCGACATCCACCAGGGCTACGATGTTTTCTGCTCCTTTATTAAAAGAGCTCATGATGTCGCTATACCCTTTACCACCGGCACCAATTCCCATGATGTTTAATTTATCGGAAGGAGCTGTAAAACCTTTGCCCAACACGTGGCGAGGAACAATGTAAAAACTTGCGGCGGCTACTGAAGCATTTTTGATAAAGTTTCGCCTTGAATCATTACTCATAATAATCGTTATTTAGGTTAGTTAAATCGGACAAAATGATTTTATAGATCCTAATACTCCAGATAATTAAAACCACATGATTTAGTAAAATTGAAAAAAAATTGGCAAAAAGCAAACCGAATGAGATATATTTTATTTTATCCAGAACTACAATAAACGAAAAAGGGGAAGCTTTCGCCTCCCCTTTTTTCTAAACTTATTTCAAAAGATTACTCAGCTTTCTTAGATTTTTTCTCTAATTTTTTAATCGCTTGAGCTCTTTCAGCGCCTTCCATTTGCTCTTTTAAAGCAGATAAAGCACCGATATCACCCATGGTCGATTTCTCAGCTGTAGAAGCTGCTGGTTTGTCAGCTGCCGCTTTAGTCGTTTTCTTTTTCTCTGGCTTAGCCGTAGCAGCTGCTACTTCTTCAGCCGTAGCTTCCGTAAACGTTCTTGTGTGAGAAAGAATAATCTTACGATCTTCTTTTTGGAATTCAATGACTACGAAATCCAATGCCTCACCTACTTCAGCCACAGACTCATCAGCCTTAACTAATTGCTTCAAAGGAGCTAAACCTTCTATCCCGTAAGGCAATTCTAATACAGCCATTTTATCTGTCTTAGAAATGATGGTTGCTTTTTGAACGGATCCTAATGTAAATACGCTTTCAAAAGTATCCCAAGGATTTTCTTCTAATTGCTTATGTCCTAAAGCTAAACGACGATTTTCAGCGTCTAATTCTATCACAACCACATCTAAAGCGTCACCTACTTTAACAAATTCAGATGGATGTTTGATTTTCTTGGTCCAAGATAAATCAGATACGTGAACTAATCCGTCGATACCTTCTTCTAACTCAAGGAATAAACCAAAATTAGTTAGGTTACGAACTGTTCCTTTATGTTTGGTACCAATCGCGTATTTAGCAAGTAAATCTGTTTTGTTCCAAGGATCTTCTGTCAATTGCTTAACGCCTAATGACATTTTGCGCTCAGCACGATCTAAAGTCAACACAACAGCTTCCATCTCATCGCCTACTTTCAAGAAATCCTGTGGATTACGTAAATGTTGAGACCATGACATTTCAGACACGTGGATTAAACCTTCAACGCCTGGAAGAACTTCTAAAAATGCACCGTAATCGGCCACATTAACAATTTTACCTTTTACTTTCGAACCCACTTCAGTTTCCGCAGCTAAAGCCTCCCAAGGGTGTGCTTGTAATTGCTTCATACCTAAAGAGATACGTTTTTTGTTTTCATCGAAATCCAACACAACCACTTGGATTTTTTGATCCAATTTCAACACTTCTTGTGGATGGTTTATGCGGCCCCATGAAATATCAGTAATGTGAAGTAAGCCGTCAACACCACCTAAATCGATGAACACACCGAAATTAGTCATGTTTTTAATCACTCCTTCTAATACTTGACCCTTATCTAAATTCGTCAAAATAGTCTGACGTTGAGCCTCAAGATCCTTTTCAATTAAAACTTTATGGGAAACAACTACGTTGTCATTTGTATGATTAATCTTAACCACCTTAACCTCCATATTTTTACCTACAAAAATATCGAAATCACGGATTGGCTTCACATCAATTTGAGAACCTGGCAAGAACGCCTCAATTCCAAAAATATCAACAATTAAACCGCCTTTAGTACGACGCTTAACAAAACCATTGATGATAACATCTTCTTCCAAAGCTTTCTCAATGTTCGTCCAAGCACTCATTACCTTAGCTAATTTGCGAGACAATGTTAATTGGCCATTCGCATCTTCTTGGTTTTCAATGTATACTTCTACTTCATCACCAGGCTTTAAATCTGGCATATCACGGAATTCAGAAGCAGATACTAATCCATCTGATTTAAATCCAATGTTGATGATTACTTCACGGTCTGTTTTGCTCACTACTACCCCCTTCACTACCTCTTTCTCAGTCACCGAATTTAAGGTTGCCTCAATAGCAGCCTCCATTTTTTCTTTAACATCAGCCGCATAACTGCCACCGAATCCTTTACCTTCAACTAAATCCCAGTCGAAATCTTTTGGTTGTTTTGACATAAATTTTTTGCCCTGGTTACATCAACACGTCGGGCTAACATGCTGAACTTAAGTGTATAATTAAATTTTAAATCGGGGTGCAAAGATAAATAAAAATATTTCATATTCAATGAATTTCTTTAAATTCGAATTCTCAAGACCTATCAAACATGAAAAAAATCAATCTTTTGGGCTTACTAATGGCCTTCATTCTTTTTTCTTTCCTTAGTTTTTCACAAAATTCAAATAAACCCATGGCAGCAATTTCGTCCAAATCCTTTGGCAAAACCCTTTCAGGAGAATCTGTTACCCTATTTACCATGAAAAATGCTTCTGGAATGGAAGTTCAAATCATGAATTATGGAGGTATCATCACTAAAATTTTAACTCCCGATAAAAATGGTATCGTCGAAGATGTGGTGTTAGGTTTTGAAACATTAGATGAATACATCAAAGAAAACCCGTTTTTTGGTGCATCCGTAGGCCGTTATGGCAATAGAATTGCCAAAGGAAAATTTACACTAGATGGTGTTGGGTACCAATTACCTCTTAATAATAATGGAAATTCCCTACATGGAGGTTTAAAAGGATTTGACAAAAAGGTCTGGCAAGTAATTTCATCAGGCGAAACGGCAGATGGACCTAAACTTGTTTTAAAATATATATCCACCGATATGGAAGAAGGATTTCCAGGAAACTTAACAGTTCATTTATCGTATATATTAACAGCTAAAAATGAATTGTCGATTGAATTTTCTGCGACGACTGATAAAGCAACGGTGATCAACCTGTGTAATCATAGTTATTTCAACTTAAGCGGAAATGGAAAGCAAAATGTGTTGGGTCACACCTTGCAATTAAACGCTCCTAAACTTGTAGCTGTAGATAATCTATTAATCCCGACCGGTGATTTAATTCCTGTGGCAGGAACGCCATTCGATTTTTTAACGCCTCAAGTGATTGGCAGCAGAATTGATCAAACAGAAAATGAGCAAATTAAGCGTGGGGGTGGTTACGATCATTGTTTTGCATTTGACAAACCAGTAGGCCAATTTGCCGTGGTAGCCATCGCACATGATCCCATTTCCGGCCGTACGTTAGAAGCGTCGACCACCGAACCTGGAGTTCAGTTGTACACGGGCAACTTTCTGGACGGACACCTAAAAGGAAAGAATGGAGCTGTTTATGGAAAAAGATCAGGTTTCTGTCTTGAGACCCAGCACTATCCAGATTCTCCGAACCAACCAAGCTTCCCGAGCACTGTGTTGAGACCCGGAAATCGCTATACTACTAAAACCAATTATAAGTTTTTCGTTCAGTAATCAATGATAGGTTTAAGGGAAATCAAATTCCCTTAAACCTATTTTATAATTTTTTTGCCTCCTCCCAATACACATCCATCTCAGCTAAGGTCATTTCCGACAAAGCTTTTCCCATTTCGGCCGCTCTTTTTTCAAGGTGCTGAAATCGTTTAATAAATTTTCTGTTCGTTCGCTCCACCGCCGTTTCGGGATTTAGGTCGATAAACCTTGCAAAATTGACCAGACTAAAAATAAGATCCCCCAATTCACCTTCCGCTTCATTTCGATCCGCTTCGGATAAATCTTTACCCACAAACGTTTCCTTAAATTCCCCTAATTCCTCCTCCACTTTTTCCCAGACCTGCTCCTTTTCCTCCCAATCAAATCCCGCGCCCCGAGCTTTTTCCTGAATGCGCATCGCCTTAACTAAAGCCGGCAGGGAATTTGGCACGCCGCCTAAAACCGACTTATTCCCCTCCTTTAATTTTAACGTTTCCCAATTAGCCTTCACCTGCTCCTCCGTCTCAGCAACAACATCTCCATAAATGTGAGGGTGGCGCGAAATCAATTTTTCACATAAGCTATTCAACGAATCAGTGACGTCAAAAGCACCCGTCTCCGAACCAATTTTCGCATAAAAAACTAGATGCAAAAACAAATCGCCTACCTCTTTCTTGACTTCATTTAAATCGCCCTGAAGGACCGCCTCAGATAATTCGTAGGTTTCCTCTATCGTCAAATGACGCAAAGAATCCATCGTTTGTTTTTTATCCCAAGGGCATTTTTCCCTCAAGTCATCCATCATACAAAGTAATCGATCAAAGGCCTCCGCCGCTTCTGGATATCGCATCATTTATGGGTTTAAGCCGTAAACACGGACATAGTCAATAACAAATTTATTAGGAAATATCGAATCGTCAATCCCCTTTTGGCCACCCCAATTTCCACCTATCGCTAGATTTAATAAGATGTGTTGCTTTTTGTCAAATGGCCATTCTTCCCAACCTTTGCCCGAATTCTCAAAATAAAAGTATTGTTTCCCATCAATATAGGCTTGGATCGTTTTAGGAGTCCACTCAATGGAATACACATGAAATGCGGTATCAAAATCATCCACTTTGGTGGTTGACGTTTTCTGCGTTCCTATCACATGATTAAACGCTTTTGTGTGAACCGAAAAATGCATCACGGTCGGGTCAAAACCCACATGTTCCAAGATATCAATTTCCCCATTGTCCGGCCAATACTGTCCACCATAATCCGACTGACTCGCTAAGGTCCAAATAGCAGGCCAATTGCCTCTACCCACAGGAACTTTCGCGCGAACCTCTACCTTGCCATATAAAAAATCTTTTTTGCCCTTAGAAACGATGCGCGCTGAAGTGTAATTCTTACCTCCAAAATTTTCTTTTTTGGCTTCGATCGTTAGCAAGCCATTTTCGATATGCACATTGTCTTTGTCGGCCTCCGTGTAATATTGCAATTCATTGTTGCCCCAACCAGATCCCCCGACATCATAAGACCAAATTTTCGAATCCGGTAATCCCGGAGTGTCAAATTCATCTGCCCAAATAGGCGTTGCCGTAAAAGTAAAGACCTTAGGTACCGAAACGATGGGAGTTTGTATGGCTTTTTGGCCTAATGGAAGTTTCTCTTCAGCCGACTGGCAAGCCAAAGACATGGAGATAAAAATCCCGGCCGTCAGTAAAAATCGTTTGTGCATCATAAATTATTTTGAATCAAAAATAGATAGAATCAAAGTTAATCCCTATCCCAACAAATTTTAATTCCGTAATTTAACGTCAAATATTTTTCCATGGATTTCAAACTCACTTCTGCTTATAGTCCTACCGGCGATCAACCCACCGCTATACGCCAATTAGTAGAAGGAATTGCCAATAATGAACAAGCGCAAACATTGCTGGGCGTCACAGGATCAGGCAAGACGTTTACCATTGCAAACGTAATTCAGCAAATCAATAGACCCACGTTAATTTTAAGCCATAATAAAACCTTGGCAGCCCAATTGTATGGGGAATTCAAGTCCTTTTTTCCTGAAAATGCGGTCGAATATTTTATCTCCTATTACGACTATTACCAACCCGAAGCGTTTATTGCATCCACCGGGACTTACATAGAAAAAGATTTATCCATCAATCAAGAAATTGAGAAATTACGTCTCGCCACAACGTCCTCGTTGATGTCTGGCCGAAGAGACATTATCGTAGTCGCTTCGGTCTCTTGTATTTATGGCATGGGAAATCCCGATGAATATCGAAATTCGATTTTACGCATAGGCGTTGGGGAAGTAATTTCCAGAAATCAGTTTTTGTTTCGCTTAGTGGAGATTTTGTACGCACGTACAGAAGGCGAATTTTTGAGGGGAACTTTTAGGGTCAAAGGTGATACCGTAGATATATTTTTAGCCTATGCAGATTTCGGGTATCGGATCATCTTTTTTGGCGATGAGATTGAACAAATCCATCGGATAGATCCATGGACGGGAAAGAAAATTTCCACCGAAACGTTGATTGCTATTTTCCCAGCGAATTTATTTGTGACGGGTAGAGAGACATTGAATCAAGCCATTTCATTTATCCAAGAAGATTTGGTCAAGCAGATTTCCTATTTTGGTAAAGAGGGCCGACTAACGGAAGCAGAGCGAATTAAGCAGCGGACGGAATTTGATTTGGAGATGATGCGAGAATTGGGTTATTGCTCAGGCATCGAAAATTATTCCCGCTATTTTGATCAAAGAAAACCGGGCCAAAGACCCTTTTGCTTATTAGACTTTTTCCCCGATGATTTCCTGATGGTCGTGGACGAAAGCCATGCCACCATGCCCCAAATCAGAGCGATGTGGGGTGGAGACCGGTCTAGAAAAGAATCCTTGGTCGAATATGGATTTAGGTTGCCGTCCGCGATGGACAATCGGCCATTAACTTTTCAGGAATTTGAAGACGTCATCGGCCAAACCATTTTTGTTTCTGCGACGCCTTCCGATTATGAGTTGAGGCGTTCAGAGGGCGTGGTGGTGGAGCAAGTCATTAGGCCAACAGGCCTTTTGGATCCTTTGATTGAAGTAAGGCCAACGAAAAATCAAATCGACGATTTGTTGGACGAGATTCATGGCCGGATAAAAAGTCAGGAGCGGGTGTTGATAACTACCCTAACCAAACGAATGGCGGAGGAATTATCGAAATACTTAGACCGAGTGGGGATTAAATGCCGCTATATACATTCAGAAATCAAATCGCTAGAGCGGGTTGAAATATTGAGGGAGTTAAGGCTTGGCGTTTTTGACGTATTAGTGGGGGTCAACTTACTTCGCGAGGGCCTAGATTTACCGGAAGTTTCGTTGGTTGCTATTATGGATGCCGATAAAGAAGGGTTCCTACGTGACATTAGGTCCTTAATTCAAACGATCGGTCGGGCAGCCAGAAATGAAAATGGGAAAGTACTCATGTATGCGGACCGAATGACGGGCTCGATGACCAATGCGATTTCGGAAACCAATCGGAGAAGAGCCATCCAAATGGCCTACAATGAGGAACATGGGATAACCCCAAAAACCATTTGGCGAAGTCATGAGGAAATTATGGAGCAAACTTCCATTGCCGATCGGATGACTAGGCCTACAAAATCATACGGACTTAGCCCGGAAGAGCGTTTGCAAGTGGCAGATCCACTTCTTCAATACATGTCTAAGAAGGAATTAAGCAAGCAATTGGAAAACGTCCGCAAAGAGATGGAAAAAGCAGCGAGAGAATTGGATTTCCCATTAGCCGCTAAATTGAGAGACGAAATGAATGCCATCGAAAAAATGGCCTTAAAATAAAATGGGTTAAGATTTTAGCCCTAACCCATTTGAAATTTTATTCCTCAATAAAAGGATAATTCTCCTCTACGTAAACGTCCTTGTACGCCTCTGATTTATCAGGGAATGGAGACACCTCCGCAAAATCCACAGACTCTTGAACAAGCACTTTAATTTTTTCGTCGATTTTATCTAAATCTGCTTGGGATAAAATATTATTTGTCAAGATCGTATGCTTCACCTGCTCGATGGGATCGCGATCCTTGTAGGATTCCACCTCGTCTTTAGAACGATATTTTTGTGGATCCGACATCGAGTGTCCACGGTAACGGTAGGTTCTAAACTCTAAAAAAGTAGGTCCTTCGCCAGCACGCGCACGAGCAGCTGCTCTTGACACTGCTTCGTGAACTAACTCAACATTCATGGCATCCACCGGTTCAGAAGGCATATCGTATGCTTCGCCTATTGTATACAAATCGGTTACGTTTGACG
>Ga0315899_10007994_pt1 | contig 11351 bp, 6 predicted proteins | sample LakEriMetagenome_2_FD_203518 | JGI IMG/M metagenome (GOLD analysis project Ga0315899, IMG submission 203518) | Freshwater fungal communities from buoy surface, Lake Erie, Ohio, United States - Buoy 4 MA112 | ecosystem: Environmental > Aquatic > Freshwater > Lake | place: USA: Lake Erie, Ohio...
GTTTGGCCGGGCACAGCGACGAGTTCCCAAGCCGAGACATCCCCAGTCTGTTTAGCGCTTGTTTTTATTCTTTTGTTGTCTTATTCTTTGTCTGCAAGTAAAAGCCGTTAGTCGCTGTTTTCCCCAGGAGAGGATGGAAGCTGCCCTTATTCCATTGTGTTTCTGAGGATGTCCGGAAACCAATTCTTTTCGAACAATCTCGAATTCCAATTCCAAACGAGATTGTTCGGAAAGAATCGATTTCACCCCGTTTAGTCAGGTGTTCAGCCTGACTCTTGGTGTAAAGATTAAAAAAACGCTGGAATCCGCTCCGAGCATACAAAAAAGAATACGGAACATGGAAGTGCGGAAACGCTGCGATCAGGTGTCACGGCCCGTCTGAATCCCACGAGTTATCAGAGCCCGAACTCTGCTCTGCTGATACACCCTCCAGCTCTCCATTTATGTTAGCATGGTGTCCCGCACCTATTTTCGTCTGATCCCCCGCGCCTGTGTTCGTCTGAGCCCCCGTACCTCGAGAACAACGCATGGTCCACGCCAGCCGCAGCTGGGCCAGCGACAGATTGCTGTTAAACACCACACCCAGCGAAGAGTAGACCTCCCGGACATCATTCTTCCCTTGAAAATCATCCAGAGACTGCAGAATCTCACAGAGGCCCGCACTGTCAATGTAGGGCGTGTCGTCGCCATCCACCTTGAAGGCTACCATGTCAAATAATGGGGCCAGATCGTCGGCCTCTAGCACCGACCTTTCTTTCGTGCCTGAAGTATCTGACATTTTCAGTTCAAACATGCCATCAGAGGTCAACGACACTTCGCCCTTGCCATCCAAAAGGGCGTGCTGCTCACCATCATTATTGTCTTTCGACGTGACACTGTCCGCCTCGCGTTCACTCACCTCGAGCTCAAACCCGAACATGCGGCTCATATCCAGTTCACTATGTCGCGGACTGGGCTCAACAGCCCGGCCGTAAAGGCCGCTAGAGTTGGCATCCTGCACATCAGAGAGAGAGAGCGTGGCAGGCTTCCGAGGTACCCCTGCAGATGCCTGGTCTGAAGCCCCGGTTGATGTAGACACTCCTGCTAGAGAAGCAGGCGCCTTGGTCTCATCCGGGGTGCTCGCGCGGGTCCGGGCCCGCGTGATAGTGGCAGGGCGGACGACAAGCGACAATGGCGAGTTTGATGGCGGCTCGCATGGCGCCCCAGGCCAACGACCGGATTCGTCGCTGCCATCACTGCGGCTGCTGCGATTTGTTCTGGGAGTGATCTGCTCCTCCGTTCGCGGGGTTACTTGGCTTACATAGGCACGAGCACGGGCTGCGACTCCCGGGGTCGTCATCTGCGCATCTGGTCTATCCAAATCTTGCAATTCGTGCAAAGTCGCATCCGCTCCATTCTTTGTCTTGCAGCAAGTCTTGATGAGTCGCTTCCGGAACCAAAAGACATTACAGCCAACGAAGACGACAGCAGATATGGTAATGACAGCCGCTGCTAAGGGAGAAGATGATTGCTCTGCAGGCACATCGCGCTCCGCGCTCGTCTGCGGCGAGGTTGGATTGCCAACCAGAACCGCAGTTTTCGATATCAGTTTGACATTAGCTGTGATGGTTGGATTTCCCGTCTCTCTGGCCAGTCTGGAAGACAATGTAAAGGAAAAGGAAGATTCCAGTATTGCCGTCACAAGCTCAATTTCATTTGTGCTCTCCATTTCAAACTTGACCAGCACGTTTGCTGTTTGCAACAACAGTCGACCACGTGCCTGCGTGCAGCCCGCCGCGCTATCACACAATTCGAAGATTCGGATGCTCGCAACGTGGGGCTCGAGCATATCTTGCAGGATCCTGAGGAATGTAGGTGCGCAGCAGCTGAGAAAGACATCCTGCCCTGCGATGCCGCCCAAAACAGCCTGAGCCTGCACGCGAAAGACTTCCTGTTTCATCGGCTGAGATGCAACCTCCACCGGTGCCGGTGTCTGTAAAGCAGGTGCAGTAGACGGCACAGGACTAGAAGTCAAGATTGTGGTCGCCACCAGCTGCGAAGTTGCGACTGTGATGTTGCAAAATGCCTCAGACGGCGATGCTTCCTTTTCAGTCAAAGAGCCCCTTTTACACGGCAAGCATGTGCTTGAATCCTGAGCACGCAGCCGCGAGCTATAAGTGTTGATGGGACAGGGGTTCGGCGCTTTTGACAGCATCCCGCAGTAGTATCCTGCGGGGCAATCCGCACACACGGTGCTGCCCCTTTGACTGCTAAAAGTCCCGGACGGACAGGGCGTGCACGCAACAGCGCCTGGAGATGCCCCGAAAAGACCTTGGCCACATTCCGTGCAAGCATCCTTTTCGGCTGCATGACCTGTGCTGTTGCCCTGCGTCCCTGGCGGGCAGGGGACCTGGCAGGGGAAGGAGTCGACGACACAGTCTCTCTGCGTAGCTGCAGGACAGTAGTGAGCGGAGGGGCATGGAACTGGGAAATCTGTCTCCATGGCGCAGGTGTGTCCAGCTGGGCAGACCCCGCACTCGTCTGGGCTGGATGCTCCTGGCCGAGGATTGAATGTGCCTTCTAGACAGGGCTTGGGGGCACTGTTGCAGGCCGAGAAGCAATCGCAATATTTGCCGGGAGGGCATGGACAGCAAAAGTCCTTGCACTTGGTATTGTAAAAGGATCCGCACGAGCAGTTCCCCAGCCCACACCCGCACGTTTGTCCCTGGGCACACGTTGCCTGGACAGGCGTGCTGCCGTCGATCGACAGCCGAAATTTCCTTACCATCTGGCGACTGTCGGCGAAGAATATCGACATTTCTTCCCCATTCTCACCGTCGACCGCAAAGCCACCGGTGCGATGAGGGAGTGACCAGCTACTGGATGTCGTGCCGTTGTGCAGCTGCCAGCCAAGAGGTATCTCATCCACGGCAGCTGCCCGAGAGGCCGCGTCCACGTTGATCAGCAGCAGCCGCGAGTGGTCAAAGTCGAGCCTGTCAAAGCCTGAAAGACTGTCGAAGCAGACCTGTCGAAGCATGCATGTTGTAATGCTTGTGCCAGGCGTGCAGGCTTTGACGGGCTCGACTGCGCGGTTTAACTCCTCTCTCGTGATGACTCCATCACCATCTGTGTCAAGAAGGTTGAAGTCTTCGTTTTCCTTGCGCGTGATACGCCCATCACCGTCGGCATCGACCAATTCAAACACAAAGCCAGCCCCCGACACTATGTGGAATTCACTCTTGGTGATCTTGCCATTGCCGTCCATGTCAAACACAGCAAAGCCCGCGTCCCATTCCGACCTCGAGATCTTGCATTCGTTCACAGGTACAAGAGGCCTGCATACATCACCATCCTTGTCAAGCAATTTGAACGCCACGCTGCAAACGCTGTTGAACTCCAACTCGGTGATAAAGCCATCTTTGTTCTGATCGATCATGTCAAAGCCTCTTCGGTATTCGGCCGCTGTAATCTCGCCGTCACCATCAGCGTCTAGCACGTCAAACGAGAACCTCGGGGCCACGGCTCTGCTAAACTCATCCTTGCTGATATACTGCCAAAGTCCAAGCAAAAGACCTTTTCGCCGGAGGCCTCTGTGATCGACATGGTGGCGGGGTCAGTGCTCTCAGCGTGTTACAAGTGTGGCGGAGGACAGATCAGGGAGTGGGTCGTGTTGTCGCATTGTGCTCAGGCATGCCATTTGGCTTGGAAGCTGTGTGGTGGAGGGTGAGGCGCATGAGGGGGCCGGATGTGTGTGTGATACTGTACTGTGTGTGATCCATAGACAGACACACACACACATACAGCGTTCTGGGTGTGCACGTCGACAGTGTATATGATACGTACCCGTCGTCCAAGACAGCCAATCGTCGGCCGTTCGAGCTGGCTGCGACGCAAGACGGCCGGGCAAGCTCCGGCAACGAAAAAGTGACGACAGTTCTGCGTTTGAAATCAATAGCACGCATTTTGCCGGCGCCCCCGTCTGCGACCACAAGCAGGAAGTTCGCAAACATCGACGTGTCGCGAATGGCTGCAATTGAGAGCGGGCTCGAAAAACGAGCCCTGGACGCGTCGCCATCAGCGAAGCCCTCAACGCTGCCAGCCAGCGTGTTCACTGCTCCATCGGCAAGTTCAATGATGCGCAAGCGATGGTTTCCAGTGTCTGCGACGACCAGCCGCGTGCCGCCGGGGTCCACTGCCACGCCCGTCGGTCGTTGAAAGCTGGCTGCCGTTCCGATGCCGTCTTGCATCCCAGTGAGGCCCGGCCGGCCGGCCAGCGTCGTCACAGAGTGGTCGTCGCGCGATAAACTGATCATCCGAATGCAGTGGTTGCCGCTATCTGTCACGACCAGCTGCAGCCCGGCCATGGCGAGACCGGCTGGTGCGTTAAACGCCGCCGTGGCACCCGTGCCATCTGCATGCCCGCGCTGCGCCCCGGCGACGGTGGCGACAGGGCCCGGGGGGCTCATGCGCACAGACCTCACGCGGCTGCTATCTCGGTCGGCAAAGAACAGTGTGCGGGTTGTGCTGTCGTAGACCGCACTCGCGACGGAACCGTCCTGCAGGCTCGGCGGCTCCCAGCGCTCCTCCCAGCGCCCGCCTGCGAGAGTCTGGCCAACCCACGCGCCATGAACGCCGAGGTGGGCCACCAGCAGGTACGCCAACCCGGCATGCCTTCTTGTAGCCCACTTCAAAAGCCCCCTGCACATGGCCCTGCCTGGATTTGAACTCCGTTATCCTACCTGTACCCCGGATGGCAAGTTCGTGGAGGCTGCGACCCGACACGCCGTGTTCGCAAGTGGACCGTACCGATAGGCACACTGGTACACCCAGACAGAGGAGACTGGATCCATTACCGTTGGACCGGGTGTTCCGAGAGATATTCGGTACTGGAGTACGGTTTACTCTCCGGAGCGGTCCGACATGGGCGGACGCCAGCGAGCGATGGCGACGCCGCCGCCGGTCGGCCACGACCTGGGCGCAGCCAAGCCGCGTGCCGCGGCGACCCCCGTCCGCGCGCTGTACAGGGGGGCGGCCAGTGCGCAGCGGAGTCGCGTGCGACCCCCGTCGGCGAGCTACACCGAAATTGGATTCTTCGGCAGAATCGCTCCTGGCCACCTCACCTCGATCTCGAGGGAGTATCGACCGCGGTCGGGGAAGTTAACGGAAGCAAAGCAGTATCCTGCCCTCTCTCCGCACGGCACGGAAAGCATCGCGCAAGACCACGGCGCCCACGTCGCTGAGGGCATGGCGGATCGCGGCGCACAGAAGCACGAGGACGAGGTGGCGCGTTTGAGGGCGGACTTGTCATTGCTAGTTGCCCGTGGTGCCAAGCTTCTGGAACATCTGAACGAGATCATGGTGAGAGCACTGTGCGCGTGAGCTTGGGGCATGCTCTCGCATCCGTAGCTGACCTCGCCACACACGCGCTAGCAAGCATCCGTAGCTACTACTCGGACCAGTTACTGCACCGGGCGGCATCAGTACCAGCCCCCCTGCCCGTGGTGCCGCGCTGCTGCGACCCTGCGCTGTGCGCGCCCGGCCGGCACCACCCTTCGGCTGGAGTATCGGCAGCCCCCACCCTGCACCCTGCCCGACAAATCCACCATTCTCAACCCTCACCCTGGCGGCGGACCGTGACACTGGCCTCCCAATCATTGGGAGGCGGGTAAGTTGCATGAAAAATCATTTGAAGACTCACTGGTCTGGAGCCTGTGCAGGGGGAGGAGCCTGTCCGGCTGCTCGTGGACTCTATACGGACTATGCGCAGCTCTTCGTCGCTTGCCTCGTTTCTCAGCGAGCGCCTGAATCAGATCTCAGCGGTAGAGAGCAGCCAGGAAATTCAGGAAAAAGTGCTGCGTGACTTTACAAGGCAGTTGCAGGCATTGGGTGAGGAACTCGGCACCCTCACGCTGCAAATGGGTCCCGGAGATGCGGAAAGCCTCATCATGACTCTCGCCGACAGCTTGCAGACGAGCCTTGTTGCACGCCTTCTGGTTCTGCAGCAACTTGCGGAAGCAGTGGAAACAAAAAAGCGTGAGTTTAGTAGGCAATTGCAGGCATTGAGTGAGGAACTCGGCACCCTCACGCAGCAGATGGATCCCGGAAATGCGGAAAGTCTGGTCAAGACTCTCGCCGACAGCTTACAGACGAGTGCTGTTGCACGCCTTCTGGTTCGGCAAAGGCTTGCGGACGAAGCTGGGAAAGAAAAGAATGACCTTACTAGGGAGTTGCAGGCATCGGGTGAGGAACTCGGCACCCTCACGCAGCAGATGGATCCCGGAAATGCGGAAAGTCTGATCATGACTCTCGCCGACAGCTTGCTCGAGCATCCAGCGAGACATAAGGTTGTTGAAAAGACGCGCATTCTGACCAAGCCGTTGCCTGCGCCAGCCGCCTTTGCTCTCGCCCCCCCGCCTTGCAGTGTCGATGGTAGGATGTTCGGGAGCCAGCGAACGTTGGCTTTTGCCGAAAAGCCAAAGTATATGTCACCAGGCCGCCTCTTCGGCTCTGAGCGCAAGTACCAATCCGTCAAAGCGCATGTTGCTGAGCAGACTGTTCAGAGGATCGTTGCTGAGGTTGCGGCTGCCGTTGTTGCAGATGCAATGCCAGAGGAGGATTTCAAAGCACATATACTGTCAGGTCAGCTGGATCAGCTGGAAATCAGCGGGATATCAGTAAGAAGTGCACTGACGTCATTTACTCCAGCGAAGGCGCAGAAAAGGCGGGACGCGCGGAAACAGTTATGCTTGGTGCGCCATTCGCGTAGTTCCATGCAATCTCTTGAGGGAACAAATATTTTGGATCTGGACGTCGAGACGCTGATGGAGAGCTTGGGAGAAATCTCTCTTGTCAAACAAGTACCGACCTTGAAAGCACATGAGCGGCGGCTGCAGGTTTAGTTTCACGTTATTCGCTCCATTTTTGCTGATCCCCTGCCATGCGTATCTAAAGCGTTTGAATCTTTGCGCGATGCGCTGACATGTTGATCCCTCTGCTGATGTAGGCCGGACTGTCATTTAGAAGGCAGCACTCGGGCTTGAAAGCGGAGACTGGTCTGCTGAAGAAAGATGTTGCGTTACTGGAAAACATGGACGGCATTGAAGACAAAAAGTTTACGCACGCATGGAGAGTTCGCGATAGGGATGTCAGTGCAAGTCCATTCATTGCTTCAACGACTAAGATACGAGCCATGCGAGCCGTTGCAGAGGAGCGAAAGGGCCAGATAATGATAGGCAATCGTGGAGACTCTAGACCGGCAACAGCAGGCGCCGCGTCCGATGTGAGCCGGAAAACCATCGTGACAACACCTCCAGGGCGCATTAGAGCGACCAGGAGGCCCGCAACGGCCGCAGCCTGGTCACACGCTGCAGAAGAACGCGCAAGACCTTGCTCAAGCCCAGGTTTCGACGCAAGATCTCCTTCATTGACTGCATCGCCGAAACCCGCGGCAAGTGCGAAGCGAGGCGCGATGCGGCATGTGCAAGTGACCACGCGCCCTGTGTCAAGAGGGGACCAGGATGAATATGTGCACCCCACCATTTTCAATCTTATGACGCTAGAGCGCGACCTTTCTCGAGGGGAGCACAGTGAACAAAAATCCAAGGTAAAGAGGCTCCAAGACATGCCAGATTGTAATGGTACCGAGCGCGACTCCGCCGTTCATGGAACTGCGGCTCCGAGCGCTACTCTGACTTGCATATACAAGGCGGTGGTTTTACTGCAAAGGTTATTGCGGGGCATGCACAGTCGGGGGAAAGTGTGGGAGCTGCGCAGGAAATCGGAGTTTTTTAAGTCCATGGTGGCTATCAAGAGTCTGAAGCAAAGTGAGCTGAACCGATTTCTTGAGCGGGCGATCGCCCGCGACACTGTTGGCCAAAGTCTAGAGATCGAGGCACATCGTTGTGTGGATGCCATCGAAGCACTCTTCCAGATAGAAAAGCAGCAGGCAATCGAGGCAGGAAAGCGTGAGCAGAGAGAGAGGCTCGAACTGGAAAAGGCTAGAATCAACGCAAAGATCGAGATTGAGCGAGCCGCCGAGGCCGAGTTGCGCATCGAGAAGGAGCGTGTCGAAATGATGGCGTGGAAAATCAAGTTGGACCGGTCCAGAGCACTTTACGAGGACACGAAACGGGAGTTCAACATCGAAGATGACGAAGACGAAGTAGATCTGCGCGCGAATTATCCGCAGGCTTATCGCGATAAGGCTCATTATGAAAACGTCTTGAAGCGTTACTTGAAGGAGCAAGAAGAGTATGATCACTCACGAGCGGTGGCCGAAATTGAGGCAAGGAAGGCGCAAGAAGCTCTGGAACGCTGCACCAGAGATACATGTGAATGGCAGAAGGCTGTTGAAAATGCGCGGCGCGAGCGAGCAGAGGTCGAGGCTATTGCCACAGCCCGCCAATTCACAGATCCCCGTGTATCAATCAAGGAGCGGCTGCGTGCCTTTTGCGCTTCTGGATCTGAGCCCCAGAAGTTCATGAAACCCCAATCTGGCTCCAGAGAGAGCAAAGATCTTGTCAGCATCGGTGTGATCATGGCTGACTATGATAATATTTATGCTGGGCAGATTTTGCGTGTGCAGGAGGTCCCTGTTGAGGTATTGCGCGCAGCCTTCAACAAGCATGCCATTGAGGGTAAATTATCTGCTTTGAAGTGGAATATGATTGGGTCCACAAGACCTATCCGGGGTCGGGAGATTCAAAACGTCCAGCTCGCAGACGCTTTGACCCTAAAGCAGGAATTCTCACCTGCGGAATGCACCGCCTTTGGCATTAACGACAGCCAACTGCAAAGAAACGACTTTATCAAATCGGGTGATGCGTATTTTACACCTTGCGGTAAATCTCTTGATGCCGCGGGTTTGATTCGGGCGATGTGCGAGATAGGCAGACGCATCAATACGGATGAGAGCAACAGGCTGTTGCGTGCTTTCGATTCCTCTGGTGATGGAGGGGCCCAGCTGAAGGAGTTTGCCTCTGGTCTCGACAACCTCGTTGGCGTGGATTTACCTCATGGTCTTGGTCAGGAGATGTTCAAGGATAGTTCCTACTATGCTGGCGAATACTACGAAGACAAACGGTCCGGTGCGGGAATGTACGTGACGCCTCATCACCATTTTTATCTTGGAAAATGGGAACTAGGTGTTCGTCACGGCAAGGGCATTGAAGGAAGATTTACTTCGAAGAATCGAGAAGCAATGGTGCCGACTTGCATTGCAACATACGAGCACGGACAGCGTACAAAGGTTGAACGTTTTTTTACCGGAAATCCTGCGCACATACGTATGTTTAAGGATCTTCTGCTCGTCTGCGATAGCGCTGCAAAGCAAGCCACCAAGGCTAAGATGGTCGTTGCTTCCGATGTCCGCCGACATTTCGTTCGCGATGAGAATAAATTTGTCCGGTCTGCTACCGAGGAGCTGTTTTCACGGGCTGATCTTCAGCGCCAGAATGGGAATCCAGAAGAGACGGGCAGGAACATCATCGTGGGGAGGGTTGCGCATAAAGGATTCGAATATTTGTATGGCAACAATGGATCCTACAGGGGCAATGTCGATTTTTCTGCCGATGTCTCTCTGTCTCATACCTGTCTGGCACCGGCCGAGTAGTAATCACCCAGGGGGAGCGCACGTGACTACATCTAGATGCATCCTCCAAGCTAAAGCTGCGCAAGACGAAGGCAGCAGCAGATCCAAGCAAGCATATAAAACACGAATCGACAAATTCCGGAGTAACAGGATATAAAAAAAATGCTCGACATACAGCACCTGGAGAGTGTGCTCGGCGCGCAAGCGGCACAGCAAAAATTCGCCGCGATGACTGCGAGCCTCGCTGCTGGGTCGCAGTATCAACGCATGCGAGGAGGTGTAGCCAAGAGATGTCATGTCATATGGAGTGTGTATGTGCGCGCGCGTGAGAGAGAGACTGATGGGACCCGCTATGCTGCACGCGCCCTTCCACGACGCGGTTGCCGCGCAGCTCGGCCCGTTGGCCTTGCATGAAGCCAAGGGCGTCCCTCTCTAGAGAGAGGGCCTTCTCAGGCTTGAGGCTCGCGAATTAACCACTCACGAACTTAATATTAATCTATAGGTACTGCAGTAATAAACACACACGATTCCGAGTCCGCCGGGCCAAGTCCGAGTCACTCTGGCTGGCCGCGGCCCGGGCATCCTTTAGAACTTGAAGTCCTAATCAATAGGTCCGAATAGTCACGGTCACGGTAGCGGGCAACTTGACTCGGACTCCGAGTCTTAAACCCCTTACGGCCATGGTGCTAGCCTGCCAGTGAGCCTGAGCGGCACGGCCGCCGCCGCAGCCGCCGCAGCGGCCCGGCAGCAAGCCTGAGCCTAACAGCACCGCAGCCGGCGGCCTGTGCCAGTGCAGCGGGAACAGACCCGGGGGGCCGGAGATGATGATGAAGGCGATCAGTTCGTGGTGACCAAGTGCTTGCCGACAAAATGTCGTGCACTGTCTCGGCAGGCAAACCAACAAACATACTGTGCGGCTTCCGAAGTCCACCCGAGCCAGCAACCTCCTCCGTTGCCCCCCGTCTCTGGCCACCTCCTTGCAGCGACAAAATTCTTAATGGATCACAGGTAAGAAACTACATAAAAAACCACATTCATGGCCCAAAAAAATAAAGTCCCTCCATGCTTTTTGGACAACTTACAGTCACAGCTGATTTTGATTTTATTCATTGACACCTCCAGTGTCACTTTATTTCATTTCTCCAGACTCGAGGTACATGTGACCCCTCGTCCATTCCATTCGCATCTTACCCCCCCTGCAGCGCTACTTAAAAGCCAGGCAGCACTAAGCCCTGCTTAAGGATGCAGGTCGAGGTCTGCTTAAGGATGCAGGTCGAGGTCATGGGGCAGGGTCATGGACCCATCTGGACGCACACCATATCTCACACCGATGCACAGATGCAGCCCCTGCGTGAGGGGCGCGAGGCCCTTGGGTGGCAGCAACGAGCCTGCTGCCGCGATCAGCTTGGAGCAGCACGCCAGCGCCTGCCACAGAAAGAAGCACGTGGGTGCGGGAGGCACGAGCACGACAGCGGGATACACCGCCACACACACATACACACCCGCACGCACGAACACACACACACACACGTTCGCGCGCGCGCACACACGCACACGCACACACACAACAGCAGCAATAACGAGTGCCTTCACACGCATCGCGCGCACGCGCGCGCTCCTCTCCCTCTTCTTCTCCCTCGCGGCCCAACACCCTACATGCACAGTCACCTCCTCATCCGCGACGCCTGCGTCCCAGTCCACCTCGAGGCTCGCAAGCCCCAGGCACATCTTGGCCTCAGCAAGGAGCACTGAGAGTGCCTTGCGCTGGGCATCGAACTGCGCG
>Ga0315899_10007995_pt1 | contig 11351 bp, 17 predicted proteins | sample LakEriMetagenome_2_FD_203518 | JGI IMG/M metagenome (GOLD analysis project Ga0315899, IMG submission 203518) | Freshwater fungal communities from buoy surface, Lake Erie, Ohio, United States - Buoy 4 MA112 | ecosystem: Environmental > Aquatic > Freshwater > Lake | place: USA: Lake Erie, Ohio...
GTGTTGCTAATGTGTTGCTAATGTGTTGCTAATGTGTTGCTAATGTGTTGCTAATGTGTTGCTAATGTGTTGCTAATGTGTTGCTAATGTGTTGCTAATGTGTTGCTAATGTGTTGCTAATGTGTTACTAATGTGTTGCTAATGTGTTGCTAATGTGTTGCTAATGTGTTGCTAATGTGTTGCTAATGTGTTGCTAATGTGTTGCTAATGTGTTGCTAATGTGTTGCTAATGTGTTGCTAATGTGGGACGCATGCGTAGGCGGTGGCGTATTGGAAGACCCTCAACACCGACGCCGGCGCCAAGTACGACACTGAGGTGGTGATCAAGGGCGAGGACATTGCGCCGACTGTGACGTGGGGCACTTCGCCCCAGGTATTCAGTGTGTAGTAAAGCAATAGTTAGGCAGTAAAGTAGCATTTTTTGTTTTAGTACAGCAGTATAGGATTGTGCAGGAGTACATGATGTGCAGTGGTATATACACGAGGCAGGACAGAAGTACATAAACAGGACATTGCGCGTGTTGCTAACGTGTTGCTAATGTGTTGCTAATGTGTAGGACAGTAGTACATAAACAAGGGCATTGCGCGGCGGTGACCTGAGGCCCTTGCAGAATCACTGGGTATTTAAGTAGTGTGTAGTAAAGTAGTATTTAGGCAGTAAAGTGGCATTTTTTTTTTATAGTACAGTAGCGGTGACCTGGGGCCCTTGGCTGCAGGATGTGGCCCCCATCACTGGGTATGTCCCGGATCCGGCCAAAGAGGACAACGAGCTCCGCCGCAAATCAATGGAGCGCTCCCTCCAGTACATGGGTCTCAAGGCTAACCAGAAGCTCGATGAGGTCTGTAGTAAAGTAGTATTTAGTGTGCAGTAAAGCTCTCTCTCCAGTAAAGCTCTCTCTCCAGTACATGGGCCTCAAGGCTAACCAGAAGCTCGATGAGGCATTTAGTCTGTAGTAAAGTAGTATTTAGTGTGTAGTAAAGCAGCACTGTGACGCAAATCACTGGAGCGGGCTCCTCAAGGCTAACCAGAAGCTCGATGAGGTGAAGATTGACAAGGTGTTCGTGGGTTCGTGCACCATACTAACTTCACTCAACTCATACTAGGTCAAGATTGACAAGGTGTTCGTGGGTTCGTGCACCAACGGTCGTATCGAGGATATCCGGGTCGTTGCTGCCGTCGCCAAGGGCAAGAAGGTCCACAAGGACGTGTACGGTACAAAGCCTTTTTTTGTTCTTTTTTGTTTTTTGTTCTTTTTTGTTTCTGTTGCCAAGGGCAAGAAGGTGCACAAAGACGTGTACGGTACAAAGTCTCAAAATGCGGAACACAGTAGTTGTGAGTCTCAAAAGTCAGTCACAGTGACGTTGGAAGGGGAGCATATGTGATGAATACAAGGCATTGAGAGTGTTTTGTCAGCCATGGTTAGTATGAGGTGAGAGAAGTTAGCATGAGTTGAATGAGGTTAGTATGGTGCACGAACTGACTGTTGAGAGAGTGTTTGTCAGCCATGGTGGTGCCGGGCTCGGGTCTGGTAAAAGAGCAGGCTGTGCGTGAGGGCCTGGACAAGATTCTGATCGAGGCCGGCTTCGACTGGCGCGAGCCGGGCTGCTCGATGTGCTTAGCCATGAACCCGGACAAGCTCGCCCCTGGGGAGCGCTGCGCCTCGACTTCCAACCGCAACTTTGAGGGCCGCCAGGGCAACGGCGGGCGCACGCACCTGGTCTCCCCGCAAATGGCTGCCGCCGCCGCGATCACGGCAACTATCCTCAAAAAGTCAATACATAGAGCGGGCATAGTCCAGTCATAGTCAGGTCAACAAGTCTAGTGACGTCGTCGGGCAAGGATGCTCGGGCACTTACATTTCAGAAGTTCTTGCAGGGCACGCTGACTGACATCCGGAAGTTTGGAATCCCGAACGTGGTGGTTCCGACTGAGGACACGTTGCCTAAGTCTGGGTACTCGAGCGTTGTGCGCAAGGCTGGAAAAACGCTGGTACAAATATTTAAACTCTTCGTGAATTGGGTCATATTTCCGTCTAAATATCGCCGCAATTCATTAATATGTGAAAAGGCAAAGTGCGACAGGTCCGCAGCATCACCAGCGAGAAGCTGTGCGCAAAATTTTGACTCCTGAGAATTTTTTTTGTTGTCAGTCGTCCAAGACGCTCTCCAAGTCGGCGGGCATGCCCAAGTTCACGACGCTCAAGGGCGTCGCGGCGCCGCTGGACATCCAGAACATCGACACTGACATGATCATCCCCAAGCAGTACCTCAAGACCATCAAGCGCTCGGGCCTGGGCGTAGGGCTGTTTTCGGAAATGCGGTACCTCGACCAGGACCCCACGAAGCTCAACCCCGGTATGTCAGTACTAGTGGTCTCTTTTGCTCCTTAATAGGTCCTTTTATAGGCCTCTTTTGACACGTGGTGCATTCCTCATAGACTTCATGCTCAACAAGGCACAGTGGAAGTCTGCCAAGATCCTCGTTGCCGGCAACAACTTCGGGTGCGGCTCCTCGCGAGAGCACGCGCCGTGGGCGATCAATGACTTCGGCATCCGCGCCGTCATCGCTTCGGGCTTCGCCGACATTTTCTTCAACAACTGCTTCAAGAACGGCATGCTCCCCGTCGTCCTGCCTGAGGAGCAGGTGCGCAAGTGCATGCAAGACGCGAACGCGGGCAAGGAGCTCGAAATCGACCTGCCCAACCAGGTCGTGATTCTGTCGAGCGGCGAAAAGCTCAAGTTCGACGTGGACCCCTTCCGTAAGAACTGCCTGATCGAGGGCCTTGATGACATTGGCATCACCATGAAGAAGGACTCAGCCATCGCGGCCTTTGAGAAGAAGCGCGATGACGTCTTCTCCTTCCTCAAGGGCATCGAGCTCGCCAAGGTCTAAGTGTGACACCAAGTACCCTTCCGCGCTCAAGTTCGTGATACAATGCGTGGCCTGTCCTACCGCTGCCATGGTACTAGCGATGGCCATTCTGCATCAAGCCCTCTGAGGAGGCACACACACACACACATACCGTCTGCGTGCCTGCACACTAGGTGCGCGCCTGCACTCTACAGGGTTTAATTGAGCTGAAGCTGTGCGGCCGCCTTGCGTCCTGCGGCGAGAGAGAGAGAGCGCGCGCGAGCGAGCGAGAGGCGACATCTCTCTCCCCCCCCCACCCCAGAGTCCCCACCACAGTTTCGCGCAGTGGGGCTGTGGGTTGTAGTTGTATCAATGGTTCAATGACAGATTTTCCACTCCTGTTAATCGTGTGCGCGGGAATTTTTGTCTTGCCGCTACTCCTTGTCATTTCCTCCGCAGTGCGTCACCAGGGTGCCCATCTGGTTTAACATTTGAGGGTGGGGAGAACGCGAGGCAGAGCGCTGACACTTGAGCATGCATCTCGCATGTGACTATGTGTGCATGAGGAACATATAGATGTATACAAGGAACACATATACACATATAAGGAACACCTGGCTTCCACAGCGAAGGTACTTGGGCATGTGACTCTGTGCGTATGAGGAACATACATATGTATATAAGGAACACATATACACATGTATCGCTCGTCTCATAGCGAAGGTACTTGGGCAAGAATCTCGTGGCATCCACTTGAGGAGATAATGCGAGCCAGAAGGCACGGCAACCTTGTGTTGCTAACGTGTTGCTAACTAATGTGTATGGGGCAACACGTATTGCTAGCGTGTTGCTAACTGATATGTATGGAGATTATGCGAGACAGAAGCCACGGGAACAGGAAAAGGATAGGAAATGCGCGGGGGCCGACGCGGAAGAAGGCCGGAGCCGGGGAGACAGCGCTAGAGGCCTGAGGGAGACAGCGCTAGAGACGGGGCGGTGCAGGGAGGGGTGCGGCTGCTCTTTATTGTCGCTGGTGTTGAAGCCCAGTAGCTCACCACCCACCCATTAACCACGCCAGGCTGGCTCAACAGCAGGGGCCTCTATGTTATCATTGAAGCGTTTGAGCCTCTATAGTATCATTGAATACACAGAGGAGGTTACCTCCTTGTAGGTCTTGTCCTCCTCCTCCTCCTTTTCCTCCACGCTCTCCGCGTTAGCTCTGTTCCAGCCCCCCTGTATACGCCGCGATGACCGACTCAGCGTCCGCTGCCATAATTTCCTCCGCGATCGAATCCGGGCTGATGAAGCCCCCTTTAGCTGCCTTTGTCTCCCTCGCCTCCACCCCAGGGAGCGCTGACTCCAAGTCAGCGACGGCGGCGGGTGTCAACGCGAGCACTTCCAGCCCAGCGGCCGTCTCCTGGGCCTTGGCCTTCCGCTTTCGATCGCCAACCTTCTTCGAATTGAGTATGAGTTGAGTGAAGTTAGTATGAGTTGAGAGAAGTTAGTGTGAGTTGAGTGAAGTTAGTATGAGTTATGATCGCCAACCTTCTTCGAGTTGAGACTGAGCTGCTTCTGGATGTCCTCCCACGAGATTTCCCCAATGTACGGCCTCCATCGCGGGTCCACCTGTGTTGTCGCAATTCCCGCAGCAGTGTTCATAACATTAGAAAATGGTACACGTGGGCACATGAATGTCCATGTGTACATGGAACACGTGTGTGTACATGGAACACGTGTGTGTACATGGAACACGTGTTATGGATACACATGGAACACGTGTGTGTATCCATATACTGTGCGAGCAAAACCAAGATTATCTCGGACGTAAATAATGAGTATGGTATGTTTCTTGCTGATAAATATACACAGTGCATGGTACACAGATCTACTACTACAACAGAAGTATGCATTGTGTACCCATGTCCCCGCGTGCACCACATGTGGCAATATACGTAGGACGAACAGGGAAGGAGGAGGACATTTGCTCGACAGACAGTCTCACCTCCCACACAGCAGAAATATAGCTAGAGATAAATAGATAGATATTCGTAGTTCGTAGAACACAGTCTCACCTTCCACACAGCGGAATGGACCCAGCTCAAAGCAGTGGGGGGACCGGGCTGCCTCCGGAGCTTCATGTGCGGCATGTCCTTAAGGTATTTAGCGGCCTTGTGGCTGTTGCACGCTCTGCAGGACGCCACGCAATTCTCCCACGTGGTGCCGCCGCCCTTGCTGCGGGGGATCACGTGATCGATGTTGTCGGCGTTTTTGCCGCAGTACTGACACAGTCCGTGGTCACGCATGAGAATGGTCTTGCGGTTGAGCGGGGGCCTGCGCTGCCCCACCTTGATGTAGCGGCGCAGCGAGACCACCGACGGCACCTCCACTGACTCGCCGCCTGCCGAGGTCCATGTGGAGCGATCCACCACACGGCTTGCCTTTCCGTCCCAAAGTAAACTGAGAGCCCTGCTCACGCCAGGCCGTCAGATAGCTGCTCAGCAACATCTACGACCACGAGGACAGAAGTGCAAGCGTGTGCAGCAAGCGGTACCCCGGCACCGCCCTTGCGGCGGATAAGGTACCAAGCCGCGCATGGGACGTGGGTCCAGACAGCTGGCTCCGCCACCGGACAGGGGCAACACAAGCGCACACAGCTGCAGCCAACGGTCGCAACTCACCTCGGCGCCGATACGACAGAGAGCGGCTCATACGACGCATTGAGAACCAGCACCTGCGATCACGACAGAGCACAGATAGGTCACAACCCTGCACCGCCCCTCGGCTACAAAACTGGAACCGTGCTGCACGCTCGCTCGTGTAGCCAGCCGGCGCGCCCGTTGCGCTCACCTGGTGCGACGGCCGCTCCTGCCGTCGTTTGCTTTTCTCGTGGGGCACATTGGCTTTCACTTTGCCTGATCCTGATGAGCGCATGGCGAGCGTTGACACGGCGCTGCGCATCCTGCTCGAAGCCTCCACCGGGGCCCAGAAGGAGCGCTCAAGCCTGCCGGCGCCCAGCAGCGCGGCGCGGCACCCCAGCAGCGGGTGCCCGAGGCTGAATGCCGGCGCCCGCCCGCACGCCATGGGCGCCGCGGGCGATGAGACGCACGGCAGCGCACTCCCTTGAAAACGCACTGTGGGCGTGGCAAAAGCCGGGCGCTGCCGGGACGTGGGCACCACCGCGTCGAGCGAGAGGCGGCCCATGAGGTCTGCGAGGTTGTCACAGGAGGCAGCGGCGCCGCAGCACAGCGCGGCGACCACCGCCGCGAGCGTGCGCCCGTTGCGCGCCATTATTCAGGCGGTTGGGCCCTCGCAACAAATTTTCCTGTGGCCCGTGCGCGCTGGTCGCAGGCTTTTCTCAAAACTTCCAGACGGCAGACTGCAGCAGAGATGCGGCGGCGGTACGCGGCGCAGCTGGTCGCGTGCGCACCGATCGGTGCGGGCGCTGTTCTGACCCGCGCTGGTGACGCGGGCTCCCAAATTTGCTGTGTAGTTGGAGACAAACTTGAAACATTGCGTCTGGTGGACGGGTGGACCAGTCGCGACGTCGTGTGGTAAATTTGTTGCAGAGGGGCACGGGGTACGACCCCATATTTTACTACATTTTTCACCACGTTTATAAGTGATGACGTACGTGTACCCAAGTTATGTGTCCTTGGTCAATAATTTAAAAATGCCGGTTCGTCTTTGCCAACACACGAGATTGTTCGAAAAGCATTGATTTCGCAAGTTGTTTGCGATTTGTGGATCAAGAGGGGTCTGAAACATGTTTTGGGGTTAGGTACCACCAAAATTGGCGTAGGACCCCGCGAGACATTCCTTCTTTGTCAGATGCACTTGTAACTGAAGGGGACGCAACGTCAGTAGTAATGTAATGTATGAGTCACAAAAACTTTTTTAAAAGAAAAAAATAAATTTTGTGGCCATGCGCAAATGCAGAAGGCGGTCGCGCAACGACAGAACGCGGGCCTCCGCGCTGTTGTTCGTGGGCGCGGTGCTTGCATTCGGAGCAGTCGGAGCGGGCGCGGGGGGCGGATCCGCTGCCGTGCCTGCACCCGCGCCGGTCTGCTGCTCCCCTCCCTGCGCGCCGCCTACGGGCTGCGGCGCCACCCCCGGCCACCATGATGATACCCGGGCCAGTTTGCCGCAGCGCCGCGAACTGTGAGTGAGTGCACGGCGTGCGGGCCCTGGCCGCCGACCTGCCCGGCGGCGACCCTGCCCCCACGCCTGCCCTCCGCGCGCCGCCTGCGTGCTTGCCCCAGGCGCCGCTGCGCTCACGCCTGGGTGCGCGCCCACGCAGGATCTGGAAGGAGCGGCGCGCCCCGCCGTGGGCGCAGGGCATCGAGTGCGGCCCGGTGTGCGCCCGCGTCCTGGACCTCCGGATGGGGCACGGAGAGGAGCACGACGGCGGCAAGCCGCGGGGCCGCGCGGTGGTACTGGACCCGCGGCGGGTGGTGATCGCCCCGCTGTGGAACGAGGAGATCCTCGAGCCCGGCTTTCCCCGGTGGCAGGACGGCAGCACCATCGACGAGGAGGAGTACCGGCGCTGTGGACAGGCGGGCTACCCCTTCAACGAGTGGCTGCGCAAGCTGCTCCCCGCGGGGTCGCATATATGGCAGCCTCCGGGCGCCGAGGCGGCAGAGAGCAGCGACGCGGGCGCGGGTGGGCGTGGCGTGAGCGTCATCGGAAAAGGACTGCGCATAGGAGGGTTGGACGGGCTGAAGGAGGCGCGGGGAGGGTTGAATTTAGTGATGGCATTCAATTCAGTGCAGAGCAACTTCATGGCGCCCTACGACTTTCTCGTGGTAGGCGGCAAGGTGGTGAGGCAACAATATGCCGTGTACGAACGACCCCTAACAGGCACAGCATGCTGGGTTTTTCAGACTAGTGGTGTCGGGCCGCCGCGACTGCTGCGTGTGCGGCTGGGTGACGATGACTCACTATCGCACCAAGCTGAGGCGGACTCAGCGGAACTGCGGTGGCGTGGTGTTGGTGTGCAGACAGGTGACCTAATATCACTTGAAAAGAGACCTGATATCACTTCAACAGAGACCTACTAACGCACTGCCGACACAGGTCTATCAGGGGTGCCCATACTACTCAACGGGATAAATGTGTGCGAAAGCATACATCAGCGCATCGCGGGGACGCCCATGTTTCCCGGGGTAAGTGTCAAACGAGACTTAATATCCCTTCAAAAGAGACCTAATATCACTTCAAAAGAGACCTACTAACGCACTGCCGACACAGGCCGTGACCTGGGACCCAGAAACCACCCGCGCTGCTTTTACGGCAGTAGGATGCATGATTGCAGCCAAGTCCTTTATCATTTGCGTGAGCGTACTAGAGGAGTTGACCGTTTCGGAATTTGCCGACGTTGTGCGGGTGCTGGGTGTTCGTGACGCGATACTGTTGGGAGGCAGGTAATGTGTTGCTAATGTGTTGCTAATGTGTTGCTAATGTGTTGCTAATGTGCTGCTAATGCGTTGCTAATACGCGATATTGCAAATGTGTTGCTAATGTGTTGCTAATGTGTTGCTAATGTGCTGCTAATGTGCTGCTAATGTGCTGTGCGATACTCTTGGGCAGGTAATGTGTTGCTAATGTGTTGCTGATGTGTTGCTAATGTGTTGCTAATGTGTTGCTGATGTGTTGCTAATGTGTTGCTAGTGTGTTGCTAATACGCGATTCTTTTGCGAGGCAGTGGCGACGTCAACATGTGGCTCAGACATATTGACGCCACCTTACAAGAGCCCGGCGAGCCCGGTCATTCTGAGGTCCCGATGAGCGCGCCGGAGTTCGTGGCAGAGGAGCATATTCTCATGGCGCCGCCGCGCAACGGTACCACACGTGCGTCCCTCCGCCCCGGCCGCCGTCCACTGAATGCCCTCGTGGGGTGTTTTTTGCCCTAATAGTACGTACTAGAAGTATTGGGGGGGAAGACTGGAGGGCGTGCATGTGAGCGCTGGACGCGTTATTGACTTCACGTGCATTGCAATAAACGTTTATTGAGACAGCAAACCCCACTATGGCGGCTTGCGCCTCCCCCCCCAATACTTCTAGATTAGGGCCAAAAATTGGCCAGAGATGCCTTCCCTATCATACAACTTCTTCCATTAGCAACACATTAGCAACACATTAGCAACACATTAGCAACACATTAGCAACACATTAGCAACACAACTTCTTCCCTATCATACATATCCTTCGAGGATCCCAGCATGAAAACGTTGATGAAGGCCAGTGTTTCAATGCTGACATTAGCAACACATTAGCGACACATTAGCAACACATCAGAACGTTGATGAAGGCCAGTGTTTCAATGCTCACATGAAATGCAGAGAAAACGTTGTCCAACGACGCAACCCCCCCATATCCCCAGGCTTCGTTCAACTACCTACTTACTACCAACTGGGTTTACTTCAACTAACTACTGCTAACTGCCCTCCAACGACGCAACCCCCCCGTATCCCCAGGCTTCGTTCAACTACCTACTTACTACTGACTGGGTTTACTTCAACTAACTACTGCTAACTGCCCTCCAACGACGCAACCTGCGCGCGCGCGCGTGGATGAGCAAGAGTGCGTGTGTGTATTTGTATGAGTGTGATTTCAAGCGTGAACGTGCTCACGCGTCAATGGTGACGTGTCATGGTGACAGCAGACCTGCTAGGTCTCTTCTAGCGCGTAGTATGTCTCTTCTGGCGCGTAGTAGGTCTCTTTTGGCTCGATGGTGACAGAAGGGCGCAAATTTGCGGACAATGCGCGCTCGCATGGGAATGGTACCGCGAAGACCTGGGCGAATCGGAGGCACTTTCGGCGGAGGCACTTTTGGCGGAGGAGGAAAGCTTACATTCTCGGACCCTAAAGACCAGGGCGAATCGCAGGCTGACGCGAACTTCATCGCTGACGTTGACAGCGTGACCTAGGATCCTAGAGCAGCAGGTCAACCCCCCACTGGGAAGCCATTCCTTTGTCAACTCCCACTGAGCGATAAAGGGGGTTTAGGCCGAGGCCTTAAGGCCGATTTAAGGGCCTAGATTCTCCTTGGAAGCCTGTGCAGGGAATCGCTCACTGGGAGGCCAATCATCTGACAACGCCTGGACCGCGAGATGAATGGCCGAAATTTCGTCATGGTCTAGGAGGATTTTTGACGATTTTGGCATGGCCGCTGATCACAGGCTACTAAGCACACACACTGAACTTGAATGCCCTCGTGGGGTCGTTTAGGGGGTTTGCCCTAATTTGCTCCTGTTTTTCGCGTGTGATCTAGAGTAGTAAATAGCAGAGCTTTTTTTTCTTTGGGAAAAAAGAAAAAAAAGCTCTGCTATTCACTACTATCTAGTATGTGTCACAGTCTCGATTACATGAAATACTTAATAAAGAAACGCACACACAGTATGAAACACACACACAGTGTGTGTGTCCGTTTGGCTCTTGTAGGTCTCTTTTGGTGCTCAGTAGTAGGTCTCTTTTGGCATTTGGTAGGTCACAGTATGTGTGTGTGTCCGTTTGATCATGATTGAGCGTGCACGCACAGATGTAATAGTAGGTCTCTTTTGCCTCTATAGTAGGTCTCTTTTTCCTGGTCTTTTGAGAAAAAGCACAGCACTTAGTTGGTCATGCTTGAGCGTGCACACACACACAGATGATCTGGAGATTGATTATCTTTACAAGAAATCGAAAAAGAAAATGAAAAAGAAAGGGACACACACACACACACACACACACACACACACACACACACGCAATGCGAAACCTCCTACTTTCCCCCCTTCCCCCGCCCACACACGCAAGTGCTACCTCTCTCTCTCGCCCCCCCCCCCCCCGCCCGCCAGCGCCTCCCGCACACACGCTCCACAACCATCTCCTCGCCGACCTGGGCAATTCGCAGCAGCGCACCCTTTATCCAATAGTATTAGGCCCCCATCTCTTCGCCGACCTCGGCAATGATTCGCCTCCTCCTCCTCTCCTCCTCCTCCTGCTCTTCCTCCTCCTCCTCCTCGGCAATAAATCGCAGGAGGGCGTCCTGTGGGCATCACATTAGCAACACATTAGCAACACATTAGCAACACATGAACAACGCATTAGCAACACATTAGCAACACATTAGCAACACATTAGCAACACATTAGCAGCACATTAGCAACACATTACCTTTGGCATCACGCCCGGTTTTGGGCGCACAAAGTAGCGTTGTACCAAATAGTCCAAGGCTTCCAGCCCTGTTTTGTCGCATGTCAAAAGAGACCTAATATCACTTCAAAAGAGACCTAATATCACTTCAAAAGAGACCAACTAACACACCTGTTGTGTCGAGCTTGGCGCGCATGGCGTCAGCGACTCCAGCGCGCAACAGACTTCTCCCGAGAACCTTAGACACATTAGCAACACATTAGCAACACATTAGCAACACATTAGCAACACATTAGCAACACATTAGCAACACATTAGCAACACATTAGCAACACATTAGCAACACATTAGCAACACATTAGCAACAC
>Ga0315899_10007996_pt1 | contig 11350 bp, 17 predicted proteins | sample LakEriMetagenome_2_FD_203518 | JGI IMG/M metagenome (GOLD analysis project Ga0315899, IMG submission 203518) | Freshwater fungal communities from buoy surface, Lake Erie, Ohio, United States - Buoy 4 MA112 | ecosystem: Environmental > Aquatic > Freshwater > Lake | place: USA: Lake Erie, Ohio...
GCACCACCGGATGAGAAAGACAAAGTCCACTAGGCCCTGCAAGCATAGGTGCTCGAAGCAGATGTCCACCCACGTCTTGCACCCCGAGGGCGCGACAGTTTCCAATTCGGATGGCCACGTATATTTCGCAGAATATTGACATGTTGTTCGCGTGGCCCCCCGGGCCCAGGCTGGAGATTTTTTGTGAGGAGGATTCATGCGTCGTGACGGAGCACGGGGAGGGTCGAGTGGGTCTAGACTTCACACGTACCGCGGACGCGGACCGCCGAGTGTCGGCGGCAGCGAGAGGTCAGACAGAGAGAGGCCCGGGGGATGGCCTTCAACAATCCCTCGTCCCGGACTCCCGTGTCGTACGGCTCGGCGACCAAGTCTCTGGGCTACATCGTGGGCGCAATCGGGCGCGCATTCTCCAGCGACAACGATGAGGTGGGTGGATTGGTGGGTGTTTGCGTGCGTCGCATACATGCACACACGCGTACATAAGTCGTGCGCACGCTTCATGCGTCCATGCACTATGTACCTGTACACATATTAGCCCAGAAGCGTGGCTGATGCGCGAAAATGCGCGACGCAAGATTAATGTTATAATGCTGGCCTGTCCTCAGCTTGTGCATAATGCATGAAAACGTTGATAGGGTGCAGAGTTTGATACGTATGGGTATTTCTTCTGTGTCTATGCGGAGTAGGGTTTAGGGTTTAGAGTTGATGTGTACCGTGATTTCTTCTGTGTCGCGGAGCAGAATATGCAGAAGAAACAGAAGAGAGGGGCCTTCATAAACTTATATGTTTATCTCTGTCGAATGCACACACACCTTCAACGTGCCGCGCTGCTCGCGTTTTGGCTCACCGTTCTCGTGCGTGTCTTTGCTTCGTGCGGCGTGCGTCAAGGTACGTGGGTTCATCTGTGGGTCCATCTGTGCCGCGCGCGTTTTTTTTCGGGCAGACTCAGGAGGTAGAGGTAGACCGTCCCGTGGAGTCGCCCCCCCCATCCGCGCGGCATTCTCATACTTCGGGGGCTTCCTATGGCGCCCTTGCCGGACACACACACATACGCATACGCGGGTGCACACATACACACACACACACACACACACACACACAGGGCGCGCACCTGCTCAGCAAAAAGAAGGCCAAGAACGAGAGCCGTTTTATGGCAGGCGCTTGCTGCTGCTGCCTGCTCGTCCTGACGGGCACTGTGGGTGGATTTATTTGGGCCCTTCAGTCCATGACCTATCCAGGAGAGGTGCCCAGAGGTGTGCTCCTAGCAACACGTCAGCAACACGTTAGCAACACGTTAGCAACACATGACCTATCCAGGAGAGGAGGTTGGCAGGCGTGCATAAAATGCAAAGAATGTGTCATGCCCTGACAGAAAGGTTGGCAGGCGCCGCAGCGCATAAAATTACGAGCATCGGCAAGTGGGACCCGCGATCAGGAACATACAGAAAGGGAAGCAGAGGTCGCAACCACAGGAGTAGCAGGGACACTGCGGCGGCGCAACGGAGTCTGAGGGATGAGGATATGGGCCCCGAGCTGAAAAAGTGAGCCAACGAAGAAACACGTAGATTGAGAGGCTCTGTATCGCTCATCAGCAGCAGTTGTGCGTGAGGTGCTTGTGTTGCTCTTCAGCTGCTGTTGTGTTTTGAGACATTTGGTAGTATTGCAGGTAGTGCGATTGACTGTTTACACGGATCGCCATCACTGCTTCCTATAATTCAACCGAACAACATGACTGCTCCCAAGAGGGCACATCTCATTCCCACCTCACTCCCACGCGAAGCTGGAGTTAGTTGGAGGGCGTGGCGAGGAAACTCAGTTCACAGAAAGCGCATGGTAAAAAACATGTTTTGCAACTTTCGTCATGAATTTAATGAGTGGTAATCAGATGCTTGAGTTGTGGCCGTCCTTACTCGCCAGCGAGAGACGCGCTCTCGCACGAGAGTCATAAAGAAGCAGTGAAGCCGTCCATGCCTTGTACTCTTTGTTGAAGGCGGGCACGCGCAGAGCCATGCACCACGCGCAGACACCTCCACCCACGAGGAGAGTCTGCAGACAGGCAGTCTCCGGACAGATAATCTCCGGACAGACAGTCTTCCGGAAGACAGTCTGCGCTCAAGGAGAGCGGCCACCACCACCAGTCTGCGCTCAAGGAGAGCGGCCACCACCATCAGTCTGCGCTCAAGCAGAGCGGCCACCACCACCAGTCTGCGCTCAAGCAGAGCGGCCACCACCACCAGTCTGCGCTCAAGCAGAGCGGCCACCACCACCAGTCTGCAGTCGCTCAAGCAGAGCGGCCACCACCACCAAAGTTGAATCCAGGGGGCTTCTCACTATCACACACAAGCATCTCATCGCCAGTGGCGCCCTGCGCCCATTCAGTCGCCTCGCACCATCGTGACTGACGTTCCTGAGTCCCGTATGCCAAGTTCGTACGCTTGTGAGCACGACAACATGCACAACAAGGGGCTTCTGGCAACACTATTGCCCCACATGTCCCTTGAGAGGGAAAGCCTCCCGCACATTCGCTTTGTCTGCTCTCAGCAGATGCGGGCACAGGTATAAGAGAGCACAAGAACGCCGCTACCCACAAAAGAGTGCAACTACCTGAATTGACACCCTGCTCAAGTAGGCAGGATTGGCGCTCATTTGCTCGTCAACCTCACGCAACTTGTTGTTGAGCTCCATAGACGCCTGTTGAAATCCCAGTCATGAATAATGCCTCAGTGTTTTTGCTGCAGTTGAAACGTCAATCGTTGAAACGTCAATCGCACCACGCAATGCGTCTCCAACGAAATGAGTCTTCGGCAGGGCGAGTTGCGCCAGATACCTGTATCTGTTAGTAACTCTCTTTTGTAGTGTTAGTAGGTCTCTACTAAGAGACCTACTAACCCTACAAAAGAGACCTACGAACGAGTTGCGCCAGATACCTGTATTTGCGCGGTAAGCCGCAGGAGGAGCTGCTGTGAAGATGTCTTGTCGGGCTCCGTGTCAAATGATACCATGCCCATTTGCTCATCGATGGTTGCGACGATCATGTTGCGCTCGATCATCTCAAGAACCCTCTTCTTGGCCTGTTCAGCTCCCCCAAGCTTCACCTGCTCCCCAATGTCGCTCAGTGAGAGCGTGACGAACGTCTGGGTGAGGCGCTGGATGTTGCGCGAGTAGACAGCCTCCAGGACTTGCTTGACAAGCCCGTAGTTATTGTCACGCTGCAACACCCCCCTGTGCTTTTCCACGGTCTTCTGCACCTCTGAAACCTCGTGCGTGCCACAGGCTGTAGCAATTTCGTTGTACTCTGAGCAGCAGTTCTTGATGAGGCGCTGAATTGTGTGTGTGTCGGGAGGCAGCGCGCAGGCGTGAGAGTTCGTTTTGTCATTACATTCGGCCGCTTGCACTGCAGATACTTACGCGCCTCCCTGCCTTGCCAATTGAAGGCGCTGGGCCGCACAGCGAGAGAGAGAGAGAGAGAGCGAGCGAGCGAGCGAGCGAAAGAGTTTACCTGCACTAAGCTGGCCGTGTACTTGGGCAGAGGCTGAACCTCTCCGTGCACAATGAGTGACACGAGCACATATTTTTTGTGCAGCTCCACCATAATCTCATTCAGCGCCTGGCACGGCATGGTGAAACCGAGCTGAAACATCTCGAGCGCCTGCGACATCTCCTTGACCGCTGCGAGGCACATCCCGCCATAGTAGAAGTACAGCAGGAAGTCTCTGGGCTGCATCAAGTCCTTCGTGACGTGCAGCACCCTCTGCTGAAGCAGGCCCAAGACTGGCTTGAAGAGCTTGGCCACGAGTGCCAGCTGTAGGGCGTCTGCATGCACGGACGTCAAGTGCTCAGGTGACTCGCGCACCTTCTCCGCTGCCGTCACCAGAACGCCCACCCCCCTCATGCTGGCTGAGCACCCCCCCCTGGAAATGCACAGAGTCACAAGCAGCCGAATAAAAGGGCAGCACGCAGGAAGGAGCGATGCCAATCACAGAAATGGACAGCAGAGAGAAGGCAATGATGAACTCACATTCGGCAGCATTCAGCAAAGATACGGCAGATGTCACACACTTGCCGCCGTACGGCAATTGTGCAGCGCAGCTGCTCTGCGTGTGCCCCCATAATCACTCGCCTTACTTGCTGCAAAAACACAGCACTACCCTCGCCTCCTCCTCCGCCTCCCATGCTGCTGGCTTTGACGTGCAGCACAAAAATGCACCCCATCCCGTGTTGCTCAGGAACGAGCTGCTGCAGAATGTTGTCGACCAATCCCAAATTTTGCCCTAGCGACCCCGCATGCGGCTCTGCACACCAAGTGTCAAAGTGTCAGTGCTCGATTTACCCGAGTCCTTTCACCGAATCAGGAGGAAGACAAAAGCAGCAGCCAGCTCAAACACGCGCAAAGAGCAAGCCGAAAATAAGGGCAGGACGCCCGGACGAAGCCGCGCGCCATACCGAGCTGCTTCTCCAGCGATCTCCAGTCATCTTTCTTGCTGCTCAGGCCCTGCTTATGCGCAAACGAAGCAGCGTTAGCGCCTAGCCGACTATTTGCACGCAATAAGACACTGCTCGCGCGCTAGTGGCACCCAGGCGCACTAACTTTGGCACGTTCCCCGGCTCGGTCGCCACCCACGCACATAGCCCACGGACTGATGCCTCGTCTGCCTCACCCGCCGCCAGCAGCCAGAGGGCGCCGCGCGCCTGGCGCAAGGAAAATCCTTACTGCCGCCCGGCATGGGCGGGCACGCGAGGGGCGCGCGGGCCAAACCTGGATGGTGTTTACAATAGTCTCGCTGAGGGACGCCATGACGCCCTCGGCGACCCCTCCACACGCGTTCACGCGCGGCAGCGCCACACACAAGCCTCGCCTGCCTCACCCCCCTCCCCGAACAGACACCGCAGACCCGCGCAGGGTCGCGCAGCGGGCAGCACGGCTGCTGAGCGGCCTTTATCTCGCTCTTCTCTCTCCCCCTCTCCCGCTTCACGACTAAAGGCCTTAGTCTGACTAAAGTTGACTAAATCTTTGAGTAAAGCCTCTTCATGGCGAGACCGACCGCCCTGGCGCCATTAGGGGCGGTACTGCGCGGCATCGGCGCCACGCTCGAGAACATCGGCGCTGGCATCGCCGACACCTCGACCCGCGAGAAACGTCTCCGGCCCGCCCGCCCCTTGCGTTGCGCGCGCTTGCCTGCACTTCCCCCCCACCCTGCCGAGGGATCTGCGGACCAGAGAGCTCAACACGAAACCCCCAGCCCGGTGTGCTCGTGCGGGGAGCCCGGCGACGTTCGATATGGCGCACAGACAATTTCCCGACTGCTGCGTGGGAGAGGAGTCTCGTGACCGCCGACCATGTGGTGGGCGGTGCCGTGTCCCAGAGGCGGACGCACAGACGAGCAGGCGCTCCTGTCGCTCAGGGGGCATGCCCGTTTCCGTCTTTGCTGCAGCCATGCCTGTGCACCTCCCGAGGGCGCAAAGGCATGGCTGCTGCTACCGTCCTGCGCGAGAGCGCGATCTGGCGGTTTGCTCTCGTCTATTTGAGCTCAGCACAGCCTGCGAAGCTGAGATGAGTACATGGGAGTGAGGAAAAACACCTCACTGGGCACTGCGCAATTGTATCTCTCTGGTGACAGTGAGTCGGCATCGCGAGGTGATGGGTCTGCCCAGCAAGGCGCCCGCCATTAGCGACAACTGCTTCATCGCACCCTCGGCCAACATCGTGGGCAACGTCAAGGTGCTGCCACACCCGCTCGCTAACTGCTCGTCTGCTCCCTGCCCAGCCTCCTCCCGTGCAGGGGGTGGTGTGCCTGGCTGCAACGCGGCAGCATACACAGGAGCAAGATCAGCTTTTGCGCGTTGCGCGAGAGGTTCGAGTATTGGGGTAGCTGCTGTGAAAGCCGGGCTGACGGTGGTTAACCGTCCGTGCAGGTGGGGAGCAGGAGCAACGTGTGGTACGGCGCAATCCTCAAGGGCGACATGTCAGCCATCTCCATTGGGGCAAACACCAGCATCAAGGACCGCGTCGTCATCGCGCCCTCTGGCGCCGGGTCCGTAAGCATCGGCAGCAATGTGTTGGTGGGCCAGGGTGCCTGCATTGGAAACGCGACGATCCAGGACAAGGCCGTAATTGGTATGGGGTCTACAATTGGCGATGGCGCCGTGGTCGAATCTGGCGCCTATGTGGCACCAGGTTCCATCGTGGCTGCTGGTGTCACGGTGCCTGCCGGCAAGGTGTTCAGCGGTTCGAAAGTGCTGCGCAGCGTCACGGAGGCTGAGTCTGGGCGGCTGGAGGCGGCCAAGGAAGCCCTCATTCAGCTTGGTGCCAAGCACGCCGAGGAGGCCTACAAGGGCTTCCTCCAAATCGAACAGGACAAAACCGATGCCAAGTGGAAATTCGACCGCACCCTCGACTCTGACGGTGCGCTCGGACTTCTTGAGAAGAACCCGCGGGCCAATGTCTGGTAGGGCGTTCGATGCCCGTGTTGCGCTGTTTTCGTATCCAGGCTGGACCGGAAGGCAATCTGAAAACGCGGCCTGTTACGATTTTTCTTGGAATTGCCCGCTGAAGGGTCTGGTGACGCACGAGACTCTGTCTTCTCTTTGGTCTTGAGACCCTGTCTTATCTTTTCGTGTTTTTGTAGTAAAGTCTCTATGAGATGTGCCCCTCGCTTCCCCGCCAGTGATTGTCGATTCAGCAGCCCCCGTTCGTGTCAGCCGTTTCAGATGTTGTGGTTGCAGATGTTGCATGGCGCGCTGCGCGTTTGGTACCTCTCCCTGACCTTGAAAGCGTACAGTCGCACACAAGCTTGAGCTAAATTTGGGCTGAGGGCCCGATTAGCTCAGGCTTCGACGTCGATCGTGAATCACGCTATGAATCAGCAAGACTTTTTTGGCAGCTCTTCAATCACCCTCGAACTTCAGAGGATCTGGGCATAACAGAAGAGTGCAGCAAACGAAGCGAGTCTTCAAAAATTTCGAACAACCTTACAGTCCCCCACCCCGCGCCGGCCGCACGCAAAGCCGTGCGGAAAACTTGAAAACGGCGCGCGGGCCTCCTAGATCGGCCCGTGCGCCGTTTTTTAAGCGCAGTGGTCGGTTTGGCTGACAAAGAGGCGTGATTTTTGAGCGTGACGGACGTTGCCTAAGAGCGGTCTAAGGTTGCCGTAGGTGGTGTGACGGAAGTTGACGTAGGCAGTGCGAAAACAAACGCTTGGAGAGACTCTCTGCAGAATCAGAATCAGTTCGCGCTCGTATGTGACTCATCACAGAGGCGCTTCGCATGCAAATGTAGTATAGATATGTCCAATAACGATGTCGGTCAGGAATCAGCCCTAAATTTATGAAGCAAACAGGCGCCCTGAAGGCCGCCACCCTTTATTTTGCTTCATAAGCTTCATAGGCATATACTACCCCCTTACTGACATCGTTATTGTACATATCGTTTTGCAATCCCTCCGCCCATTCCTCCGCTCATTCATGATTGCGCCTACGGCGCATTTTATTACCTTGGGAGCGAATGCGACCACCTGCCTCCGGCAGGCAATATATATATTGGTATCCATCCATCCGCCCATACCTCCGCCTATTCATTGTGGGCGCCGCCGAAGGCGGCGAACGTCGCCGTCATGGCTACCCCTTTTGGCGGGGTCGTGAGGCATGTGCGTCTATGGAACACTACTGCGCTGAAAAAACGGCGCACTGGCCGCTACTGGGGCTTGGCCCGGTGACCTTAAAAATAAACAATCAACACACACTGCGCTTGAAAAACGGCCTGCGTCGGCCAGCGCGCCATTTTCCCCGCCACAGCCAAGTAGATATTAATAGCGCGTAAATCAGTAAAGATGTTTCTTCTCTCTCCCTCTTGTCTCGACTGTCTTTGCTATGCTCACGCTCCCTTGACGTTAATGATTTTGCTATTTTTGTTGCATGGGGGTTGGTGTGGGTTTGGCGACGCCACGACCGCTCCACGAGCAGACCGCCAGCAGTAAGTGGGTTCGAGGGGTCACACAAGAACAACAGGCGTGATGGGAGCAGTATGGGATGGGGGGGCCGTCCTCAACAAAGACAGAACAGCGCTAGAACCTCTTCGCGGCCTATTCTAGCCAGACAGCAAGATTCGCTCGACACTACACAAAGGTTGTTTTTTCCAAGAGTCGCGTCAAGCATACTTTAACAAAAGATTCCGTATAGAAACAAAATGTATAATAACAAAAGAATCTGTTCTTGCGCAGGGGCAACGCCCACGAACTGACCACCCAGCTCATCGCTTGTAAGAGAGATTCCCTCAAAACCCGCCACCTGGCAGCGATGGGCGTGATTGTGCTAGTCCATTGGATCGCAAGTCGCTGCAACACGACTCTACACAACACGTGTTTCTGTAACCTCAGCTAGCGGACCTCAGTTAGAGCGGACCTCAGTTAGAGGGGAAGGCCCTGCGCAGCGAGAGTTTGCGAAATCTGGTGCAATTTTGGAACGGCGCCGCCGTGTGAAGAGTGTCTGCTGGATTGTGATTGTGTGCTGGATTGTGATTGTGATTGTGGCGATTGCACTTCGCTCCTTGCCTCCTCCTGACTGCTTTGCAACGAGAGGCTTCTCGTGTAGAGCGTTGCGGCCGGCGGCACCTGAAGCACCAGCCGTAGCATCCTGCACCACACTCCTCCCTTCAGTGTCTTGCCAATCGCGCGTGTGCGGCATACCAGCCAAGCAAGCACTGGTACACGGCAAGCAGCGTGAAGAGTGGAGAAGGGCAGAACCTGTCCATGGACTTTGTGTGTGAATCATCGACATCCCCGGGGACAAATCCAGCCCTTCGGTACAAGCGCAGGGCCCCCTCATTGAGTTCCTGCGGAGAGTCAGACGATGAGTCCCCCTGTTGCACCTGCAGATATCCCCGCAGCGCAAGCAGCTACATTAACATCACCGAGGCCCACCTCGACATGCAGAAACATATCCTTGACCCCAAAAATCTTGCGTGCATGCGTCACTGCCAACTCCAGCAGCTTCTCGCCAATTCCTCGCCGCCGTAGGTGATTGCGGACCGCCATGGAGGAGACGTAGACCCACCGGCGCAGCGTGAGTGACGAGTCGAGCATCTCATGCACGGAGCAGTCCACGGAGCCGATCACAAGCTCGCTTCGCTCCTTCCATTCATGCTCAAATTGCTCCACTAGCTGAGCATGTTCTCGCTCAGAGAGCCAGGCTTGGTCAAGCAGTTGCTGCATGTCGGCGAGCACCACGTCCTTGCACACCTGCCGCGCCTTGGGCGTCAGGGCACGGACGACGGCGACCATCAACGTGGTTTTGTAGATCCCCGCCAGCAGGTAGTGCGGACTTGTCCGCATCTTTTGGCGCTGCGAGCGGTACATGTCCTTGCCTTGCCCAAACACGCTGCATCGCATCTTTGCCACACAATCGCCCTCCATCCCCGCAGCTTCCCGGACGGTTATCTCCGCCTCGTGCGTGTCGAGTAGCCGCGCAAGCTCGCTGAACTTCCCCTCCGACGACGATTGCTCCGCCACCAGCGTGCTCAAGGCGCTGAGCGTTGTGCACGGCTTGGGCCATGTTCGCGCCTGGCAGGCTCCGCGCGGGGCGGCGGGTTCCAGTCGCCAGCACGCGCTTCGCTTGACAGGCACGCACGGCCCGCGCGGGGCACGCCCCGCAGGAGCCTGGCAGGTCGGAGCGACAAAGCAGTCGCCGGCCGGCATCATCCATGCCGCCATCATCACCACAGCCGCCCTTGCAACCCATTCCGTTCCCCTGTGCCTCATCCCCCTCATCCCCAGCGATTTGCACCCCATTTTTGCACTCCTCCGTGCTAGTGGCGGGACAGCAGTCAGCTGCGGCGGGCGATGGGCGCTTCTGACTCTCGAGCTTCGGGCACCTGGCGAGCTTGTCACACCGCTCGCCCTCACCGCTCCGCTCTTCTTGCGCACACCCGTCATGCCACCGTGCAGAGCAAAAAGCAACTCGTACGGGTTTGCGCCACGGCCTTTTTAAACAGGCCACAGTAATGAAGTAAGTAATTCTAGTAATTCGAGTACAGTACCTAATAGACACACATTTATATCCACATCTTCAATCTCTCCAAAAGGGTCTGCTGTATCTTAAACCTCCAGTATCCGTAGAATGCATTATAGGGTGTCTGAGTGAGGGGCGGGTAATTGGTCGGCAGAGCATACGCGCGGTGGAAGACCCGAGAGAAAGAGAGGCACCGGCTCGCAAGACTCAAGCTCCCCTGCAGCTTCCCACCCCCCGCTCCTTCCCCTGTGCAGCTGGCATGGCTCAGCAGTATGCGTCTGGGAGCACTGAGCGCGACACGTCCCGAGCGCGGCACGCCGCGGTGCACGCGCCGCGCGCGGCGCCGCAGACCAGCGGTTCAAGACGAAGGCCCGCGCCGTCCGCCGACAGCGTCGGTGGAGCGCGCCAGCCGCACAAGACCGCTGCCGCGCGGCGAATGTTAAACACCATCTTCTTCCTGCCGATGACAGCTCTCACCTTCTTCTCCTCCGCGCGGAAAACGGCCACCACCATCCTCGTCGTGCCGCTGACCGTCTTATCCAAGACCCGCGCATCCGTAGCCAGCGCCTACACCGCCACAAATGCCGGGGCGCGGTTCGTCCGCTCCGCAACCGCGTGCGTGCGCAGCGCTCTCTTGCGCCCGGCAAGCCGTGCACGACGCGCAGTGCCATATGCACGCCGGTGGCGGAGCAATCTTTCCGATGCTCGCCGTGCTCGTGCCCTTGGTGCAACGCTGCTGACCCGTCCTGCCATGTTGCAGCTCCGTGGCGGGCTCCCTGGCGGGCACGCTCGAGTTCATGGTGATCAAGAAGCTGTTCGACGGTGTTTACGAGCTCTTCTCAGGGTTCTTCGAGCTCGGCGCGCTGGTCTTCTGCGTTAGCCTCATCTTCTGGGTGTCAGGCCTCTTCCTGGGCCTCGCTGTGTGCTCGGTGAGCCTCTTACAAGCTGACCTGCCGGCGTTTCGGGCGTGCACCTGCCCGTTGCGCAGCCGCAGTTGCCGCGTTAGCTCTCTGATTGCCCACTCCGGGGCCTTGGCACGATCGCAGGTGTTGGTGGCGTTCGCATGCTGCTACGTGCTGCTGTGCGCGGTGGGCATGAACTGGTGCTTGGACCGCATCCGCGTCTATCTGCGGGATTGTCTGGCGCTGCGTATGTGTTCGGTTTGCATTCCGATGGTATCTGTGCTGCGCGGACTCCGCTTCACGTGCGGCGTCACGGTAATCCTGCGTTGTGCGAAATTTTCCGGAGAGCCGTTCATGCCTGGAGCACTGCTGCTGCACTGCTGGGCGAGACGTCGCGCGCCGCATGTATGAAGCACTGCTGCAGCGCTGCTGCTGATGTTGACTCA
>Ga0315899_10007997_pt1 | contig 11350 bp, 15 predicted proteins | sample LakEriMetagenome_2_FD_203518 | JGI IMG/M metagenome (GOLD analysis project Ga0315899, IMG submission 203518) | Freshwater fungal communities from buoy surface, Lake Erie, Ohio, United States - Buoy 4 MA112 | ecosystem: Environmental > Aquatic > Freshwater > Lake | place: USA: Lake Erie, Ohio...
TGAAGAGTTGGGCCATTTTCGAGGTATCGAAGAGAGGTGGATCGTGCGCCGCCGTGTTCTGCAACGCACCCGTTAACGCTGAGACGCGTTTCGCATCAGGGGTCTGTCCTCTAGACACCCACACCTCGAGCGGGGTAGCGTAAGAGGCCAGGGCGTCACGGCCAGACATCCACCACCCTCGCTCCCTGTATACCTTGCCTTGTCCTATCGCTACCTTGTGTCCATATTGCTCGAGGAAAGCTTTTTTCTTGGCACCGTTGGGCAGAGGAGGGGTGAGAATAACCCAGTCCTGCCTACGTTGAAGGTGGGGTGCTTAGTTCTCTTCAAAATCATTGTCCGTGAAGTCAGCCAGTGCCATCACCAGGGGGCTGTCCACCGGAAATCCCGATATGCGCGTGGGGTCTGGATGCCAGAAGAGGGTGTCCGATCTGGCCGCGGTATTAAAGAAGGGAGGGGCAGTGACCGCAGTGCCTCCGAGGTATTGAGTGGCGCTGTAGAGGTCTCTGGCCGCACTGAGTACTACCCATGCTATGCAGTGTATCTTGCCTGTTGCATCAATGTTTCTCTGTAGCTGAGCTTCGCGGCTTATGAAGGGAACTAATTCGGTACCAAGTCGAGAGCCTGCGAGAATTCTGAGGAGATGCCAACGCGAGTGGATCCTGAAGGTAGCCCTTATCGAGCGCAGACAGCTCCCTGACGAGCTTCGACATACGGACGTGTTTGAAGTCAATGACCTCGCAGATGGACTGCTTGTAGTTGGAATCCTGGTTCAGCCAGCTCATCTTTTCCGGCGTCGCCAGGTCGGTAGACAGGGCGTCAAAGGCGTCAAAGGCGTCAAAGGCCCTCGATATCTAGGCCTCAAGCGCGTCGAAAAGTTCCTTCTGCGTCCCTTCATCCTGATTTCTCCTTGAAATCGGCAGCCAACGCCTCAACGAAGACAGGCATGTCACGATGTAGGGAACACTTGAGGTAGAGAAGCATGGCTAGGATCTCCTTCTGCCTGTGCCCCTTGATCTCCTCGATCGTCTGCGACTTGAGATTACAGTTGATGCGCGCGGGGTAGACCGTCACCTCGCCCTTGTCTGTCTACTTGGAGAAGGCTCTCCAGTGACTTCGAGGTAGGACAGCGGCGGGATCAGTACTTCGTCCTCGTCGGGGTACTACGACAGGAACGACAGGCTGGCGCCGCGGTCAATGTCGCCAACATCAAACTCGAAGATCACCGGCATCGTCGCTGATGAAGCTCGCCGCCACCTCCTCGTTTGTGCTTGTGGAGAGGAAGCCGAAATCAACGCCGCCGCGTCCGCCCCCCTCCTGACACACTTTGAAGCATATTGGCAGTAGGACATCTTTGATCCCACACGATACACCTTGCGGTTGGGAGGAATGATGCTCATCTGCGAGGCCTTGCGCAGGAAGCTGTTGATCAAATTGGTGTACAAGTTGCCGTTGAGGTGCTCCTGCTCCGCAAACTTCTTGCTCGCCTTGCGCAGGGAGCCGTTCATCTTGACGTAGAGCGGGCCTGTATATGCGCGGCCGGCAATGACCTCGGACTCGTTCATGGGCTTGGAAGCGAAAAGGGCAAGTGGTGCCGCGCGAGCGGAAAAGGGAGAGCAACCCCTCCTGCTCACACAACGCTGAATTAAAACGCGCCGCGCGAGCGGAAAAGGGAGAGCAACACGACGCCGACGGGCGGGCCGTTGAATCTGTGCGCGCTTTGCGCGCACAGCAAGCCTGGGAAAATGCGGGGCGGGCCGACGCAGGCCCGCTTTTCCAGGCTTACCATCGGCCTCCACGTTTGCGATTTTGGGTGAGTGCAGAATTTTCCCATGAGACAGAGTTGTTGGAAAGGGTCTCAAACGGTGGGGTCAGGGGTCGGTCGGCGTCTCCGCGCCCGCTGCCACAGAGCCTGCAGCTCCAACTCGGTCGCCGTCGCTTCATGGAGCACAGTCTGGAGCACAAAGCCGAAGGTGCATGTGGATGCTGACCCGTCACAGCCGTCTTCGAGTTTTTGCAGCCCTGACGTCAGCTTGGCTGAAAGTGAGCGGCGCAGGCTTGGTTACGTCTTTCGCTTTGTCCAAGGCGTTGATGAGCGACTGGCCCGTGAGCTGCGACTTGATGTAGCGACAGAGCACTACCTTGGCCTTGTCCACCTCTTTGGCGTGAAGCCACAGGGGGTCGCTCTTGTCAAGCTTGTGCGCGTCCTTGTAGTTGCCAAAGCGCTTTCTTGACTTGCTGGAAGAGAGCACGTGCATGAAGACCTGCAACATGACGCAACAACACGTTGGATTAGAACTTGATGCACGGGCATGAGGTCTACATGCACCAACTTGGTCCATGATCATCACATGCACCAACAGTTCCTGCAACTTGATGCACCAACTTGATGCATGTACAAGAGTTACGGTCTACATGCACGTACACCGCATGCGTGCACGGGCACGAGGTCTACGTGCACGTGCGCATGAGGTGCACGCATGAGGTGCACGTGGATCAATACCTCAAGGCGGATGGGAATGCGGTTGCCTCCATACTCGTGTTTGAGCTTCGGGTCCTGGGGATCTTGCTCCTGCCAGCCTTCAGTGGTTTCATAGGGGTCCATAACAAAGTCCAACTCCTTGGAGGAGTTCGTGAAGTTGGGGCCGGCCTTGAAATCGTCACGTGAATCTTTGAACTTCTGGCCCTCCCTTATCAGCTCCTCCAGCGTTTTCGGATGAGGCTGGCCCAGCACCTGTGTGTGTGCGCGCGCACGTGTGTGTGCACGTGTGTGTGTCATGCATGTCCCTTATATGTCCTATGTCCCAGATATGTGACATGTCACGTGTGTGTGCGTCATTCGAGTCCTTGTGGAGTGTCTTTTTAGAGAGAGAGGGAGAGACGAGAGAGGGACTAGGAGAGAGGAAGAGAGAGAGAGAAAGGGAGAGAGAGAGAGAGAGAGAGAGAGAGTCAACAGTGCGTGGGGGCATGTGCATCTGTGCACGTGTGCGTCACCACCACCCCCCTGTGTACTTCGAGGCCCTTGTGAAGCAGTACGAGAGAGAGAACACATGATATAGAGAACACATTCTACTACACCTCGAGGCCCTTGTTAAAATCGTCCTTGTTTCCATAGGCCGCCGTGGGCAGGCAGGCGAACTTGTCCTCACCCTCTTCGACCTGCAAAGCAGCCAACCTCAATGTACATTATATGCATTGCACATTCTATTGACCTTCTATAAAGCGAACTGCAACGCAGTCAACTTCAATGTACTTTATATGCAGAACACATTCTATAGAGAACATATTCTATTGAGAAGACATTCTATAAAGCGACCTGCAACGCAGCCAACTTCTTCTTGCGCTCTTCCCTCTCGCGCTTCACCTCATCATCGCCGGGCTCTTTCAAGAGCCGGGGCAGCACCACTGCCACCTCCTTGCGCAACTCGTCCACCGACAGCTCCGTGAGCACCTAAAGAGAGAGTGTGTGCGAGCGAGCGAGAGAGAGACGCGCGTGCGTAAGAAAGGGACAGGTCTCTTTTGACACTGTAGTAGGTCTCTTTTGACACTGTAGTAGAGAGGTAGAAAGTACGCGGGGGCACTGTCTTCCCACCCCCCTCTCTCCACCTTGACCATCCCTCTCTCTCCACCTTCACCATCCCTCTAGCTATCTCTTTCTCTGTACACTCTCTTGTTTAGTTAGTTGATCAAACTAAGCTAAACACTCTCTCGCCCCTCTTTCTGTGTCCTAAACCCTAAACCCTAAACCCTAAACCCTCTCACTATCGCTTTCTCTCGCTCTTGCTCTCGCGCCCTGCCTCGATTTCTCAATAGAATGTGTTCTATTTATCCTGTACATTATCAAAGCCCTCTCCAAGTGCGACTACATTTTCTATCGAATGTGTTCTCAATAGAATGTGTTCGATTTATAAAATACAATGTACTTTGCCAAAGTCCTCTCCAAGGACTACTACAGAACGAGAGAGATTTATAGCATGCGTTCTCAATAGAATGTGTTCGATTTATAAATACAATGTACATCGTCAAAGCCCTCGCCAAGGACTAGTAGAGAATGAGCGGGGGGTGGGGTGGGAGAGAGAGAGAGAGAGAGAGAGAGACAGCAGAGGACCTCGGTAGTCTTGTCAGACACGGAGGTGTTGTCGTATAATATCGGTACACATATCGGTATATATATATATATCGGTATAACTCGGCACAAATATCGGTGTATATATATCGGTATAACTCGGTACACATATCGGTGTGTATATATATGGGTATACCTCGGTAGTCTTGTCAGACACGGAGGTGTTGTCGATGACGACCTTCCATCGCGCCGCGACAAGACCGGCCAGCACCTCGATGAGCATCTCCTGGCACTTGGCGTCCTTGACGAACAGGCGGATGGTTTTGCGCATCGCAATAAACTCCTCCCTTGACACCATGCCGTCCTTGTCCAGGTCCTACATAGATACATACGTACGTCACATACATACATATACTTATGTGTTACAAATAATATTGTGTGTGTGTGTGTGTGTGTGTGTGTGTGTGTGTGTGTGTGTGTGTGTGTGTGTGTGTGTGTGTATCACCATCTGGTCAAAGAGCGAGCGACAAAGAGTCTCTTCGACATTGCCCAGGGAGCTTTTGCAGGCCTCCAGCCAACCTTGAGGAGAGAGTATGTCATCCTGCTTCGTGTCCGCCAGTGTGAAGAAGACCTCGGGGCCCGCCGCAATGCGCAGGCCCAGTCTCATTTTGAAGTCCCGCGCTGCTTCGTCGCTCTTGGTGGGATCCATCTCCAACTCAGCTGCTTCCACGGGCGTGTCACCGAGCACCTGTGCGGGGCTAGCGGCTGGATACGCTTGAGCTGTGATTTGAGCGCTTGTGCTTCGAGCTCCCTGAGAGCCAGAAGAGGCAGAAGTCTGGAGCTCAGCCAGCTCCAGCTTCAGGGTGGCGAGTCTCTCCAACAGGATCTTCTCGTCCGTGTCCATGTTGACAAAAACTGAAAGTCTGCCTGTCGAAACTTGCTCCCTTGTCAAGGCATCTACCAGCTCGCAGCGCGTGCTAGTCAACTGCTCCTGGAGCTCGACGTTCTCAGAGAGCGTGCTCGTCGATGCAGTCAACTGCTCCTGGAGCGCGGCGATGGTTTGCTTGTCATCAGCAAGCGCGGAGCGTCGGACGTCCAGGGGCGGTGTCCGCCGCTCAAAACGGAACAACAGTTGTTGGCGTTGCGGCAGCACACCACGCCATTGGGCTGCGGCTCAAGTATGCCCGTGCATCCCGCGACAGAGGGGGGCGCCGAGACCAACGCGGCACAACAAATCGCTGCGCTGCGCTCCGAAAACGTCGAGCTCCAGGAGCAGTTGACGAGCACGTGCTCCGAACTGGCATCGTCACGCTCAAGGAGCAGTTGACTGCATTTACGAGCACGCGCTTCGACAACGTCACGCTCCAGCAGCTCCAGGAGCAGTTGACTGCACACGACGCTCTCCGAGCAGTCTCTTCGAATTCGTCACGGCCAGGGTTTCGTCACGGCCAGGAAAAACGTTTTTCCTGGCCTTCCGTTTGGGAACCCGAAAGGGTCCGGATGTAGGTAGGAGCAAGGGCGTAGAGCAGCCGCAGCCACAGTGACTTTCGTCGGCCTTGGTTGGTTAAAGATTCGGGCGCCGGCGGGCCGGAGGCGCACCCCAGCGGATAATTCCGCGTTGTTGCGGCTTTTTGAAGATTCGATGGCCCACGACCTCGATTCGTACAGCAATTCACTGCAAGCAATGGAGAATGATGATGGATACTCCCTGTTCCCCAAATCCAACTACCAGCATGACGGTGAGCCCACCCCTTATTCGCAACGAAATACTGCGATTTCTTTCCTTGTGTTCCATCCTAGCAGCTTCGTCTGCACTGGCAATTTTGCACGCAGTGGATGGAGTCGAGCGAGACGCATTGACGCCTGTGCACGCATGTAGGTTGGGAGCCTTTCCTGCCGAAGAATCCGCTTGAAGGCAGCCGCTTCGAAGACATTGCAATCTCGTTTCAAACCCGGCGGCGTCGCCTCGACCATACGCGCGGTACAACCCTACTTTGCAGCCGCACTGCGACTGTGCCTCAGCTGCCACCACCAATTTATGCTCATATGTTTGATGTTGGTGACTGCAGACAAGAGCACCCTGCATGGGAACCTAGACCAATTTAGCCGCATCCTCTCCAACCGCACGATTCGCACCCTCGCAAGACATGGCATAGCGGGCGACAAGACGGGGATGGGCTCGAAATCTAAGGGGTTTGTGCTGGTAGACGAGGATGACCTCGAGTACGTCGCTGACATCATTGAGCCATCTAAGGACCAGATCCGGCGATTCTTGCAAGCCGAGAAACGCCGCATCCTAAACGACACAAGGCTGCAGAAAGGCGATGAGCACGTGAAAGAGGAAGCAGAACAAGATGCTGGAGAAGCGGAAAGATTGGAGGAGGAAGATTATCGTCGTGCGATGAAGATTCTCGCCCAGATTCAGTCTTCACCAGGAGTCATCGCCTGCTGCTTCGTCCTCACGGGAACATCTTCATCGATGTTTTACAGCCCGGATTTGCAGAAGCGGGACGCCACCATCGCTATTTTCCGCCGTACGCTTGCAAAGGCAATCAGCGTGTCCACAGCAGAAATTAGTATAAACAAGATCCAGGACACCACAAGTGGCCCGTTGTCTGAAAGCTGCGACATAGAGGTGTGCACTTTTTCCTGCATGCTGTTTCTCTGCCCCGGGTGTTCCGCGGAGGTTTCGCGCGCGTGCGAGACAAAAGCAGATCATGCTGACTGAGGGCCCTCGGGACAATTTCAATGTTGCTTGTTGATGCATCGCACAGTTCACTATCTGCACCATGGCTACGGCTGATGCTCACCACATCTGCGAGAAAATCCGCGAGCTGATGTCGACAGATGACTTTACCCACTCGGTGGTTAGGAAGGGCATCAGCGTGGTAATATGCCAGCCGCCCTACGCCCGTCTCTTTGTCCCCTAATATTGTCTATTCCTCAATGTTCAGCTACAGAAACACTGACCATGGAAGAGATGACAGCTTTGCAAACTTCGAAGAGGCCCACACGTGTTCGCTTATGGACAGGGCTACGACTTAATCCAACGGGCAATTGGAGAGCCGGCCGCCGATCTCATGCAGAGCATGGCTCGGTGGGAATGGCAGCTTTCCAAAAACAGGCTCAGACGGGAGAGGATTTTGCGCGAACGCGAGGAACAACGGGCGCGGCGAGCAGCTGCAGAACGGGCAGCCGAGCGGAAAAAGTGGAGCGACGATGCACTTGACGGTGCCTCGGAGTCTACAGGCGCGACGGACCAGCCATCCGCACCAGAATCAGCAACTTTGCAGACAGAGATGCTGGCGGCGACCGTGAGCGCGGGACCACAGAGCAGCAGCAGTCAAGTAACTACACCAGCGACCATCCTACAAACGCCCTCAGAAACGCCTGCGCTAATGCCCCTGCTGGCGACCCTCCAGGAGGACCAGCCCCAGCAGCTAAACCAGCATGTCCAAGGCATTAGCCCGGCAACCTTGTCGCCGACGGACACGGCAGGAATGAAGAATTTCAAGAAGAAATTCAAAGTGGGCCAGGGCGATACGCTAGAAATGTCAAAAGCGAGCTCATTTCTGACGGAGGTTAACGGAGAATATGAGCTGCATGGCTTCAAACTGCAAGATCCAGCCCTGCGCCCTGCGACTGCAATGAATGTATATGCATCCTGTTCCTGCCCCCCTGTTGCTCCCCCATGAGTTGCATCCGCCTCTGAGGCTGCGTTCTGGTGCGTTCAGTGTGTTGTCAACCATACAGCATACCACAAGCACATGTGAAGCAGAAGGAGTTGTAGGATGACTGACGGGAAGGCTGTGGCGTGTTTCAGATGCGCATGCACGACTATGCAAAGGAGCAGGCGACACACGTATTTGAAAAGACGCGCCGCGCCGCTACTGTCTCGCCGTTACCAGCAATATGGACTGCCAAAAAGCGCCAGCACAGCAGCAGCTACACACTCGGTCTCGCGTCACATGGGGCCTCCACCAGCGCCATTGCCCAGGAAGATGACGCGCAGATTAATGAGCACCGCAACCGGTTGCAAGAATATTTTCAAGTGTCCCTCAGCCATAGGCGCTGCCCACAGAAGGGAAAGATGACAGAAGAAGCTCGATACGAACTAGCCGTGCGAAAGGAGGCGCGTCTAGAGCACCTTCGTTTGCAGCGAGAGGTTTGCCGCTGACTAGCCCACTCTCCATTGTCCCCTCAGCACTTGTATTGCATTCAAGCCAAAATGACCTTACACACGCGGTATCAAGACAGCTTACGGATTCACACACACGCTTGCGCGCGCGCGCGCACACACACAGAAAGAACAGCAGCAGCTAAGGGAGTTGAAACAAAATTTATTAGAACGCAAGCGATTGCAGGCGGAGAAGAACGCCAAGAACGCAAGTGCTTCCAGAAGGCGGTCCAAATCTCCGAAGAAATCCAAAGAGGGCCCTCCAGAAGACAACAAGGCACAAAACGAGACCGAAGACGGGGCAGGGCTCGAATCGCAAAAGGCACGGGCGCGCATCCCCGCTGCAAAAGCAGATGAAGAACTGACGCGCATCCGTGCTGCAAAAGCAGAAGCATCAGCGAGCTTGAGCAGACCTGCGAGTGCAAAGTCAGTCAAAAGTCACCATTCCACAGGGCTTGACCAGTGGGCCGTAGACGCTGCTGTGGATGATATTAACATGTATGAAAGCGCGAGCATGGTAGATGATCCTGCAACCCCTGCCATTGGTGTCCAAGGTGATGCCTCCAATTCGAGTTTTGACAATAGCTTTGATGAAGGCATGGGGGAGCTGGTGCAGGATGAGCGAAAGTCCGCGAGCAGAGATGGTGGGCTTGAGCTGGCGAATGAGAAGGAAGAGGAACTTTCCTCGCCAATAGCACAAGCGGGAGCACGTAAAGTGAAGAAGAAGAAAGATGAAGATACGATCCGCAGTACGCCAAAGACACAAGCAGGAGCACGTAAAGCGAAGAAGAAGCAGAAGAAGAAACACGAAGATGATGAAGAAAAAGAAGATGTTGATCAATTCGGGGCGATTTTTTACGACGACCCGCTGATTGCATCTTCATCAAAGGGTAAGCACATCGTAATTTCCGCCGCCCCATCGAAGAAAGCAAAAAAGAAGAATCCGAGACGCGACAGAACGTCAGATTCGGGCACACCGTTGGCACCACTCGTCAAAGCATGGACACCCCAGGAACGGTCACCTCGCGAGCCATCTTCTGCGGCGCTTGAAAATCAAGATTCGTATGATTCGGCCGAGCTCGACAACACCCCTCCTTCTCCTATTCGTGGCGCATTTGCGGCTGCACCTCCTTCTCCTATTCGTGGCGCATTTGCGGCTGCGATGATGGCCAAGAGGTTAGGAAAGAAGGCAAAGAAGGCGGCTTCGAAGGCAGAAACAGGTAATTTCAAAAGGAAAGAGCAAGAGGTGAAAGAGGGCGACCCCGCTTGGCACGTGGCACAGATTGTGACGTCGAGTCTCCATTCTGCCGACCCGAACTTTGCTCCTATCGAAGCCAACTTCAGAATGGAAAATGAACAGGCGCTCATGGGTGGATGGTCACCCGATGATACCAGACATCGTTACATGCGTGCCACGCTGGTCTTCATCGATGCGAATGGTGTCAAACATTGTCGCATGTGCGAAAATACGCGCATTATGAACATTGAGGACTTGAGCGATGCAGTTTTGAAGGTGATGAACGTCGAGGTGATGCCCCAGAGTGGAGAGATAGACTGTCCTCACTGCTGCGGCATCATGCCTCATTACCGTAAGGCGCCCCTCAAACTCAACAAAGACAGGTGGAAGCTAGAACAGGACGACTGGAAGCCGCCCATTTACAATCCAGAGCCTGGCGAAGAGCTCGAAATCTATCATATAAGTGAGCTTATGGAGCGGCACAAGGCCATGGATACTGCCTCTCCTCGTGATATCGGCATTACCACGTTGGAGATCAATAGTGAAGACATGTCCTTTTGTGTCGCCGACGCACAGGGGCAGGTCGCTGAGCTGGATTTGGCAAGTGGCAACATCGTAGCCAAGTACTTAGATAAATCAGGGAGCAGAGTGCACTGCATGTGTTTGGTCGGTGACCTCATGTACATGGGCCTAGACCACGGAGTGCAAGAGGTCAAACTAGCGCCCACTAACCAGGAATGTCGACCCCGGCGCCAATTTGTGGGGCAAAAAGCTATTTTCTGCCTTGCCACGAGTCCCGACCAGCGTCTTCTCATTTCAGGGTCAAAGGACTGCACTACCTGGGTGTGGGACTTGCGTTCCGGCCGAGTGCTCAGCTATTTGCCGCCCTTTGACGCTCTTCTCCCCCAGCCCATCCGACATTTGGCCTTGGAGATGGGCGCTGCAGCGACGCGCTTTTCTTTCGCATTTAGACAGCATCGCGAGGCGGTTTCGTGCGTAGCAGCCTTCAGCGGCGGAATGGTCACGGGCAGCTGGGACGGGACAGTTTGTATTTCGTTCCTCACGGGCTACAAAGACCGCGTCGACGACCAGGTGCTGTCGCCCTTGGTTGACAAATACCTTATGCCAATGCGGAAGAGCCTAAAGGATCTCCAACAGTCAATCAAGGAGCAGAGAGATGCCGCGGACAGAGAAACAAACAGGAAGAAAAACAAGCGGATGATCATTGCACTTAAGGAGACGGAGGAGCAGATGGCCAAAGTAAATGAGCAGGTTAAAGCCCTTATTAACATCGAAAAAACTCGCCTGCCGCGCCTGAAAAATTTGAATCTGTGTCGGCGATTCCTCTACGACGCGAGGGCTCGCGGGCGTGTCCTCAATGTGACGACCGCCATCATCAAGACCGGCGTGCGCATGATCTTTGCTGCCTATTCCGACAGCGCAGTGTGGCAATGGGATATTATTAGCATGGCGCCAGTATGTGTGTACCTCAACTACACCGCAGCCAGTCTGTCGAGCATCACGTGTGATGACGTGCGGCTTTTCACAGGGTATAGTGATGGAACAATCAAGCTGTGGCCCATCCACCAAGATCCCCGAGAGCGGAGCAGTGACAAGCCTAAGTGTATCTTTACGCGGCGCAATTTTGCGACCTTGGTGGGCCATTCGAATCACATTATCAGGCTCTCGACCATGAGCAACTTGCTGGTGAGTGCTTCCCTCGATGAAACAGTGCGTGTCTGGGATATGGCCGCCTGCCTGGACTACGTGTATGCGTCATTGCAGGCAGAAGATGATGCCAACTTTACCGACGACATGGGCGACAATCTGTCAGGACATGAACTCCTGCGCACAGGCTCTCAGCGGGGAAATG
>Ga0315899_10007999_pt1 | contig 11349 bp, 10 predicted proteins | sample LakEriMetagenome_2_FD_203518 | JGI IMG/M metagenome (GOLD analysis project Ga0315899, IMG submission 203518) | Freshwater fungal communities from buoy surface, Lake Erie, Ohio, United States - Buoy 4 MA112 | ecosystem: Environmental > Aquatic > Freshwater > Lake | place: USA: Lake Erie, Ohio...
ATGAAATTTGTATGTGAAGTTCCAACAACGCAGTTCCCACAACGCAGTTCTACCTTATCTCCCCATCTTCCCCCACATGCATCGTCAACCACTCGTACTTCCGATTGTCAATGCAATCGATGATGCTGTTTTGAAGTTGAAGCTGTGATGGAGCAGTGGTGAATTGGTCTAAGAAAATGAGGTTCTTGATGTAGTCGTTGTGCATGCCGTTGAAGACGAGGAAGTCGACCGGATGAAACAATACCTTTGCATCGTTCGCGTCGAGGCGAAGAGGAGAGAAGATCGGATCTATTTTCTTAATGAGTTTCTTCGCGTCTTTTCTTCCCGACTCACGAGCCACTTCGCGAGCAGCTTCAATCTTCTCCATAATTTTATCTTCCATGCGGTCGAGCTTTTCCATTTGCTTGTCGAGCGCGTCTTTCCAATCGGCTTCGGGTTTGGTCTGATGATAAATCTTACAATCGCTCAAACGGAAGACGGTGTCGCAGCAAGGACAATACCCGAAGAGTCGGCGCAGTTGCTGAAAGAAATCTACTATCGGATTACTGGCCATAGGTCTTGAATTTAAGTTGATTGTTTTCCACGGCTTCTTTAATGGCCTTTTGTTTTTTCGAAAGTCGAGCATTCCCGGTTTTCACATCCACGAAAAAGATTTTGTCCACCTTTCCTTTTTGCGAAAGCCCTTCGAAGATGACATAGTCTATCGGATCGAACAACGAGCGACAATCGTTTCTATTGAATTTGAATGAAGGAAGAGTAGGAGTGAGTCGCTCAAGAATGAATCCCACATTCACCGCCTTCGCGCCTTTCTCCGATTTCGAAGCGCCTTTCTCTTTAAGCTCTTTCAGTTCGGCTTTCTTCTCGCGAATGAATTCCAGTTGCTGCTCATACCATTCCAACGCCAACGGCGAGAATTCATCGTCTTGAAAGATTTCGGTCTCCTTTAAATCTAGCTCCTCGCTGCAATGCGGACATTCAGCAATAAAGTTCGACGATTTTAATGTTTGAATTAATTTCTTTAGCATTTGATGAAATTAGTCATTTCAATTGAACGAATGTCTTTCAATAGGTAAGAAAAGTTAAGAATGGTTAAGAAAAGGGAAGATATGCCAACGTAGTTCCAACAACCTAGTTCTCACAACATAGTTCTCACAACGTAGTTCCCACAACGAAGTTCTCACAACGCAGTTCCAACAACGCAGTTCAAAGTTTTCAACAATTTAATTCCGCATCTCCCAACCCAATACTTTCGACGGTAAATAAATCATTTACCTATGGCACACGCTTATTTTGAAATTGTATTCGACGACAGTGGAAGTATGGAAAGAGGTCTCGCTGGCTCTAAACGAATTAAAGTAGCGAAGGATCTTTTTAAATTAGATATTCTGCCGCTCATTGATAACAATACTGAAGTTGCAGTTCGATTGCTCCGTCGAGAATGCAACGGCGAATCTTTTTACCAAAATTTCGGTAAAAATATTTCGCTCTGTTTGAATTTCATTGAAAGCATAGAGGCAATTGGAAGACAAACTCCGTTGTTTAACACCATGCGCGATGCTCTTTCAACAACTCTTTCGAGCGGGGCATTTAAAAAGACCATCTTCGTTCTGACCGATGGAGAGGATACCTGCGGTGTGCCTATTGACAAGGTTTTAACAAAAGCCGAGCAGCAGTACTTCAAACAGATAAATGTAATTCTTGCGCAATTCACAGTAAGTAATGGCAGCGAGGTGAATCAACTTTCACACCTGGCGAATACCATTGGAGCGAAGACTTTCAACTTTGCTTCAGGAGCGGGGGCTAGTTTGTCGAGTATCCGAACCGAATTGAAGACCGCATTGAATGTGGTCGGAATGAATAGAAATGAACCGTTGAAGCATTGCTTCGAAGAGTTGCCGGGAGATTTGGTTTATTGGAAGGACATTGAAGCCATGGGAATTCAATTGCATCAGGCGAGAGTCTTGTACGACGAGCATTTTTTAAGTTGGAAGCCAGAATATCCAATGCGCGTGAGTCCATTGCAGTTGGCTGAATTGAAATTCTTATATGGCATTCGATTCAAAACAGGAATAGGAGTAGAGATGATGCGCACCATACTTTCGCAATTGGTAAAGCCTTATTACTATAACAGCAATTGCATTTATTGGCATTTCGAAGAAGCGCGTTGGAAGTATTTCCCTCAGCCTGCGCCTATTGTAGTGGAAAGAGTTGTTGAGAAGGAAGTAGAGAAGGTGGTGGAAGTCGAGGTTTATCGAGATAAGCAGTGGAATAGTTATAAGAGTTACTACAAGGACGGTTACTATAGAGTGGATGATCTTGGATTCGACAGTAATTCAATTGCCTACAATTCAAATCCTGACGAGGAAAATTATTTTAAACTTACACAATGCGATATCCCTAAAAAAGTTGTCCGCATTAAAGAAGGTGATGTTTTGAAGTTTGTGAAAAAACGCACTCCGGGCAGACCAAAGAAAAACAAGATTTGATATGACAACTAAACAACCCGTTGGCGCCATTGAGCAGCGTCTCATGAAAAAAGAAAACTGGAGCATGGCGAGCAGTGTCGATTGTTATTGGCACGAAGACGAATGTCGTTGCGACCTCTGCGAAAAGAAGATTTCCGGAAGGCATATGATCGATGGCAAGCGCGGCGACTCTTATGAGTTCGCGCTCATGTGTCCTAGTTGTCACCGAAGTGAAGGAGGAAAGTTCGGTGACGGAATTGGTCAATTGTATTCACGAACCAGCGATAAGCGTTGGCTCCTAACCTTTGACTTCACCGATGATCAGCTTGCAGAATTTGGAGATGAGGATGACGACGACGACAATGATTTTTAACTCTTGAAATGAAATAACCATGGACTTACAAGTTGTATCTGAAGAACTCGCTTTCATTCGAAAGGAATTGAAGCGCTTAGACGAATCTTTTATTGAAGCAGCACAGAGTCAATATTATGAAAAGGCCTCAGAGATTCGGTTTGAAAAACATAAGAACAAATTGCGTTTGCATGAGCTGAATTATTTGTGCACGGTTTACCGGGAAGAGTGCGAGTTTAAATGGTATCGCTGGAAGCCATTGCAAGAGGTGCAGTTGTTTATGGAGAGGGATTTTTTGGGTTAAATCTTTGATATTTTTTCTGATTTCAATTCTACAAGTAAATAATTTCTTTATCTTCGGATACAACCCTTATTGTGCCTCCAGAATCTAGACCAAACTTCAGTATGTGAATTTTTCTCATGGAATTAAAACCTATAATACAACGAATAATTTCAGAATTATCATATTTTGAATTAACTGAAAATCAAATTTTAGGCTATCTCTTTCATTTGGGATATACCGTCGATCAAAATGCTAGATACATAGGAGTATATGGCAAGAATGGGCTAGAGGTGGGTATAATGGAGAATAACCCATTTTCTTATTTATTAGAAAGTGATTTTGAAGTTGAAGATAATCTATTGTCATACGATAGCGATGAGATTAAAAGCTGCTATTACACCTTTGCAAAAGTTATTCATGAAATTTGGGTTGAAAATGAGAAGAGTTTAGACTCATTTATTAATGTAGGTCCCCAATTTTTATTCACTGGGGAAATACATGAGGAAATATGGAAGACGAATGAAGGAACTCAATTCATAGGTTTAAGCATAGACGCTGGGGTATTGCATTTTTTCGAAAGTTTGGGTTGTGAATTAGCTGATAAGGGAATCACTGATTTTAACGAATGCTTGTGGTATGGTCATGATTTATACTTTGGAAGTGCTCTAGACGATAATAGATCTTTTTCATATGTCGTAGACAAAATAAATACGGTCATGTCACCTTTTCTAAAGATGTTTTTGACATACCCAATTAATGTGGAAGTAAACAAGGTCAGTTTTGAAGAAACCGATTTATACACTAATGTATTTAGAGCATTGAGCAAGATTGATGAGAATACTCAAAGACGTAATTTATCTGTGCAATGGCAGAAGGATACTATGTTTGATTCTGAAGGAAACTTGTATGAAAATTACGATGTCGTTGAGCGAAGTATGGGTAATCTATTAATGCAGTTCGCTTATGACGGCTTTCAGTTCAAGTATTCTTTGAATTCGATTCAATACAAGGAGGTGCAAAATGCTGGTAATGTCCTCAAGCTTGAAGAATTTGAAGGGAAGGATATCGATTTAGGTACTTATGCATCAATCATTTCTCAAATTACACATATGCAATTTGGTTATGATTACAGGGAAAACAGTTGGTTAAATAGAGGCGTGTATTTGCAGTTTTTGGCATTTTATTTTATGTTGGCAATGCGTTATTCTGTATATCTAGAAAACTTAATTGAGAGAGAATGAAATTAAATAAAATCTTCAACTTTGCGCTTGGTAAAAAATCGAAGCCTTCTGAATTTGCAAGTGTCATAAATAATCTAAATGATTATTTAGGGTTTACCAATAAGCAGAGAAAGGGGCTAGCGTTTTTGTATGGAATGACTTTGCCCATCTCAGCATTTAAGTCGAAAGTTTTCGATTCTCAATCAATTCAGGGTGATAACAATAAATCAACTGAGTTTATTCTTTCGTTATTGGGTTTGTACACAACGTCTTCAGAGAGTTGGCTTGATTATGCACAAAAGATTGATTCAGATTTCGTTCGGTCAAAAATTTACAATTTTAATTTTATATATTGGAAGTGTTTGAAACAGTCTGAGGGCAGTATAGATGATTTTTTAAAGACGATCCCAGATGTAGATATTACAATTGGAAAGACAGATTTGGAGAATGAATGGGTTGAGAAATTTTTTGACCTATCGTTTAACTTGAAAAACGTAAATCAGCTCTATTACGATTTTATTTTATCAATAGGCAGTCGACTTGATGAACAGAATGTTAGTATTGAAGAGTCTTATACTGTAGGTTTTGCGTTTTACAGTTTTGTCATACAACAAGACCCAAAAGGCTCACACTTTCTAATATCTACTCTTTCAAATAGTTGTCCTCCATTATTTGCTACTTTACAAGATTATCCAGTTCTTTATACGTATCATCGTGAATCTCTTAATGCAAATCATATTTTCTCTTCGATATTTCATTTTTTTACCATTGGCATAGAACCTTCAATACTGAAACCTGTTCACACGTTTCACCAGCTTTTGTTTTATGAGAATGGTACCACTGAGTTCAGATCTATTTGGGATTTCAGTAAGATTGATAATGAATTGCTTGTTGTACAAACTTTTCAGAATGCATTGGCTATCAGAGAAACGAATTTATTCGAAAGACGCTCTGCATATATGGAATCGAAGCAAATTTTCGCCTCTCAGTTAATTGGGCAAAAAGTTGATAAAGCAGCCATGTTCAATGAAATACAGAATGTCTTGCTGGCGAAATATGGCTACGATCTAGAATTGGCCAAATTGAATAGTAGAGGCGAATTTATTGAATTGATTGCAATGCTCTATTACGAAACTTGTCTTCATGCTATGGTTTTAGAGGTGCTTGAAGCCTAAAGATGAATTGATTTAGAATTATTGAGTTGGTGAAGGAAAAAGAAAAAATGTTTTTTGATTTGTTTTAGTCATGAAGAGTGCACGAAACTTGGCTATCTAGGATGAATTGTTTTATTCTTCAAATATGAATTTCAACGTAGATTTACATTGAATTTAGTTGAAATGCACAGGTTAAAACGAAGAACTTATTTTAAGTTGTTATTAGGAGTGAAAAAATGAAAAAAGGAAATGGAAGATTTGATGCGAATTTCACAGCCGGTGGATTGCTATTAAATGAGTTTTTGGCACTCGAAAAAATGCTTCTTGGAAATGATTTTAGACAGGAAATTCAGAGTGAAGAGTTGCTTAATAATGTAATTGGCATTGCCACTATGTCCGCTCGTAAGAGAATTATTTCAGAGATAAAACGAAGAAACCTATTTGCGCCTTCTGGGTTTTGGAATTATTTTTTTTCTTGGAGTGAAAATGAAAAGAAGATTGGATTACTATACCTGTGTTTGAAAACATATCCATTAGTCTTGGACATACATCTTGAAGTTGCTTTGAAAAAATTCAAAACAGGTAACACTCTCAATGCTTATGACATTCAAATGCGATTAGATGAAATATCATCGAAAGATGATTTTGTTTCAAGCTGGTCAGAAAGTACCCTGGAGAAGATAAATGTTCAATACAGAAAGGCAATAAAAGATGCTGGTTTGTTTGATGGAAACAACCTAGTTAAACCAGTCGGAATAAGCTCGAGTTTTTGGAAGTATTTTGAAGACATAAATGAGTCATGGTTCCTTTCAGCATGTTTTATTAACAATTAGTACGATGACAATTACAGAGCTATATAACCAATTATGCGATAAGGATTTCCAAAACCATGAAACGGGAAATTTATTCTTTCCTGCCTATATGTACATGTACAATCCTGAACTAGAATATGAAGTAGAGAAGGAGATCTTGGATATCAAGAATAGGCTTCATCGTCCCAATAATTATCTGGATATAATGGTGCTTGATATTTTTGAGGAGTTTACTAGCTTTTTAAAGAGTGAAAAATTCGGAAATTCAACCAAGTACAATTATTACTTAGAGCACGAGCCCAATAAGAAAGATGCTGTTGACAAAGCGTTAAAACAAGACGCCTACACCGAAAAGTTCATGAATTATTTACGCGATAAAATTACAGAACACCAAAATGACACGGACTATGAAGTAGCGTATGTTTTTATAAAGGGGTTTGGCAATTCTTATCCTTACATAAGAGCCAGCCGATTCATGAGCAATTTTGAAAAACACATTAAAGGCTTCAAATTAATCATGTTCTACCCTGGTGTTGCAAAAGGATATTACAGCTTATTTGGACTTTTACAAGACGAAAATTTATACAGAGCAATTAAATTAATAAACGAATAAAGATGAAATTAAAGGAAATATTCGCGAGAGATATAAATAGAGATATTAATCCTGCTGTAGTTGTCAGTGCCAAAGATCCTAAAACAATAGAAGCTGAAATTAAAGAGTATGTATTTACTTCTGAGATTATAGAAAAGTTGTATACGATAATTGATACAGTAATAAACAAAAAGTCAGGTAAAAGTGGTATTTGGATCAATGGTTACTATGGCTCTGGTAAATCGCATTTTATAAAATTTGTTCATTACTTAATGAATAAAGAGACTTCTGCTGATGCTTTTGAAGCATTGGAAAAAGGAGTTAACGATAATTATGATACTACTAAGCCGAATACAAACGACAAAATCACTATTAGTAATCTGAGGCTCTTAAAGAAGAAAATTACGGATGCGCAATGTGATGACATCATGTTTAATGTGGAAGATGAAACCGATGATGGAAGTCAGGAACGCCTAACACGGATTTTTCTAAACATGTTTAATAAGTTCAGAGGTTATAATTCGAATGATATTCCTTTGGCCATTTTGTTAGAAAAAACCATTGATCAAAAAGGGAAATTTGCTGAGTTTAAGAGGCTCATAGATTCTGATCTTGGATTTAATTGGGAGACGGATTCCGCGCAAGTTGCATCGTTTCAATTAGAAAGTGTATTGGAGATTGCTAAAAGAGTATGCCCTGACTTGGACATTGTCTCTCTTCATTCTAAACTTTCAAATCCAGATAGTTATAAAGTTGGTATCAATGCTGTGTTGATTCCTGAGTTTAAGGAATATTTAAAGGGGAAGGACAAAGATTACCGTCTCCTTTTTTTAGTGGATGAAGTCTCACAATATGTTGGTTCAAATAAAGAAATTCTTCTAAACTTTCAAAATATCATAGAAAGGATAAGTGAAGATTGTAATAATCAAGTTTGGATTGCATGTACTGCTCAGCAAACACTGGATGAGGTATCAGTTGGTGCTGATGGCGTTCAGGATGTTCAAGATGAATTTGGAAAGATATTAGGGCGCTTTGATACACGTATTTCTCTTCAGAGTAATGACGCATCTTATATCACCCAACGTAGGGTTTTAGATAAGAATAGCACTGGTATTGCTGAGTTATCGAAAATTTATGACGCAAATAAGGATTACATCGAAAATCAGTTTAAAATAAGTCATGAATTGTACAAAGGATATAAAAATGAGGATGAGTTCCTTTTTGGATATCCATTTGTGCCCTATCAGTTTAAATTGATTGCTCACGTTTTTGAAGCGTTTCAACAACTAAAATTTGTCATAAAGGAAGTTAAGGATAATGAACGTTCTGTTCTTGGAATTACTCATTTCACGGCCAAACAACACGCTGATGATGAAGTTGGTGGGTTTATACCATTTGATGCCTTTTATAATCAGCAATTCCATACAAACCTTACAAACAGAGGCGCGAAAGCAATTGAAAATGGATTGGAACTGCCCTATGTGAAAAGTAACCCATTTGCAGCACGTGTTGTAAAGGTGCTATTTATGATTTCGAATCTTCTTGAAAATAGAAGACAAACGTTCCCATCAACTGTTGATAATTTAACCGTGCTGTTAATGGACAAACTGGATCAAAATAAGATGCAGTTGCAAAAGGAAATTACAGATGTTTTGACCAAATTGATGGAGGGAAGTATCATCCGAGAAGAAAAAGGAAGCTACTACTTCTTTAATGAGGATGAGATGGATGTGCAAAACATTATCAAGAATCAAACAATAGGATTGGATGATCGCTTAGCCGCTTTTGATGCTTTGTTAAGACCATTGATGAAGTTGCAGGCCAAAATAGCTTATGGTCAGAATGATTTCAAATTAAGTTACAATATTGAGTCTAAAGAATTTCTAAGAGGTGACGATATCCATTTGCTGATATTACTAACCGATAGAACTCCGCTAACTCAGAAAATGCTCGATGTAAACACCAAAGATCTAGTTATTTGCATAAATGAATGGTATAATGCCGATCCAGTTCTGAGACAAGATTTTGAATGGTATTGCAAAACAAATATATACTTGATCAATGGATCTGGAGGTGCAACTGGCGAAAGGGCAAAGACAAATGAAAATTTCAAAATCCGCAACAAACAACTCAGCGATTCTATTTCTAGAATAATTGAATCGAAATTTGTTGAAAGTCGATTTATCAGTCAGAATGCAATTTTAGAGCCAAGTGAAATTAATGGGACTACCCCATCTGACAGGGTAAAAAATCTCATTGAATACCATCTTGGCAACATCTACAGATTCCATAAGTTGTCTGAGGGTTACGCTAGGAATCAAATTGAATTAAAAACGTCCGCCGCAAGCACTCAGACCGAATTACCACACCTTACACCTGCTGAGCAATCAGTAAACGATTATATTACAAGTAATAACAATCAAGTAACCATCGCTGATTTAATCAAGCAATATGGTGAAGCACCTTTTGGTTGGCGCTTTGAGTCTGTTCTAGATGTTGCACTAAAGCTTGTTAAAAAGAAGAAGAGGGAATTTAAATATAAACTAGCTCCAAGATATCCGATTGTTGACTTTATCAATAAAGCAGTTTCAAATGCTGAAAGAGGCTCATGTGAAATTGTAACTGGTGAGGATATCGATCAAGCCTTGTTAGATGAAGTTGTTGGAGCTTATAAATTTATTTTCAATGAGACATTAGCAACTTCAAATGATGGAAGTGAGATGTACGATAACTTACTGCATCAGTTTACGATTAAGATGAATAGAATTCAAACTTTTGAAACTGATTATTATGGCAATTACCCATTTGGTAATTGCTTTCAGAAAGCAGTTCATCAGCTAACATCTTGGAGTAGTACAAGAGATCCAAAGAAATTGTTTGAGGATTTTGTAAATTCAAAAGATTCCGGCAAAGAATTATTCGATCTAGAAAAGGGTATTGAAGATTTTATAAATAACAGTCTCAAAGATTATTTGGAGTTATCTTCATTTTGTGATGTCAATAAAGAAAACTTCAAAGAATTTTCTGTTGATGATCAAACTAAAGCTAAAATAATAACTGACTTTCTTTTACTTGAAGATCCTAGAAAAGATTTTAGACATGCCAAGAAGGCTTATGAAGAATTGAGCCAGGCATTAAAAGATTTAAGTACCGAACTTAAAAAGGAAGTGAAATCGATTTACAACTTAATTTTTGACGAACTTGAGCAAGAAGCCCATAGATTAAATGTAAGTGCTTCTGTCTTTGATAATCGCGATTTAGTTTTAAATGCAATTGATGCGCTTACTTCAATTTCTCTACTAAACAATAAAAAACTCATTGCTGCTGATTACAAGAGAGCGCAATTAGAAAAAATTATTGCTGCAATACCAGTGCCTCCAGGTGGCGGTGGACCTACCTCAGCTACTTATCATATTACAAAAGGTGCATCCACAATCTCAAGTAATATCGAGATGGAAGTTTTTTTATCTAAAGTTAAGGCTGATATGCAAGCATTATTGAATGAAAACAAGACAATAATTCTAAAATAATTGAATACAAAAACATTTGCCCAACATTCACGCACCCTGTTAATGGAGGGTGTCGCCAATAAATTTTTGTTTTGGGGCTTCATGCCTGATGGCTCAATTAGCGAAGAACCTAACCCTATTGCAGGTGGTTATACTTTTAGAGGCAAAGTGTTCGACGATGAAACCGTTCCAAAATTATGGAAGTCGTTGCAACAATCTATTAAAAATAAGGGTATTGAGGTTGTAAAAGAAGAGGCAGCATATACATGGTTTAATCGAATGATGGCACTTCAGATCATGGCTAAAAATGATTACCTAGAAGCCCAATTAGCTTACGTGCCAGGAATGGCAAATACTCCGCAAATTCTTCAAAAAGCAAGGCAAGGTCAATATTCATTCTTGACTAGCAAAGAACAGGATCGTTTAAAAAGGATAATAACCGACTTTAGTAAAGAACAAGAAGCTTTTGCGCTATTATTGGTGGGCTACTGTCACAGAAACAAAATGCTGAATAACGTTTTCGGCAAGCTGGATGATTATACTGAGTTGCTTCTTCCAGATAACATGCTTCAGGATAGTGGTTTTTTACATTTATTAAACACGACAGATGCCATTTCTGATGAACAATACAAAGAGGTTGAGTTAATTGGATGGCTTTATCAGTTTTATATCTCAGATAGAAAAGACGAAGTTTTTGCATCCTTCAAAAAAAAGAAAAAAGCAGAAGCAAAAGATATACCTGCAGCCACCCAAATTTTTACGCCCAAATGGATTGTAAAGTACATGGTGGAGAACACTGTGGGTAAAATTTGGTTGGATAAAAATCCCAATAGTAAGATTAAAGTAAGTTTAAAGTATTTGATCGAGAATGAATCAGATTCTAATGCGGAACCAATCATTTCAGAAGTAAGCCAATTAACCTTGATTGATCCTGGGGTTGGATCTGGACATATTTTGGTAGA
>Ga0315899_10008000_pt1 | contig 11349 bp, 7 predicted proteins | sample LakEriMetagenome_2_FD_203518 | JGI IMG/M metagenome (GOLD analysis project Ga0315899, IMG submission 203518) | Freshwater fungal communities from buoy surface, Lake Erie, Ohio, United States - Buoy 4 MA112 | ecosystem: Environmental > Aquatic > Freshwater > Lake | place: USA: Lake Erie, Ohio...
CGACGACGAAGAGCAAGAGGACCTGCAGCGCACCCGCCGGTGGACCGACATGACGCTCGAGGAGGTGCGCGAGCTGCAGCAGCGGCAGCTGGCGGCGTCTGCGGCTGGCGGAGAGAGCGCGGCCGCCCAAGCCGCGCGAGCGGTCGCCGCCACCACCCGCGCCTCTGCTCCCTCTGCCGCCGTCGTCGCTTTCGAACCCTGGCAAGAGCGCCGCCTGGCCATGGCACACATCGAGGGAAGGCGCCGCATCGCCGTCGGCGCTCTCGCTGATTCTCTAGGCGTCGACCGCCGCGCCGTGCTCGACTGGTTCCAAGCGTTTGCAGCAAGGGCAGAGCCAGAGCGGAAGCAATTGCTCGAGCAGGCGGCAGAGGAGCGGCGGGGGATGACGCCTGCGGAGCGGGCGGCGGCGGTGCCGTTGCTGGCCAAGGCGAAAAAGGCGAATGCGAGAGCAGTGGCAGCTGATGACGATGCAGAGGGAGGTCCGAGGCGGCGGCGGAGAGGGGAAGAGGAGGAGCAAGAGGACAACAACAACGCCGCCGACGACGACGCCTGGGCCGACGCGAGCGGCAGCGTCGGCAGAGCGGCGGCCGCATCCCCGTCGCCCCTCCCCGCCCCTCACGTCGGCGTCGCCGCAGCAGCCGCCCTGCGCCGCCTTCCCGCCGAAGTCAACCGCACGCTCGAGGCCGTGTACGCGCGCACCCCTTACCCTGGCGCCGAAGTGCTGCAGTCGCTGTACGCATTGCACAGGCTTCCGCGCCCAGTGGCCGCCGCTTGGTTTTCGTTGCGTCGCGCGGCCGACGGCAGGCCGCAAAACCCGCGCAAGGCTGCGGCTGGTGGGACGTTGGCGATGGCGGCGCAAGCGATGTCGCGCAAGGCGGACGCGGACGGGTTTGTCGAGGACTTGAGCGCTGGGAGGGACGTCGAGGACGCGTGGTGGCTGGTGGGTGGGGATGGTGGTGGCGAGGGCGGCGCGCCTGCCGGTGCTGCTGCTGCCGACGCTGCCTCGGCTGCCTCTTCGATGCTCAGCACTGCTGCCGCCGAGGCCGCCGCCGTTGCTGCAGCCCTGGCATCTCCCCAGCTCAGGTCGTCGCTTCCCTCGCCGCGCAAGGTCAAAAAGGCTGGTTCGCGCAAGAATAATGAGCAGGAGAGGCAGCAGCAGTGATTTCGGGGGGATTATTTTTGAGTTTTTCGCGGTTTTTTTTAGCGAGGCGCGAGCGGGCGTCGCACCGCGCGCCGCGCGCTCCTCCTCCTCCTTTGAACCCGCCCCCCTTGCTCTGTCACTCCCTCCTCTCTCTCACACACACACTCTCTTGTTCGCGCTAGGCGGCGAGAGAGATATCTCTAGGATTCCTCTCTCTCTGTGTCCTCCAACCCATCGTCGTCGCCGTCACCGTCGCCGTCGCCCGCTCCTGTCCCCCGCACCGCCGCCCGTGCGCCCGACCCACAAAAAAAAAAAAAAAAAAACCCACCACCACCATGGACCCTCCTCCCGCGGCCGCCCGCCGCTCCCGCCGCCTGCGCGGCCTCTCCCCTGTGAGCGCGCAGCTGTCGGCGCGGCGCCCTCCCCTGGCGAAAAAGCCCGCGTTTGGAGCGGCCTCCAAGGCGCCGCCGCAGTCAGGGCCGCCGCCGTCGGCGCCACCACCCACCACCACCACCACCACGAGCGAGGCGCCGCGCACGACTGCACCCACCATCCCCGCCGCCACCACCAAGCCCGCCTCTGCCGCGACCCCACCAATCGCCCCGCGCGACGCTTCAGCCGCAGCCGCCGCTCCAGCCCCAGCCCGCCCCTCGGTCCTGCGCGCGCTGCTGCTGCCTGACCAGGAGCAAGCGGCGCAGCGCAACCGGCAGGTGCGCCGCCCGCGAACGCCTCCTCCTCCTCCCGCCGCGCCGTCGCCCGCGCTCGCCGCCTCTTTGCTGCGTCTGCTGCTCGGTCAACGTAGCGTGTTCGGTGCGTCGCTCGCGATGCTGCACGCGTGCGGGAGCCTGCCGTTTGGGCCCATGGATGACGAGGAGGATGAGAGCGAGGAGGAGGAGGGCGAGGTGGGCGCCGCCGCCGCCGCCGCCGCCCACGACAACGCCGCCGCCGACGACGCCGACGAGGACGAATGTCTCTGGGGCGGCGGAGACCTGGCCCTCTCCCCCACTGCCCGCCTCGACGCCACCCTTTGCGCCGTCTTGGCCTTGATCTCTCGCCGCGTGGACACCGCCAACCCAACTCAAGTCACCGACGACGAGGCGCTCGCCGCTTTGTGGGTCGTGCAGTCCGACGTCTCCTCGCGGCGCTCGCATGCGTCGCGCGCAGCGTTTTGGTTTGCGTGCGCAGAGAGCGTGCTGTTGCTGCCCGACGGTTCGCCGCCCTCCCCCTCTTCCTCGTCGTCGGCCGCCCGGCGGCAACTGCAGCAGCAGCGCGCCGACGCCGCCGAGCGCTTGAGGCCACGCCTGGTAGCGGCGCAGCGCGCGCTGCTCGAGGCGTGCGGATGGCGCGTGGCGATGCTGTCGTGGCGTCGCGACCTTGAGCCTGCTGCGAGGGCGTTGCGGTTGGCAGCGGGTGTGGCAGCCGCGCCTCACCACCCTCCTCCTCCTCCCTATTTGCTCGCCGCCGCGCGTCACGTGCTGAACGAGCAAGCGACAGCGTACACGCGCCGCCACAGGCGCGCGCGAGAGGCTGAAGAGCGCGAGGAGGCTGCGGCGGTAGCTCAAGCGGCGGCCGAGGCAGCGCGTTTGGCGGCGGCCGAGGCAGACGCGGCGGCGGCGGCGGCCGAGGCTCGGGCGCTCGAGCGCGTCGAGGCGGAGCGGCAGGCCGAGGCGCTGGCGGCGATGGCCGATGCCGAAGAGGTGGCGGCGATGGTGGCGGAGGCGTGCGAGAAGGTGGTCGTGCGCATGACGGGCGTGGGTCTGGCGCCTGATCTGGCGGCGGCGACGAGAAGGGCAGCGGCTGCGGCCGTGGTGGGGGCGGCAGCGGCGTTTGGGGCGGAGGCGGGGGCAGGGGCGGGCGACGCGTGATTTTTTTTTTTTTTTGGGTTCTTTTGTGCACTCTCGGGAGATCTGGGGATCTCCTCTCGTGTGTGTGGTTCTTGTAAGCATGTGTGTGCGCAAACGCTCTCTCTCTCTCTTCAGTCGGAGTCGTCGTCCAGCGGCGCATCGAGGAACGCGCGCATGAAGGATTTCTTGGGCGGCTGCGGCGGCTGAGGCGCGGCTGCTGCTGCTCCCGCCGCTGCCGGCGCCGGCGCGCCGCCACCAGCACCACCACCCCCACCCCCACCGCCGCCAAACGCCATGCCGCCCGGGAGCGACGCCTGCGTGGGCATGTGGTGCGCCGCGGGCTGCTGCGTGGGGAGAGAGGGGAGGTAGGTGGGGGGCGGTGCAGCAGGAGGAGGCGCTGGGGTGCGGCGGCGCCACCCGTCGCCGGGCGCTGGCGCCGCCGCCGCCTGGGCCTGCTGGCTGCCGACAATGACGACCGGCTGCGAGGGAGGAGCGGCAGCGGCGGTGGCGACGACGGTGGTCGCGGCCGCTACGGCGACAGCCGCAGCAGGCGCAGGCGCAGGCGCAGGAGCAGAGGGAGGCGGAGGGGCCGGGGCGGGTCGGCGCGGCGGCAGCGTGATGCAGAAGTCGTCGTCGTCGTCGTCGTCGCTGCCGCCGCCCGCGGTGAGCTTGGCCCAGTCCATGCGAGCGGCGCTCGAGCGCGGCGGCGGCTGAGTCTGCTGCTGCTGCGTCTGCGGCTGCCGTGGCGGTGGCATCCCTCCTGCCGCCCTTGTGCCCGCCGCCGCCGGCCGCCGCTGCCCTTGCTGCTCCCGCCGCTGCCTCCCCCACTTCTCTAAATCCGCCTTCTCCTCGCGCGTGTCTCCGTCCTCCCAGTCGCCCAGCGCGCGCCGCATCGCGCGCAGCTCGCGGATCATAGCCCGCGCCTCGTCGCGCACCTCGGCTGGGGTCGCGCGCGACGCTTCGGCCCCTGTCGCCTTGAGCAAGCCGCGCAGCTGAACGGCGCCTGCTGCTGCTGCTGCTGCTGCTGCGCCGCCCTCTTCCGTCGCCGGCCCGTCCTCGTCACTGCCCGCGGCCCGGCGGCGGCGCGGGCGAGCCGCCGCCGCGCGCGGCGAAGCAGACCGCCGCTGCTGCTGCCCTTGCTGCTCACCCTGCCGCAGCGTGGCGGCCGCTGCTGCCAGCGACGACGCGTTGGGCCGCGCCGCCGCCGCCGCCCCCCTCGCCGCCCCCGGCCAGCGCGCTCCTGCCTCGGCCGCCCCGTCCAGCTTTTGCCGTTGGCGTCGCGACTGCTCGACGAGCGATGCGGGCAGGACCGGGTGGCGGCGGCGGCGGCGGGATGAAGATGTGGTGGCGTCTTGGGGTGGGGCGATTTCCTCCGAGGGGCCGGCTCCCGTTGCCGCTGCTCCTGCTCCTCCTCCGGCAACGGGCTCAACCTTGCGGTAGCGCAGGTTGGCGTCGTCGTCCATGGATTGTGGCCCAGCCGCGGGCGGTGAGATGGGGCCCATGTCGGCGTCCTCGTCTTCGTCGTCGCTCCGGTCCTCGTCTGCTCGCATCGTTGCTCGGCCGCCGCCGCCCCCTGCCGCCCTCGCCGCCGCATGCTCTGCCCGCCGCTGGTTCTCTTGCGCCAACAGCAACAGCGCCGCCAGCGCATGCTTGCACACAGGGTCATTCCTTCCCGAAGGGCACGTGCACGAGTGTGGCGGGGCGTAGGGCGGAGAGGGAAACATCGGCAGGCTTCCGCCGCTCAGCCTCCCGCCGCCACCCGCAGCGCCGCCGCCACCGCCACCACCATCCTCGTAATGCTCTCCCCACCCGTGGTGCTGGATGCCTGCGCGTCCAAAGCGGATGGCGACGTCGTAAGGGCTGGTGCCGTAGGCGCGCGCGCGCAGGACGCGGGCGTAGGGGTCGCCCGAAGGGTCGGGGTGGGTGAGTGGAGGCGGTTGAGCGGTGGCGGCGTCGGCAGCAGCACCAAAAACAAGCTGCACCGTCCCTTGGCGCATGATCTGCTCCGCGCGGGTCAAGTACGTGCGCGCCCGCACCTCCCCAGCATGCCGCGCGCGCTGTCGGTACCCCGCGGCCCCGTCGCCACCGTCGCGCGCGTCGCCCTCGCCGATGCCTCCGACGTCGTATCCAAAGCCGCCTCCGCCTCCGCCTCTGCCGCCGACGTCGGCGACGCGCGTGTTTCCGACGAGGCCGTCGAGCAAAAAGCGCGCGTGCTTGCGCACAAACTCCTCCGTGACTTGCGCCGGGTCGACCGGTTCGCCCCACAGCCGCACGTCGGGTTCTGGCAGGCGCGCGTGGGAGGGTGGGGGAGCAGCGGGCGGAGGAGGGGCGGGTTGCTGCGCCATCTCGCTGTGTCTCGCTCTCGAGAGAGAGAACGCGCGCGCGGTTTGCGGTGGTGTTCCGCGTTCACAGTGTCGCCGTTACTGCGTCATGGGGGAGGATGTGCTTATTGATGTTTTGTTGTGTGTGTGTGAGAGAGAGAAGAGGAGAGAGACGCGGTCGTTTTCAGACGTCGCCGCTACCGCGCTGCCGCCGCTGCCGCTTCTTCCGCTCCTCCTCCTCCTCCTCCTCCATCCTCCACCACCACCTCCTCCGCCACATACCCAGCCTTGAGCCCCTCGATCGCCTCCACCAAAGCCGCCGACGCTCCTCCTCCTCCTCCCTCCGAACCCGAAGAGGAATCATAGTACACCACCGCCTCGCCGCGGTCGACGTCGACCGTCGCGTTCAAGACGCCGCCGACGCTCTTGAGCGCGCCTCGCACGCGCGCCGCGCACGCCTCGCAGCGCACCCCCTTGACGCGCAGGGCCACTTTGCGAGGCGACGAGGGGTCAGGGGTAGTAAGTAACGAGGCACCACTCGCTCGCAACGACGCGTCCAGGTAGGGCTTGAGCGCGATGGCGAGGCGTCCTCCTCCTTCTAGTCGCCTGGCGAGGGGCGCCGCCACCAGCGGCGGTAGCAGCGGCAACGGCACGGCCAGCGGCAGCAGCGGCGGCAACGCCTGCACCCAAAAGACACCCGTTCCTGCATCGCCACCCCCACCCGGAGGCCTGCGGTTGACCGCCGCCAGCACGTCCGAGCTTGCGGCAAGAGCCAAGGCGACCGCGGCCGTCGCCAGCGTGCGGCGGTCTGATAGCCCTTGCCGCGCGGCCAACGCCGCCAGCGACGCCGCCGTCAAAGCGCGGAAAAGGGGGCGGTAGGGCGTAAGAGCCGAGAAGCCTGCGCAGCCGATGGACGCGGCGTTGAGGGCGAGTTGGAGCACGCAGCACGAGGAGGCGAGCAGGCCGCTGGCCAGGGCGGCGGTGGTGGCGGCGGTGGCGGTTGGTGGTGCGGGTGGTGGTGGTGGTGCGGAGGCGCGTCGGCGCGCGCGCGTCGCATTCGACGGCGGCGGCGGCGCCATTGCTGCTGCTGCTTGCTCCTTGAGTGGTTGCGGGAGAGTGACGAGGGTGCGCGCGCAGCGACCTCCTCTCGCCAGCAGGTCCTCGTGAGTCTGCGGAGGGAGCTGCGTCGAGGAGGCCCTCTCTCTCGGCGTTTGGCGAAACCGCTTTGGCGAGGGTCTCTCTCTCTCTCTCTCCGCGCGAGTGAGCACGCAGAAGACGCCGATTCTTATCGTCGCGAGGGATCAAATGGAGTGGGCGACGTGTTGGGTTGATGGGAGAGGCGCGTTCGAGGGCCAATTGGCTTTGTTTTGGTCGTCCAGCGTCCGCGACGAGCGTGGAAGAAGGGCGCGGAGCGGCGCGTCGCGACGGCGTCGTCGCCACCCAAAAACGGACGGTCGGGAAGAGATCGCAGAGCTCCTCTTCATTCAGCGCCGCACGCGCTCATTGTTGCAGACGCGCGCACACGTGATTCACGACCACGACACTAGCGCATTCGACAACACCCCAACAACAACGTTCTCGAGAGAGAGGGCGCGCGGAAGAAGGACACGACCCCCTCGCCTCTCCCAGCTCATCTCACCGCGCTCGCGGGCGCGCCAAGCAGACGAAACAAAACAATGCCTCCCTCGGCCGCCACCACTCAGATGACCAACCGGCAGGCGGCAGCGCCCTCGACTGCTGCGCACCGCCGCCCCCGTCTGGCCGCCCGTCGCCGCACCACCACCGTCGTCGCCGCCGCGACCGCGCCGCCGACCGCTCCACCGCCCTCCTCCTCCTCCCCCTCTTCCAAACCCGCCTGGACCGGCGACTCCTTGCTCAGCCGCGCCGTCAACGGCGCCATCGCCAACCCCGTGCTGTTCGGAGCCATGCGCGTCCTCGCCAAAGCGGCCATGCGCCGCTCCGCGCGCGAACGAGGCGTGGACTGGGCCGCGCACGTCGACGCGCTTTCTCGGCGCGAGCGCGACGTGTTGCGGCCTCTGGCGCTGGAATTTGCGCGCGGCAGTGGGCTAGGCATGGGGCCTTATGAGAATGAGAACGGAGACGCGACCACCACCAGCACCTCTCAATACCCCTCCTACTACCTCAAGCCCTTTCACAGCTACGAGCAAGGCAACCTCGAGTGGATCGCGGCGTACGAAGTCGAGCCTGCTTCTTTAGCCATCGCCATGCGCACCTTTGCGGCCGACGCCCCCCCAGCAGCCAGCGCCGACAGCCCCGAGATGGCCGCGTTTGCTGCGAACGCCATGGCGCGCATGCGCCAGCAGATCACGCAGGCCGTCAGGGAGTATGTGGTCGATAGGCAAGGGTTGCCGTTGCCGCGGAGGGTGCTGGATGCGGGTTGTTCGACGGGGATCTCGACGCGTTGGTTGGGGGCAGAGTTTGAAAAGCGGGCGGGGGCGGGCGGCGAGGCGGCCGCCGCCCCTCTGGACGCGCTCGTCGGCCTGGACTTGTCCCCCTACTTTTTGGCCGTGGCCGAGGACGAGGAACGGAGGCGATGGGGCCAAGATGATGGAGAGGGAACGAGCGATGCTGACGCCTCTTCCTCCGCTCTCTTGGGCGCCCGGGCTGCCCCCAAGACGCTCACCCGCCCGACGTACGTCCACGGCCTCGCCGAGCGCGCGCCCTTCCCCGACGCCTCCTTCGACCTCGTCGCCTTCAACTTTGTCGCGCACGAGTGTCCTGGGGTGGCAATTGATGCGTTCTGCGCAGAAGCCAAGCGCCTTCTTGAGCCAGGTCGTGGCGTTCTCTACTTTTCGGACAACGACCCTCAGAGCGCCACGATTCAAAACTTGCCCGCGCCGATCTTCACGCTGATGAAGTCGACCGAGCCGTGGTCGGACGAGTACTATAGCTTCTCGCTCGAGGACGCGCTTCGGCGTGCAGGGTTTGTGGACGTGGTTAAAGTGGCGTCGGATCATCGGCACAGGGTGGTGATGGGGAGGCGCGGGGATTAGATTGGGAACGGTGGATGGTGGTGGGTTTTTGGCGGGGGATCGCGGTAGCGTTGTGCGGGTTGGCGTCGTCGGTCGGAGTCGGCGTCGGCGTCGGCGGTTGGGGGAACGCGCTGCGCCTTCAGTTCGCACGCGCCCGCCTTGCCCGCGTGTACTAGACTCGCTTGCAAAACCAACTAGATCTTGTCCTCATACACTGCCACGTGACCTCGTTCATTTCCCAGACAAAAAGATTGACAGACAGAGACAGCGCGCGCGGGAACGCAAGAGCAGGACGGCCGAGGTCGAGGCGCGACAGAGGCAACACAATGTCGGCCTCTCCGTCGCTCGCGCCCGCCGGGGCGCCGCCCCCCACCCTCTCCGACCTGCCCGAGGACCTCTTGCTGCTGATCATGAGGTGGGTTGTGGAGTGACGCGCGAATGTGCCTCGCGCGCGCGCTCCCATTGGCGGGCGAATGAGGAGCTCCTCGACCTGCGCAGGCTCGACGAGACAAGAGAAGAGGCTCTCTCTCACACGCCGCGACCCCACCACCAAAACCACCACACCCACCACCACAACAACAGCCCCCTCACCCCCACCGACCTCGCGCGCCTCGCCACGCTCGACCGCCGCCTGCGCCACGTCGCCACGTCGAGTGGCTCGTCGCAACGAATGTGGGAGCGCCATGCTCGGGCCAGGTGGCCGCTGCTCAGCGGCGCGACAGCAGACAGGTACTCTTCCTCTTCCACCAGCTCTTGGTGCCTCTTGTATCGCGAGCGCTCGACGGCGATGCGCTTGGCCCCTGCATCAGCCGCGCGCCTCGGGTCGGATGTCGACCGGTGCTTGCTGTTGCTGAGGCGGGCGACGGGCGGCGGTGGCGGAGGAGCGGCGGCGAAGGGCGCACCGGCCGCGGCAGTAGTGGCGTCGAGCCTGACGCCCGTAGAGTGCGCATCCCGAGCCATGACGTGCCTGGCGTCTCTGGGCAAAGCTCGCGAGGCGCTGGTGGTCGAGGCGGCGCGGCGCGGGAGCAAGAAGCGGATCCCTTGCGCGGGAGAGTTTGCGGCCGTCGAGGCGGCGCTGGCGGCGTGGCTGCGCGAGCGGCCGCGCGACGCGGTCGCGCTTGCTAGGGATGCAGTAGCTGATGCGGGAGAGGACGGTGCTGCATCCTCTCAAGAGGGTGGCCTGCGCGTGGTGCTCGAGTGGTTCCCGCGGCTGGCAGCAGCGGCGGCGCGGGCAGCGGTGGCGGGTAGCGGCGACAGCAGTGGCAAGCAACAACAGCAGCTAGACCCGCTATGCCCGAGCGTCGAGCATCGGCTGCGGTCCGAGCTGGCGCGCATGGCGCCACGGCCTCCGCTGGCACAGCGCGTGGGCGTGTGAGGTGAAGGGATGCTTTGCCTCGCCGCCCGCCCTCGCGCCCCCGCTCCCGCTTCCTTGTCGCCGCACGCCACCGCACGCGCCGCCTCGCCTATCCCTTTCTTCTAGATCCGCCCTCGCCCGCAGCTCCCTCTCTTCCAACCAAAGCATAATTGTAGCCGCCCGCACACCTGTTACGTCCCTCGCAGAGTCACCGGCTTGACACACACACACACAGACGTAGAGAAGAGACTAGCCTTCCCATTCGGCGTTTCGCAGAGCAGAAAGCAGCAATCACAACTTTTCGTTCCTCGATTTCCCACACACAACACGCCCCCCCGACAATGCAGCTCGCGGCGCTCGCGCCCGTGGGCGCGCTCAAGGGAGGCAAGGGGTCCGCCTTTGACGCGCTCGTCGCTTTGGGCACGGAGGAGTCGGAGGAGGCGGAGGAGAGGTGAGAGAGAGAGAGCGGGACCCACCACCACCACCACCACCAAACCACGTCACCCCGACCACCACCACCAGCCGATCCGCCCTCTCTCTCTGCGCCTGCCCCAACGACTGACGAAACCCCGCGGGACCGAAACACCCTCGCCACCCTCACCACCCGACGACGAAACCACAGCGGCAGCGAGCACGGCCACGGGAACGGAGGCAGCAGCAGCGTCGGCGGCGGCAGCAGCAGCGCGGCGGCCGACGACGGCGACGACGAAGCGGCGGCGGCGGCCAAGGTGGCGCGCCGGCGAGAGAAGAAGAAGCGGCAGGCGCAGAGGAGAAAGGAACAGCAGCAGTTGGTGGCTGGCGGCAGCAGCGCGGACGACCAGGAGCAGGCAACTAGGGTGAGCGACCCGGCCTCGTCGGTGTTGCCGTCGCCGTCCCCCCGCTCGCCGCCGACCTTTTTCGAGCGGCCGCTGGCGGTGGCCGTGCTGCAGCACGGTAGCAAGGGTGGTGGTGGTGGTGGTGGTTCTGGACAGGCCGCCGCTGGTGGTGGTGCCGGTGCCGAGGACCAACAACAACAGCAACACGAGGACGACGACCAACACCCGCCGACGCCTTCTGCCGGCGCCGCCGCCTCTGCCGCCGCCTCCCCACCAGCCGCTCACCCGCTGCTCGGCCTCGCCCCTGCTCACCACGACGTCGCCAGCCGCGCCGTCCCTGGCAAGGGAGAGGACAAGTGGCTGCTCGCGCCGCACAACGTCTTTGCGCTGCTGCCGGAGGAGGAGAAGGGTGGCCAGGGCGACGACAACACCACCACCCTCCCTTCCTGCTCCTTCAGCGCCTATGGCATCTTTGACGGGCACGGCGGCAAGGCCGCCTCGGCCTTTGCCGCGCGCCACCTGCTCCCGCACGTGGCGCGCGCGGCCGAGCGCTGCGGGGCGATTGAAGGGGTTGGTAGTGGTGGTGGCGGCAAGGACGGCGGCAGCGACCCCGCCGCCGACGCCCCCGATCACGTCCCCTTCGCCCAGCGCGCCCAGGATGCTCTGGCCGCCGCTCTACCTTGGGCCCTGCGCCAAGGTTTCCTGTCGGCCGACGAAGAGTGCCGACGTAGGTTTCCTACAGGATCAGGGTCGACGGCCACGCTTGCAGTGCAGTGCGGTTTTCTGCTGGCGGTCGCTTCCGTCGGCGACTCGCACGCGTTTTTGGACACGGGCAAAGAGGTGGTGCAGATGAGCGGCAACCACCGTCTCGAGGACTCGTT
>Ga0315899_10008001_pt1 | contig 11349 bp, 3 predicted proteins | sample LakEriMetagenome_2_FD_203518 | JGI IMG/M metagenome (GOLD analysis project Ga0315899, IMG submission 203518) | Freshwater fungal communities from buoy surface, Lake Erie, Ohio, United States - Buoy 4 MA112 | ecosystem: Environmental > Aquatic > Freshwater > Lake | place: USA: Lake Erie, Ohio...
TTTGACAGCCAGCGTCATCACAAGCTTTAACGACTCAGATCTCTATGTTACTAGAGATGTGTATATGAGTGCGACACCCATCATTTGGCTTATGTCGTACCTGTTCGCGTTATTGGCAGTGGGTTTGATCGCATGGAGGACGGGAAGCAGATCGTTCGTCGCGCCTGGTGGAAGATCGATTAAGCGAACGATTTCATCCGTTCTTTCCTACCGACCTGAATCGAATTTCTTGAATTATAAACAGACGGGAGAAACAGGGGCATTGCTGTGGCAAGCATGGATGCAGAATCGGACCATGATTGTAGCGATGATTGTGACCGCACTCGCTAGCTGGTTCTTCGTCGCGAATGCAGATGACGGCTTGACTGCTGCAGTTACCAGCTTTAGCGTGGGAAGCTACGCATTGCTAGTATGCTGGGTTGGCACGATGGCCTTTGGGGCTGATCAGCATCTCCGTCGTGTGCACTTTCTTGCGGAACGTGGCATTTCACCAGTCAGGGTATGGATTAGTCGGCTCGCCGTTCCGTTCGGCATACTGGTACTCTTGGTACTTACGGTATTAACCATTGAGTTGTTCAACGATAGGGGGTACGAACGCCCTCCTCAAACGACATTACTCTCATGCGCCGTGGCAGGACTTTGGTCGTTCGTTGCTGTTGCTATCGCCCAATGGTGGGGGCAGCTTGGTTTCAGTCGGGTCGTCAGTCTATGCGGTGCACCACTGTCGGTCGTGCTACTCATCGCCTATTACGCGTCTATCGTTTCGATGTTCGTTGCTCCGATTTGGCTGGTTCTCCTCATGCTCCCGCTACCGTTTCTCGCGACTCGGCTTTCTATGAGAGCGTGGATGGACCGGAGATTTACCGTCTCGTACTACGTTCGCCACGGACTTTTCTTAGTCGCCGCAGTCGTCGTACCTCTCATCCCTTTCGGTTTCCAGATCGCAACCGTTCCTCGCATGTCCAGTGAAAACTATCAGGTGTACCTGAGTGAATACCAAAATGACGGATCGAACGCTCAAGGGCAAGCATACTTCACTGAATTCGGCTGGGTGGCCGCATGGAAATTCGAGCCGAAAGGGATGCCATTTCAAATCGCTACGCCTTCTTATGATGAACTCACGAAGCAATCGCCAGCTAACGCAACCAGTGCAGAGGGCATTAACACCGAAACGGATTCGGTTCCATCACCTGCCATGAATGCAGCCGCAGACCCAGCATTCGAAGAATCAGACCTGGGGGCAGGATCTGAGGGTGATTACATCGGCATGGGAGGTTATGCTCCAAACGCACCAGACTTGGAAGCCTTGCAACGGCAATTTCGTCTAAACGTCCTCAAAGGTATGCCTCCTCTCGTCGACGTTATGGATGAGTTGGTTACCAAATTTGATACGACTCTAAATAACGTTCCTGGACCGCTTCGCCATTCGCCTGCAGTCGATCAAGTCGCTATTGCAACTCTACAAACAACCTATGCCGTTAGTCTCACCCCGGATTCTGAAGATCTTAAAAAGCGATGGGAACGATCCGTTACGCTTCTCGGAAGAATTGCAGCTAGACTTCGCGAATCACTCACCCTCCTCGACCAAAACCATGCGGATGCGGTTGAAAAGAGTTTGCTTCAAATCCTACAAACAGCTACTGCTAAGCAATCGCTAGACAAAGCTCTCTACAGTTCACTAGCGAGACAACTCGGAGATTCTCAGTCCCGGCGTATGGCTCGCAAACGAGCGGTATTGCATTCCTGGCAATATGACACGCATGAGAGACGCCAAAAGACTGACAGCGCAGAGTTCCTTCAACAATTGGGTGGTATCTCGCTCTATGGATTTCGTAACGATACAATTCTTAAACAAACGCTTTTGGCCAAGCCCTTAAGAGGGTATGTCGTCGACCTGCTTATTCAGTTGACAGCTTCTCAAGATGCCAGCCGTCGGCAAGCCTTGGTGACACAATTGGATAACACCCTGTCCCCCAGCATCAGCAAACGGCTGATAGGTGACTGGCACGGTGATTGGGAAAAACAAGCTGAAACCTTGGCGCAAACAAACTGAAAATGGGAGCATCTGACATGAGTACCGTATCAAGTTCCGCCATCGCATTGCGTCAAACATTTCGGCCTGCGGTTTGGTTGAAAAGGCTGTTTCTTGCAGTATTTTTATTAGTCGTGGTGGCGATCGTTTGGTTTGCTACTACACAGCTATTTGCTGCACGAGAACTATCTCGATTCACCGACGATTTGAGCAGGCGCGGGATACCTATCGACAATGTTTCGCTTGCGAATGCACTGGCGAAAAAGACCCATCCGGAAGGCTCAGAGATGCTTTCTGACATTCTGAAGCTCTCGTATTGGGGGGGCTCACTAGCAAGCGTTGAATCTCTTCCGATTGTTGGAGCGGAATTCGTCGATAGCCCAACCACAGACCAATCGATTATGCGATGGAAAGAATGGCCCATCGATGCGGTGCCGGAACAGATCGTATCCGATTACTTAAAAGAAATGGAGCCGATGTTTGATTTGCTGGAACAACTGGACAAAATGCCTATGCCAGTTCGACTAGATCTAGAAATCGATGGCATCAACACGCTTTTGAAACCCGTGCAGGATGCACGCAACGTGATGCGAGTTTTATCGCTGGAAGCTCGTTACGCGATTTTCAAGAAGGACAAACCACGCGCCCTTCGAGCGATCAAATCGATGGTGACGCTAATAAACGCATTCGACTCCCGCAGCTTTTTGGTCTCAGAATTTAGCCTCATTGCGTTTCGAGGCTTTCTCTTGTCCATTGTTCAAGAGTCGATGACCTTCGAATTTTGGAATGAAGATGAAGTGACCCGTCTACGGAAGATAGTGGAAGAGCAACGAGCAAGAGCTTTTCCCTGGCGAGAGACACTCGAGTTTGATCGCGCTATGGCTCTGGCCTCTCTCAACTCGAATTATGGTTATGGATTCTCCAGTATGATGGTCGACGCCATGCCAAAGCTTCCCTCGGCAAAGCTAAAGCTGATGAAGTTCTATGACCAATTAATCGAAGCACACGCGCTGCCGCTCGAACAAAAACGACGAAAGATCGAAGAAATTGAGCGAAGTCAAGTCTCTTTAGTACAAGTTATCGATGGATACGCCCTCATCGCATCTCTGCTAATGCCGTCGACTTATTCAATGGAAGAGGTCATAGTTCGAACGGAGGATCATGCGAGATTGGCCTCCCTTGCTTGTTCGATTCGACAATTCCAGATTGCCAAAAGTCGTTGGCCTGTGAATCTGGAGGAGCTAACAACGATCGGTGTATCGAGCGAAAGCTTGTCGACCGTCGAGCGAGGACGATTCGGTTATGGGGTCGAGGATGGTAAAGCGTGGCTTTGGTCTTACGACTTCAGAGATGCCAGAGGCAAAGTCAGCGCAACGCGACCTACCGATCAACCGACCGATTACATGTATCAGCTAACGATTATGTTTGAGTAGTTCGAGTGTAAGTGATTTTTTGAGGGGGGGAAAGGGGCCTCGTTGCCTCGTCCACTACAAGACAGGCCTCGTTGCCTCGGCCACTACAAGGCTCAGGCCTCGTTGCCTCGGCCACTACAAGATTTTAGGCCTCGTTGCCTCGGCCACTACAAGACAGGCCTCGTTGCCTCGGCCACTACAAGACCTCAGGACTTGTTGCCTCGGCCACTACCAAGTGCTACAACTTGGAGATGATGTTGATCATAACCCGACGCGTAAGCAAGGGATTTTGCCGGGATATTATTCCTCGCTCACGCTTTTTGAAGTTGCGCAGTAACAGGTTTTGCGGGCCAACGGCCTTACGTTTGCCTAGCCCAGGCAGAAGGAGAATTGAGAAAACGATGATGTTAGGGCCAAAGGTCCGGCCGTTTGGGATGGCTCGGATCTCAGCAAGGGAACAAACGGTCAGGCCGTTGGCCCTTGAAAAATCTTGGTGAATCGCGGTCCAGGCCCTCCAGGCCTGGCTAGGTAAACGAACTGGGCTTTGCCCCTAAATCCAAAATAGCGCAACTTCAAAACTCACGCTGCGGGTTGGGATTTCGGGACTTGTTCAATCAAAGCCTTCTCCAAGTAGCGGCACTGCTTATTTGGCACCTTCGGCTTGGAGGGTTCGGAAGTAGGCCTGGATGGCTTGATCAAAGTCTGGATCAAACGCTTCTCTAGAGCCCTCAAGGTTCTGCTCAGCCGCTTGTTTACGAAGCTTGCCCCAATCACCTTTCGACTCCGAATCTCGATCAGGTAGAAAATAGGAGTCGAAATTGGTCCGTTGGTCTTCGCTCATCGAACCGGTTGAACTGGCCGCTTGCTTGGATTGATTGGAACTAGATTGCTGTGAACCCGAACGGCTTTGATTCGAGGCTTGCATTTTCTGGCTTCGCTGCTGATTCATGCGCGATGCGATTTGGTTCGCTGCATTGCGAAGGGAAGATTCCACCGGGTTCGCTCGCCCCGAGGACTCGTTTGAGGACGATTCACTTCCTCTCGAGAAAACCATTCGATCCAATCGATCAAGCAATTGAGCACGGTCTCGAGATCGGAGCATATCTTCGCGGCTGTTTTGCGAGTTGCTGTCCTTCGCTGCATTCGAAGAATTTGAAGATTCTTGAGAGTCGGACGTCGACGAGTCCGATCGCCCTGATGCAAGATTGGGGTCGGTCTCAATCGATTCCCCGAGAGATTTCAGGGCGTTAGAGGCTTCATTGAGTTGGTCGATATTGTTCTGTGAGCTCGGTTTTTCTAACGACGCCGACAAATCCGTATCGCGATTCTCTTGGCTGAATTTCTTTTCGATCGCATCAGACTGCGTCGCGGCTTCGGCAAGAGACGATTGCAATGGAGCCAGTGTTTCGTTCTTTAGCTGCTCAACTTGATTCTGATAATTCTCCAGACTCTTCTCACTTTCAGTTTGCTCCATTCTTTCTTGGTGACGCACATTTCTTTGGAGTTCCTCCTGAATACGATCTACGGCTTGGTTGATTTGCTTTTGTCGTTGCGTCGCAGCAGAAAGTGTCTCCGCATTAGCTGCAGGATCATCTAAGGGACGGTTCGCGGTTTCCTTTGCCATTTCGGCGACGGCCTCAAGTATCGCCTGGGCTTTGCCAATCTGTTCTGTTGCCAATCCAAGCGTTGGGTTTGGTGTCGTCGAAGAAGATTCAGAATCAAGCAACTCTTTGGTCTTGTTTTCCAATTGGCTGGATCGTTCTTTGAGCTGGTCAATCGACTGTTCCAAGGCCTCTAAGTTCTGCGTTCTTCGATCAACGTCAACCGTTTTACGTCGCAGTTCTTCTTGTGCCCAGCTATCGTCAGGCTTTTGAATCGCGTTCTTTTGGCTTTGTGCACGAGAGCTCCGGGCTTGGTCCAACTCCTTCTTAGCTTGTTCAAAGCGTTGAGATTGGTTTTGAATCTCTCTTTGCCATTGTTGAGCTAACTGGTCACCCGATTGTTTGGCCTCTCGTTCGAATTGCTTTTGATAATTCTCAGCTTGCTTAAGAGCCTCTTTCTTGGTCTTTGGATCGGTTATCGGTTCGTCTGCAGCCTCATTTAACTTGTCCCCGATCGGCTTAATGGAGTTGAGTGCCGATTGCAGCTTAGCCGCAAGATTTTTGTTCGCTCCCTCAATTGTCGCAGCATCGGTTTGTTCATTCAAGTTTCCAGCTAGATTGATCGCTTGTTGCAACTCAATAAGTGTATTTTGCAAGTCTCGCTTGCTGTCTTGATCAATGGGCGAACGTTGTTGACCTGATGAACTTTCGAGTTGCATGGCTCGTTCCATAACTCTCAAGCCCTGTCGCTCGGCGTAGTTCGCTAACAGTCGCATCTCCATTGCACGCTCTCGTTTGCTTTCTAGCGTGCGAGGGTCCGAGTTTTCCAATTCGCGTGATGCGTTTTTCTCTGATTTACCGAGCGATTGCAACTCACCAGAAAGGCTTTGCTGCTGTGTCTCGGCAATAGCCTGTAATTCATCACGCATGATAACATCAGACTTGAGTTGCTGTTCCAAGTCACGAAGTAGCTCTTCTTTGCCAGACTTCGCCAGTGCATCGAGTTGTTCCGCCTTTTCATAGCCCGGGTCCATTTCCGATCCCGTTGGTGGGCGTGATTCAGCGGAATCGTTGCTATCATTTGGCGGAAGGGAATTGTCTTGCTTAGCGGCAGCTAAAGATTCTAAAGACTGCTGTTGCTCTGAAGGTTTTTGTTCTTGGCTGAATCGTTCTTGAATGGCTTCAAACGTCGTCTCCATGCGTTTCTCAGCTTTGATCGCGTCCGCAATCGCCTCCTGGGTCAGTGATTCAGGGGCGACCAGTGATTGCATTGCTTGCTCCAAGTTGGCCTGAGCACGTTCGATCATTTCCAATGCGGCGTCGCTATCTCGAGCTTGCTTTCTGGCATCGCTATCGAGCAAATCTTGCCGTGATGCTTCGTCCGCGAGTGCTTCTTGGAGTTGTTCGGTGGCTTTTTCAAGGGCCAGTTCTGATTGTGCTATCGATTGAAGTTGTTCTTCCGTCTTAGCGGGCTCTTTGGTTTCATCGGTATCAGACTTGTCGGTATCGGTTTTGTCGGTACCCGATTCCGAATCCGATGACTTACTTAGATCTTGTGTCTTGCGTTCCAGTTCTTTGGTTTTAGCGATAGCCTCTGCGGCCAACTCGGGGATGCTCGGGACTAATTTCCGCAAAGCATTTCGCGCATCTTCCACAAAGGACTTGGCCTTTAAATCGTAGGCGTTCCATGTTTGAAGCAGTTCTTCTAAATCGGGTGTTGCGGAGGCGTGATCAGTCGAGCCTGGGTCCATTCGCGATGATAACTTTTGATTCGCTTGCGAGAAGGCGCCAGTCCATCTCAGGCCGTTGTAGCGATCATGCAAGCCATCGGGAAAGTTGGCGCGTTGCAATTTGCGATGGGCGACCTCAATTTGTTGCGATACGGCGTTCCAATGTAGGTTATGATCGATCTGAGCTGGGAGCGAATTAAAGTCGTATCGCTCAGCCTCCATGAGTCGCTCAACTCCGATTCTCGCGTCAGCAATTTGGTGAGCAGCGTCGAGCGTTCGAAAGGATTTGAGAATGGTACGCAGATGTTGGTCGAACAGCTTTACATCCGACGATTGATTTGAAGCACCGCTATATTGCTCCAGAACATACTCCAAAGCTCTCTTCGCCAATCCCAGATCGGCGGGATAGTTTTGATCTTGGATGGTGCGTGATTGGTGCAGTTCACGTCGTACGCGGAGATGATCGTTCAAGATGGATACGGAGAGTTTCAGCTCTTGTTGCAATAAACTACGTTCAGCCCCTAATTCGGAGGAAGAGAGTTCTTTGTTCGAATCGAGGCGACGGAGTTGCTCGACTACATTGATCGTTCGGTTCAACAATTCGTCGATATTCTCGGTTCGGAAATCAACGTCTTTACGTCGTGATTGTGTATTCCAATACAATCCACCATCGAGATGAAACAGCCATCGTCGATACTTCCATTCTTCGGCGTCCGCATCAATGCGTCGCTTCAATTCTTCGGATGGCGTGTTTGACGAATCGGATTGATTTTTCTCGACAAGGTCGGAAATTTGACCTCGTGTATCGGCCAGCCAGCGACTCCACTCATCAAGTCGTTCGGAGAGTCCTTTAGAAACATCCGTTCGGGTCGCGTGAACTGTTTCTAAAATGGATTCTGCGATCTTGGAAACAATCAATTGAGAGCGAGCCAAGATTTTGAGCTGCTCGCCTGACGTTGAAACGGCTTTCGCTTGAAGCCGCATGAGATGGGTAGCATCTTTTGTCAGGGCGCTTTGGAGACCGAGTCCTATTAGATCTTGTTGCAACGCAAAGAGTTGGCTGGCCAATTCACCACCACGGGCCAACGACTCTTCTGCTGTTTGCAAATCTCGTCGCCTCAACTCTTCAAACGAGGCCGTACTCAACGGGCTATTTGTGCGGTCGAACGATTTCAGATCAGATAGAGCGGTTCGAAGACGGGGAAGATATTCAGACTTGAGTTTAGAAACTCCCTTGTTGATGAGTTCCACGTCGTATTGGTCGATGTAGGAATCGAGCGAGGGGAGAATAGAAGCTGCGATTTGCTCGGAGCGAATAATCTTTTCGTCGACGACAGAAATCCAATCTTGAATCAATTCTGCTGCCACTCTTTTCGAGTCTTCCGTCGCCTCGGGGTTAGCCGTAACGGTGATCGACTCACGAATGGAATCTCGCTTTGTATTCCATTCGTTGTGAAGTTCACGCAACGTTGAAGAAAGTTGGTTTCGCAGCAATAGCTTTGCGTGTCGATCGGACGCAAGTTCCGATTCGGCTACCGAGAACGAAAGTATTTCCGATTCACCTTGTTGACTAGCTCGGTCTGTTGCCACGGCACGAATCTGAATTTGGTCCGTGGTTTTAAATTTATACGGCAACAAATCCCATGCGTAACTTGAACTTGCACCGCTGAGTTTCTTTCCCGATATCGTTACATCAGACGAACTGAGCGAGTCCGCGACGTGCAAAGTCTGCCACGGTTCATCGTTAATCGCAATTTCGTAAGTCAGTTTTGCGATGGGAAAGTCATCGATAACTTGGCATGGCAGTTCGACTATTTCTGTATTAGCCACTACCCAGTAAGTCGATTTCGATTTGGCTTTTGTGGTGGAAGAAGACCGATTGGATGGTCGAATGGGATCGCGCCACAGAGAGTTGGAGGTGACCGACCAGTTTACGACTGGATTCGTATCCGGAAGCCATTTCAAGTTGTACCACGGGCGAAACGAGTTCACGACAGGTTCCCCATCGAGATCTTTGGTCGAGGTTAAATGCACCTGGAATCGTGCGTTACCATGGTCGGGAATTTCGGCAGTCCAAAACTCAACTGCCGCAGAGTCTGGAGAATCCTTGTTCGATTTTTGAAATGCAATAGATCCGCTTTTACTATCATCTGTTTCCCAGAAGATAGAAACCTTTTGCATAGTTTGATTGACGGCCAGTTGTAGCTTTAGTGCACTCCCTTGTAATATGGCGATGTCCCCTTGTGCTTGTACCCTCACTTCTTCAGAGGGCGGTGCGTCTGGGGTGCGGGTGTAGGCTGGTGGCATAATGGTCCATTGAAACTCAACCACTTTTGGTCGTTCGATGGGTTCGATAAATCGGTAAGTCGTTCGAGCATCTGCGGCCAGAATCCGGTACCTTAGGGGGCGAGTCCCGACGGGTGCTGATACAGAATAGATCTGGTCCTTTCCGATTTCGCGATTCATCGAGACACGATTGATCGCGGACCAACCGCTGGCCTCTAACTCAGATAGTTCCGACCACTCCAACCAAACGTCTTGAGGCAAAGTGATGCTGGAATCCAGCGAATCAATTCGAGCCGTGTAATTCAAATATTGTTCGGCAGGGACCGTTTTTCGATGGTTTTTGGGGGTTAAGACAACGATATGCAAGTTAGAAATGGGGGCCAAATCGACCAGCGGAAGAACGGCACGTTTTAATCTTTCAGTAAAGTGAAGGCTGGGGACAAAACACAGCGAGAGCATCGTCGCCAAACCAACTGCGATTGCGATTAGTTTGGTCTTGAGCTTATGCCATGGAAACAATGACGTAATGCACAAACGGCGTAGTTCTTCGGCGGCCTCCTGTTCAATCTCATTCAAGAAGACTTCGCTTCCGTTTTTGATAGATCCGTCGGCATTGCGAAGTCCGACGCTCGCAAGCAAACTCTCGCGAAAATGCGGACAGCTGGCCTCGACCTCTCGCGCTAGAGATTCATTATCGTGACGAAATAAACAAGCTCGAATTACGGAGCCGATTCCGGACAACCAGGCGACCAAGAACGACGCCGCGTATCCGATAATGATTAGGGCCCATCGAATCGAATCAGGGAACCAACGCGTACTATCGAGCAGAACGATAAGCCAGACAAAAGTCAAGGCAAAGACCAGCCCAGTTGTTACCCCACGAAGAGCATCAAAGCGATTGCGAACGCGACCAAAACGATTCAGACGTGCCAGGATCTTGTCGCGAGCCTGGCTTTTGTGCGAAGACGCTCGGCTTGATGTCGCGATAGCTTGATTCATCGATCTTTACGCTTAACAGGTTGGGACAGAGCAAAACGCAAGAGCCAAGCTCCGACTACATAACGCTTAGTTTACCTGAGATGATTCGATCAAAGGCGTTCGCGATGCCAATTTGGACTCAAGTATTTTCGATGGAGCAATTCTTCGGATTGCTTGAGCCAAAGCTCTCGATGGGGAAACTGATCCCACGTTTTATCCGCTTGCCATTCAACGGCTAGAGAATCCACCAGTTGGCGTTGAAAGGCCTGTGTTTCCGAAAAATCATCTGGAAGCAGGTTACAAACGAAGGAAAGATGGTCTCTGTTGTCTCGGTATTCCGGTTGACGTGGTGGCTGCAAAAGATAGCGAGCAATGTGCATTAAGGGCATCTGCAGCAAGATCGTTCCGTGATAGATCATAAAATTGCGGCGGCATCGAAGAGCGTTGCCGGAGAATTTTTTGCCCTCGAGTGTTAGGTCGCACGTACCTTGCCACTCTACTCTTTTTTGCACGCCAAATGTCTCCAGTGTTTTTTGGGTGGCTCGAGCAAGCCTTTCCATCACGGACTGGTGAGCCACATCGAGCATCCGCCATGCTGGACGAATTCGATAGTCAACAAGAACGGTATACATCAAGCAGCCAGGGCCCGCCACGATCGAGGCCCCGCCACTGGATCTTCTGAGGACCGGAATGCAATCCAGCGTACAGTTCTCCATGTTGACCTCCTCGGAGATCCGAGAGGAGCGGCCCATGACAACGACTGGACTACCAAATTGCCAAAACCTCAATGCCTCCAATCCTGTATCCGTGGAACCGGTGCCGTTCCACTCCGCCGGGACCTCAGCGGAGCACAGATTCTCGACGATATCGAGCAGCCCCTCGTCATGAGCCAGGTGCTGTTCGGGGGGTCTAAAGCAGTCATTTAAAAGAAACATTCGGAAAACAAGCCCTTTGATTAGCAAGGCTTAACATAAGAAAATTGAAATCGGGAGAGGCTCGAAAAGTGACTTTTGGGGGTTAGGGATGTATTTCGCATGGAATCAAACCCAATAAAACCTGGAAAATCTATCGGCCGGAACAAAAGTTTTATTCGATTGGAACTTCTTGAGTCTAAATCTCTCTAAAATCGGGATTTTCGGAAAACGTGCTAGGGATGGCTTATTGAGCCACCCATGCATGATGACTGGGGAATTTGGGAGGTCTGGGCAATATCTCGTTGAAATCCGGTCGGCGACTAGGTAACCTCACTATACAGACTATACGCGATAATCCTGCGCATCCTATCCCGTAGACCGTTCCTTTCTTGTCCT
>Ga0315899_10008004_pt1 | contig 11346 bp, 16 predicted proteins | sample LakEriMetagenome_2_FD_203518 | JGI IMG/M metagenome (GOLD analysis project Ga0315899, IMG submission 203518) | Freshwater fungal communities from buoy surface, Lake Erie, Ohio, United States - Buoy 4 MA112 | ecosystem: Environmental > Aquatic > Freshwater > Lake | place: USA: Lake Erie, Ohio...
CGTGTGTGAGAGAGAGAGAGTCGTGGTGACCACGTAGACAGAAGTGAGAGAGAGAGAGAGAGAGAGTGTGTGTGTGCGTGAGAGAGAGAGAGAGAGTGAAAGAGAGTCGTGGAGACCACGTAGACAGAAGTGAGAGAGAGAGAGAGAGAGAAAGAGAGTCGTGGAGACCACGTAGACAGAAGTGTGTGTGTGTGAGAGAGAGAGAGTGTGTGTGTGTGAGAGAGAGAGAGTCGTGGAGACCACGTAGACAGAAGTGAGTGAGAGAGAGAGTGTGTGTGTGTGTGAGAGAGAGAGAGAGAGAGTCGTGGAGACCACGTAGACACCCCACCACGTAGGTTGAGCATGAGCAGAAGTCTTCTACGTGATTAGGCGCGCGCGTATACATATGTATACATATATATACAACGCGTCCATAGCAGCCTTCCTGCCCTCCTCCGTAAATTTTAATCTAATGTTTGAGGGATGAGAGAGGAGGAGGAGAGACGGGAGGGGGTGTGGGAGAGGGAGAGGGAGCGGGATAGAGGATAAGAGAGGAGGCGCAGGGGAGCAAGGGTGTCGAGGCTTCAGAGTTTTGGCTGGGGGTTTAGTTTAGGGCATAGGGGCTTGACACCTTTGCGCATGGTGTTTGCGAGCAGCTTCAGCCCCGTTGTCTAGAATGCCCTTGCGCCCTGTAAAGGTGTAGTCCTCCTGGAACACGCACGTGCCGTACCGTGTCGACTTATGCAACAGCACTTGAGTGTCTTTGCACATGTATCCTCTTCCTCATATGACATGTATCCTCCTCCTCATATGACATGTATCGACTTATGCAACAGGTACTTGAGTGTCTTTGCAATAGTACTCTCGCGTCACCCAATACATGTATCCTCCTCCTCATATGACATGTATCCTCCTCCTCATATGACATGTATCGACTTATGCAATAGTACTCTCGCGTCACCCAACACATTATTACCCATGCAATAGTGCTTGAGTGTTTTTGTCACCAAATAAATGATCACCAATCCAATAGTACTCTCGTGTCCCCCCCCCTCAACACATTATTACCAATGCAATAGTACGCTCGTGTCTTCTTTGTCACCAAATATCGTGTTTGTCACCAAATACCTTATCACATGTATCCTCCTCCTCATATGACATGTATCCTCCTCCTCATATGACATGTATCCTCCTCCTCATATGACATGTCAACAAATACCTTATTACCCTCGTTCACGGGGTATCGTGCCTAACAAACTCTCTCTCTCGTTCCTAATAAACTCTCTTTCAAAAACATTATTCCCCTCGCTCGCACCCCATAGTGCAACAGAGTGGAAGATGTGGGAATCATGCTCGCATGCCACGCATGTCAGTCACGAACATGACATTACTAGCCTAACCCCTAACCCCTAACCCCAAAACTAAACCCCCAGCCAAAGCTCTGGACAACGGGGCTGAAGCTGCCCGTAAACACCATGCGCACAGGTGTGACCGGCAACCTCTAACCCCCTAACCCCTGGACCCCCCCCCGCAACCCCAAAAATTCTAAAATTTAAACCACTCAGAATCGTCGACGTTACACGCGAAAAATTTGAACTGCACTAATATACTCATACACTAAACTGAAATGCATTTCAGTTTCACTAAACTGAAAAAATAGTATAGTTTAGTGAATTCACTAAACTATACTAAATTACATGGACGTTGCGCACCTTCTTTTCGGCCTTTGCAGCACCGGGCTTGTATTCTTTACGATCTTCCTTTTCCTTACGCTCATCACCCTTGTCTTGGTCACCCTTCCACAGCCCGTACCTAATTAAATAGTATATTTTCCACATTTAATTTCCAACAAGTTTTGTGAACCAATCAGTGAATGATTTTCATTAGTACCCAAACTTGCTCTCAGCCTGCGACTTGGAAAACACGCGCGGCTCCGGCGCTCCCCCGCGTTGGCCGTCCCTGTCCCGCCCCCTGCTGCGACTGCGCTCCTCTGGCGACAGCGAACGGGGACGCTTGCGCGAGGCCTCCTCGCCTCGGCGCCCCTGGCGCACATCACCTCCGCTCTCTGCTTTGCTGCTCTCCCACCGGCTCTTGCGCTCGCCCCGGTCGTCATCGCGACAGTTCCTTCTATCCCTGCTCCCCTCCCTGTCCCTGTCCCTCTCTCTGCCGCGGTCACGGTCCCTGTCGCGGCTGCGCTCCCTGCCAGCATCACTTTGGCGGGGCTTGTCGCGGTCCCAGTCCCGCCCCCCCCTGATGAACGAAGGGTCGACGGCTGTCGACAGCGCCGCCTTGCGCCGCTCCGCCTCGTCCTCGCTGCTGCTGCTGCTGCGGTTGCCCTTGCCGTGTTTCTTTTCCTTCTTGGCTGCCTTTTTGGCTGCCTTTTTGGCCGCCTTCCACAAAGTCTCAAAAGTCAGTGCCCTAGTATGTTTCCTATGTACAGTACTAGATAGAGGACTTTTGAGAATGCTTGCGCCTTCTTCTCCTCCTTGGCAAGCCGCTTCTTCTCCAAATCCTCTTTGAATTGGGCGATTTTGAGCGGGTTGTCCATGATCTTTTCACGCTGCCGCTTCTCCGCCTGTTTGATAGCCAGCAGGGGGTCGTCGCGGATTTTGTTCATGTCGTCGCGCCAGGCCCTCGCCGGATCCTTCGCCTTTTCTATGAAGACTTGGCTAACCCCCTTGTTGGTAACCACCTGGCGGCCGCGCGCACAACCGAATCGCAGTGAGCGAGCGCGGACCCACGCCTGCGCGCGCTGCGCATGGCACGCCCGGATGGGACTGCAGAGCTCGCAGGCCCTTGCGCGAAGCCAGCGCACGCAGAGGGCAAGCAGGCGCACCTTCTTGAGCTCCTCATCTTCCTTCTCAGGCTCCTTCTCCTTGCCCATGAGGTAGTCGTCATCGGTGTTGAGGTTGATGGGTTGCGAGTACATCCACGTCAATTTCTCCTGCGGGGGCGCACCAATGCAGCCAGTCAGGCCCAGAACACTCGCGGACGGGGGGCGGGCGCGCGCACGCGCCGCCCTGCGCCCAGTACGCAGGCCAGCAAGGAAGGTTCCGGGCACCACACTCGATGAGCCTACCGTCTGCCGGGGCTGGCCGGCGGCCGCCCGCATCTCCTCCATCTCGCGCTCCTCCTTGAGCTGCTTCTGGAGCATCTCGACCCTCTTCTTCTCGCGCTCCTGCTCCTGCTGCTTGTCCCATACTTTCTCCTGGTTTTTGAGGTTGGTCGTGTGCCAGCTCTTCTTCGCGAGGAAGGCTAAAGACATGGTGGCGGCGGCCTTCGACGGGTGCGCTCACACCCGCGCCCTCCTCACGAACAACTGCGGAACTTCCAAAAGAGATCATTATAAAAGATTAAACAAATCGAGGGTGTTGAGTGTTCAATTTTCTCTCGTTCAATTGGAAAAGTCTCGGTCAATGTCGGCGGTCTTCGAGCTGAGCCAGGACCCTGCGTACGGGAATCAGGCACTCCATGCGCCCGCCACGGCGATGCGCGGCGCCGGTCGTCCGGTGGCCACGCCCGTGAAGCGCGACCCGTTCGCGACGCCGCGCCAGCTGGAGCACGAGCCTGGCGCGAAGAACAGCATGGGGTGCATCGTGGTGCCCGTTCCAGACGGCCTTGGGATTACGAGCGGTACTGACCCGGGCGAGTGCGTGCTGCCGGCACCACGGGGATCCGCTCGCAGTAGAGGCTGTCGCAGCGTGCGTGCATGCGTGCATGCGTGCATGCGTGCATGCGTGCATGCGTGCGTGCGTTCGTGCGTTCGTGCATGCGTGCATGCCGTGGTTGTGTCTGTGCACGTGCATGGGCGCAGGAGTGTGTGCATGTGTGTATTTGCGCATGTGGTCCCTTCTCGCTCAGGGCGCACGCGTGTGCTTTGGCTGCTGTTGCTCTCCGCGCCGCTGGTCTGATCCGCCATGCGCGGAGCAGTGAAGCCGAACGGGTGGTGCTGGTCGTGCGGGCTGGAGGTGAACGATATCATACTGTCGATCAACGAGGGGCCCGCCCGCTCGCCCACTGATTTGCGAAACGCCATCCAAGATCCAAACAAGCAGTATGTTGTGCTCACAACGACCACTCCGACGGGCGGCCACTTCCGATTCTGCCTGCCGCTGCCCCTCGGCGATCCCGAGATGCACTGCATGGGCTTGCTGTTTGAACAGGATCCCAAGCTTGGCTTCCACGTCGTCGTTGGCCTCCTGAGAAACAGCGCAGCTCAAATAGCCGGCGTCGTGCGCGGTTGCTGCATCCGCAAAATCGACGGGTGCGCCTCCCCATCCTCTGTCTCGTTGCTCTCGTGCTCCTGCGACGGTGCTTGTGTGCCCCGACTTGTGATCAGAGACTCGCTGTTGCAGCTTTCCCATTCACGGAAGAAAGGAGGCTGATATCCGGAAACTGATGTTCGGGGGCTTTGAGGATGAGTGTGTTCTCTCTATCCAACTGCCGGGCGCAGTGGAATTGCAGGTGTCTCGCATTCTTTTGTTGAAAAGATAGATTGTAGAGCTCTGACACCCTGTGACGGAAGCAATTCACTTTGTGTGTGCATATCGCACGTCAATTGACTCGAAGTGTTTGGAGCGCTTGCAGGACGTGTATATTCCTCGAATGCAAGTTCGTCTGCAGGCGGAGGAAGGTAAGCATAGTGTTCCGCAGTTTTCATTAACTTTGAAGGTTACTCGTCCCAGCAGTAGGTTAGAATTCCAGGGCGACGAGTTTCAACACCACGCCGCGCGGGCGAGCAACCTATGTGCGTGCACGTTCGCGTCTTACCGTTATTTTCGAGTCAAGAGTAGCCGTGAATTATGTGCTTCTAAAGCTGCTTCTAAAGCTGCTTCTAACGCTGCTTCTAACGCTAAGTGCATTATTGGAGCAGGCGATGATGCCTGGTACTGCGACGGCTGGTCGGAAAAGCAGTTCGATATGGACCAGGCTGCTTCCAAGTGTGTAAATTGGATTGGCAATAATTCCCTTGACTTGGCTGGGAATGATCAAGGAGGCGAAATTACAGGCGCGCTAGCAGCTCCATTGTGCTGCTGTGTCTGGATTGCCTCACAACACCCTGAGCTCCGACCCTTGCTCGCCCACCAACTGCGGGCGCAGCTCGTTAATGCGCAACGTAACGGGCTGCCGTTTTTTGTTAGCAGGAGAGTTTCCTTGGGCACCCGCGCCCGAAGACTATGATCAGTTGGCACCCGACGTCGACGCGGCCGGTTCTAGGCCGCAAGTCCTGCAGCCGCCTTCATCCTCGAGCGGTGGATGGGAGCTGGGCGAGGAGGGCTCGAGTACTTCACGGGAAATTGGTGAGTCGGAAGTCAAAGCATTCGAGAATGGGCAGGCCACGGGAAAGGAGCACGCGAGCGTGCACGCAGGTCTGGCCGATGGCTCGTCCAGAGCGATTGGCCAGCAGCGGAACAGAGACCAGCCAAGATTACCGGGGCCCCTGTCGAAAGCAGGCGGTGAGCCTGAGGTAGCCGGAGGAGGGAATGCGATTGCCAGAGATAAGCAAGGCCCTGAGGCGTATGCACTGCAAGCGATGGACATTTTCATTCAGGAGACTTTCAGCAATGTCCGCGCCACACACGAGGGCAACCTGCAGCGTTTCAATGACACGGTGCGTGCTGGTGGAGCGTTCCCTAAACACACACAACTGCGCGCGCGCACGCACGCAAGCACGCACGCACGCACGCGCACGCTCACACACATAGGATTTCGCGTAGGTCGATGCACAGGCGCGCGGCGTCCACTTACGCACGGTCGCACGCACACACTTTCACCCAATGACCTCTGTGTAAATGCACAGATACAATCGACATACGATGCTCTTGGCACCGTGAAGGAAAAAATGCACGACGATTCACGGGATCGTAGCACTCTGCGCTCCGCTCACTTGTCTCTCGAAGCTCAGGTCTGCTGTGTGCATGTTTTTGCGTCCTGTATGTCACCTGGGTGTGTGTTTATGTGTGTGGGCGCGCATGTGTTGCGTGTGTTTGTGCGAGAGTGTTCTGCGGAAACGTGCCAACACCGTCAGCTAGACACCGTGAGGACCGTAGCCTCATTCTTCCATTAGTACTTCTAGACGCTAGGCACTGGGCTGGCTGGGGGAGAGAGAGAGAGAAGTTTATGGGAGTCGACCACAAAACCTTGACGCGTGCTTGTACTAGAGTAAATTAGAATGGGTTAGGAGCATAGAGTTCGTAGTCACTAAAAGTGCAGGTCAATTTCCGCCAATTAATCTTTCAGATGTTGCCTCAGTTATGGAAAACGACCCGTAGCCTCATTTATGGAAATGAACTCTATCCTCCTACCCCACCGCACACGGCCACACAGGAGGCGAGCTGACAGTTGTCTTTCGCTCTCGCGCTCGCACACGCTCGCACGCTTGCACGCTCGCACACGCTCGCACGCTCGCACGCTCGCACGCTCTCTCGCACTCTCTCTCGCACTCTCTCGCTCTCTTGCGCTTTCTCTCTCTCTTGCAGCTGGGGTTCTTGGACGCAGCAATCTTGGAAGCGACTCGGAGATCGAATTATGCCAACTACACAGTGATGGGATGCTAGCGCAGCTGTCTCTGGTACCCGCGTCGTCGCGCCGCATGACACTGCTATGTTATGGTGCAAATGGCCGGGTAAGGAGTGTTGGGCGAGCAAAGTCGCGATGTGCAATGGCTCTCGGGCAGCCTCTGGCAGCAACCCCTCGAAGAGGAGCACCGCAGTCGGAGGCATTAGCAACCAAGCACGTCTTTGCTTTGCGGCATGGTTCCTTCTGTTTGTTTAATGTACTTCCAAGTGGTACGACAATCACCACCAATCGCCACGGTAGACGAGGCCGCCAACAGAGCAACGTTCCCTATCCTCTCTTTCCACGCGCGCTTGACCGTTCCACCCCGCCCCTCCCCACCGCGTCTACCAGGACCATTAAACATGCAAACAAAATTAGAGACGCGTCCCTGAGTTGATGATCTGCGGCCCTCCCTGTTGCAGCCCATACGACGCACCTAGAACTCGATTTTCCCGGTTGTCGCCCCTGTAGTTGCCATCACTCGACGGCGAGGTTGCCAAATAGCCCGCCCGTCACCGTCTCACCTGTTAAGAACAGCGTGTTGCCCTCCGAAGATCCACAGTGGACAACATCCGACTTGTCGGGGCACCCAATGGTCGACGGGCTCCACCCGCTCTTGCTGGGCTGGATCGCCGCGCACTTGTCTGGCTTTGGGTACACGTCGCACCCGTCGCAGTAAGAAATGTGTGCCACGCACGACTGGTCTTCGCACTTGAAGAGCCCGCCCGGACAATCCACGATGTCCACCCCGGAGCCCGCGATCTGTTGGGTCTTGCCTGTGCGCGCATCCATGATCGCGTCGTGGAACATTCCCGTGGGCAACAGGTTGCGGAAGCTCTTCTGGATGTCGCTCTCCTGTCTGCTCTCGAGCGCATGGGCCACGTCTTGAGCGCTGGGCTCGGGCGGCGGCATCGGCGAGAATTTGTCGAGGAGGTTCTGCGTGGCCTTGATGTCCTCGGGCGAGTACTCAGAGAGGGGGAGGTCGTACGTCCACCTCTTTACAACCCCGTCCTTATTCACCACAAAGCGGTACTGCTTCACTTCGTCGGGCCGCCTCTCGTACTTGGCGAGCGCGCCCTCTGGGACACCTCCCTCCCACGGCAGGTGATGGCCGAAGGGCTCGTGCTCAAAGTCGCGGTGCATCACCTCTGCCGGTCGCTTACCCGCGTGATACGGGTGCACCGGCGCGGGGTTCACCGTGTGCGCGGGCGTCCAGTGCCGGTTGATGTATTTAACCTCATGCGGCGCATCGATCATGCGGTCGTACGGGTGGGCGCGGTCCGTCCGGATGCTCGTCTCTGAAAGCATCTCGAGCCGCGCCCGCGGCCCGCCACCGCCACGCGCCACCGAGGTGGGCACCGCACCCTCGCCGCCCGCGGTCTGCGCGCCCACGGCCATCACGACCACCACCGACGCAGCCGCGGCAGCCACCATCGCCATCACCCGCCGGCCCGCCGGTCCTTCCGCGCGCTCCGCCTCCGCCCTCTTGTCGGCAGCGTGCGCAGCCGAGTACAGGGGAGTACGAAGTACGATAGGGTCGCGTCGCCATGGGCTCCCATACATCATCGACCAATCTCAGGAGCCAGGAGCCAATTGACGCACGAACTTTCGTTCATTATACTGGTCACGTCGCAGGCACTGTGTGCCAGAGAGGAGCCTCTCGCATGCACGGCCATGTCCCAGCGCCCCCCGCACTGGTTGCTCCGCGTGGTCTGGCTGTGCTGCACGGTTCATACCCACCTTCCCAGCAGCACCGCGCAGGAGAGGGTGAACACAACCGGGAAACAAGACCATATTCTGTTCCCGCTGCAGCCTCTCCTCGGCAACCAGGTCCACGCCGAAGACGGCCTAGCGGCGATCCAGGAGCTTTCACTGCGGAGGCGGCTCTGGCACGTTGCGAAAATTTCGCAAGAGCACGCCGCTGGGCAGGAAGAGCTGATGCGCTGCAGCCTGCGCTACGCCCTCGCCCGCGTGTGTAGGCGCGGGCAAGACGCCACCGCGGGTGCCGACAGTAATATCTCGGTCTGGCGATTCCACCGCTGCTTGAATGTCACCGCCTCCGTGTTTACCCGGTTTCTTTTATCGCGTCATACTCATCCTGAGCCGAGGGGGGATTCTGAAAATCAATTAGCACAAATGGCGCGTGGTGTTGCCGGCACACATTCTCCAAAGTACATTCTGTAGTGACTTATCATAGTAAATGTCGTCGCATGTGTGACTAGGGCACTGACTTTTGAAAATTTCAGCTAGGGGAAATCGCGCAAGGAGGGCACGTTGAGAACGGCGACGCAGATGTGTATGGTAAATCACTGGAGACCCTCAAGAGCAAGATGATGGGCGGGGGGCGTTGGGTGGGCGCTGATATGTCTCATGAGTCATTTCTGACGGGAGAAACCCACGACAGCAACGCCGGCGGGTGGAAGACGCTGCACGTGTGGACAGAGGGCAGCGTGTACAGGGGGCCATCAATCAGGGGGCCCTCGAGGCAGTTGGAAGAGCAGATAGTAAACGCACTGCTCAGTGTCGATCGAGAGTCCCCTCGCACGCTTGTCATGGAGGACGGCAGACTGGACAAGGCGGTGCTGGCGCGTGTGGTGAAAGATGCGATGGAGTCGCACTGGCACCAGCAGAGGCAGCGAGCGCGCGAGCAAAGCGTCCTGAAGCAGTTTCACGGCTCCCTCCAGCAGGACGCGTGGGTGGTGCTGCTATTCCAAGGTATGCGCCAGGGCTTCTTTGTTGATCTGGCTGCGTTTGATTCTGTCTCCACTTCCAACACCTTCGCACTGGAGCGCGATTATGGCTGGCGAGGCTCAAATTCTCAACAGTCCTCTCGTTATTGACTTTGTAACGTAAATACGCCTGGCCTCTGACTTTTCAGAATTTTCTGGAAGGTATTTGTGTGGAGCCCAATGATGAGTATTGGCGCTCGCTTTCACACAGAAAGTGCCGTGTTGTGGCTGCTGTCGTGGGGGGCACCACAGGCACTATACATATACACACACACACACACACACACACACACATACATACATACATGAATATATGGGGCACCACAGGACCTTATAAGTACTTTCTCCCAGGTAACATTCGTTACCTAGGAAAACCCTAGGGCCCTCACTGATGCGAATTTTGGACAGGCGAGCACGTCATGTTTCGCGATAGAGTCCGTGCTAAAAAATTTAACTGCACTATTCTTCCCCCTTCCCCCTCGCTACAGGCTGAAACGTCCTCTGTACAGTGACTAAACTAAACCCTCTATTTAGTAACTAAAGCCTTGCGCCTCGAGGTCCTGACCCCCCCTTCTGTCTACAGGCGAGCACGTCATGTTTCACAATAGAGCCCTTGATCCCGCCACCGCTGGCGTGGTAGATGGTGGTGGTGGGGGGGGGGCTACTCAGCGTCATCTAGAGAATGATATCAACCTTCATTCTGTCTCTTTGCGCAAGGTGCTCATCGACATGGAGGCGCAGATTTTCAAAAGTACTCTCTTTGGGGATCTTGCATAGGAGATATACTAGGGCACTGACTTTTGAGAATTTGTGCCAAGGCACCTAAGACCATTGACTATCTGTCGCTTGATGTTGAAGGGTCAGAGTTTCGGATCCTTAGCTCCTTTCCGTTAGAGGTGGGCGAGGCGGAGACAGAGGATTCGTTTTCATTGCACGTCATTTCTGTTGAGCGGCCCTGTCTTTGCTCCCGTTCTCTGTTGCGGCGAAAAGGCTTTTACTTTCTGCGTCTCCTGCACGAGTGGGGTGATGAACTATGGGTGCACGAGCGGTGGGGTGGATTCGAGCGAGTCATGTCGCTGTTGCGTGCACCCGAGCCGCTCAATCGCGCGTGGGACAAATATCACGCAAGAGACCAGTTCGCCTCATTTACCGCCTGCCTCGAGATGACAACACTCGACGCGGCGGAGGCATTCAGTGGTAAAAACAGGCCTTCAAGATCGAGCAAGCCCTGTGATTCGTGATGGGGGGGATGCACGCTTTTCTGATTTGTGATAGGGAAATGGAAGCTTTGCTAATGCAGCGTAGTGCTTTGACAGGCAATCATGTGTCCATAGGATAGGGTCACATTATTGCCTTATGATAGGCCCCCGTCGGTGTCTTGTGGGATAGGTCCCCCTCGGTGTCCTGTGCCTGGTTCCGAGAGGCTGGTATAGGCATGAGTAGTCAAGTTACAGAGCGGCTGGTTTTTGTGTTACTTGACTAACAAAAAAAGTTGGAAATTCGAAGTTCAATTTGCCTCGTAGAGCCGAGTTTCTACTTCCTCTTCCGCACCTCAGTCTGATCAAAAGTTTACCACCCCCAGGGGGGGGCAATGCCTACGATCAGCATGATGATAATAATATAATTTCATTCATGTGAAAGCCTCAGACCAGCGCTCTCATACAAAGAAAAGCGCACCTCAAAGCTCAAAGTGGATGCTGAGATAGCAACTCTGCAAATGAGATAGCAACTCTTGAACTCTACAAAGTCCTCCTTCCAATTCATACGTGGATGAGCAGCGCACGTGCGAAACCTTAAGTGACCAAGAGTGTACCCAGGGTGTTTCTTCTCACCGACGCTTCCGGCGGCGTTGTTGTCTCGGGGTAAGGAACCTGAAGTTCTCTCTTTGTTGTGCTGCAGCACGAAGGAATGCGGCAATGGCCATGGTATTGCTCGCGACCCCGTCGTCCTCCTCCACCTCCACCACCTCCACCTCCGCCTTCTCCTCCGCCTTCTCCTCCTCCGCCTTCTCCCTGGACCCCCTCGAGTCTTGGCCGCCTCTGTCGTACCCGCCGCCCTCGTCGCCGTGGTGAAAGACGTC
>Ga0315899_10008006_pt1 | contig 11345 bp, 10 predicted proteins | sample LakEriMetagenome_2_FD_203518 | JGI IMG/M metagenome (GOLD analysis project Ga0315899, IMG submission 203518) | Freshwater fungal communities from buoy surface, Lake Erie, Ohio, United States - Buoy 4 MA112 | ecosystem: Environmental > Aquatic > Freshwater > Lake | place: USA: Lake Erie, Ohio...
GTGTTACTGACACATCTGCTCTCGGAAGCCGGCTTACGCCTTGATCAGATCGGCTTCCTGCCCACCCCCGCCCTTTCCGAAGATGAAGTCGCCGCCAGTGTCGCCGAAGGCCGCGCCGATGTCGGCTTTGGCATTCACGCCGAAGCCGCCGCACGCGGCCTGACTTTCCTGCCACTATTCCGCGAGCGTTTTGACCTGGTGATGGACCGCCGGCATTTCTTCAGCGACGCCGTGCAGAAATTACTGGCCTTCACACGCGGCGAGGTCTTCGCCACCCGCGCCGCGCGGCTTGGCGGTTATGATCTTTCCGCGCTTGGTTCCGTTGCCTTCAATGCCTGACTTGACGCTTATTCCAGCGTAATCCCGGCATAGCCCTGCGCCGCCATATCATTCGCCCAAGCGCGATAGCTTGGCGCGCTGCCGGTATAGCGCGCGACGATGCGCTTTTGCTTGCCCACGACATTCAGATTGACGCCAGTCATCCAGGAATCCACCTCCATGGAAAGTAGGCCCTTGGCCAATTCCATGACGTGATCCATCCATTTTTCCATCGCCGCTTCCGTCGCTTCCACGCGCGTAATGTGCTTGGCTTGCGCATAGCCCAGCAGATCGCTCACCCATTCCACGTTGAATTCGATGGAACGCGGAATATTGCCAAGCGCGGTATGCGGCCCCAGCAGCATGAACATATTCGGCATACCCTTTTGCATCATGCCAACCAGAGAAGTCGCGCCATCCTGCCATATTTCCTTCAGCGACACGCCATCCGCGCCCTGGAATTCAATCCGGTCAAAAGCGCCACGCAAAGCATCAAAACCCGTAGCATAGACAATGATATCGAATTCATATTCGGCATCACTTGTCTTGATGCCGGTTGGCGTAATGCGCTCGATCGGGGTTGCCTTGCTATCCACCAGCGTCACATTCGGCTGGTTGTAGCATTCGAAATAGAAGGTTTCCAAAGGCACGCGCCTGGTGCCGAAGCCGTGATTCGTCGGAATCAGCATCTCCGCCACTTTAGGGTCCTTCACGCGCTGGCGGATCTTGTTCGCAACGAAGCGCGACACTTCCTCATTCGCCGCACGATTGGTCAGCAAATCCTTGAAATTGCCAACCCAAATCCCGAAGCCCTTTTCGGAATAGAGCTTTTCAAGAAAGGCTTCGCGTTCCGCGGCCGAGACATCAAAGGTATTGCGCGGATCAGGCGTGTGCAGGAAGCAGGAAAAGGTTTCCTCGCAACGCTTGAAAATCGCATCATAGCGGCTGCGGATTTCCGCCATTTCCTCAGCGTTGATCTTGCCATTATGCAAAGGCGCGCACCAATTGGGTGTACGCTGAAACACCACAAGCTGCTTCGCAGTTTTCGCCACTTCCTGAATGGTCTGCACGCCCGATGCGCCGGTGCCAATCACCGCCACGCGCTTGCCGGTGAAATCCACCTTTTCCTTGGGCCAAAGCCCGGTATGGAAGGATTGCCCCTTGAAATCGGCAATCCCCGGAAATTGCGGCATGGTCGGTGCGGAAAGTGCGCCAATCGCCGTGATCAGGAAGCGCGTTTTATGCGTGCTGTCATCTTCCAATGTCACGGTCCAACTGCGTGCCTTTTCATCCCAGCGCGTCGCCTTCACGCGCGCCTGGAATTGGATATCGCGGCGCAAATCATATTTATCGGCGACTAGGTTCAGATAGCGTTCGGTTTCCGGCTGCGGCGCGAAATGTTCGGTCCAATGCCATTCCTTTAGCAAATCCTTGTCGAAGGAATAGCCATAGGAATAGCTTTCCGAATCGAAGCGACAGCCCGGGTAACGGTTCCAATACCAGGTGCCACCCACCCCTGTGCCGGCTTCAAACACCCGCGCCTTCATGCCCAATTGGCGCAGCCGGATCAGTTGATAAAGCCCGGACATGCCCGCACCAATGACAATGGCATCGTAATCGAGCCCCTTGTCATTGCCCTTCGCCCTTGTCGCTTCCATCACTGCGCTCATGTCGTTAACCCCCACCCTTCTGCCAGATCACACTGGCCCTTGAGCCGCTATATTCACGCAAATACGCAAAAAACCAAACAGTGATAAACCTGCCTTATGTGTCAGGCGGCGATTTGATCAGGATCAGAATTTGCGCGGGGGCAAGGCTGAGCCCGAGCAAAACTGCCCGGCATTCACGCCGCCAGCCGCGCCCGTGCATCCGCGCGCAGCATATCCGCGCCCTTTTCCGCGATCATGATCGTCGGCGCATTGGTATTGGTGGAGGTCACCGCAGGCATGACCGAGGCATCAATCACGCGCAGCCCTTCAAGCCCATGCACGCGCAGCCTTTCATCCACCACTGACATCACATCCGGCCCCATACGACAGGAACAGGAAGCGTGGAACACCGTGCTGCCAATCTGGCGCGCGTAATGCAGCCATTCCTCATCTGTCTGCACTTCCGGCCCTGGCATGGATTCCGCCACCATGAAGCGTTGCAGCGCGGGCTTGCTGAACCATTCACGCATCATGCGCAGCCCTGCGACAATGCTGCGCTGGTCACGATCTTCCGCCAAATAATTCGGGTTGATGGTCGGCTGTTCGCGCGGATCAGCACTGCGGGCTGCAATGAAGCCGCGGCTTTCCGGGCGCATTTGCCAAACGCCGGCGGTCATGCCGGGCTTGGTATCCAAAACCCGTGTCGCACCCGGAGCATAGCTCGCGGAAGCAAATAGCGCCTGCATGTCGGGTGTGGCGCTTTCCGGCAAAGCCTTGAAGGACGCCGCGAGAAGAGATGCCGCATAGGTCAGCACCCCGCGCCCCAAGACAGCGAATTTAAGTACCTCACCGGCCAGGCGCAGGCCGCGCGTGCGTTCATTCAGTGTCGCCACATCCTTCACCACGGCTTGCACGCGCACGAGGAAATGATCCTGAAAATTCCGCCCTACGCCGCGCAATTCATGCAGCACCAGAATGCCAAGCCCCGCCAAACGCTCAGCATCCCCCACGCCAGAAAGTTGCAGGATATGTGGGGAGCCAATGGCACCGGCGGAGAGAATTACCTCCACCGCCGCATCCGCGCGTTCAGTGACACCACCGCGTGAAAACTCTACACCCACCGCGCGCTTGCCTTCGAAGACAACGCGATGCACCAACGCATTGGTCACCACGCGCAGATTGGGCCGCCCCATGGCCGGGCGTAGATAGGATCGCGCGGCACTCGCACGGAACCGGCCGCCACGGGTTTGCTGCACCCAGCCGATATGATCGCCAAGCCCATGCGGCAGATCGTTCAAATCATCGCGGTAATCCCAGCCCATTTGCTGGCCCGCTTCAATCGCCGCCTGACAAAGCTCCGGCTGGTCACGCGACGGCGAGGTATAGAGAAAACCATCCTTGCCATGCGCGGCCTTATCCGGCCCCTGCCATTTCTCGGATTTGTTGAAGTAGGGCAGCACATCGCCTGAAGACCAGCCGCGATTTCCAAGCTGCGCCCAGTGATCATAATCTTCCGGCTGAGACCGGATATAGATCATACCATTGATCGAACTTGATCCACCCAGCACCCGCCCGCGCGGATAATTGATTTCGCGCCCATTCAATCCGGAATTGCGATCCGCCTTGAATCCCCAAGTCAGCGTCGGGTGATCTAGCAATTTCATGTAGCCGGCCGGAATATGGATCAGCGGATTCCAATCCTTGCCGCCCGCTTCAATCAGCAGCACCTGATTGCCTGGGTCTTCCGAAAGACGATTGGCCAGCACGCAACCAGCCGAACCACCACCAACAATAACGTAATCAGCCTTCATCGCGCTTCCCCTTTAGCGGCCTATGATAGGCGAAGCGCGCGCATTTCAAAGCCCCTTTTTGGCTTGCATCCGGCCCTGATCCTGGCAAACTTGCCCCAAGTTGAATGCACTCAGCCCTAAAACCCGGTGCAGCAAAATGCTGGAGGATACCAAGATGCGCAAATGGTTCACGCTGACCCTGACGGCTTTGGCCTTGTTGGTCACATCTCCAGCAAGCCAAGCACAAAACTGGCCCGCTCAGCCTATCACGCTCATCAATGGCTTTCCGCCAGGTGGCGGCGCCGATATCCTCGCGCGGCTATTTGCTGAAAAGCTCCGTGATGCGCTGGGCCAGCCGGTCACGGTGGAAAACCGCACCGGCGCCAATGGGCTGATCGCCGCTGGCACGGTCGCTGCCGCGCGGCCAGATGGTTATACGCTGCTGCTGCAAACCATGAGCATTGCCGCGACATCGCCTATCATGCCGGGTGTCACGCTAAACTTCAACCCAGACCGAGACCTCGCACAGAGCGTTATCATCGCAGGCTTGGATAATCTGCTTTATGTCTCAGCCAAAACATCCTTCACCACGGTGCAGGAGGTAATTGATTACGCCCGCGCCAACCCCGATAAACTCACCTACGGTTCTTCCGGCGTTGGCAGTTCCTATCAGCTTTGGGCCGCGCAATTCACGAATATGGCCGGCATTCGCATGGTGCATGTCCCCTTTCGCGGCGGCCCGCCCGCCATTGCGGAAATCATCGCAGGGCGCGTGGATATGATGTTCGGCAATCTGGCGGAAATCCTGCCCCATATCCGCTCAGGCGCCGTGCGGGCGATTGCTTTTACCAGCGTCCCGCCTTCGCCCGTGCTGCCGGGCGTGCCCACCATTGCCGCTTCCGGTCTGCCAGAGTTTGCCGCCGATAATTGGTTCGGCATCGCCGCCCCAGGCGCCACACCGCGCCCCATTCTTGAAAGACTGAACGCTGAGGTGAATCGCGCCCTGCAAAATCCCGAAGTGGCGCAGCGCCTTATTTCACTCGGCTACCAGCCGCGCGGCGGCACGATTGAAGAAATGGTCGCGACCATCCAACGCGATCGCGCCAAATGGAAGACGGTGATCGAAGCCAATAATATCCGCGCGGAATAGGAAAAGCGCTTCAATCGAAGCGCAATTCCCACCCGAGCCATTCACACACCGCGCGGCCCATCACCCATTCAAGGTCTTCGCCCCTCAGCCAGGGCAATTCCTCGGTGAAAAAGGTCACGCATTGGCGGTAGCTGCACGGCATCCGGGTGATATCCGTGCCCCAGAAAAACCGCTTCGGCCCGAAGGCATCAAAAATCCGCTGCAAGCCATCTTGGATATTACGATAGGGATAGGATTGCGTTGAATAATGCGGCGCGCCGGTTGCCTTCACAGCAATATTAGGCAACTTCGCCAGTGCCACCAATTCATCCAGCTTGGCAAAGGCTGCTTCATCCTGGCCGGTCCGCACCAGGCCGCAATGATCCAGAACCATTTTCAGATTAGGATGCGCCTCAGCGATTTGACGAAACTCCTTCAGGAACAACCCACCCATGCAGGAAACCGGCAATCCTTCTTGCTCCGCCGCCGGCCATAACCAATCCAGCGTGCCATCGCGCAGCCACAGCTGTTCTTCCGGGTGCAGTAAGGCCCAACGCAAGCCGAGCATGCCTGGCTGATTCTTCCAGCCACGGATCAAATGCCGCAATTCCGGCCGCGTCGGCGGGAATTGGCCCATCACCGCAAAACGCTCCGGATAACGCCGCGCGGCTTCCACCGCCATGGCGTTTGAATCCGGGTCCCAGCTTGCCGGCGGATGGATCACCGCCGCATGCACGCCCGCTTCATCCATTTCGCACAAAGCTTCTTCTGCCGTGAAGGAAGACACCTTACGATGCAGACCAGAAGGCGTGCCCTTGGACCAGATATGGATCTGCGCATCAACGATTTTCATATCACATGCCCTCATTATTGCGCGATAAAGCCGCCATCAATCACCAGTTCTGTCCCTGTGATGAAGGATGCCTCATCGGAAGCGAGGAAAAGCACACCATAGGCCACCTCAATCGCCTCACCCAAGCGGCGCAGCGGTGTCAATGGAATCTTCGCCGACCGCCCCGGCCCATTCGTGCCCCCAAGCATCGGTGGCAGATAACCGGGATGGACGGAATTGACGCGCACCCCCTGCGGCCCCCAGCGCACGGCAGCATTTTTCGTGAGTAACCGCACCGCGCCCTTGGAAGCGGAATAGCCCGGATGCCCTTCCGCACTGCTCACGAAGCCCATGATGGAGGAGATATTGACGATCGAGCCCTTGCCCTGCCCCGCCATCACCTGGCCCACCAAAGTAGTCCCCAAAAAAACGCCCGTTGCATTGATGGACATAAGCTGATTCCAGCCTTCCAAGGACAGCATATCCCCAACGGAGCTACCGCTGATGCCCGCATTATTCACCAGAATATCAATACGCCCGTAATCGGACAGCGCCCTTTCAATCAGCCGCTTCCAATCCGCTTCCTGCGCCACATCAATGGCGACAAAGCTCGCGCGCCCCTGGCTTGCGGTGATATCGGCCGCCAGCGCTTCACCCAAATCAGCGCGACGATCAGCGATGATCACAATGGCGCCTGCCTTGGCGAATAGCCGCGCTTCCGCTTCGCCCATGCCATGCGCGCCGCCCGTGATGATCGCAACCTTATCCTTGAGTCGCATCTCCGTTTCCCTCCCTAACCCCGTTGATACCAGGCCTTGCTCCGCATCACGATCGCGACCACCGAAAGCATGACCGGCACTTCCACCAGCACGCCAACCACGGTGGCCAAGGCCGCGCCGGAATCAAAGCCAAAAAGGCTGATCGCGGCTGCCACCGCCAATTCAAAGAAATTGCTCGCGCCAATCAGCGCCGATGGTCCGGCCACGGCATGGGCTGAACCGCATTGCCGGTTCAGCCAGTAAGCCAGCCCTGCGTTGAAATAGACCTGAATGATGATCGGCACCGCCAGCAGGGCAATCACCAAAGGCTGCGCAATGATCTGCGGCCCCTGAAATCCGAACAGCAGCACCAGCGTCAGCAACAGCGCCGAAAGCGAAACCGGCCCAAGCCGCCGCAACATCTGCGCCAGCGCTGCCTCCCCACCACGCGCCAGCAAGCGCCGACGCCAAAGCTGCGCCAGGATCACCGGCAACAAGATGTAGAGTAACACAGAAAGAAACAGCGTATCCCAAGGCACGATGATGGCCGAAAGCCCCAGCAAAAACCCAACCAGCGGCGCAAAGGCGATGATCATGATGGCATCATTCAAGGCCACCTGGCTCAGCGTGAAATTCGGCTCCCCTTCCGAAAGATTGGACCAGACGAAGACCATCGCCGTGCAGGGCGCCGCGGCCAGCAAAATCAAGCCCGCGATATAGCTTTCAATCTGCGCTTCCGGCAGCCAGGGTCGGAACAGCCAGCCGATGAATAACCACCCCAGCAGCGCCATGCTGAAAGGCTTCACCAGCCAATTCACGCCAACCGTCACCAGAATTCCACGCCAATGCTTGCCCACTTCCGCAATGGCGCCGAAATCCACCCGCAACAGCATTGGGATAATCATCAGCCAGATCAGTACCGCGACCGGCAGATTGACCTTGGCGAGGTTAGCCTCACCCAAAAGGCGAAACGGCCCAGGCATCACCGCACCAAGCCCAATGCCCACCAAGATGCATAAAGCGACCCAAAGGCTCAGATAGCGCTCAAAAAAGCCCAGCCCCGCTTTTGCCTTATCCATCTGAACGAAGCCTAGCCCGCGCTCTTCACCTGGTTGGGTGATTGCATCGAAACGCCCGCCCATTCCTCATAAAGCTGCGCGATGGAAGTCATATCCGCATCCGGGCCGAAGCGATTCCTCGCAATATTCAGCATTTCACGCGCCAACGCCGCCATGGGCGCGGAAAGCCCAAACGCCGCAAATTCCGCCACCGCCAAGGACAAATCCTTGGAGACGATGGCATTGCTCGCACCGCCCGAAAACTGCCCCGTCAAAACGGCACGCGGGAATTTGGTCACCGTAGAGCTATTCCGCCCCGTGCTGGCATTGATCACATCGCACATCAGCGCCGTATCAATGCCGGCCTTGGCGCCAAGCGCAAACGCCTCGGATGTCAGCACCATGCCCGCAAGCGAGAGCAGATTATTCGCAAGCTTCATGGTTTGGCTGAGCCCCGGCGTGTCACCAATGGTGAAGACCGTGCGCCCCACTACCTGCAATAGTGGCATCACCTGCTGCAAGGCGTCCGATGCGCCGGAAGCAATCACCGCAAGCGCGCCGGATTCCGCACCATGCACGCCGCCGCTGATCGGCGAATCAATCAGCGCAATGCCTTTCTCAGCAAGCCCCGCAGCAATGCGCTGCATTGCCGCGCTGCCAATGGTGGACATTTCGATATAGGTCCGCACCGCGCCAGGCATTCCGGCAATGCCCTCAGCGCCCAAAGCCACGCGCTCAGAGGTTTCTGCACTCGGCAAGCAGGCAAACACCACGCTGCATTGCGCAGCGACTGCGGCGACCGAGCCCATGGCCTCCCCCCCCGCTTCCGTCGCGCGCTGCATGGCTTCAGCGCGGGGATCAAAGACCAGAATGCGCTTGCCCGGATTGCGCTGCGCCCAATCAGCCATGCGCGTTGCAATCGGGCCACCCATGGCGCCCAGACCCAGAAAACCGATGCGTTCCATTTCCATGGCGCTGCCTTCCTCCCGCACTCAGAAGGTCAGTCTTCACCCATTTCGGTTGCCTGAATAGGGAAGGCGTGGCTAGCTTTCAAAAAATCCCTCCCGGCACATCCTGGGCGGCGACATGAAGGGGAGGCGCAGCATGGTCCAAGCATTCGCAACTTGGTCTTTCGGCACCATTCGGCGCATCGCTTATGCGCTTTTGGCGCTTGCCTGCCTTGCACCCATGGCTTTCGCGCAAACCACGGCGCAATCAGCGGCCTTTCCCACTCGCCCGGTGCGGCTATTGCTGGGCTTCGCGCCAGGCGGTGCGACGGATGTCGTGGCGCGCATCCTTCAGCAGAGCATTTCGGAACATCTCGGCCAGCCCTTGGTGATTGAAAATCGCCCCGGTGCCAGTGGGATGATCGCGACACAGGAATTGGTGCGCGCGGCGCCCGATGGCTATACGCTCGCCATCATTGTCAGCGCCCATGCCGGCATGGCGGCGCTACAACGCAATCTGCCCTTTGATCCCATGCGAGACATCGCGCCCATCACGCTTGTCATCCACATGCCGGCGCTGGTGGCGGTGCCCGCGAAATCGCCCGTTCAAAGCTTGCAGGATCTGGTGGCGCTGGCGCGTGCCACACCTGGGGGGCTCACCTATTCCACCTCTGGCCCCGGCGGATGGCAGGAATTCGGCGTGACGGATTTCGGGCAAAGGCTTGGCGTGAGCTTCGTGCATGTGCCCTATCGCGGCGGCGGGCCGGCCAGCCAGGCGCTCGCCACCGGGGATGTCGCCTTCAGCTTCGCGACTTTCGCTTCCGTCATGCCCATGGTGCAGGCGGGTACGGTGCGCGGCCTGGCGGTGAGTGGCGCGGAACGCTCTGCCGAATTCCCGAATCTGCCAACAGTGGCAGACGCACTTTCAATGCCTGGCTATCGCACGCTGGATTGGCATGCGCTGGCCGGCCCGGCGGGGCTGCCGGCCGATCGCCGTGCGCGCATCGCGGCTGCTTTCCATCACGCCTTGGCGCGGCCAGAATTGGCGCAACGGTTGCAGGCAGCCGGCGCCACCCCGGCACCATCAACGCCACAGCAGATGGAAGACTTCGTGCGCGCCGAAATCGCGCATTACACGGCGCTTGCGCGCAGCACCGGCATCAAGGGCGAATAGGCTTCCGCCCCGTTGCCGAACGCGCCACCGAAACAAAGGAACGCGGCCCATCGGCGCCACCAGCCAGATAAGCCCGGCGCACAATTTCCTTGATGGGTGGGATGCGTTCCGGCGGTAGGGTCGCGATGAAGGCGCCCGCTATCCCCTGCCCGCCCGCGGCCCAGGGGTCCCACCAATCCTCGAAATCGGTGAAATCCTGGCGAATGGCGATATCGGTTTCAGTCACGCGATCAACACCCGCCGCCGCAAACAACGCCGACATGGGCCACGGCGCGCCGACTGGGTCGGCCCAGACAGGAAACCTCACTGAGGCTCCAAGAAGGCTTCGGATATTTTATTGATCAAGATGGCAGCACACATAATCCAAAATGACTTGGTTCGAATGGCAGCCGAAAACAAACTCGTGTCAAAGACTACCCGCCAAAGTCCCTTCGAAGCGGCATTTCTCCAAAAAATTCGATGCATGGTAAACAGAAACGTTACAGAGCTCAAAATGGTCACCAGCCAAGAAAAACCATACACAAGGTGTATCATGTTTATTAACCAGTTGCCGATGTTTATCACTGGACTTCATTCCTTCCAAAAAAAGGACCTTAGGTATCGAACCGCCCCTGACAGGCTGCTGAAAGCCGACCCCCGAGCAAAACCAACCGTTGTGCAGGACCGCTTTCCAACAGCCTGCTAATCCTCATACCTGTAGCGGAAGTTGCAGTGGGTCGCCCCGCCCATGATGGTTTGCGTGCGTTCCAGTTTCAGCTTCGGGTCATAGCCCTCACAAAACGCGCCATCGCGATTGCAGGACAGAACCGCGCCAAGCTCTGCCAGCCCCATGGCGCGATACATCTCCGCATAGCGGCAGCGCGTCACGTTGAAATCATAATGCTTGGCGTCCTTGCGCAGCGTTTCGATCTGCAGCGCATCCCCCTTGGTCCAAAGCGGCTGGAGGGAGATGAAATGTTCCAAGGATGGCTTCCCCTCCGGCCCTTGCTTGGCCATCTCCGCCGCGGTTTCCTTGGACAGCTTGATGATGGCGGCGGATAGGATGGATTTCGCCTTATCTTCCCCGAGTTGTGCCTTCATTTCCTCATAGATGCCCTTGGCGAAGGCGGCTTCAATCCGCCGTTGTTCAAGAATCCCTAATGCTTCTTCTGCCATATCCGCCCCCTGGGTTCCGTGGACAGCTTAGCGGGGCTGGGGCGCGGGATAAGCCCAAAAAATAACATAAAGACATCTTTATATGCTTCTTTCCCTCTAGCCCCACCCCGCGCCACGTGTTACCCGCCCCCCATCAAACGGAGAATTTGCCATGGCCACCGCCGATTACATCGTGAAAGACCTTTCCCTCGCCGCCTGGGGGCGGAAGGAAATTGCCATGGCCGAGGATGAAATGCCCGGCCTGATGGCGGTGCGCGCTGAATATGGCGCTTCCCGGCCGCTCAAGGGTGCCCGCATCGCGGGCTGCCTGCACATGACCATTCAGACTGCGGTGCTGATCGAAACCCTGAAGCATCTTGGCGCCGATGTGCGCTGGTCTTCCTGCAATATCTTCTCAACCCAGGATCATGCCGCTGCCGCCATTGCCGCGACTGGCACGCCGGTTTTCGCCGTGAAGGGCGAAACGCTCCCGGAATATTGGGAATATGTGCAGCGCACGCTGGAATGGGCCGATGGCGGGGAGCCCAATGTGCTG
>Ga0315899_10008007_pt1 | contig 11345 bp, 4 predicted proteins | sample LakEriMetagenome_2_FD_203518 | JGI IMG/M metagenome (GOLD analysis project Ga0315899, IMG submission 203518) | Freshwater fungal communities from buoy surface, Lake Erie, Ohio, United States - Buoy 4 MA112 | ecosystem: Environmental > Aquatic > Freshwater > Lake | place: USA: Lake Erie, Ohio...
ACGGGGGCGCACACACCAGAATTGGCCGCGCTTGGCGGGCCAGTTGTTGAGGAGGTCGGTGGCACGGGGGCTGGTGGTCTCTTTGGCGTGACGTTTGAGCAATGCGAGGACGATGCTGTCGTCTTCGTCGCGCAGACGCTCTGCCTCGGCCATGTCGCCGTTGAAGCGCATCGAGAAGTGCCCGTCGGCGTCATAGACATACAGCAACCCACCAGTCATGCCGGCTGCGACGTTGCGCCCGGTCTCGCCGAGGATAAGAACGACACCGCCGGTCATGTATTCGCAGGCGTGATCGCCGGTGCCTTCGATGACCGCGACGGCACCCGAGTTACGTACGGCAAAGCGCTCGCCGGCACGGCCAGCGGCGTAGAGTTCACCCCCCGTGGCACCATACAGGCAGGTGTTGCCGATGATGGCGTTGTCGCTCCAGGTGTAGCGGGCATCACGGCTGGGGCGGATGCGGATGGATCCGCCCGACATCCCCTTGCCGACGTAGTCGTTGGACTCGCCATCGAGCTGGATGGCGATCCCCGCTGCCATGAACGCCCCGAGGCTCTGGCCAGCGCTGCCACGGAGCTGTAGAGTGACGGTGTTGCGCGGCAGGCCGGTGCTCCCGTATTGTTTGGCGATGGCGCCGGACAACGTGGCAGCAATCGTGCGATCGGTGTTGGTGACGGCATAGCTCAGGGTAACGGGGGTGCCAGCGCGCAGGGCTGGTTGGGCGTCGGTGAGCATCGCCTGGTTGATGGCGCTGGTAGCGACGGTGGTGTTCGGCTCGCCCATGGCGCGGATGGCATCGGCGGGTCCTGCGACGTACTCAATCAGACGAGCTAATGAGACATCGTCGTGGTGGCGTTCGATTTGGCTCAGCAGGTCACTGCGACCGACAATCTCGTCGAAGGTACGTGCGCCAAGCTCTGCCAACAATTCGCGGACTTCTTGGGCCACATGGAGCAAGAAGTGGACGACTTGGTCGGGTGTGCCCGTGAATTTGGCGCGCAACTCGGGGCGCTGGGTGGCGACGCCGACCGGACAATTGTTGCTGTGGCACGTACGGGCCATGACGCATCCCTCGGCTACGAGCGCCGCAGTCCCAAACGAAACTTCGTCGGCGCCGAGCAACCCGGCCATGACGACATCGCGGCCCGTCTTGATACCGCCGTCGATGCGTACCCGCACGCGGCCACGCAAGCCATTGAGGACGAGGGTTTGTTGTGATTCGGCCAAGCCGAGCTCCCAGTTGACGCCGGCGTGCTTGATGGACGATAACGGTGCGGCACCGGTACCACCCGAATGACCCGAGATATGGACCACCTCGGCGCCGCCCTTGGCAACGCCGGCGGCGATAGTGCCTACGCCCGCTTCGGCGACTAGCTTGACCGAGATGTCTGCCGTGGGGCTGACCTGCTTGAGATCATAGATGAGCTGCGACAGGTCTTCGATGCTGTAGATATCGTGGTGCGGTGGCGGCGAGATGAGCGAGATACCGGGCATGGTGTGGCGTGTGCGGGCGATTTCTTCGGTGACTTTGGCGGCGGGGATTTGGCCGCCTTCGCCCGGTTTGGCGCCTTGGGCCATCTTGATCTGGAGTTCTTTGGCAGAGACGAGGTACCCGGGGGTCACGCCGAAGCGCCCCGAGGCGACCTGCTTGATGGTGCTGTTGCGTTCGTCGGTGTAGCGTTCTTCGCCCTCGCCGCCTTCGCCGCTGTTGGACAATCCGCCGAGTCTGTTCATGGCGATGGCCAGCGTCTCGTGGGCTTCGGCGCTGGTCGACCCCAACGACATGGCAGCGGTCGAAAAACGTTTGACGATTGCCTCGATAGACTCAACGTCGTCAATGGGGACGGGTGCGCCGAGGGGTGCGACGGTCAACCAGTCGCGGATTTCGGTTTTGCGCTGGTGGACGAGCTCGCGGTAGGTCTTGTAGGATTCAAAATCGCCGCCATTGGCTGCCTTCTGGAGGGCATGGACGACCGATGGCGAAAAGGCGTGGAATTCGCCGTCTTTTTTGAACTTGTAGTACCCCGGATTGGCCAGTGTGGTGCGTGATGCGACCAGTGGGAGACGGCTGGCGAAGGCGGCGTCGTGATGTTCGAGCACACGTGCTGCCAGTTCGCGCATGTTATGACCGCCGATGCGGCTCGGCACGCCAGCGAAGCACAGTTCGGTCACGTCGTGACTCAGCCCAATCACCTCGAAGGTCTGCGCGCCGCAGTAGCTGTCGACGGTGGCGATACCCATTTTGGACATAACCTTGAGCAGACCCTTTTCGAGTGCATGCACGAAGTGGTGTTCGGCTTCTTCGGCGAGTTCGGCGGGTGTCGCGGTGGATGGTGCGACCGCTTCGGCATCGGCTGCTTTTGAGCCCTTGACTTCTTGGCGTTCGACGGCGATGGCGCGTACCGAGGCAAGTGCCAACCAGGGGTTGACGGCTTCGGCGCCCATGCCGATGAGGCAGGCGAGTTGGTGCACTTCGCGCATATCGCCGCTTTCGACCACGAGGCTGACCTGACGGCGTACACCGGCGTCGACAAGTGCGCGATGCACTGCACCGACAACCAGCAGACTGGGGATGGGTGCGCGGCGATCGTTGCAGGCACGGTCGCTGACAATCAAAATGCGCTTGCCGGTGTGGGCGGCAGTGACGGCAGCCTGGCATACGCGGGAGATTGCAACAGTCAATTCGTAGGGACCGCTGCTTGCTTTGAAGGTTGCATCGATGGTGGCACTCGCGAATGCCGGGTCTGCATGGGTGCGGATGGTCTGGAGGTGGCCGTCGCGCAACACGGGGCCTGACAGACGCAACAGATGAGCGTGTTGGGCAGTCTCTTCGAGCAAGTGGCCGCGGGCACCGAGGAGCGTCGCCATCGACATCACGAGTTCTTCGCGGATGGGGTCGATGGGCGGGTTGGTCACTTCGGCGAAACGTTGCTTGACATAGTTATAGACGGGGCGGGCACGCTCAGCGAAAATCGACAGCGGGGTGTCGTCGCCCATCGATCCGACGGGTTCGAGCCCGTCACGGGCCATTGGCCGCAACACGACCGAGAGTTCTTCGGCGGTGTAGCCGAATGCTTGCTGGAGCTCGCCCAACTGGGCTGCCTGGGCCTCTTTGTCGCCATCGATGGCTGCGATGTCGCCGGCCCGCGCAGATGATGCCGGCGCGAGGACGTGCATCTCTTGGGTGAGCCATTCGGCATACGGGCGCCGGCTTGCCAGGGCAGACTTGATGGCGCTGTTTTCTTCGAAAATGCCGCGGCGCAGGTCGGCAGCAATCATTTGGCCTGGTCCGACCTTGCCTTTGCGGATGATGCGGGACTCATCAATCGGCACGGTGCCGACCTCAGAACCACAAATAATCATGCCGTCGTCGGTCTGCACAAAGCGTGCTGGGCGCAGCCCATTGCGGTCCAACGACAAGCCGACGGTCTGACCATCACAAAAGACCAGCGCTGCGGGGCCGTCCCACGGCTCGACCAAGCTTGAGTGGTACTGATAGAATGCGCGCCACTGCGGGTCCATGTCTTTGATGCGTTCCCATGCCTCGGGGACGAGCATTGCCAGACCGTGGCGGATATCACGACCGCCCATGACGACGAGTTCGAGCACGTTATCGAGCATGGCCGAGTCGCTCCCGCTCCGGTCGATGATGGGACCGGTGGCTGCTACGCGGGCACCGAGGTCGGAACGCACGGGCACTGATTCGGCACCGTTCCAGCCGGCGTTGTGCCAGGCAGATTCGCGGGCTTGCATCCACATGACATTGCCGGTGAGCGTGTTGATTTCACCGTTGTGCGAGAGCATGCGGAACGGCTGGGCACGCTCCCACGTTGGGAATGTGTTGGTCGAATAGCGCTGATGGAAGACAGCCACGGCAGTTTTGTAGAGTGGATTCCGCAAATCGGTGTAAAAATCCGGGAGGTGCTTGGCAGTTACCAGCCCCTTGTAGACAATCGTGCGGTGTGACAGCGAAGGGATTGCAAAGCCCGAATACCCGCGTTGTTGGCCGATGGCCTCCATGTCGCGGCGCAACAGGTAGAGGCTCCGTTCGTAGCGCTGTGCATCGACAACGGCAGTCTGTGGCACGATGTAGCACTGTTCGATGACAGGGCATGACAATGCTGCACGATCACCAAGAAACGCCGCGTCGGTGGGGACGGTGCGCCAGTGGATGATGCTCAGGTTGAGTTTGTTTGCTGCTGCTGCAAAGAGCGCACGTATGGTTGTGCGAACTGATTCGTCGCGGGGTAAAAAAATCATACCAACGGCGATATGCGTGGTATCGACACTGATGTTGTGGGTGTTGAGTTCGTGCGCTACAAAGGCAGCGGGGATCTGGGTAAGGACGCCCGCACCGTCACCACTTTTGCCATCTGCCGCCACCGCACCACGATGCTCCATACTCGCCAACGACTGTAACGCCATCGCAAGCACATCGTGTTGCGGGTTATTGTTGAGGCGTGCCACAAAACCGATGCCGCAGGCATCGTGTTCGAATTGCGGGTCATAGAGTCCACGGGATTTTGGGAGGCTAGATGGGGTCATGGTTACTCCTTCGCTCAAACAAAGGGAAAAGAAAACCAGCACACCTCAACGCGGTGTCACTGGTGCATCATTGCATGTATTGGGGGGTGGTTTTATGGTACTGAAATGCACAATTTTTGTCAAGCAAAAACGCACCTTTCTATAACCGGTGTTTGTCTTTTTGTGAAGAGAAAAAGAGCAATTGAAGAGCGGTTGTCACGAAGTCTCAACGAATACCCCACATCCGACGTAATGCAGCACAGAACGGTGCATGACGCAGGATGTGGGGCGAGAACTCAGGACGAGTCCGTATCTTCAGGTGTTCGTTTCAACACCGCAGACACCGTGGGTGATTAGACGGTTGTGTAGGCAGATTCACCGTGTTGTGAGGCGTCGAGACCTTCGGTCTCTTCGGCTTCTGAGACACGGATTCCAATGGTGGCATCGATGATCTTGAGGAGCACAAAGGTCACGATACCTGCATAGGCTGCCACAACCAGGACAGCCACGATTTGGGTGATGAGTTGCTGTGGATTGCCATACAGCAGACCATCTGCGCCCGCGGCGTTGACGGTTTTGGTGGCAAACACGCCGGTCAGCAATGCGCCGACGATACCGCCGACGCCGTGCACCCCAAAGACATCGAGTGCATCATCGACACGCCCACGGACAACGAACTCGGTCACCCAGAAGCAGACTGCGCCGGCACTGAGGCCGATGAAAATCGCAGCCATTGGCGTCACAAAACCTGCCGCAGGTGTGATCCCGACCAACCCAGCGACAGCACCAGCCGATGCCGCGAGTACGCTGGTCTTGCGGTGACGGATAAAACTCGCGGCCAACCATGCCAGCATCCCTGCAGCAGCGGCGACATGTGTGGTGACGAATGCGCTGGCTGCGAGGCCATTTGCGCCCAATGAGCTACCGGCATTGAAGCCAAACCAGCCGAACCAGAGCAATCCGGTGCCCAAGAGCGTCAGCGTGGCGTTGTGCGGCTGCATGGAGTCTTTGCCGTACCCGAGGCGTTTGCCCAACACGAGTGCACAGACCAGTGCAGATACACCCGAGGTGATGTGGACGACGGTGCCGCCAGCGAAATCGAGTGCACCCATGGTCCGGATCCACCCACCCACGCCCCAGACCCAGTGGGCGACCGGTGCATAGACGAGTGTGGCCCATGCCAGCGCAAAAATCGCAAATGCCCCGAATCGTTTGCGCTCAGCAAACGCGCCGGAAATAAGCGCGGGTGTGATGACGGCGAACATCATCTGAAAGACCATGAACGCAGCGTGTGGAATGGTTGCTGCATAATCGGCGTTTGGTTCGATCCCAACGCCTTGCAAACCAACCCAGTCGAGGTTGCCGATGAACCCACCGACGGTTGGTCCAAACGACAACGAATAGCCCCAGAGTGCCCACTGCACGCTGATGAGGGCGAGGATGAAAAAGCTGTGCATCAGCGTCGACAATACGTTTTTTTGGCGAACCAAGCCACCATAGAAGAACGCCAGACCGGGGGTCATCAACATCACCAGTGCAGAGGCGACGAGAACCCATACGGTATCAGCCCCGTTGATTGCATCCATGTGGTACCTCCTTGTTAAGAAAAGTGAATGCTATCGCCTGGTACCGACTGTTGTGCGTCATTGCATACAGCGAAACCACAAAAACCGAGTATGTCTGTTGAACGGTCTGCTGCAGTGCAGAACCGATACATCCATCGTCGAGATATTGGTTGTGTCAGTCGTTGGGGTGCGAGAGAAGGAGTGTGCGTCTTTGATTGCTCCGGGGCCAAACGGCCCCGGAGCGGTGGACAGATTTAGGCGTCGTAGTACATGAAGAATTCGTATGGGTGTGGGCGCAAGGCGATGTTGACGATGTCCTTCGAGCGCTTGATGTCGATGAAGGATTCGAGCAAGTCCTTGGTGAACACGCCGCCCTTGAGCAAGAACTCGTGGTCTTCTTCGAGTGCGGTCAGTGCCTCACCCAAGCTACCAGGCGTGCTCTTGATGTGTGACTTTTCTTCGGCCGACAGTTCGTAAATGTCGACGTTGAGTGCCTCGGGTGGCTCGACCTTGTTCTGGATGCCGTCGAGGCCTGCCATCATCATGGCTGCGAATGCCAAGTATGGGTTTGCGGTTGGGTCAGGGAAGCGTACTTCGACGCGACGTGCCTTGGGCGAGTCGGAGTAGGTTGGGATGCGGATGGCTGCCGAGCGGTTACGCACCGAGTAGACCAGGTTGATGGGTGCTTCGAAGCCTGGGACCAGACGGCGGTAGCTGTTGGTCGTTGGTGCACAGATTGCCAACAAGGCTGCTGCGTGTTTGAGCACACCACCGATGTACCAGCGTGCGGTGTCGGACAACAAGGCGTACTTATCCTTGTCGAAGAACAACGGCTTGCCGTCCTTCCACAAGCTCTGGTGGACGTGCATACCCGAGCCGTTGTCACCGAACAATGGCTTCGGCATGAAAGTAGCCGACAAGCCGTGTTCTTTGGCGGTGGTGCGTACCACGTACTTGTACTTCTGGAGCTGGTCGGCCATCTTGAGCAGGGTGTCGAAGCGCATGTCGATTTCGCACTGGCCTGCAGTGGCGACTTCGTGGTGGTGCAGTTCGATGTCGATGCCGATGTCGGCCATCTTGAGGATCATCTCGGAGCGGATGTCCTGCAGGGTGTCGGTGGGCGGAACAGGGAAGTAGCCTTCCTTATAGCGCACGCGATAACCCTTGTTGCCGCCTTCTTCTTCTTTGCCGCTGTTCCAGATGCCTTCGGGGCTGTCCAGGAAGTAGTAGCCGGAGTTGGGCGTCTGGTTGAAGCGGACGTCGCTGAACAAGAAGAACTCTGCCTCGGGACCGAAGTACGCCGTGTCGGCGATGCCGGTCGTCTTGAGGTAGGCTTCGGCCTTCTTGGCGACGTTGCGTGGGTCGCGTGAGTATGGTTTGCGCTCGAGTGGGTCAATGACGTCGCAGATCAACACCAAGGTTGGGATTTTGAGATATGGGTCAATGAAGGCCGAGCTTGGGTCAGGAATCATCAACATGTCAGACTCGTGGATTGCCTGGAACCCCTTGATGGAGGAACCGTCAAACCCGAGACCCTCGATCATCATTTCTTCGGTGAGACGTGATGCAGGCAGCGAATAGTGCTGCCAACCACCGAACAAATCGGTGAACCGGGTGTCGACGATGAGGATGTTTTTGTCCTTGATGAGTTGAAGAACTCCCTTTGCGTCCAGTGCCATGTCTGTGCTCCTCGTGCATATTGCAGTCGCGACGTTCGCGGTGCTGCCTTCGCCTCAGCAACGACTCTTCATTGAGTAGTTTTTTGGAATGCTAGCAGTATAGAAGAATCACTTCGGATGCGGGTACAGAAAACGCACGAATCTTTTTGTGCGTTTTTGTGCATAATGCACAAATGAATTACGATGCTATGTCGTAAAAAATGTATTGCCCGGACGGCGTTCGTCTTTTTGCACAATCAATCAGTCGTGGCACGGAGTGCGTCGAAAAAAATGGTCCCCTGGCTGCCGCTCCCGTCGGGTGCGTCGTCGATGACAAGCGCTTCGAATGTGGCCGGTTGTTGCAAGATTCCGTCGGAGGGGTCAATCCGGTCCCACGCAGCAAACTGCTGTGGGAGCGGCGCGCAGAGATCGCGCCAACCGGTAGGACCGCTCATCCCCAGTGTTAGTTGCACACGCTTGGTGTCGCTCCCGCGGAGCCAAATTTTGACGAGGGTACTGGTGTCGTCACCCCATACCGTGAGGCAGACCTGCGTCGTACCCATTGGCAATGGGGCATGATGCCACCGTCTGAACACCAGATATTGGTTCCCAAATGCAGGGAAGGCATAGCGGATTGCTATTGCGTTGCCGCCGTTCACGGCCCGACGCTGACTGGCATAGAGTACGCCCGTGTGTTCGTCGCCACGTACCCAGACATCGTGCGTGCCGTCGAAGCTGAGGACGGGGTGAAAGGTCAGGGTGCGCGGTCGTATGTGCGTGACGGATTGGAGTGTACGGAACACTGCAGCCGCGCGTTTGGGTTGCGACATGTCGTCTGGTCCGTTCGCCCAGCGAAAGAGTCCGTACGGATTCGTTTTTTCGTCTTTCCAGCTATACCAAAAGACATGTGAAATGTCGGTCTGCCAGAGAATCTGGACGGCGCGGGAGAGATATTCGGCTTGCAGGTGTTCGGTCATTGCCCCTGGTGGGTCACGATCGCTCGTCGCGCTCGCCCAGCCGATTTCGGTTATCCAGATAGGCTTGTGACCATAGCGATGCAGGAGTGGCGTGAGCAACAGTGCAGCTTCCGCAAGACCTGAGTAGCGTGGATCGAGCGGGTTGACATATGGGTGAATGGCGAGGATGTCGACATCGTTCCACAGACCGGCTGCCGCTGCGCCTTGGAGGAATTGCAGCGCAAACGGATTGATTCCTGCTGCAACGAGTTTGACTTCGGGTGCGACGCGGGCGATGGCGCGGGCGGTGATGTGGACGAGTTTCGCGTAGGCCACGGGGTCGGGTGCGGGATACCAAAAGTGGGGATTGTCTGGTTCGTTCCAGATTTGCCAGTGGGTGACACGATGACGATACCGTGCAACGGTTTGGGCTGCCCAAGCTGCATAGAGATCTGGATCCGGTGCAGCGAAAGAATTATGGTAGGGATCATCCTGTTGGTTGATTGTCGCCCAACCTGGTGGATGCCCCAACACTCCCAATATGTGGATCCCCTGGTCTTCGAATGCGTCGACGGTTGCGTCGGTAAACGACCAGTCGTATGCATCGGCGGTCCGTTGGATGCGATACCAATGAAAATCTTCGCGTACCCACGGTGTCTGCAGTGCATGCGCAGATGTGACGTGCGCCGGGATGTCGCGTAGTTGTGCGGAGCGACTGGCAAAATGGGTGTTTACGGCGAGGATGTTTGGTGTGGATTTGGGTGTAACGCGGGGTGGTATCTGGGCAGGGAGCGCTGCCCAACACAAATCAAAAATGAATATCAGACTACAACTCAGCCGTATGAAATGGTTATGGTGTTGTGACATACAGCGTCTTTGTCGGCGCGAGTGCATGGAGTGTGCCTGCGGCATCCGATACCTGGAGCCCATCGAAACGGGCACTGCCCGTACGCTCTGCAGTCATACGATAGCGGAGTTTCCACCCCCCGGCTGTTGCGGTGCGCATGCGGATGAAATACCCCCCCGGGACCTCTTGGACCGACCAATCGAGCGGCAGTTCTCGAATGGTTACCGTGGTGAGTGCGGGAATGGGTATAAAGAGAGATGTATACGGGCGGGGAAGTAGACAGACGATATCGGTGGTGATGTCAACGGATTGGCCAACAGCCAGCAAGGGGATGTTTGCGAGTTCTCGACCTTCGGGTGTGCGGTAGTGTTGTCGGATTACCACATCCTGGGTCGGTGGGATGAGTCCGCGCGGATATTCGACGCCGACGAGTACCGGTCGGTCACTCCAAATACTCGTTGACCCACGGACGCGTTGTGCATGGACGATGGCACCGCTGCTCACAACGTGGCCGTAGTCATCAGTGACGGTGAGGCGTTGGGTATCGTCGAGTTCGGGGAGCAACACAGACCGAATCTGCCATGCGCGGGCATTTGCGATCGGGTCACCCCACCCTGCGATACCCCGTTGACTCAGCAGATAGGAGCGGAATGCTTGGGCGATATCTGCTGATGCGTTGTCTGGCAAAAGCGCTGCTGCGATGAGCATGTTTTGGGCAACGGGTGAATGCATCCCGATTGTAGCTGGATCGCTTGCCCATTGCATCCCTCGCGATGCCGTGAGCGCCCGTGCACGGAGTGTTGCACGCATGGTAGCGAAATCGATTTCGGGGTATTGCGGTGCACAGAGGATGAGTGCTGCAAGCCCTTCGTTGCCGAGTGTGTCACGCAACGCACTGAGCGCGCGCATCGCTTCGAGGTTGCGTTCCCCGATCAGTGCGAGCGCATAGAGCGTATGGGCACGGACACTCAAGGGCACGGTTGTGTTGTTTGCGGTGCGCTGGAGCAGTGGAATCATGGGCTGCAGGACAGCGTTGTCGTATGGCATTTGGGCGAGTGCGATAACCACATCGGCAGTGATGAGGGGGTCGGCATCGGCTGTCGCATCGATGCCCCATGTCATATCAACCCGACGAGATTGCAGCAACTCTCGTTCGAGCAGCGCCGTATCGTGCCGGGCTCGACGTAACCAGAGGAGATGTGCGACATGTGCCGGAGTGACGCCGTTTGTCGCATCGTCGTCGAGTGCAGTGGCAAAATCCTCGATACTGCGTAACACATCGAACGGTGTATCGTACCGACCTGCTTCGAGTGAGGTGCGACCGGTCAACAGAAATCCATCAGGACTGGTGCTTGTCGGGGGACTCGTGACCGTGGGTTGCCAGACGGTGGACGTTGCACCGTCGTGCGTCAGGGTGAGGAGTGGATTTGAGCGGAGGACGCGCATATTCCACCGGAATACCACCGTTCCATCGGCGTTTGCGCTCCGTGTGTATACAGGGAGCGGGTCTACGACGAGCAATGCTGTTGGATCGAGCGACACCGTAACGTTTGCGTCAGGCAGAAGATCACGGATGGTATAGCGGACTGCGATGACATCACCAATGGCGACGGCACTTGGTGCGTCCAATTGGGTGTCACCTGAAGATTGCAGCGAAACGTTCTGTGTGAGGATGCGTTGACACCAGGGATGCGCGATCAAGGTCCGAACAGTACCCATAGATGCAGGCAGTGGTGCGGAGAATGGCACCTCAATGACCCCTGTTTCGGGTACACGCATATTTGTGCGCCACTAG
>Ga0315899_10008009_pt1 | contig 11344 bp, 9 predicted proteins | sample LakEriMetagenome_2_FD_203518 | JGI IMG/M metagenome (GOLD analysis project Ga0315899, IMG submission 203518) | Freshwater fungal communities from buoy surface, Lake Erie, Ohio, United States - Buoy 4 MA112 | ecosystem: Environmental > Aquatic > Freshwater > Lake | place: USA: Lake Erie, Ohio...
ATTAGCGCTGAAATCTAAGATAACTTAAATCAAAATTGAATTGAACAAGTTGAAACTTGAGAATTATTTTAAAACAAACTCAAATTTCATCGATAAATTAGATATTAACTATATTCGAGATATTTTTTGGAAACAAGTAAACGATTTTAATTATTGATAATAAGTTCTAGCGAATCAAAAAATCCAATCATTCGTCTTTTCCCAGAAAATCTCTACAATATTTTTACTCCTTTGTTTCACTAGTTCATTATTCCATTCGCCATCAATACCAACTTCAATTATTGATTTTACATGATTATTAAAATTGACTTTGGTCAATAAATTTGTGGTATCCTTTGATAAACTTAATTTACGGCTGGAAGCTTCGGCTTCTAAAAGTTCAATTTTATTCGGATCAATTTCGCTTATATACTTAAAATAAAGATATTTCTCCATCCACGGACGATTACCGGCTGATGAATTAACATATTTAGGTAGTAATGTTAAATTTCCGATTTTTTGATACGATTTTTCGTTTTCTTCATAAAGATCGTTATCCCAACTTGACTTATTGTCTTGAGGGGCAACATGTTCAACAGATTCTAAATCTTTACTTTCCCACTTTTCTAGAGTAAGATATTTAAAGGTATTAGGTCTTCCAGTTTTAATTAACCCCGGATTTAGTGGATCAACAATGGTGTCATCCGCACATGTCAAAAGGACGAACCTGCATAATTGATTTCCAGAATCATCATATCTAAGTTTGTTTTCAGCATTTTTTATCCATGATTCTTTATCAAATATTTTACATTTATCTCTAAGAGTAGTTTGTAAATATATTTTTAGCTCCTCAAAGTCAAGCTCTTTTTCAACCAACCAGTTATTAGGTTTTTGGCCAACCCCACCTTTAAAAAATGATCGGTATACATTGTCTAGACCAGCATTTGATTCAGTACTTCTCCAATAGGTATAAAAAATCGAGATTAATTTAACTGTATCAGCAAATTCAACTTCTGCATTAGGTTTTTTTTCTAATATTTTCCGAAAGGATAATGCTAAAATGGTAATTGACATTTTGTGATTGACACTTATTAAATATCTTACTAATAGGGATATCAAATCACGATCACCATTAACTAAATGTTGGATAGGTTGATTATTCTTTGCTTCATATTGCCATATTTCGTTTATAAAAAAAGCATAATGCCCAAAAAGTGAAATTAACTCTTTCTGTTCAGAGTAATTTTTTAATTTTTTAGTATACAAGTCATCTAACCAAATTCTTTGGTGACTAAATTGCCCAGCTAATTTTTCTCCATCAATACAAATTCTAATGGATGTAAGAAAATCATTAGTCCTTTTACTTTTTTCACCAGCGGATTTACCCGCAAGGCAATTTTTAATTATCTCGAAATTATATTCAGAATTGGTCCCCTTAAATTCATTTTCTTTTTCTTTTGTAACATTTACAACAGTTGGCAAAAATGTTTCTATTGCTGTTAGTGGTGTTCCAGTAGCATTTAACGACTGAAATAAATCAAATGCCCATTCTGTTTTGCCAGGAACAATTACGGTTAAACAACATCTATCAAGAAGATAATGACATGCAGCAAAAAGCTGTATTAGTTGTGAAGCTATATAAGAATCTGATTTAGTATCCGAATCATTTTTTATGATTTCATTTTTTAACTCGGGATGAGAATAAGCCCAAAGATTTTCTTCTGGTATACTTTGAATTAAGTCAATTGCCCTAGAATATTCAATATTTGGATCTGAATGTGCTTGAAGTACTTTTTTAGAAATCCAATTTTCAATTTTAGAAATATTCCTAGGTAATAAATCACCATTTGCTACCGGCCTATTTTTAATATTTACATCCTCGATATATTCAATAAATCTCGCGATGAAATTAGAAATGTCTGATTTGTAATGCGTATTAACATCACCATTTACAGTCCATTGATCATCTGAAGCCCTAATTATTTTGGGTTTTCGAGACACTCCTCTTCTTAGTTCAAAAGAAAAAACGTCAATTAATTTATCCTTCCACCAATCACAAGCTTCTATTAACTGGTCATAGTAATCCGATTTTGTCGAAACTTTATTCCTTAATTTATCGACATGATCAAATAAAATAGCAGAAAAAATAGCCAAAGTTGATAGCCTTTGTTGACCATCAATTACATTTTGAATTGTTGAGGGAACGGCATTTTCTTCAATTGGCTTAATATTATTGTTATTGAGTTCTTTAACTGTAATAACAGTCCCTAAGAAACGAAATTCATCAGAGTCTGAAATCAATTCCTCAACACCAATTTCAACATCAAGTAATAGTTGTTCTATATTCTCGGTACCCCAGGAATATTCTCGTTGATAATGAGGTATATAAAATCCGACACCTCTTTTCTGGAAATAATTATAAATATCTACTGTTGAAGGGTCAAAAGCATTTTTTATATCAATGTTTGCCATTTTTTATAATTCAATTAAATTTTAATCATCACTAGCTTCAAAATCTGTCGAATATACACCAATTTCCTCATCTGCATCAGATAATTCTTCACTGATAGTGTTAAGGATCAAATCTAAAAATGAAGTCGGTTTTAAGAAGTGATTCGGATTATCATTGATTTTATCCTGTATCAAATTCAAACCACCATTCGTGTATGATTCCAGTGTGATCATTAATTGTTTAACTGCGTCATCCTCTGTTATTTCTCCCTTTTCCAGTGCAATGAGATTAAGATCCGTTTTCGCAATTACAGCCATAAACATGAACTCTTGCAAATTCGTAAAGTCCTTGCGCCATTGCGCCTTGGTTGTTTTACTACCCCAATGCATGATTTCATAGCTAAAATCCTTTTTCTTTTCTCCTTTTTCGATTGGAGTATGTTCATTTTCATATAGACCAAAGAAAAACGCGTAGAGATATAACTCATATTGAGTACTAAAGTGTTTTCCTAAGTTTACTTTCTTTTCACCCTCCGCTCCACCTTTATCAGCAAATGACGCGAAAAGCGCAGTATGGTTTTCACTGTATTTTGGAATTTTAGTTTTCCATTTATCAAATAAACTCTCCATGGTTACAAAGATATTACTTCAGTATTTAGTGTCTTTAAGTTCTTTTTATCAAAAGGTCTTTGTAGTCTAATCCAAAACGCTTTATCTCGTTTCACATCCGCAAAATCCTTTTTTATATTTAGAGTGCCAGTTGTAGGATCTGTGGCGAGAAAATCTTTTAACAATAATATTTTCTGGTTCCCTGTTTCATAAATCAAATTCAAAAACTTAGTAGTTTTATTCTCACCAAATGAGGATGTTGGTGCATCAAAAATCAAAGGATATTTTTCTTCACGGGCTGCAGTTGCCAATTCAGAAATGGCAAATAATATAGAGATGTGCATGGATGTATTTAAGGCCATACCCGGTCTAAACACATTGCCGTTCGATTCAGTTAACTCAACCTCTATCTTCACCTTGTCTCCAATTTTTCTTCTTACGAATGCTATTGTCCCTGTAAAAGATTCAATATTAATCCGATCAAAAATCTCATTAGACTTATCTTGAAGTATATCAATGAACTCATTGAATTTTTGTTCTTTAGTTTCAACAAAAATTTCTTCTATATCTCTAAGTACTTCCCTTGTATTTACTAAAAAAGCATTCGCAGATTCAAGGTCAATTTTATCTTTCTCCTCTACTATTGCTTTTAACTTGAGTTCATAATCCAAAATCACGGCTTCTTCCTTTACTTTAATTTCCTTATTTCGAGCCAAATCTTCTTGCCAAGAAGGATAATTTTTTATTACAGTAATTAAGTCATTCTCTTTCAATTTAGAATCACCAAGGATTTGATTACGTTCCTCTTTCTCATTTTCAAGTGATCGCTCTAAATCAGCCCCATCCTGCTTTTGCTGACTGTTAAACTCGAAAATTTCCTTTATTTCCTTTTTTATAGAACGAAGACCTTTCAAACTATTCTCATAATTCGTACTTAAAACAACTAACCTTGATGTATAATCATTTTCAAAAATTTCCTTCCTTTCCTCTTCTTCGCTCTCTTTTACTTCTTGTGAAGAAAGGAAATTTTTCAAACGGTTCTTCATAAACTCATAAGCCTCAGACCCTATCTTGGCTTCTCTATTACATACTTTACAAAGTTCAGCATCAAGCATTTCTTCCATTACAGCCTGAGAAGGTACTGTTACCGGCAATGGAATGGCATTCTTCAATAATTCATCTTTCAATTTTTGTTCACCTTCTTTTTTTCCTTTCTCCTTGTCGAATTCAGATTGTAATCTTCTTCTTTCTAAACTTAACGCATTTATTTTTTCAGTGAATTCCTTTTGAAATGATTCGAAATTTACCAATATCCATTTTTCATCAAAGAGACCCTCCGTATAGTTTTCGTTAATCCGTGCGTTTGTTTCTCTTATTTTCTGATTGATTCGATCAATACGATCATTAAGAGTTTTAAGAGCTTCAGCATTCGATACGTACTTACCCGCCTCGCTTATTAATTCATTCAGTTTTTCAATTTCTCTTTCTGCATGATTAATCTTTACTTTGACTTGATCTTTGAGACGCTGTAAATGTTCGATTTCATATTGTATTGCCTTATATTTATCTGCCTTCTTCTTATCAAGTTTCGCTGATTCTATAACAGCTTTTTCTGCTCTATTTAGTAAATAGTCTCCGATAGCTGAATACTTATCATAGAATTTCGCTGCTTGAGAAAAATTGTTTATTAGAATTTCAAGAGCTTCGGTATTTTTAAATATATCTAATTCACTTTCTCCTTTAAACATTGAATATTTTCTGATTACTGGTGGAAAAATTCTATCTAATAATCGCCGACCATCAGTCGGAGTCCTTTCCCCAATCCTATTTTCCTCAACTCCTTCAAGTGTTAAATTTGAGGTGTTAAAATTCTCCCCTTTCTCTTTTATAACCTTGAATGATTTCGAGATTATTTGTTTTTGTTCAAATTGTTCTGTGGTTATTGCTACTCTAACTTGGATTTCTTCTCCATCCGATAATTCATTAAGAGCTTTTGCTGAAACCAATGATTCTAAATCTTCATTATTTATCTTAAACAACCACTCTAGTGCTTCGAAGAGTTTTGTTTTCCCTTCACCATTTTCCCCTAAAATAATATTTAATCCTTCCGAAAGTTCGAATTCCTTGACGCCATAATAGCAAAGGAAATTCTCAATGGTAATCTTCTTAATAATCATATTGCTTCCTTTTGTAAGAATAGTTTAATCTTCGTTTCAATAGCTTTTTCCGTCTCAGCAGGACTTTTTTCTAATGCTTCTACAATTAGCGCAATAGTTTGAATAATCACATGCTTAGAAACTAAACCTTCAGTTAAATTTCTTGGCAACTCTTTATCAAGTATATTATACTTCTCTGAAATGGTGGGATGATGCATAAAACTTAAAAAGATATCGTCTCTTCGAGCCATAATTGTTTGTTTTAATGATTAAAGTCATTCAAGTTTAAATTGTAAAAATGTAAAATCTCTTCCAATGTGGAATATGTTTCTGTTTTATTCATTGCTAACTCTGCAAAATCAGCTACTCTAAGCAATTCTGTTTTGACCATGTTTCTCTCCATTTCGTAATTTAGATCATTAGAATCGACGTAAGGAATTACTACTAAATCGTGGATAGTAGCATGCGTTTTATCTTTATGCAATCTCAACACTCTTCCTCGTCTCTGAATGAACTGTCTAGGATTACCTGTACTTGCACAAAATATAGCTAATTCAGATCTAGGAACATCAACACCTTCATCCAAACATTTCATAGAGGTAAGAACATGAATATTGCCATGCTCGTAATTTTCCAAAATTTTTGACCTGTCAGCAGACCCTGAAGTAAATTGTTGTACCATAACGAAATCATTCGTATCACATACAGCCCGTGTATATTCATTGATTAATTTAACATCATCTTTATCTTCTTGATCAATATCTACCTTACTGTAGTCTGGTTCAATACCTTCAGGTACATAGACCAAGGTATATTTCAAACTTTTCCTTTTGTTGAATTCTTCCTTCAATATTTGTTTAAACACTCCTAGTTTATTGGCAGCCTTGTGAATGATTCTTTTCCTTTTTAGAAGTAAACGCTCAATAAAATCATCCATTTTATAAGTACCTGTGGTTGGATCGAAGTAATTCATTAATTGCTTCGAAATTGTAACGTATTCCTCTTGTTCCTGCTCATTTAATTGAACAATGTGAGGGTGATACTCATAGGGACAAAGCCACTGCATTTCCAATGCTTCCTTCATTGAAAAAGAAACAATGAAAGGAGGTTTATCATCAAAGAATTCATTTATTGCTTGATTCCCCGAATCATCGTATTTACGATCTGGAGTTGCCGATAGACCTATTCTTTTTTGTAAATGAATTTGAGGTAATATTTTCAAAATACTTGATGAACCCAAGTTGTGCGCTTCATCAGCGATAAATAAAGTTGAATCAGGTAATTGTTTGAAGTGATTTTGGAACTTCCCTCTTGTTAATGAAGCATAGGTAACGATAATAATGAAAGAAGTATCTATGAGTTTGGATGCGGTATTGAAAAAGGCAAGATTACTGTCCCAATTTTCTTTGGAGCTGACACAAATCATATTTTTAAAATTGAACTTTGCACATTCCTCTTTCCATTGTTCAACCAAAGCTATCGTAGGTACTAAAATTACAGCTTTATACGTTTTTTTATCACCACTAATATGGTATTCGTTCAATAGGCAATTTAAGGAAGTAATAGTTTTACCAGTTCCAGTTGCCATGGCAAAAATTCCCTTTTTTCCGTTTTCCACCCAATTATTATACGCTTCAATTTGATATTCTCTTGGCCCACTTAGGTACGGGAATCGAGGTTCTCTCATCACTTGCTCGAATTCAGAGTGAATTTTTTTAATGGTCTTACTAAGCTTCTTATTATTAAATACCCTTTCTTTTCTTTGAATTAAATCAACCTCTTGGATTATCAGTTCTTCAATATCAGGATTGCCAAATTCACTTTTAATTGCAACTTTTACTTCTTCGATATCTAGATAATTAACAATTTCAGATTTCCCAGAGAAAATATCCTCAAAGTCCATTCTTTGTCTAGCAATCATCTTACTCGAACGAGAATTTTCCCAACTCAGAAAAGCGTCTAATTCTTCTAAATTTTCTAAAAGTCCGAATGCTGTAAAATTACATGAAGCTTTAAATCCAACGACATCAATTCCATCTGAGAAAATACCACTCTTGTAATGAACTATCCCTTTTCGACCTTTCGGTGTAACTACCTTTATTTGAATTCTATCCTTAGATATCAAATAAGAGAGACATTGAAAGAAGTGTTTTCCGTATTCATCTAACGAATCCTTCAACTGACGAATATCACTCAAGTCAATAGGCGCATTTTCTAAAGTATTCCCTTGGCCATGCTTAATTGCTTCCTTATCTTCTTCTGAAAGAATATTATTGACGATAATTCTTAGAATTCCGCCACCATGAATAAATTTCGCAAAGCCTAATGAAAGAACATTGATTGCTGCAGAACTAAAATAGCCAAGAAGTAAATCAATTGATTTGCTTTTGTTCAAACCAATCAAATAGAATTCGAATGGTTCATTTTCTGAACCGGTTCGGTAAGATCTATCTTCTGACCATTCTGCTTTTTTTAACATATTTTAAATTGAAATTCGAATATATTTTTGAACAAATGATTCGCAGACTATTGCTTTGAGCACATGGCTAACTTCCACAATCCCTGAACTACATGCACTTCCAGTTGAAGCAATAAACTTTTTTGAATTCATTAATAAAAAATCCTCAGCCTCCTGATTTTTCAGTGTAATGCTTAAGATATGCGGAGCAGTTTGAACATCCTTGAAATTGACAGTTCCAATCTCATTTTGCTCATAATATGCTGTGATTTCTTCACGTTTTTGAAGCAGTAACTTAATTCTACTTTCTAATTCATTAAAAGCAAGTTCGGCGGCTTTTCCAAGGCCAATAATTAAAGGTGTGTTGTAAGTGCCACCCCTGAGGCCTTTTTCCTGTCCACCACCATGAAGAAGCGGAGCGACTTTGATTCCGTTTCGAATGTATAATGCACCTATACCTTTTGGACCACCAAATTTATGAGCTGACAAGCACAACATATCTGTATTTAGTTCAGAAATATTAACAGACATATGTCCAATAGCTTGTGTCGCATCTGTGAAAAGAGCAATATTATTCTCGCTTGCAATTTTTGAAATTCCTGCGATATCTTGTATCACACCAATTTCATTATTGACAAGCATCACGCAGATGAGGGAAGTTTGCGTTGTAATAGATGTCTTTAAATCGTCTAACGAGATTAATCCGTTTGGATCTACATCTAGATAAGTAACTTCGTATCCTTTGGTCTCAAGGTATTCACATGTGTTTAAAACAGCTTTGTGTTCTGTTTTAACAGTAATAATGTGATTTCCTTTTTCAGGGTTTGCCTCTAAAAATCCTTTAAGAGCCCAATTGATAGCCTCAGTTGCACCAGAAGTAAAGTAAATTTCTGAATCATTGACATTCAATAATCGGGCTACTTGTTGTCGAGCTGTGTCAACAGCTTTCTTTGAATTTTTACCATAAATGTGATTGCTGCTAGCATTCCCAAAAATTTCAGAAAAATAAGGCAACATGACTTCTAAGACCCTTGGGTCTACAGGAGTTGTTGCTGCAGCATCGAGGTATTCAGGCTTCATTTTTCAGTATGCAATTTCGGAAAAGTTTTTGCAATATTCTAGTGATTACTATGATTTTAAAGGATATATCCAAACACCCCAAAAACCATCAAACTCATCACCAACCAAAATAAGGTTAAATTGACCATGCATCCTCTAGATGTTTTGTTATACACTTTATTGTACAACGCTTTCTTTGGATTAGTGAGCCAGCCCATTCCACGAGGTGCTTTGATGCCAAGATTGTGACGCACAATGCGCTTTACCGAGGTTCGGGCAGCAATTCTTTTTTTTAACGAGGGTATGCGGAATCCGAATTTCATTTTTTTGCTTGTTTTTTAAAGTTAAGTAAGTTTTCCACCACCCTCAAATCATTCACCTCCACCTCTAACACATATTTATCAAGCGTTGTATTGTATTTCACAAACGGAGCCACCAACGGATACTGGTCTTTCATCAGTAAAAACTGTTTCAAACTCAACTCCAATTTCACAGGATATTTCTGGCCCGTATAGGCGAAGCCGAAAACGTCAGGAATTTGTTGTTCATGTTTGTCTTCGTTTTTGAATGGTAAGTCGAGGTATTCAACAGAGCCAATTCGGTCAATATTGTAGGTTTTGTTTTTCTCAGAGGATTGTTCGTAGGCCATAACCGTTTGATAGTTCTCCGTGAAGCCAAAAGGTTCTACGATGCGGTCAGAAATTGTTTCTGTGTTGATCGATTGGTATTTTTTCAACACCACCTGTTCTTTGTTCATCATGGCTTTGGTAAGGCGCTCCACGATTTTGCCATTCTTGGCATTGATCAGATGCCCAGTAACCATAGACAATTCAGATCCTGTGTATATTTTACTGAGTACTGCGTCTTTTAACTTAGACTTCTTGCCGTTAGTTAATACGAGCTCTTTTAAAAATTGTGCTTCTTCGTTAGAGAAGTGTATACCATCTCTATCGACTTTTTCAATGTGGAATCGTTGGCCAGCATCTTTGTGTAGGTCAAAACCACATTCACGCAAAAGGTCGAGGTAGCGGTAAACCGTTCTTTCTGTGGTGTCGAGAAAAGAAGCGAGTTGCTGGACGCTTTTGTGCGGTGCTTCTTGGAGGTAGGTGATGAGTTGCAGTACCCTCAGAATTTTATGTTGGTTTAACATGTGCAATATTTTGGACAAATAACCCCAATTTGTTTGGGCTCTGCAAATTATTGACCTGAGTTGTCAGGGGAATTTGTTCTAGAAATTGGTATTGACTTGAATTGTCTGGGTTTGTGAGGATGTTTGCAATCAAATTTAAAATTGATCAGATGAAAACAATAAACTTCCTTTTTATCCTATGTCTTCCAATAGCGTTATTTAGTCAATGGACATTTAAAACGGTAAATAATGGCTTTGATAAGCCATACAAAATAGCTTATACCGCCATTGCTAATGATGCGCGCCTCAAACTAGAACCAGTTGAAGTGGAAGTTCCTTTGCCAAAAAAATATGTCATTGAAAATGGTATGCATGTCATCGAAAGTTCATCCGACCAGTATTTATCGGCAGGTATTTCCATTGATTTCAATTCGGGATATATTCGGTCACAAAAAATGTTTTATTCGAAGGAATTGATTGTTATTGCAGGACAAGCAACACTTGATACAAATGGCTATTCAAAAGCATATTTATTGATTTATGATGGAGAACAAAAATTGTTTTGTGATCAGAATGATGTCAAATTTGGCTTGCCAGCTACTATTCCAAAAATTGATATTAGAAAAGAATCTCAAGTAGATTCCTTAATATCAATTGCAAAGTTACTCTACACTAAAAACAAAGATCTACCACAACTCTATGAGCGTAAAATTGAAGTTTCATTTTATTTATCTGGTGGTTATCATTGCGATGATGAAATACCTGTCGATATCTCTTTTTTAGTTGGCGGCAAGTTTAAACAATATAACCTCACGGGTTCTACCTCATCCGATAACACAACTGTTTTTTTCTCAGATGATTTAAACATATCAGAAATGAAAGCAGATTTTTTGAACGCAACGTCTGTCAAATTGCGCTTTAATGAGTCGCATTGCCAAACTGACTACTATGAATTCAAAATGAGTGGCAGCACAGCCGCTTTAAATTTTGTGAGTAAGCCTTAGGATTCTGAATCTCTGATATCAATCCCCACAAGCCATACCGGAACATTGATTACTTTTTCAAAGTCTTTAATAATTCTCAGTGTTTTATCGAACGTGACAATGCCATCGGAAAGGCTTTTTTCCAAATTACCGGTAGGGACAATATAAATTAGGCAATCGATAGAATTTTGGACATTAGCTTTGAGCACTTTGAAAAAGTCTCGGTAGGCGAGGGCCCAATTTCCGAATTGGATTTCGCCAACAATTAGAGGGTAACTTTGAAGTGTTTTGTCATAGGTGATATTTTCACCCAAAGTTTCTTTAATTAGTAATTGATCAGCGTATTCTTTGAGCTCAGGATTCTTGTCTATAAAGTTATTCCATCGTTTCATGTTGTCGTGGTAGTGAATCTGACCAAAACAAATGTTCCTGAGTTTTACTAAATTCTCTTCGTGATTGATTAATGCAAAATCAAATCCTCCGATTGAGGATTTTTGGGCGCTGAAATAGAAAACGCCCA
>Ga0315899_10008010_pt1 | contig 11343 bp, 9 predicted proteins | sample LakEriMetagenome_2_FD_203518 | JGI IMG/M metagenome (GOLD analysis project Ga0315899, IMG submission 203518) | Freshwater fungal communities from buoy surface, Lake Erie, Ohio, United States - Buoy 4 MA112 | ecosystem: Environmental > Aquatic > Freshwater > Lake | place: USA: Lake Erie, Ohio...
TGTCGAATCCGGCCGGAAATCTCCAGCCTGCCTCCGGGAATGAACCGGGGATGGCCAAGGGGACGTACGCGTTTGTGAGTCTGGGGTGTCCCAAGAATCTCATCGACAGCGAGAAAATGCTCGGCAGCCTCGCGCTCGACGGCTATGCCCTCGTCTCGGACCCGGCCGGGGCCGACTTCGTGATCGTCAACACCTGCGGCTTCATCGAGAGTTCGCGTGACGAGTCGAAGGCGGTCATCCGCGAAATGCTCGAGCTGAAGCGGCAGGGGCAGACCAAGGGGGTCATTGTCGCCGGGTGTCTTCCCGAGCGGATGGGGGGCCAACTGCTGCAGGAACTGCCCGAGGTCGACCACATCGTGGGGGTCTTCGCCCGCGAGGAAATCACCAGGGTGGCCGACCGCCTCGTGGGAGGGGTCCGCGAACAGCGCGAGGTGTTCCGTCCCGCTCCCATTCGCGCGCTCGATGACCGGGCCCGGCTGCGGATCACCCCCCGGCACTACGCCTACCTCAAGATCTCGGAAGGGTGCGACCGGACCTGCACCTTCTGCGCGATCCCCAAAATGCGCGGCAAGCACGCCACCAAGCCGATCGAGAACGTGGTGGCCGAGGCCCGGGAACTGGTCGAAGATGGTGTCCGCGAGCTGATCCTGGTGGCCCAGGACACCACCTACTACGGCATGGACATGTATGGCGAGACCCGGTTGACCCAGTTGCTGAAGGAGCTCGAACAGGTCGACGGCGTCGACTGGATCCGGCTCCTGTACCTGTACCCCGAGCACATCTCGGACGAGTTGATCGACACCATCGGCCAGTCGTCGCGGATCATCCCGTACCTCGACATGCCGTTGCAGCACATCAGCGACCCGGTCCTCAAGCGGATGCAGCGGCGGGTGAACCGGAAGTCGACCGAGACGCTGGTCCGCCGGCTGCGCGACAAGATCGACAACCTCGTGCTGCGGACGACGTTCATTGTCGGATTCCCGGGCGAGACCGACAGCCAGTTCGCCGAGCTGCGCGACTTCGTGGCCGAGGCCCGCTTCGAACGCATGGGGGTCTTCACGTATTCGCTGGAACCAGGAACCCCGGCGGTCAAGCTCGAAGGCCACCTGCCCGACGAGGTCAAGGAAGCCCGCCGGGACGAGTTGATGACCCTGCAGCAGGAAATTGCCTTTGAGCATGCCGATTCGCTGGTGGGTTATGAGTTGGACGTGCTGCTCGACGCCCAGGTCGACGACACGACCTGGGTCGGCCGCACGTTTGCCGACGCTCCCGAGATCGACAGTTCGGTGTACGTCCAGGGAGAGGGCTTGCAGGTCGGTGAATTCGTACCGGTGCAGATCGAGGCCCGCGACGATTATGATCTGCTGGGGGTGGCCGTCGAGGACGAGGACGCGGCCGAAGGGTGACCGCCGCGGAGTCTCGTCGTGTGAAGATGGTCTGCGACCCTTGAGCCTGCCCCCGTTGTCTTTTCCAGCGAAGCGCCGTGTCACCCCCCCCCGCGACTCTCGAACCTCCTGCCGCTGCCGGTAAGGCTGACCGCGATGCCTCGGCATGGCACCGGCAGTGGAACGTCGCCAACCAGATCACCCTGTCGCGGCTGGTGCTGACGCTGGGTTGTCTGGCGTTGATCGACGCCCAGCGGTGGGGGTGGGCGGCGCTGGTGTTTTTTGTGGCGGCCACGACCGACTTCGTCGACGGGTACATCGCCCGCAAATACGGGATGGTCACAGTGCTGGGCCGGGTGCTCGACCCCCTGGTCGACAAGATGCTGGTGGGAGGGGCTTTTATTTTCCTGTCGGCGGTCCCCGAAGCGCGGGTCTCCCCCTGGGTGGCGGTCGTTGTCATCGGGCGCGAGCTGTTCATCACCAGTCTGCGGGGGCTGTTGGAGGCGGCGGGCAAAGATTTCTCGGCCGCCTGGAGCGGCAAGGTCAAGATGGTTCTGCAGTGCGCGGCGGTGGTCGCGGTGCTGCTCGAGTTGGCCACGGCACCCCCCGCCGAGTGGCCCCAGGCCCATCCCATCTTCCATTGGCTCAAAGTGGGTTTGCTCTGGGGAGCGGTGATCAGCACGCTGTGGAGCGCCTGGGTCTACATTGAACGGGCGGCGAAGTTGTTGCGGCCCCACGCCGAATCCTGATTCCACAAGGATCCTGACAGATGCTCTGCATTGCCGTCGCTCCCGAATCGCGCCGCCTGGGGAAGGTGGACCTGTTCAACGCCGCCGGGCAGTGCGACCTGATCGAACTGCGGCTCGACCGGTTGGGCAAGGAGCCCGACCTCAAGGAGATGCTCGACGGAATTTCGAAGCCGGTGCTGATCTCCTGCCGGCGGCAGGCAGACGGCGGTGCCTGGACCGACAGTGAAGACGACCGGCTGGTGCAGTTGCGGACGGCGATCATCGCCAACCCGGCGTATGTGGAACTCGAGCTGGACATCGCGGGAAAGATTCCGCGGTTTGGCAGCGTCAAGCGGGTGATCAGCCACACGTCGCTCGACAAGCCCCTCACCAACGTCGAGGCGCTGATCGACCAGGCGAAGCAGGTGCATGCCGACGTGGTGAAGTTCGTCGCGCCGACCCCCACGCTGGACGCCGCCTGGCCGCTGCTGGCGGCGGTGGCGAAGAAACGCGACCTGCCGGTGGTGGGGATGGGGCTGGGGCGGGAAGGGGTGATGTTCTCGCTGCTGGGGCAGAAGTATGGGGCCCCCTGGGTGTACGCGGCACTGGAAAAGGGACTGGAGGCGTTTGCCGGCCAGCCCACCGTCACCGAGATGGAAGAGGTCTTCCATTATCGCGAGATCAATCCGCAGACACGGTTCGTGGCGGTCGCGGGGTTTGGTCCGGCCGAGAGCACGACGGTGCGGGCCTTCAACACCGCCTTCGCCGCCCAGGGGCTGAATGTGCGCTGCCTGCCGCTCGAAATCGGCATCTCGGGCAAGGCGCAGCAGATGCTCGACAACCTGAACATCAACCTGGTGGTCTGCAATCCCGCCCTGGCCGAGCGTTCGCTCAACCTCGCCGAGAAGATGGATGAGAGCGCCCGCAAGGCCCAATACGCCGATCTCTTGGTGAAACAGGCCGATGGCTGGCAGGCGTTCAACACCGGCTGGAAGAGCGTGTTGCGGGTGCTGGAGGCGGGGCTGGGAGCCCGCGCGGCCGAGGACCGGCCGCTCGACCGCCGCAACGTGCTGATCATCGGTACGGGGGGACTGGCGAAGAGCGTGGCCTATGGCGTGCAGCGCCGGCAGGGACTGCTGAGCGTGGCGGGGGCCGACGATGCCGAGGCGAAGCAGTTCGCCCAGCTCAACAATGCCCGGTACATCCCGGTGGCGAATCTCTACGACACGCTGTGTGACGTGGTGGTGTTGGCCGAGGTCCAGCGGTTCGATTCGATGACGGGACTTTCGAGCGGCACGGGGTTGAAGCTGAACCCGGCCTTCCTGCGGTCGAACATGCACGTCATCGATCTGACGCAACTGGTCGGCGAAAGCCCGCTGACGCGCGAGGCCCGGCTGCGCGGCGCGAAGGTGATTTCCGGCGAAGCGGTCTTCGCCGACATGGTCAGCCAGACCTACAAGGCGATCTCGGGGAAGGAACTTGACCCGACGGTGATCCACCAGGCGCTCGCCGCCGAACGTCCGATGGACGTTGCCGCGGAGTAGGGCGCGAAGCAGGACCGATGTGAGGATGGGTATGGTGGAATCCAGGCCCCAATCCGATCCGGATGTCACGTCGTTTTCAAATCACGGGTGGGTGCGGATCAAGCCTGAAGAGCTTGGCGATCAGAGCCTGGGGTTGGCACGGCACGTGTCTGCCCCAGGTTGCCTCGATCAACGTTTCCCGACAATACCCCGGCGGGTGACGACTATGCCGGGTTGTCCTGCGGGTCGGCGGAGGTCTGTTCTTCACGCATCCAATACCATGCCAAGATCAGTGCCCCGCCGGTGATTGCCATGTCGGCCACGTTGAAGATGCCGGTGCGCACGGGACCCAGCCCCAGGTTCAGGAAGTCGGTCACCTTCCCGGCATTGGTGACCCGGTCGATCATGTTGCCGATCCCCCCGGCGAGAATTCCGACTCCGGCGATGAACCGTCCCAGGGGCATCCGCCAGTGCCAGACCAGCACCCCGGCCAGGCCGACGAGAAAGACCCCGTTCAGCACCGTCAGCAGCCAGAAGCGGGCGCTCTCGGACCAAGTCCCGGCCATTCCCAGAAACGCGCCGGTGTTGTAGGCAAGCTGGAGCCGGAAGGTGTCGTTGAGATAGGTCCAGGGTTCGACCGGCAAATGGCGGACGGCCAGCACCTTGGTCCACTGGTCGAGTCCCACGGTCACCAGAGTGATCACTCCAAACCATCCCCAGCGGGAGGCCGCGGTGGGGGCGGGGGACAAGGCCACAGTGGCCGGACCGGCGGTGACGGTGGTCACGGGAGCGGGCATGGTGCGGGAGGAGTCCGTCGGGGAACCGTTCGCAGGGGTGTTCGCAGTGGAGGTCGTGGGCATCGGGGTTGGATCCAGCAGTCGTGGGTTGGTCTCGGGGAACCCGCAGGTCCCGGTGGCATTCAGGCCTCGCCCCTCGTGGGGTCAGCCCGTTCCCTTGTCGCGAAACACAAAGTACACCGCCCCCACCAGGCACAGGGCGGCCCACAGGAAGTCGCGCCGCAGCGGCTGGCCCATGTACAGCACCGAGAACGGCACAAACACCGACAGCGTGATCACTTCCTGCAGGATCTTCAGTTGCGCCAGCGAGAGCTGCTGGTACCCAATCCGGTTGGCTGGCACCTGCAGCAGGTACTCAAACAGGGCGATCCCCCAGCTCGCGAGCGCCGCGATCCACCAGGGCTTCGCCTTCAGATCGCGCAGGTGGGCGTACCAGGCGAATGTCATGAAGACATTCGACATCAGCAGCAGACCAATTGTCTGCAGCGCCGCGGGCATCGTCCGGTTCCTTCCTGTTCCGCCAGCCGGTGAATGTGGGCTCCGGGTGCGACTCCCGAAGCGGGCCCGGTTTTACCACAAACCGGCCCCCCGGGTTGAGACGAGTTTGACACCGGTTTTTCCGGGATAAAACCGACCTCCCCAGCCCGCCATGGCGGCCTGCTGTCTCAGCTCCCGGGCACAGTCGATCACCCGTCGTGCCGCGCGCGCTATCTTGGCAGCCCCAGCAGCCAGCCATAGACCGTGTCGCCAATCTGCCGGTAGCCCGCCGGGTCGGGATGGACCCCGTTGTTCTGAAACACCCCCTGCTCTTCGGTCTGGGCGTTGAACGGAGCGCGCGCCGTGGGGTAGTTGTGGCGGCAGTCGAGCAGGGCCTGCGTGGGAAGCAGGTGGACCCGGCCCCCCGGCCACGTCCCGTAGTGGGCCGTCATCCGTTCCACCAGCCGATGCTGGTTCCGGCGGTACTGCCAGCGGGTCTGGGCCGAACCGTAGTTGGCCCCAAACGCATCCTGGCTGGCGGCGGGGGGGACCGGCAGCAGCACGCCGATCTGGGCCTGGGGAGCCCCCCGTTCGCATTCCCGCACCAGCAGGTCGAAGTGCCGCAGCATGCGGTCGATGCTGGCCTCGAGTGTCGCTTCGCTGTCGGGGTAGATGTCGTTGGGGCCGAGGAACAGACAGACGACGTCCGGCGTACGCCCCTCATTCACATCGGCGAAATACCGGGTGAAATCGAGAGCTGGCTTCCCCTCGCCGTCGGGGTAGAGAAACGGGCTGGCGCGGCCCGCGTAATCTCCCGCCCGGGGTGTTCCCTGGGCATGCGTGGCGAACCGGACCGCCGTCCAGCCCCCATACCCCTCGTGGCGGACTTCGGGAGGGGCCCCGGTCGGAGTGTGCGAGCCAATCAGCCGGATCCGTGGTTGCTGCTCTCCCCGCGCCCGGTCCAACACCTGCCGGGGATAGAGCGACGCATGCGTCAGACTGTCGCCAATGAACAGCACCGTCAGCTCACGGCCGGCAGCCGCCTCGGCGGGGCGCACCCGCAGCGTCCCCCGGGCCCGACCCAGCAGCGTCTGCTGTTCATCGCGAACCTCGAGCACGAAGGGATGATCTCCCACGTCGGCTGCGGTCGGCGTGACAGACCAGCGCTGGGCCCAGTGCCGTCCTTTGGTACATTGCACATCGAAGGCGTACTGGTCGGGCAGGGGGGTGAGCACCAGATTGTCGAAGTAGAGATTGGTCTCCACACCGACCACCGCGTCGAGTACCGGCGGCACCTGCAGCCGCAGGCGTCCGGGGAAGTCGACCGCAGCGGGCAGAGTGTCGGCCACGCGGTCGTGGCGAATGTGTTTGGTCAGCGCCGGCACGCTGACCGGCAGTTGTGCCGCCACCAGGGCCGCCATCACCCGGGCCCCCGTCCGGCTGAAGTGGGTGCGATCGTCGGCCGAGGGGGAATAGGAGGCGGTCGCGGCATCTCCCAGCGTGTCGAACAGTGCCAGGCTCTGCGCATGCAGGTCGACCAGGGGAACCTGTTCCTCACGTGAGACCACCTGCATCGCCTCGACCCAGGGACCCAGCGAGCTGACCGCTTTGTCGGAGTCGAAAGTGCGGCGTGCGACGGGGGTCACCAGCACCGGCTGGATCTGTTTCTCGCGCGCCTCGCGCACGTAGGCCCGCAGGTGCTCCCGGAACTCGGTTTCGGGATCGGTCGAGCGGTCTTCCTTCCCCGGCTGGTCGTTGTGTCCGAACTGGATGAAGACATACGTCGGCCGGGCGGCGAGTACCGGAGCCCACCGCTCTTCCGCCCGAAAGCTTTTGGAGCTGCGTCCCGAGACCGCCAGATTCGAGACGGTCACCCGGTCATCGAAAAACTCGGGCAGCACCTGTCCCCACCCGGTGAGCGTGGGACGGTCAGCCGGGGGCTGGTCGTAACTGGCCACGGTGGAATCGCCAATCAGCGTGAGCGACACCGGACCGGGCGGGGGAGGCTCGGCCCCGTGCGTGACGACCGAGCCGAGGCAGCATCCCAGCAGCAGGCCGACGAGCGCCAGGTGACAGAACGTCAGCCAACCACCGCTTCGTGTGGCTGTCATGGGTGGGTTCCTCGGGAAGTGAGAGTAGCGTGTGGCCAGCGTGGCAGACCGCGATGCAATAGATTCACACGTTCGTTTCGCCGGAGCGTGTTGTGGCGAGGGCCAGGGCGTAGGCGAGGGAATTGAGCCGGGTCTCGACGGTGTCGGACCGGGACATGAAGACGACCGGACAGCCGGCCCCGGCGAGCACCCCGCCAAACTGGCAGCGGGCGGTGTACATGATGGCTTTGACCGTGAGGTTGGCCGAGAGCAGATCGGGAAACACCAGTGCATCGGCCGCCCCGACCACCTCTCCGGCGAGCTGCTTTTTCTGGCCGGCGTCGGACGCATAAGCGACATCGAACGAGAGGGGGCCGCGCACGTGGGCGGGGCCGAAGTCTCCCGCCTCGGCCTGCCGGCACAGATCGACGATGTCGATGGTCTCGGGCATCGCGGGATTGAATTTCTCGGTGGCCGCCAGCAGGGCGGCGCGGGGTGTGTCGAGCCCCAGGCCACGGGCCACCTGCAGGGTGTACCGCAGGATGTCCCCCTTCTGTTTCAGGTTGGGCCGGATGGTGACGCCGGTGTCGGCCAGCAGGAACCGCCGCTGCTGATCGACAATTTCCATCAGCACCACCTGGCAGATGGTCTTGCCGCGGCGCAGTCCATACCGCGGGTCGAACAGCGGCCGGACCAGCGAAGGGGTGTCGATTTGTCCCTTCATCAGGATCGCCGCCCGCCCGTCGGCGATCAGTTGCGCGGCGGTCTCGGCCGGTTCGTCACTCGCCACCACCTCGAAGTGGGTCAGGTCCACTTCCGCCTGCTCTGCGGCCGATGCGATCGCTGCGGGATCTCCCGTCACCAGCGGACGGACCCACCCCTGCCGGGCGGCGAGTGAGAGCGCCTGCAGAACGGTGACGTCGGCGCCACCGGCGGCGGCCACACCAATGCGGGACGATTGTCGGCTGGCCCGGGCGGCCAACTCGGCGAAACCAGGCAGGGGCATGATTACGGAGTGCTCCAGCGGGGAGACCGTTTTTCGAGAAACGCGGCGATCCCTTCCTGGGCCTCGGGCCGCAGCGCGTTGGCCGTGATGATCTCCACCGCCTCGCCATAGGCGGTCGCCTCATCGAGCGACTGCTGCCGGTAAAACGCCTGCTTCCCGAGGGCCACGATCTGGGGACTGGAGCGGGCGATCTGGCCGGCCAGTTCGGCCACCGCCGCATCGAGCTGTTCCAGAGAAACAACCCGGTTGACCAGCCCGACGGCAAGGGCCCGGTCGGCCGAAATCGGTTCGGCGGTCAGCAGCAGCTCCATCGCCATCTTGGGGGGCACCGCCCGCATCAGGGGGACCATGGGGGTGGTGCAGAACAGACCGATCTTCAGGCCAGGAGCGGCGAACTGGGCCGTGTCGGCCGCTACCGCCAGATCACACGTGGCGACCAATTGGCAGCCCGCCGCAGTGGCCATTCCCTGCACGCAGGCGATCACCGGCTGCGGGAGGCGGCGAATCTGCAGCATCAGGGCGGCACACTCGCCAAACAGTGCGCGATACCCGGCTGCGTCGCACCCCACCATGTGCGAGAGGTCGTGTCCCGAGCAGAAGACCTTGCCTGCCGCGGCCAGCACGACGACTCGGGCTGACGTGTCGGCGGCGATTGCCTCGAGGGCGGCGGAGAGGGCGGCGATGACCGGCCGGCCCAGGGGATTGCGGCGTTCGGGATTGTTCAGCGTCAGCCGGACGATTGGGCCGGTCTGTTCGATCAGGATCGGTGGTGGGGGCTCAGCGCTCATGTGCGGGCGTGTGCGAGGGGGTGAACTCCACGGGTCGGCAGGAAGGGCGATCGTAGTGGGGCTTCCCAGGGGCGCACAGGGGACCGGGGCGTTCAGAGGAATGAACTGGCGCGCCTGACGAATCGGCAGCAGCAGACGGGGGGGGCGAGACCGATAGAAGACAGTCCCGCCGACGTGCCGCCGCCGGCCGGTCGTCGTCCAAAAGCAACAACGCCACGGGGGCACAGAGCACCCGTGGCGTTGCAGGAGACAAAGCGTGGGAACGGTGTTTCCCACAGCAGGTCGTGTGACTGTAGGTCGCGCTACTGGGGGGCGGCGGGCTGCTGCAGCCGGACCAGGAGGACCGGTTCGCTCTGCTCGGTGCCGAAGTGCATCAGGCTGGGAGCTTCATCCTGCGTGAGGTTGTAGAGCCCGGTGTCGAGCACCACGTCGGTGTTCTTGCCGTCGGCAAACCCGATCGCCGCCCGCTGGGTTTCGAGGTTGGCGGTCCCCTTGATGGGACGTGAAATGCCGCTGGCCTCGTTGTGGTAGGTGCCCGCGATCACGCCGGTCTTGCTCACCGCCAGCTCGATGACGGCCTGGGTGTCGCTGATTCCTTCACGGCTGAGGGCGAAGACTCCCAGGGGCATCCATTCCTGCGGCTGGTCGGCCGGAGGGGCCGCCTGCACCATGGATTGGGCCTGCTGGGTGTACTCGGCGGGAGTCCCCGAGGCCTGGCCATTCACGTACACCGTGTTGTTCTCGTAGTAGACGTTGCCTCCCGTGCCATAGGCGTAGTAGACCGGCTGCGTGTTGGCCGCCAGCGAGGCTCCCACGAAGGCACCCATGGTGGCCCAGGTGGCCGCCTGCCAGCCGTAGCCGGGGGCTCCCCAACCTCCCCAATAGGCGTAGCCGCCGCCGGCGTGCCACCCCGGGTTGTTGTAGCCGTTCCAGTACCGGTTGCCGGCATTGTTCCGCACGACGTTGCCATTGTTGTGCCGGTTGTCGACCCACTGCTGACGATTGTCGTTGTAGCTGGTTTTGTTGCCGATGTTGATGTCACCCGTGTTGATGACCGTGTTCCCCCCCTTGTTGGTCCGGTCACCGACGTTGACATTGGTCTTGTTCCGGTCGCCGATGTTGGTGTTCCGGTCTCCAATGTTCGTTTTGCGATCCCCAATGTTGGTATTCCGATCACCAATATTGGTGTTGCGGTCACCGATGTTCGTGTTCCGGTCGCCGATATTGGTGTTGCGGTCGCCCACATTCGTCTTGCGATCGCCGATGTTGGTCTGGTTGTCATTTCCCAGGCCGGGGCGATTGTTGTTTCCGGGTCCGGGCCGGTTGTCCCCACCCTGACCCATTCCAGGCAGCCGACCACCACCCTGGCTGTTCGCCATACCCGGGCGGTTGCTGGCTCCCCCCAGTCCCCCGGCATTCCCGCCGAAGAAATCATTCATCGAATTGGAGGGCTGCTTGCCAATGCCGTTGCCGGGCCGGGCCTGACCGGCCTGCTGCGGGCCACCGAGGTTGGGACGGTTGGGCGTGGTGGGGGTGTTGCCGGGACGCGCTGCTCCCGGCTGACCTCCGACCGCTCCCTGACCAGGCCGCTGCGGACCCGCATTGGGGGTGGCGGGCCGAGCCCCGGCACCGGGAGTCCCCCCCGGAGTGGGGCTGGGGCGATTGATTCCCGCGCCGCCCTTGTTCTGTTGCGGATTGACCATGGCGGGTCCGCGGTTCGCGGCTGGCTGCGGGGCCCCGCCTCGATGGCCGGCCGACGGACCGCCTCCACCTCCGCCGGGACGGCCTCCTCCGCCTCCCCGTCCCCCGCCCCGCTGGGCGAAGGCGTCAAACACCGGAACGAGAGACAAGGCCCCGACGAGAACCAGGGTTCCCATAGAAAACAGACGCTGCATGATGTGGGATTCCACGAAGGGATGAATGTTGGGGAGCTGTCGCTGTGGCCTGTCCAGGCAGAGCGCTCAAGCGATACGGGCCCGAGTGTGTCGGGCCGTCGGACGTTACCGGGGCACGCCGGGCTGAGGGACCGCCGGGCGCGGAACTCCCGGAACCGCAGGCACCGGCGCCCGGGGCACGGCGGGAGCGGCCGGTTGTCTCGGAGGGGCAGGCGTTCCCGGCCGGACAGGAAGGGCGGGCTGCGTGGGGGCGGCGGGCTGGGGAACTCGGCCAGGGACCGCTGCCGGAACTGCCGGACGGGTTCCTGCTGGAGCCGGTGCGGCGGGGGCGGGTGGAGCATCGGCTACCCCCTCGGCCCGCACCACGGTGAATTCATCGATGTCGGCCTGCAGTTCGCCATTCATCTCGCGGTTGACCGACTTCCAGGTGAAGGTGTCGTCATCGAGCTTCGTGAGCACATTGATCGAGCCCGCCTTCGAGCCGTCGGGCAGGGTGTATTTCGAGCGGATGGTCCAGATGTCGTCCTGCCGCGACCAGGTCTCTTCGCCAAATCCACCGGTGCCGTCGAACGTCCACGAACGCACCTGCTTCGCCGCTGGATCCCAGCCAATGACCTGCAATCCCGGCAGGGCCGACTCTTCGTCCATCGCCAC
>Ga0315899_10008012_pt1 | contig 11342 bp, 9 predicted proteins | sample LakEriMetagenome_2_FD_203518 | JGI IMG/M metagenome (GOLD analysis project Ga0315899, IMG submission 203518) | Freshwater fungal communities from buoy surface, Lake Erie, Ohio, United States - Buoy 4 MA112 | ecosystem: Environmental > Aquatic > Freshwater > Lake | place: USA: Lake Erie, Ohio...
CCACATGCTAGCTTTTGCCAAAGGTGTCCATTTTAAATTTTTAGTTAAAGTAGTATCAAAACCACCATTTTCAACACCGAATTTATTGACATTGTAGCTTCGCTTATACACTTCTGAGCGGAAATACTTACCTGTTTGAGGACCATAAAAATCATAGCCGCCAAAGTGAATTCCAAAACCACTTCTTTGTGCAAACATAGGAGCACTTAACAATAATAACAAAGCAATGCTCGAAAGGGTGTTAATATATTTTTTCATAATCGTTAATTAGTCTTTTTATTATTGTTTTACAAAAGTTCTTGGTGCTGTAGCAAAATAAGGATTTCTAACTACATAAATCATAGTTAAAGGACTTGTTTTGGATAAAGAAACACCGGTGCAGTATACATCACCTACATTAGAAGTGGGCTGAACAGGGATATCTAAAGTAGTGCTATCAATTTGACAGAAGTAGGCTAAAACAGGCAATGTAGCAGCACCTCCCAATTGATCAGTGCTATATAATCCGTTTTTAATTTTTGTAACTTTTGCAGTAACACCCGTTGCCGCTCTTAAATAGTTTCCAGAAATATTTACTGCTGTATCAATATTAGTAACTGCTACATAAGCAGCATCTGCACTAAAATAACCATTCACATTTTTTTCTGAAGTTATAGGTACCACATATAAACCTGGTTTTGTATTATCAATCACAGATGGATCATAAGTTACACCCATAGCTTGTTTTAACAAAGAGTCGTATGCATTAGCTACAATTTGTGGAGTTGGATCTCCAACTTTTATACTAAAAAATTTACCATTTGGAAAATTAATCTTTGGATATGAAGGTGTAACTACTTTAGACACTTGACTGTAATCTTTTTTACAGCTAACAGCCACCAAAGTAATTAAAGCAACAAAACTTAATTTTAATATGTTTTTCATAGTATTTCTTATTTAAGATTTTTATAAATTATTTGTCCCACCAAACTTTATCCGTAATTAATTTTTGACCAGGGAAATTTAAATTTCTTGTAACCTCTACATTTGGATAAAAGAAACGAGCAGGAAATACTTGACCAATTAAAGAGTTAGTAGATACCGTAAAGAAATCAGGATAGCCCGTTCTTCTCCATTCTGTCCAAGCTTCAAATCCTTGATTACCATTCATACATGCCCATTTTTGAGTAAGTACAGCTTTTAATTTAGCTGTTTTAGTTCCTGTACTCGGATACGCTCCACCAGCACTTGCCAAATAAGTAGCTGCATCAGTTGCTAATAAACCGTAAGAAGTGAAGTTGTTAGACACTGCTTGTGCATAGTTTAAACTATCGCCACCGCCAGTGATCCATCCTCGCACTTTTGCTTCTGCTTGTAATAACAAACTCTCATAAGAAGAAATCAATTTTACAGGTGCAGTACCTGAATTAGTAGAAGAAGCTAAGCCACCAACTAAATCTGATGGGAAGTTAACACCACTTACTTGAGTATTGAAATTTCCTTGTTGACAACCTATTGCGCCAGCAATAGAAGTAGCATTATAGAATTTAGTAACACGTGGATCATTATTATTTTTATAATAATCAACGGCTGTTTTACTTGCTACTAAATTTTGAGTTCTATTTAAACCCACAATTTCTGCATATAAAGGATTGTAAGCGCCGGCTGCATTCAAGAATGCAATTTGAGCTGGATTTGTTGTAGCGATATAACCACCTAAAGGTGCAGCACCTAAAGTTGCTATTCCAGCTTTTGCTTTAACCGAATCTACTTCTGATAAACGTAAATATACTTTTAATTTAAGTGTATTAGCAAAAGCTAACCAATTATTCATATTTCCACCATAAACTAAATCATCAGTTGTAGGTTTATTTGGATCTGTATTACTGATTAATACCGTTGCATCATTAATTAATTTAATGATACCATCGTATATGCTACTTTGCGCATCATAACGTGGAGAAGTGATACCGCCATCGGCTACTTCACCTTTACCCGCTTCAGAAAAAGGAATATCTCCCCATGCGTCTGTAGCTAATTGGAACATATAAGCTTGCATTAATTTAGAAATAGCTATGTATTGTTTAAAATTAGTAGCTGTTCCAGTTTTCTCTACATATTTTAAGTCAGGTAACGCTTGAGAATACATTAAAGCCCAAGAGTTATCATAGTTAGAACCACTTGGAAAATATTGCTCTAAAATTTTATATTGGCTTGCTAATGGTGATTGTGTCCAATATTGTGCCCATATAGAACCGTTGATTTGTAAATTACAACCTACAGCAGAAGCTACATACATTTGGGCACTAGGTAATACCAAAGATACCTGAGGTCCATAAACTACATTTGGATTCGTATTTACATCTAAGAATTTTTTACATCCTGTAGAAAATACGGCTGCACCAAGAAGTGCTATTATCGATATTTTTTTAATCGTATTCATATCTATGCTCTTTTAAATTTTTAGAAAGTTACTTTTAAGCTAATGCCATAGTTGCGTAATGATGGACGAGCAGAAAAATCTAATCCTTGCTCATCAGAGTTTCCACCAGAATTTACCTCTGGATCTGCATATCTATTTTCTTTAGAAGTCCAGATAAATAAATTATTACCGAACAAAGAAACTTTAGCTGAAGAGAACCCTGTTTTCTTCATCATTTTTGAAGGTAAGGTATAGCCTAAACTAGCTTCTCTTAATTTGATATAACTAGCATCCAAAACATGTGTGCCAACAGGTGCAACACTAATAAAATAATCATATGGAGAATATTTTGTAGTATTGGGAACTGAATTTCCATTTGCATCTAAATAAACGGAATTAGGGAATACTTGATCATCTCTGTTTTCAGTATTAGCAGAAGTACCTACAAACTCCATGATATCTTTTGTACGAGAGAAAAACACCCCACCTTGTTTAGTATCAAATAACACATTTAAAGAGAACCCTTTATAAGTCATATTCGTACCTAAAGAAGCCATAAAACGAGGTTGATAAGAACCTTTGTAAACAGCATTGGTTGTAGGTTTAGGTAATCCGGAGTTTTGATCAACAATTACATAACCATTTGCGTCTGTTTGGTTATCGATCGCATAAAATGCTCCGAACGGTTTGCCCACCGCTGCTGCAATTTCCATACCACTAAATCCGCCAATTACAACACGAGACACGCCATTTGCTAAACTTAATACTTCGTTAGTATTACGTGTATAGGTAGCATTTACATCCCATTTAAATCCAGATTTTGTATGAACAGGTGTAAAACGCAAAGCCATTTCTAATCCTCTGTTCGCTACATCACCTAAATTAATTGTACGACTATTAAAACCAGAAGAAGGTGCAGTTGGTACAGATATAATTTGATCGTACGTATAAGATTTATAATAAGTAGCTTCGAAGAAAATACGATCTTTAAAGAAACCTAATTCCACACCTACCTCTGAAGTAAGAGAGCGTGCTGGTCTTAATTGATTAGCTATCGTATTACCCAAACTGAATGCTGGAACCGTATTAAAAGGGAATCTAACTGAACCAAAACTTGTTGATGAAGTAGTAGTTCCGAATGCAGCTGGATTAGTTAAGTAAGCATTAGGTGCGCCATTACCTACACTTGCCCAGCTAGCTCTAAGTTTACCATAAGATATAGGGCTGTTAACCATTTTTTCTTTAAAGGTCTCAGAGAAAATCCAAGAACCACTAGCACTTGGATAGAAGAAGGTATTAGTATATGGATTTAAAGTAGAATTTTTATCATTTCTAGCTGTGATTTCTAAGTAGAATTGATTTTTGTAACCCAATTTTGCAGAACCATACAATGCTACAGATCTGATTTGAGATAAAGAATTAGAAACAGCAATAGGGCTCACCGCGTTACCAAAATTATAGAAACCTGGAATTACTAATCCGTTAGTTGTAGGATCTATACTTGCAGCTAAACTATTTCCGGTTGTAGCCGTAGCATTAGCACCTAACATTCCTTCGAATGACACATCTTCAGTTAATTGTTTAGAATAAGTTGCAATTAAATCATTGTAGAAGGTAGTCGTATTGATAGTTTGCTCAAAATAGCCACCTGCTAGGCTTTGGTTTTGAGAACTTGCTGTACCTGCACCATAAAATGGATCAAATGGTTGGAAGAAATATTTTGGAGTTTTTTGATAAAAACGATCAGAAGTAATATCAGCACCTGCACGATTGAAAATATTCCAATTTGAATTAGGTTTCCAACCAATGGTAACAGCTCCTAAAACACGATCCGTTTTTGATCTGTTATCAAAATTTTGTGCAACCCAATATGGATTACGAGTATATGCACCATAGTAACCATAGCGTTTTGTACCTACTGCATCAGTATAATCCATCGCATAAAAAGGATTATCTAATTGTTTAAGTTCCCAAATAGGTATATCTCTCGGAGTTTGTAATAATTGATTCCAAACACCTCCGTTACCTTGTCCCATTTGTTCTGCACGAGAGCTAATATTAATATAGTTGATATTAGCTATTGCATAAACTTTTGGACTTAGTTCTATATTACCATTAAAACGAATACTGTATTTATCGTAAAATGTATTTGGAGTTACCCCTTTGTTGTTGAGGGTATTTAAAGACAAAAAGAAAGATGATTTATCTAAATTCTTAGATAACGAAACATTGTTTTGGAAAGTAGTTCCTGTGTTATAGAAGCTTTTTACATTATCCGGTAAATCTACATATGGTTTTACTAATTGTTTACCATTAATAACTTGTCCCCAAGCTCTGTTAACTCCATCAAATGGAAGACCCCAAGAGAAATTTTCTCTTACATCATCATACACACCATGCAAATCACCTTGACCATAAGTGTGTTGAAAATCAGGATATTTAAGTACTGAAGACAAAGTGTAGTCCGTAGAATACATAACTTCCATTTTGTCTTTTTTTCTTGCTTTACCGCTTTTAGTAGTTATCATGATCGCACCATTAGCACCAGCAGAACCATATAATGCCGCTGCCGCAGCACCTTTTAAAACGGTAATGTTTTCAATATCATCCGGATTAATATCTGTTCCTCTGTTACCAAAATCAATTTGCGATAAACTACTTCCGATAGCACGACTTCCATTATTAGTTACGATACCATCTATGACAATCAGAGCATTATTACCGCCTGCAATTGTTTTTTCACCACGTAATACAACACGTGTAGAACCACCAGGACCACCAGTAGCTGAAGTGATGTTTGCACCCGCTACTTTACCTTGTAATGCAGATAAAGCGTTGATTTGATTACCGCTATTAAGTTCTTCTGAATTCAATGAAGTTGAAGAATAACCTAATTCTTTTTTCTCTCTTTTAATTGCTAATGCAGTGACAGCAACTCCTGATAACTCTTTTGCAAGAGGATTAAGGCGAATGCTAACATTTGCAGATGATGCATCTGCTTCTGCATAAGAATATCCGGCATAATTTATTTTAATTTTTGCACCTGAATTAGGAACATTATTGATAACAAAATTACCATTGTCATCAGCAACAGTACCTATGTTAGATCCTTTAACCACAATAGTTGCACCTGGTAGAGGTTGACCATTCTCATCTAATACGCGACCAGACAATTTGTGTGTTTGTGCAATAACAGCTTGAGAGCCTATTGAAACGAGCACTGTGAGCAGTAGCAAAATTCTTTTCATGTGTTTTGATTTTTTCTTTTGTTCAATTATAAAATTGCTATTATGAAATTTGAGTTAAATTTAGAGTGAATTTGTTACAAATGCAAAGTTTTCGTTAAAAAAAATTTGAATATATTATTTTATAAACTATAATAAATTGATTTTCAATTTATATTTTAATAAATGGATTGAAAAGCCAGTTTTGAATTCTACACTTAAATGAAACATATTAGTTTAGATAGTATTTAATTTTTCTAAGCAAACATTTGAGCTCAATTTGAATTATTTATGAGTTTGACTATTCTGGTATTGTATATTAGAATTTGAAAGCCTTCCAAGCAATACACTACTTTATATTATTTCAGCAACAATTAAGTGCTTCTTTTAAATTACCTGTAATACAACTATCCGGTTCCAATTTCTTTTTTGAGAACCTTAATTTATTTTAATAATTACAATTACATAAAATATTTTACAATAATCGATCATGATGTCAAATTTTTAACAAGAGATATGCCTTCAGCACATCAAAAGTACTTATTAATTTAAAAAAGTAAATATTTTTTTATTGATTATCAATAGATTACAAAGATGCTATAAAAATAATTGTCTTTTTTCTTGGTTAACAGTACAAAGGCCTTTATCTTTGCGCTCCATTTATTTGTGAAAAACAAAATCTGGATCCAAAAACGGATTAAAATAAATATTTAAAGAGATGAGACACTTAAGTTTTAAAACAAAATCAGCAAACGAACAAATCGTAAAACGCGATTGGTATCTTGTTGATGGAACTAACCAAACGGTTGGTCGTATGTGCACACAAATTGCACATATATTACGCGGCAAAAACAAAGCGTATTATACACCTCATTTCGATTGTGGTGATTATGTAATCGTAACCAATGCAGCACATGTAAAATTTACTGGCAACAAATTAGATGACAAAGAATACTTAACGTTTTCTGGTTATCCTGGAGGTCAAAAAGGTGAAACAGCTCGCGAGTTGTTAAATCGTCGTCCAGTTGTAGTAGTAGAAAGAGCAGTGAAAGGTATGTTACCTAAAAATCGTTTAGGTCGTGCTATGTACAAAAAATTATTTGTATACGAAGGTGCAGAACATCCTCACAAAGCACAACAACCTAAAAATATTACTAAATAAATTAATTGTAAACAGCTTTAACATCCACATACATGGAAAAACAAAATAACGCTGTAGGTCGCCGTAAAGAAGCCGTAGCTCGTGTATATATGAGCAAAGGTACAGGCAGCATCACAGTAAATGGAAAAGAATACAAAGCGTATTTCCCCATTATGTACTTACAAAACCAAGTAGAATTACCTTTCAAAACTATTGATGCTAGAGCGTCTTTTGATGTGGTAGTAAATGTACAAGGTGGAGGACCAAAAGGACAAGCAGAGGCAATCAAATTAGGTATTGCTCGTGCATTATGCGAAGTGAACCCTGAGTTCCGTCCTGCACTGAAAAAAGAAGGCTTAATGCGTCGTGATCCTCGTTCGGTTGAACGTAAGAAATTCGGTAAACGCAAAGCACGTAGAAGCTTCCAATTCTCTAAACGTTAATGGTCGCTACCGCTTACTAAATTTTTTAACCTACAAGAACTTACTACAATGGAAGAAAATAAAAGCCTACATCAGCAACTTATGGAAGCTGGCGTACATTTTGGTCACCTTAAGAAAAAATGGAACCCAAAAATGTTACCATACATTTTCACTGAGAAAAATGGTATACACATTATCGATTTAAATAAAACAATAGAAGGTTTACAAGAATCTGCTGCTGCACTTAAATCAATCGCTAAAAGCGGTAAAAAAATCATGTTTGTTGCAACTAAAAAGCAAGCAAAAGAAATCGTTGCTGAAGCTGCTGCAAAAGTAAATATGCCGTTTGTTACTGAACGTTGGTTAGGTGGTATGCTTACCAATTTCCAAACAATCCGTAAGAGCGTAAAGAAAATGCAAAGCATTGAAAAAATGTTGAACGACGGAACATTGGATAGCGTTACTAAAAAAGAGCGTTTGACATTGACTCGTGGTAAAGAAAAAATGGAAAAAGTATTGGGTGGTATCTCTCAAATGGGTCGTACTCCAGCTGCTTTATTCATCGTTGATATCAGTCACGAACACATTGCTTTAGCTGAAGCTAAACGTTTAGGAATTTCTACATTTGCAATGGTAGATACTAATAGTGATCCATCAAAAGTTGATTTCTCTATTCCATCTAATGATGATGCTAGTAAATCAATTGCTATCATCACTAATTATTTGACTGCTGCTATCATGGAAGGACTTCAAGAGCGTGCTGAAAACAAAGAAGCTGCTGATGAAGAACAAGGTGAAGATGCTACTGAATCTAAAGCTCGTAAAAACGAATTAGACGAAGAAACAGAAGGTGCTGATGGTAAAAAAACACGTAGCGCAAAACCTGCTGCAGGTGGTGCTGGTCGCCCAAAACAAGGTGCTGGTCGCCCGAAAGCTGCAAGCAAAAAAATATAAATAATTAATACCTATTAAAGAAACCGCATACGTTCCGTGTTGCGGTTTCTTTAAATTTATAAACTTTATAAAAACTATACAAATGAGCGTAACAATTTCTGCTTCTGACGTAAACAAATTAAGACAAGCAACTGGTGCTGGTATGATGGATTGTCGTAAAGCATTAACAGAAACAAATAACGATTTTGAAGCAGCTATCGACTGGTTGCGCAAACAAGGTCAAAAAGTAGCTGCAAAACGTAGCGATAGAGAGGCAAAAGAAGGCGTAGTTTTAGCAAAAACTACTGCAGATAACAAAACAGGTTATATCGTTTGTATTTCTTGCGAAACTGACTTCGTTTCTAAAAATGCAGATTTCGTTGCTTTTGCACAAAGCATTGCTGATGCTGCTGTAGAAAACAAAGTAAATTCTGTTGAGGAATTAAATAATATTGTAATCAATGGTGCTAAAGTAGCAGATTTAATCAATGATAAATTAGCTGCTATAGGTGAGAAAATTGAAATTAATAAATTTGAAAAAGTAGATGCACCTTATGTTGCTTCTTATATCCATGGTGCAAACCGTATGGGTGTATTAGTTGCTATGTCTGCAGAAGCTGCTGAAGCAGGTAAAGATATCGCTATGCAAATTGCTGCTATGAATCCTCTTGGCGTTGACAGCGATAGCATCCCAGCTGATGTAATTGCTCGCGAGCGTGCTATTGTTATGGAAACTATGCAAGCAGATCCTAAAATGGCAGGTAAACCAGAAGAAATGGTCGCTAAAATTGCAGAAGGTAAATTAAATGCATTCTTTAAAGAGAATACTTTAATGGCTCAAGCGTTTGTAAAAGATGGTGGTAAATCTGTAGCTGAATACTTAAAAAGTGTAAATGCAGATTTGAAAGTTACCTCTTTCAAACGTGTTGCTTTAGGATAATTATTTTCCAAAAAACAATTATAAAAAAGTCGATGCAAATGCATCGACTTTTTTTATTTGTTATAAATCAAATTAGTAAATAAAAACAACATTAACGTACTACCAAACAAAATGTAGGCTATAACATTAATTCTATTTGAATATTCTTTAAAAGATTTCTCTTTTTTGGAAAATGTATTTCTTAGAACAACTCTGTTAAATAAGAAAAAGGAGAAGACAAAATTCTGAAGTTCAAAGCGCTGATTATGAATAATTCTATTGATCTGTAAACTTAAAATCCAAACTAATAGTTCAAGGACAAGAAGGTAATTTAAAAAATGTATTATAGACATCGGTAAGGATTACTTATTGGTTATGCGTCGCAAAAGTAACTCAAATAAGCTATAGATAAAGCTATAAACTTATATATATTTTATTATAAAATAAAACACACAGTAGTGTTACTGTGTGTTTTATTTTTTTAAAGAATTAAAAATTATTTAACTGCTTTTTTAGGATTTCTTCCTAAAACCTCATCTACCATTCCATAAGCTTTAGCTTCTTCTGCAGTCATCCAATAATCTCTATCAGAATCCTTCTCAACTTTTGCAAATTTCTGTCCACTATGCTCTGCGATAATCTCATATAATTCTTTCTTCAATTTACCAATCTCTCTTGCTGTAATTTCAATATCACTCGCCTGTCCTTCTGCGCCTCCAAGTGGTTGGTGTATCATTACTCTACTATGCTTTAAGGCTGTTCTTTTTCCATTAGTTCCCGCACACATCAATACTGCCGCCATTGAAGCAGCAATACCTGTACAAATCGTAGAAACATCTGGCGTTATTATTTGCATGGTATCGTAAATACCTAATCCAGCATATACACTTCCACCAGGACTGTTAATGTACATTTGTACGTCTTTATTTCTATCAATACTTTCTAAAAATAATAATTGAGCCGTAACAATGTTGGCTACATAATCATTGATACCTTCTCCTAAAAAAATAATTCTGTCCATCATTAATCTAGAAAACACATCCATTTGTGCTACATTCATAGGGCGCTCTTCAATAATGTATGGCGTTAAAGCGTTGGGCATTTTAATAGATGATGAGTATTGATGCAGGGTGTTGCTACTAATACCATGATGTTTGATAGCGTATTTGCGAAATTCATTCGATTGCATATATTAAATTTGTAGTTTTAAGTTTGAAACAGTAAAAGTATTGCTTTTTTTCAAAAATCAAATATAATTTAAACATGTCATATACCTTAGCATTTGAAGCCAAACATTTGTCAAAAAAAATTAAACATACAGATCAAGTATTTTTAATTGGCTCTTGCTTCACGGAGCATATGACAGATTACTTAAATCAGGCTGGATTTGACACCTTAAGCAATCCGCATGGAATCTTATTTAATCCTTTAAGTGTTACCAAAAGCATAAATAGTTACGTTAATGGTGTACACAAAAAAGAAGAAGATTTATTTTATTTAAATGAGTTATGGAATAGCTGGGATCATCATACCCGGTTCTCTCACATTGATAAAGCAACGGCCTTAACCGAAATGAATGCTTCTATTGACAAGGCGCATGCATTTATAAAAAAGTGTAATTGGTTGGTAATAACCTTAGGTTCTTCATTTCAATATCATTTGGTAGAAAGCAACTATCCTGTAGCTAATAATCATAGGGCACCCGGACAGTGGTTTGAAAAGGAGCTGCTATCCATAACTGAAATACAACAGGCCTTGTGTGAAAGCCTTGAAAACGTAAAAGCTATTAATCCCAATATTGAAATAATTTTCACTATTAGTCCGGTAAGACACATAAGAGATGGTGTAGTAGAAAATAACAGAAGTAAAGCGCGATTGATTGAAGTAGTGCATAACCTAACAAATCAGTATGCTTATTCTCATTATTTTCCGGCCTATGAACTACTTATAGATGTACTTAGAGATTATCGATTCTACGACATAGATCTAGTACACCCAAATTTTGCAGCAACTAATGCAGTCTGGGAATCCTTTAAGAAAAGCTGTATTGAACCCGAAAGTTTTGAGCTAATGCATCATGTAGAGCAATTATTTAGAGCAAGCAGACATAAAAGTAGGTTTCCGGCTACTGCTGCCCACCAAAATTTTATAGAACAACAAATTGCAGAAGCTAAGCAATTAAAGGAAAAGCATCCTTACTTAAAAATGGAGCAACTTATCGCTGAATTTGAGCAAAACAAATAAGCGCTGTTGTAATTATTTAATTACCTTTGCTACCTTATATATTACTTTTTTATGGATA
>Ga0315899_10008017_pt1 | contig 11341 bp, 6 predicted proteins | sample LakEriMetagenome_2_FD_203518 | JGI IMG/M metagenome (GOLD analysis project Ga0315899, IMG submission 203518) | Freshwater fungal communities from buoy surface, Lake Erie, Ohio, United States - Buoy 4 MA112 | ecosystem: Environmental > Aquatic > Freshwater > Lake | place: USA: Lake Erie, Ohio...
GGTGGGAACCCCCATTTCCTGGGCAATCTCGTCGTACTGATAGCCTTCATAGGCCATCTGAAACGGTCTGCGAAGCTCCTCTCTCAAATGATCAACCGCCACTCGTATATCCTGCTCATTGATAAGTCTGTATATGTTGTTTTCAGCTTGAGACCCCAGCTCGTATGGAATGCTGTCTGCAGAAGGACCGAAAATATTTCTTCCCAACTGTTGCTTCTTACAATTGTTCAAGAAAATGTTGCGCATGATTGTGTACAACCATCCCTTGAAATTAGTACCGTCTTCAAATCTGTCCTTGTACTTTAATGCCTTTAAGAAAGTATCTTGTATTAAATCTTCAGCGTCCTCGACATTGCGGGTGAAATTGATTGCAAATCCTCGCATAATTGGACGGTTGGATATAAGCATGTGGTTAAACTCTATGGTACTCATTTTACCTGCTGTTTAATTATTTAAGACAAAGATTAAACAAACCACCCTTCACACCAAACTTTTTGTTTAGTTTTTTCTTAAAATTATTAAACAAGATTCAACGCAAATAACAATTAACTGAATTTCAATAAAATAACAACCGAAAACAATTTCGAAATTCGTGAATTCCGGTATTGACTTGAACAGAAAATTTCTATTACAAGCTAAAAAAGGGCCCTCAGGCCCTTTTAAACAGAACGATATCTTACCTTTTGTTTGGATTATGCAACCACAGCGTTCAACAACTGACCTAAATCCGAATAGACATTAACAAGTCCTAATTCGGGAGACTTCGTGCCCTGTATTACTCCACCCGTGAGGTGAAATTCACAGTCAGCGCCACTAAACTGCTCTACTAACTTTCTTAAATATCCTGGTAGAAGAACTGAAACAGGCTGAGTGGTAAAAAGCGAGATGAACTGAACAGAACCAATACGCTGGTAAACTTGAAAGAGGTCCTCGATAGGCACCGATTGGCCTAGATAGATCGTGCGATATCCTCGAGATCTCAATGCAAAATTGAGCATTATCAGTGAAAGCTCATGAAATTCAAGCTCAGGCAAATACAATACAAAGGTTTTATTTTGATGAACCACTAGGTCCGGACCTAGCTTGTCAATATGGGTATAGAGCTTTTGTCGTATTAGATTGGATATGAAATGCTCCTGAGCCGGACATATCGCGTTAGATAGCCACATAACACCTATTTGATGCATGAAGGGTGTCAAAACGTTTAAGTACGTATGCTCCAGGCCTTGAGATGCAATTCTAAGATCGACAATACTGTTGAACAAAGCTTCATCAAAGTTCAACATAGCCAACTTTAGAGTGCCTATAAGTGTGTCGTCGTTTTGTGAGGAAGTTGCGTAATGCTCCACTAATTTGACCATTTCCTCCTCCGACATCGAAGCAATCTCCGAAATCTTGTGTCCACGGTTGTTGAGCAAACTCACGTTAAGCAAGGTCTTCAACTCCCGATCCGAATACTTGCGTATGTTGGAATCAGTGCGCTCCGGCTTCAACAATCCATATCGCTGTTCCCAAATGCGAATGGTATGCGCCTTTATGCCGGTATAGCTTTCAAGGTCTTTTATGCTGAATTCTTGCATTTGGTTGTTGTTTATAAATGAGTAACAACAGGAGACCGATAAAAGTTCAGTTGGGTTTCCAAGACAATCAAAAATCCCAATCGTTGGTTTAACCGATTGAAAGGTTAGTTCCGGTTTAAAGTCTCGACGTACTAAATTCACCGCATGATTCGCTTGGGGCTTTTGTACTTTCTATTCCTCGCTGTATCGCTTCCGCTAGCTCAAGCGCAAGAGGTCAAATTTCAATTCATCCATAATAGTGCAGATAGCACACTGCAATGGATTTCCCTTTGGCGTAATGGACAATTATGGGCAGATAGCATTGCTCTTCATGAAGCAACACCGATGACTTCTATAGCCCCAAACGATTCAGATTACTGGGAAGTTCGAAAAGCAGAAAATTCCACTGAAACAATCTATTCATGGAGCTCGCAATTCTTGCCGGGCAGCAATCACATAGTTGTTTTGAATGGTCATACCGATTCACTGCTCCAACAACCATTTCAACCATTGAACATACAGCACTTCGACCAAGCGCTTGAAACCAGCGCATCGCTGGGAAGTGTCGATATCATATTTTTTCATGGCGCAACGGACCTCGACACAGTAGATATTGCAGAAACAGAACTCTTCGAACTCACCGCATTCGATCAACTCCCTTTTGGACAATTCTCAGGTTATATAAGCCTATTCTCAGCAGATTACGAATGGAGCATACTGAGCCCGATCACTCATGAAACGCTTGGTGAATATGCATTGCCCATCACATCGCTTGCTTGGGCCGGAAAAGCAATCACCATTGTAACCGGCGGCTACTATAACCAGGCTTCGAATAACAATGGGAAGCCACTAGGAATGTGGGCAACCACAAGTGATGGCGGCCCAATGATTTGCCTTCAACCCGTGCAATGGAATTTAAAAGCATACGTACAGTTTTTGCATAACTCCACCTTACCAGCCTCTCAAAGTATTCAAATACTCACCGATCAGTCGGTTTGGCATTCAAACCTCAACTCTCACGAGGCAACGCCTTTCCTTCCCTTTTCCGCAGGAAAAGACGTCGTCCTTAAAGTTTCATCTAACTTGCTTGGCGGTCCTGTAGACAGTATCTGGAGCGACACTATCCACCTGTTTAGCGGAAACCGCTATCAGCTTTTCTGGTATGGCGGAATATCTCCCGAAACTCCATCGCAGCTCTACATTCATGAATACCAAACAGATTCTGCATCCAACGATTTGGAAATACGCCTCAACCTTTTTCACGGCGCTTCGCTATGGAATCAAATCAGCCTACTGGCCGACACCACAGATCAGCTAACCTTGGCTGAAGGCATTCCTTTTGGATCAATTACAGACTCCATAGACGTCGCAATTGCCAATGAAGAATGGCTACTTTTTTCCGGAAATGATAGTATTACAGCTGTGCAAGCTCCAATCGATTCCTTGGTCGAATATCATCCATTTGCCACCATCCTCACATGCGATGATACCAACCAAGCAGGTATTTCAGTTTGGATGAGCAATGAATCGGGAGGTCCAATGCACGAATTGGCGACTCTTGTGATTCCGGAAACACCTGTATACTGTGCTCTTCAACTAGTGCATGCGTCAGCTGATACAGCTATCCAATCAATAGATGTATGGATCGACGACTCCTTATTCATGTCAGGCTTTCAATTTGAATCGGCATCAGCATTTTTAACAGTGCAATGCAATGATTCTGTTACTGTGCGCATTACAGCAGCCAATAATCCATTTACGAATCTTTTCTCTGATACACTCCTGTTTGCGGCCAATCAACATCATCGCCTCATTCTTTGGGGAATCCTCCACCCTGAGTATTACAATCCTGCTCCTCCTTTAAACTGGCACCTCGAACAAAACATCTCAATGAATGCAGCAGAATCAGGAAATACAGATATTCAATTCTTCCATGCATCCACCGATCTCGGCATATTGCAAGTCAATGAAAATACAGTTCCGATTGTGCCTTTCTTTAATCAAATAAGTATTGGGGAACTTTCATACACTCAGAGCATCTCCGCATCAGGAAATTATGGGCTCGAGTTAATCAACCTGCCTGCACAATTCCTCTATGGCGCTTATGCTCTTCCTGCGCTTAACTTTGGATGGCAAACCCAACACATTACCATTATAAGCACAGGTTTTCGGCAGCCTTTAAACAACAGTAATGGCGAAACACTACAGCTATGGGCACTTGAGGCGAATGGCTCAATGACAGCACTTCCTCAATTCGTTTCGGTGGAAAATTCAAATGAGATTAAAGACATGTCCATATATCCCAACCCTGCGAAAAACATAATTCAGGTGCAAGCAAATGCCATTCATTCGGGTACCGTGAATCTCCAAATCATGGACTCAAATGGAGAGATTTTCAGCGAAAAAACGTGTGTTGTAAGAGATGGATATCTAATGGAATTCATTGAAATAGATACACTTCCTGTCGGCAACTACATAATTTGCGTTTCGACCGAACTCTTTACTCGTTGCTTGAACGCAATTGTGGTGAGGTAGCCTCTAGGAGTGAAGCGATATTGTACCTGTAATTTCCAAACCATAGGCATCCAGACCCGCTCTGCGATTCTCGGGATGATTCGTAATGATGCGCATTTTGTGAACACCTACAGAGCGCAGAATTTGAGCTCCAATACCATAATCGCGACTATCCATAGTGCTCGGCGATGATTCCCCGGTAGAAAGCAACGAATTCATTTCTCGCAACAATCCACCATTACCCTCCATGCGATTGATATATACCAACACACCTTTACCCTCTTTTTCAATCAATCGAAGCGCCATATCCAGTTGCGATCCGTGCATATCCTTGCGCAAGTTGAAAATATCTCCCAACATATTCGATGAATGAACGCGCACTGCTATCGATTCACCCTCTTCCCACTGTCCCTTTACTAAAGCAAGATATTCCTTATGCTCGATGTTTTGACGGAAACCCATCATTCTAAAATCGCCATAAACAGTTGATATTTCTTGCGTTGCTACATGTTCGATAAGTGTTTCCATCTTCAATCTATAGGCAATCAAATCGCGAATAGATATCAGTTTTAATCCAAATTGTTCAGCAATATCTATCAACTGCGGAAGACGAGCCATGGTGCCGTCATCATTCATAATTTCAACAATAGCACCGGCTGGGGCCAATCCTGCCAATCTCGACAAATCAACGGCAGCTTCAGTGTGACCCGTGCGGCGAAGAACACCACCATTTTTTGCTTTCAATGGAAAAATATGACCCGGACGAGCAAAGTCATCCGGCATAAAACCAGGCGCGACCAATGCCTGTATCGTCTTTGCTCTGTCCTGAGCGCTAATTCCTGTGGTGCAGCCGTGACCTAATAAATCAACTGAAACGGTGAATGCGGTTTTGTGCGGATCCGTATTATTGGTAACCATCATTTCCAGCCCAAGCCGATGGCAAGTTTCCTCAGTAACAGCGACACATATCAATCCACGGCCATACTTTGACATGAAGTTGATAGTTTCCGGTGTTGCACGCTCTGCGGCTACAATGAAATCACCTTCATTCTCACGGTCTTCATCATCGACAACAATAACAAGCTTTCCCTCGCGAATATCTTCCAATGCCGATTCAATCGTATCCAACTTACGCCATGCGCTTTCATTTTCCATAGTGCAAAATTAAACACCCCAAGAACAACGATACACCGAAAAAGTTACACGCATCGTAAAGCCTGAATGTATTTCTCTATATACTCATCGACACGCTGAGCCTTGTATTGCATGATGTAGCGTGGATGCTCCAGTGAAACGATACTCTCAAACCAACGGTACTTTTCATTCAAATCCTTCAAAAACTTAACGTTCTTTCCGGTTCCTAAACAAAAGACCTTATCCCTTTTAATGGGCCACTGGAGCTGTTCCTCCAAACATCGAACGATAAATGGCGTCACTGCTTTCTGCAATGCAGGACTATCGTAATAATTGAAATTAAGTTGCTTCCCATTTTTGCCCGTTACAAATCCTAAAGGGCAAACCGATGAAATCAGATAACGACTATAAAAATCAACCGCTCCGCCATAGGCGTCTATCATGCGATATATATAAGCGCTGCTTGATTCATGGGTAATATCATCAACAGATCCCAATCCGAAATATTCATACAATCGCTTCGTATCGGTAAACGGAATACCGGTTTGTCCGGCCCCAAGCCTACCCGGATTGATTCCAAGGATAAGATGTCTTGGTTGGCTATCCGCGTAGAAACGACCATAAAAGGTGTTAGACCAATTGTTCACTTCGACATTATCCTGAAATGGATTCAATACCGATACTCCCTTGGGCAATCGACTGCCCAAATGCAAGTTCCTGTTGAATGATTTTATTTTATCGGCTATACTTTCCAAAAGGGTTTACGAATCCAACGCTCCAAACAACCTTTCCCAAAAAGTTGAAGTCTTTTAGATACATTTGGTGTCATGCAATTTTACGGAAGAATTATATGAGATGGAAATCACGCTTGGTTGCTACTGCCCTTTTGGTGATAGTTGCGTTAGCTGCTTGTCGCAAAGAGGATGAGCAGCCCGACACTGAATATCCAAATCCGCAGCCGGAAACAGGAGTGCGCTTCAATCTGAGTGAAGTACCCTACCCTAAACTCTCCGACTACCGCTTCTTTGTTGACACCATGATGCAATTGCATCCCAACGAAAGGGTATTACCCTATGACGTAATAACGCCTCTTTTCTCAGACTACGCGAAAAAGAAACGATTTATCTGGATGCCATCCGGTATCAGTGCTCAATACGTAAGCGATCATCAAGTGGTAGATTTTCCTGAAGGGACCGTAATGATAAAAAATTTTTATTACGACAATGTTCAACCAACAGGCAATCGAAAAATCATTGAGACACGACTCATTTATAAGCAAAATGGTGAATGGAAATTTGCTGACTACATATGGAACGAGGAACAAACGGAGGCGCTATATAATTCCGAAGGTGATTACCAAACCGTTGAATGGATTGATGACGAGGGCCAATCACATACCGTCAATTACCGAATCCCAAGTGAGGTAGAATGTTATACCTGTCACAAATTCAATGACACATCAACGCCCATTGGCCCAAAGCCACAAAACCTGAATAAGTCTGTCGTTTATGACGATGGCGAAAAAAATCAATTGCAGAAATGGGCTGAAGTTGGTTACCTAAACAACAATTATCCGAGCACTACCGAAACGGTCGTTGATTGGACTGACGAATCACAATCACTCCAAAATCGTTGGCGGGCGTATGTCGATATGAATTGCTCCCATTGTCATCGTGAAGGCAGCCATTGTGACTATCGTCCATTGCGACTTGCCTGGAATGAAACCATTAATCCGGATAACTTAGGGGTTTGTATACCACCTCAAGAAGCGATACCGTCGCAACCGCAGCTTACGTATGTGATTTCTCGCGGTAATATAAATCGTTCCATGATGCACTACCGACTCAATACAACAGTCGAACAAGAACGCATGCCACTGCTTGGTCGTTCATTAATTCATGAAGAAGCAATTGAATTACTTGAAGCCTACATAAATTCGTTAACCCCAACCTGCCCATAATTTACTTAATCAACAACCTATGAAAAAATTTTACTCTCTGTTTTTGTTACTTGCCGCTGTAGCGCAAACAGCCATTGCACAAGATGATTGTGCGTCGGCGCTTGTCATCGAGCCAGGCTACTACATCGTCGATGCAGTCAACGGCACAGAACTGCCGGCTGTCACTTGCTCGGGAGCTCAAGGTGGAGCAGAAACCGCAGAATGGTATACCTACACGCCTGATGCAGATTACTACATGACCATAAGCTCCAATGTGCCCGGAGTAACTCCTGTTGATACGCGTATGCATATATACATGGGAACTTGCGGTGACCTAACCTGCGCAGGCGGGGATGATGATAGCGGCCCTGGATACAGTTCAATTGAATCCATGAATGTTTCTGCAGGAGTAACTTACACCATTGTATGGGATAATTATTGGACAGCTTCCGGCTTTACGTTTAGCTTGAGTGTTTCCGACCCTATCGTAAACGCCATCGATTTTAATCCCATTTCTTGCCCTGTATCCGCTCCTCTTGGAGCAATTGACATGAATGCAGACTATCTTGATGATATTGTTGAACCACAAGGTGAGACATTGAATATCGCCTATCAAAACCCGGATGGGACGTTCACGATTACCTCTCACGCAGTTTCCGGCGACGTTTACTCTTCTCCTTCGTGGAGCATTTGCGGAGGTGATTTGGATGGAAACGGCTTCAATGACCTAGTTTATGCAGGTAGCGCAGCAAGTTTCATTTGGGCTGACGACACAGGCTCTTCATATAGCGAAACCAGTGATGAAAGCTATATATTCTGTCAACGATCAAATTTGGTCGACATGAACATGGATGGAAACCTCGATGCATTCGTTTGCCACGACGTTCAACCCAACGTTTGGTATATCAATAATGGAACGCAACTCTTCGATTGGAACCAAGGTGGCTTGGGTGATACACCCGATGGTGGTAACTATGGTTCCGTATGGATTGATTACGACAATGACTGCGACATCGATATGTTCATTGCTAAATGCCGCGGAGGAAACTCTCCTGCTAACATAAATCAGATGCATCGCAACAATGGTGACGGAACTTACACTGAGGTGGGAGAAGAAATTGGTTTGGCTGATAATATCCAAACATGGTCTTCGGCGTGGGCTGATTATGACAACGATGGAGATATGGATGTTGTTGTTGGTGCAAGCTCCAACTCCAATGGAATGCACAAGGTTATGCTTAATGATGGCACAGGAATGTTTACCGACGTTACCGCAGGTACCGGATGGGATAATCACACAAGTTTGAGCATTGAGTGGGTACCAGCTGACTTCAATAATGACGGCTTTGTAGATGTGCTTGGTGGATCCGGAGGAATGATGCTCAACAATGGTGACATGACCTTTTCCCCTTCCAATGTTGGTTTTGGCGTAGGGCCTATGGGAGATTACAACAATGACGGATTTATTGATATCGCCAACGGCGGGATTATGAACATGGGCGTACCTAATGGCAACAACTATATCACGTTGAACATGCGTGGTGTTGAGAGCAATAAGAACGGTATCGGCGCCAGAGTCACGTTATATACCCCAAGCGGACAACAAATACGAGACATCCGCAGCGGTGAAGGTTTCCGCTATTTGCATTCACTCAATGGACACTTCGGCATTGGGCAAGACACGCAAATCGACAGCATTAAAGTATGCTGGCCTTCTGGAATTACCGATACAATTATCGCTCCGGCAATCAATCAAAATCTTCTGATTATCGAGGGAGAGAATATTGTAGGTATCGATGAAGTTTACGATGTGAACTTTGACGTTTATCCTAACCCGGCATTCGACGTGGTAAATCTGAAAGGGATGACACAATCTCAGGTTAGAATTTTAGACATCAGCGGTAAAATGATTGAACAGGTAAATGCTTCACAACAGCGAATTAATGTGAGCCACTTGGCTCCGGGCATATACTTCGTTCAAGCAAAAACTCCACGAGGAATGGAGCAAAAAAAATTCATCAAGCAATAACAAGCTTATTGCAACCACACCACCGAAGAGTCCCGCCATTGTGCGGGACTTTTCATTTCAGCTTGGGCTTCCCATGCAGTGTTCGATTCACCCATCGATCATTGCCACTGCTCTTTCGCATCAATGCAGGGTGTGAGGGACCATCAGTAACGCGAGGATCTGGCAACAAATCGAGTCGCTTAATCGATTTCACCTCGATGGTGAAGGCTCCAAATTCTTCCGTCACCTTGCCGTGAATATGAAACAGCCCCCAGCCGCTGGCAGGGAATGCTTTGGCAACAGGAGGAAAATGAACCGTATCAATGAAATGTCCTTGCTCATCCAAAAACGTCCCGAAAAACATTCCCTCACCCTTGCTGGTGCCCGTTGGTTTCAAGGCAACCTTGTATCCGATGATGTGAATTTCCTGATGAATAGATTCCTTCAATTCGTTGGCTGAAGAATAGCGATGTTCGGGCAATTGTGTGTGGTCAATTAACTGAAAGGGATTGCAAAGTGGAAAGCCTAACAATTCCAATTCATCATAAGCATCTTCGAGCCAATGATGTTCGAGCTGCGGCAATTTTGCATCGGCACGACGCGTGGTGAAGAGCAACTGCTCGGAACTCTCTGCTACACCATGCCCCAACTTGAAGTGCAGCTGCCACAGCAATTCTTTCTTACCCATTTCGGTGAAACGTAAGGCACCCATGCGCGCAAGCAAAACCGCTTGCTCCAATCCAATTACAACGCGATCCAGAAAATCATCAAGCGATATAAACTCACCATTCATTCGTGCGCGTGCAATTGACTCGCGCACGCCATGCTCGAGCCCCTTGATCATTTGCAAGCCCAGGTTGATAGTGACACCGGTAATACTTGCCTCATCGGAAGAACGATTTACACACGGAGCCTCGATCGAAGCTCCATGCATTCGAGCCTCATGCACATAGATCTCTGTCTTAAAAAAACCACCGAAGTTGTTGATCGTTGCCGTCATGTATTCCAGTGGGAAGTATGCTTTCAGAAACAGACATTGATAACTCTCCACTGCGTAGCTCGCACTATGTCCTTTAGCAAAAGCATAGCCTGCAAAACTCTCTACCTGCCGCCATACGTCGCGCACCAACGATTCACTATGCCCTCGCTCCAATGCGCCTTTGAGAAAATTATTGCGCGCATGTTCAAACTCATCCCTACCCCGAAACTTCCCACTCATTCCTCGGCGCAGCACATCGGCTTCCGCCAGCGTAAGTCCCGCAAACTCATGCGCAACTTTGATTACATCCTCCTGGTATACCATCACACCGTGCGTTTCAGGCATCAATCGCATCAGCGGTTCGGGAGCATCGCTTCTGCGCTCCGGTATTCGTTCACGTATTATATAGGCGCGCATCATGCCCGATGAAGACACGCCAGGACGTATCACCGAGCTGGCAGCAACCAATCCGATGTAATTGTGTGTTTGTAGTTTGGTAAGCAACATGCGCATAGCCGGCGACTCCACATAAAAACATCCCAACGCCTCTCCTCTGCGCAACAGGGCGTTGCATTGTTCGTCACTCTTAAATCGTTTGATATCGTGGATATCAATATCTGCCCTGTCAGGTTGATTATAGTGGATAATGGCAAGCGTGTCCTTGATTTTTCCCAACCCCCTCTGCGAAAGAATATCAAGCTTATTGATGCCAATGTCTTCCGCCTGGTGCATATCGAACATCGCCGTCGGAAAACCCTTGGGCGGTAAAAAAGTCGCACCGTAATAATAGATAGGCTGTTCAGTAATAAGGATTCCCGCCGAGTGAATGCTGATATAATTGGGAAAGTCCTTCAAATACGAAGCATAACGCAACACTTGTTGATGCATAGCATCAAGATCTTCATAATTGAATTTTCCGTCACTCAACATGTCTATATCCGATTTGGGTAAGCCAAAGACCTTTCCCAACTCTCTAACCACCGCAGAGTACTGAAACGTATTGAATGCGCCCAACAAGGTGGCATTCTTAAACTTCTCAAATATGTAACGCGTAATATCCTCTCGCTCCTTCCATGAAAAATCGATATCGAAATCGGGCGGTGATTGACGAAACAAATTGATGAACCGTTCGAAATACAAATCGAGTTCGAGTGGATCGACATCCGTTATGCGCAGCAAATAGGCTACAATACTATTGGCACCACTTC
>Ga0315899_10008021_pt1 | contig 11339 bp, 6 predicted proteins | sample LakEriMetagenome_2_FD_203518 | JGI IMG/M metagenome (GOLD analysis project Ga0315899, IMG submission 203518) | Freshwater fungal communities from buoy surface, Lake Erie, Ohio, United States - Buoy 4 MA112 | ecosystem: Environmental > Aquatic > Freshwater > Lake | place: USA: Lake Erie, Ohio...
CCGGATCCAATCTGACATATGCATACATCGTTCTAGGAATTTCCCTAGCCGCTCTTGCAATCGCCTACGGACTACGCGCCCAAGTTTTGGCAGCTAGCGATGGCACGCCAAAGATGCGCGAAATCGCAGAAGCGATTCAGGAAGGTGCAGCTGCGTTCTTGGCTCGCCAGTTCCGCACCTTGTCATTCTTTGTTGTAATCGTATTTTTCCTTTTGTTTGCTCTGCCTGGCGATACTGAAATTCGCGTTGGCCGTTCAATCTTCTTCTTACTCGGTGCAGCATTTTCTGCCCTAGTTGGCTACAACGGTATGTGGCTTGCAGTGCGCGCAAATGTTCGCGTTGCAGATGCAGCTCGTAACAAGGATGGCGAAAAGGCTGTTCAAATCGCATTCCGCACAGGTGGCGTCGTTGGTATGACAACAGTTGGTCTGGGCCTAATTGGCGCATCACTTGTTGTAATCATCTACCGCGAAAACGCACCAGCAGTTCTTGAAGGCTTTGGTTTCGGTGCAGCGATGCTCGCAATGTTCATGCGCGTCGGTGGCGGAATCTTTACGAAGGCAGCAGATGTCGGAGCTGACCTTGTAGGTAAAGTTGAAAAGCACATCCCAGAAGATGACCCACGCAACGCAGCAACAATTGCAGACAACGTAGGAGACAACGTTGGTGACTGCGCTGGTATGGCTGCAGACTTGTTCGAGTCATACGCAGTAACACTTGTTGCAGCACTTATTCTAGGTAAGGCTGCTTTCGGTGACATGGGACTTATTTACCCATTGATCGTTCCAGCAATCGGAACAATCACCGCCGTTATCGGAATTTTCCTAACGAAATTGCGCAGCACAGATAAGTCAGCAATGACAGCGATTAACCGCTCATTCTTCTTATCAGCAATTATTTCGGCAGGTCTAACTGCGCTCGCAACATTTACTTACCTTCCATCAGACTTCAAGTTGATGACAGGTCTTTCACAAGAAGCAATCGCAGCAGCCGGAGATACCAACCCACGTGTTCTTGCACTTGGCGCAGTATTGATCGGTATCGCATTGGCCGCAGCAATTCAGGTACTTACAGGCTTCTTTACTGAGACTGGAAAGCGTCCAGTAAACGATGTTGCAGCTTCATCTGAAACAGGTGCAGCAACCGTAATTTTGGCTGGTATCTCAGTTGGTTTTGAATCAGCTGTTTACTCAGCGCTGCTAATCGCAGGTGCAGTATTCGGTGCATTCTTGCTCGGTGGTGGAAGCATTGTTCTTTCACTTCTTGCAATCGCACTTGCTGGTACAGGTTTGCTAACAACTGTTGGCGTAATCGTTGCAATGGATACATTCGGCCCAATTTCAGATAACGCACAAGGCGTTGCTGAAATGTCAGGCGATGTTGATGGCGAAGGCGCAGAGATTCTTACAAGCCTTGACGCAGTTGGTAACACAACTAAGGCGATCACTAAGGGAATTGCAATCGCAACTGCAGTACTTGCAGCAACCGCGTTGTTCGGCGCGTTCACTGATGCAATCAAGCAAGCAGTAATTGATGCAGGTAAGACTGCAGCAGAAGTTGGCTTGCAGTTCCAGGGAATCCTAGATGTTGCAGATCCTCGTAACTTGGTTGGTTTGATTATCGGAGCAGCAGTTGTGTTCTTGTTCTCAGGTCTTGCAGTTAACGCGGTATCACGCGCGGCTGGCGCAGTTGTTGTCGAAGTTCGCGAACAATTCCGCTTGCACCCAGGAATCATGAAGGGAACAGAGAAACCAGATTACGCACGCGTAGTTGATATCTGTACTCGTGATTCACTGCGTGAACTTGTTACTCCAGGATTGCTCGCTGTTATGGCGCCAATTGCTGTTGGTTTCGGTCTTGGTGTTGGTGCACTCGGTGCATACCTTGCTGGTGCAATCGGTACCGGAACTCTGATGGCTGTATTCCTCTCTAACTCAGGTGGAGCTTGGGATAACGCTAAGAAGATGGTTGAAGATGGACACCATGGTGGAAAGAATTCAGATGCACACGCAGCAACAATCGTGGGCGACACTGTCGGAGATCCATTCAAGGACACAGCAGGGCCTGCAATTAACCCACTTATCAAGGTTATGAACCTTGTAGGTCTGTTGATTACACCTGCAATCGTTTCTTTGGCACTTGGCAACGGCGAAACAACAAGCACACTAATTTCACTTGCAGCAGTTGCAGTGATCATCGGTGCGCTTATTCGTAACCGTCGTCAAGCAACATCTATTAGCGCTTAAATAGCAGAACTTCCCCTTCTCTATGGCAAAGGCTAAGACCGACCTAATTAAGCTTGTGATTGTTGAATCACCAGCTAAGGCTCGAAAAATTGGTGGATACCTCGGCGACGGATACGTCGTCGAGGCATCTGTCGGTCACATCCGTGATTTGCCACAACGCGCAGCAGATATTCCAAAGGAATACAAAAAGATCGCCTGGGCTAAAGAAGGCGTAGATATTGAAAACGAGTTCGCACCTTTATATGTCATTAACCCTGACAAGAAAGCAAAGGTCGCAGAACTCAAAGAGTTAATGAAAAACGCAGAAGAATTAATTCTGGCAACGGACGAAGACCGCGAAGGTGAAGCAATTGCTTGGCACTTAGTTGAAGTCTTGCAACCAAAGATTCCAATCAAGCGCATGGTCTTTAATGAAATTACCAAAGAGGCTATTCAAGCTGCAGTTGAAGACACCCGCGATCTTGATTATCACTTGATTGATGCGCAAGAAACTCGTCGTGTTTTAGATCGTCTTTACGGTTACCGACTTTCACCTGTTTTGTGGAAGAAAGTTATGCCACGCATTTCTGCAGGCCGTGTGCAATCTGTTGCGACAAGACTTATCGTTGAAAAAGAACGCGAACGCATGGCTTTCATTTCCAGCGCATGGTGGGATCTTGCAGCTGTAACCGCTCTTGGCTTTAACGCACGTTTGCTCGAAGTTGATGGCAAGAAAGTTGCAGCGACTTCAGATTTCGGCGCAGATGGCGCAGTCAAAGAAAAATCACTTGCCAACATTCTTTTGCTAGATGAAACAGGTGCCAAAGGGCTTGTAGAGAGCCTTAAATCCAGCGATTTAACCGTTAAATCAATGGAAGAAAGCCCACGCACCGAACGACCAAAGCCACCTTTTACAACATCAACAATGCAACAAGATGCAGGTAGCCGACTTGGTTGGGGCGCACAAATCACCATGCGCGTTGCACAACGACTGTATGAAAACGGTTACATCACCTACATGCGTACTGACAGCATTAACTTGTCACAACAAGCAATCACCGCTGCGCGCAACGCTGCTAAAGCTTTATATGGGGCGGACCATGTTGCAGATGCTCCACGTGTGTATCAAGGAAAATCTAAGAACGCACAAGAGGCGCACGAAGCGATTCGCCCAGCAGGTGACACCTTTAAGACACCTGGTGAATTAGCACCTGAACTTTCGCGTGATGAATTTGCACTTTATGACTTAATCTGGAAGCGCACCGTTGCATCGCAAATGGCAGATGCTAAAAAGATGCAGATGCGCGTTGACTTTGATGCAACAACTAATGATGGCAAGAAAACAATCTTCCGCGCCAACGGTTCTGTCATTACCTTCCCTGGTTTTTTGGCCGCCTACGATGACATCATCAGCGATGAAAACAAGGATGAAGAATCAGAAGATAAGCGTTTACCTGCAATGACCGTTGGTCAATCTGTAAAGGTCAACGAATACACCTGCGAAGGTCACGAAACCAAGCCACCTGCCCGTTACACCGAACCAACTCTTGTTAAAAAACTAGAAGAACTTGGTATTGGCCGCCCATCAACATTTGCATCGATTATTCAAACAATTCAAGATCGTGGATATGTGTACAAGCGCGGCCGCGCTCTTGTCCCAACTTTCTTGGCATTTTCAGTAACAGGACTTCTTGAAACTCACTTTACAAAATTAGTTGATTACGAATTCACCGCGTCAATGGAAGAAGATCTAGACAAGATCGCAGCTGGTGAAGCTGGCCGCGTTGATTGGCTTACTGACTTCTTCTACGGTGTAGATGGCCAGCCTGGACTTAATGAATTATCAGCAGATTTAGGCGTTATTGACGCTCGCGCGACTAACACCATGAACCTGTCCCCAGAAATCGAAATCCGCGTTGGTCGCTATGGTGCTTACTTGCAAGAAAACAAAGAGGGCGAAGAACGCAAGCTTGCAAATATTCCTGAAAACCTTGCACCGGATGAATTAACACTTGCTAAGGCAATTGAATTACTAGCCGCACCTTCTGGCGAACGCGAACTAGGTATTGACCCAGTTACTAATTTGCCGATCATCGCAAAGTCAGGACGATTTGGTCCTTACATCACCGAAGTCTTGCCAGAAGAGCCGGTCGAATTAACTGCATCTGGAAAGAAGAAAAAGAAGAAAGCCGATGCACCTAAAGCAAAGACGGCGTCCCTTCTTTCAACAATGACTTTAGATACCGTTACTTATGAAGATGCACTACAACTTTTATCCTTTCCAAAGGTACTTGGAGTTAACAGCGCAGGAGATGAGATCACTGTACAAAATGGTCGCTATGGCCCATATCTAAAGGCGGGTGCAGATTCACGTACTCTTCCAAGTGAAGACCATCTATTCACAATGACACTTGAAGAGGCTTTAAGTATTTACTCCAAGCCGAAGGAACGTCGCCGCGGAGTTGCAAAGCCGCCGGTGAAAGAACTTGGCCTTGATCCTGAAACCCAAAAACCATTGATCATTAAAGATGGACGCTTTGGTATGTATGTCACCGATGGTGAAACAAATGCAACGTTGCGCCGTGGTGATACTGCAGAAGGTATGACACTAGAGCGTGGTCTTGAATTATTGGCAGGGCGGCGTGCATGGGAAGCAGAAAACGGACCATCACCAAAGAAGTCACGCAAAAAGGCAGCAAAAGCTAAGCCAGGAGATGCTGCGCCAACTCTTACAAAAAATGTTGTTAAGAAAGCTGCAACAAAAAAAGCCGCAGCAAAGAAAGCTGCTAAGAAATCTGCAACCGGTAAGTCAAAGAAAGCCGCAGCAAAGGAATAGGCGCACACAATGAAAAAGACACGTCTGTATGTTTTCCTCTTCTCCTTTTTCTTAATGGCAGCCTCTGCCATCGGGATTGCACTGCTCGCAGCCCGCTAGAGCAGCCTTTATAGCCCCCAGATAGACTGCCACCATGCCAAAGACGCTTCCGACCCCTGCCGCTCCGGCGCAGGATGTAACTCGCAGCGTCCTTGCGATCAAACCTTTCCGCAAGCTCTGGAATTCCATGGTGTTCTCCTCCCTTGGTGATTGGCTCGGTCTTCTTGCAACCACTGCAATGGCGCAACAACTGTCCGGCGGTGATTACGCAACTGCAAACTTTGCAATCGCAGGTGTATTCATCGCTCGCTTACTACCGGCAGTTTTCCTTGGCCCAATCGCAGGTGTAATCGCCGACAAATTAGATCGCCGCAAGTTAATGGTCAACTGCGACATCTTGCGCGCAGCGCTCTACATCTCGATCCCGATTGCAAACAATTACTTCTGGCTCTACACCGCAATGATCTTGGTCGAATGCATAACTTTGTTCTGGTCCCCAGCCAAAGAAGCATCTGTTCCTAATCTTGTCCCCCGCGAAAAATTAGAAAATGCCAACCAAGTTTCATTGCTCGCCGCATACGGCACCGCACCAGTTGCCGCGTTGTTGTTCACCTTCCTTTCCCTTGTCACCAGCGCAATCAACGCCGCATTTGATCTAACAACAACTGCTGTCAATATTGCACTGTATGCAAACGCACTGTCATTTGCCTTTGCCGCATTCACAATCTGGGGATTACGCGAAATCCCACGCGGCGCAGCCGAAAAGAAATCTGCAGACACCGGAATCCTTAAGTCTCTGCACGATGGTTGGAAATCAGTTTCCGATAGCAAAATCATTCGCGGCCTAGTCGTCGGAATGGTCGGCGCATTCGTTGCAGCCGGCGCAGTAATTGGCTTGGCTCGCACATTCGTTGGCGACCTAGGCGGCGGAGAAGCTGCCTACGGTGTTCTCTTCGGCGCAGTCTTTACCGGCCTTGCATTCGGAATCGCATTTGGCCCAAAAATATTTGCCCAATTTTCTCGCCGCCGACTTTTCGGTGCATCACTAACAACTGCCGGGTTGTTCCTTGTCGCACTTGCTGCAATTCCAAACTTGGTCCTAGCCGTCTTTATCGTCATCATCTTGGGTGCATTTAGCGGAATCTGCTGGGTTACCGGCTTCACGATGCTTGGCATGGAAGTCGCTGACGATGTCCGTGGCCGCACTTTTGCCTTCGTGCAAAGCCTGATCCGCGTGGTTTTAGTGGGCGTTCTAGCCGTTGCGCCTCTGATCGCAGCCGCCGTTGGCCAACACACCTTCAAATTCCAAAACACACAAATCAGCTACAACGGCGCCGCCGTAACAATTTTGTTTGCCGGAATCATCGCATCGTTAATCGGTCTTGCTTCCTACAAACAAATGAAGGACCGCCCAAATGTTTCACTGTGGTCTGACATTTCAAATGCAATAAAGGGCGAACTTGGTTCAATCACGGGTGCACCAACTGCCGGAATCTTTATTGCCTTCGAAGGCGGCGAAGGAATCGGAAAATCAACACAATCCAAACTTCTTAAGGAATGGCTAGAACAAGAAGGCGAAACCGTTGTTCTTTCCCGCGAACCTGGCGGCAGTGATCTAGGAATCGAAATCCGCAAAATTCTTCTTTCACATTCCACCGGAGAAATCAGCCCCCGCGCCGAAGCTCTTCTCTACGCCGCAGATCGCGCCCACCATGTTTACAGCGTCATCCGACCAGCACTTGCTCGCGGTGAAGTTGTCATAAGTGATCGCTACTTTGATTCATCTATTGCATACCAAGGTGCAGGCCGCGTTCTAGAACCTGGCGAAGTTGCCCGAATTTCAAGATGGGCAACCGAATCACTGTTCCCAACGCTGACAATCATTATTGATCTGCCACCACAAATTGGCCTTGCCCGCTTAAAGAGCAGAGATCGTCTTGAATCACAACCAATTGATTTTCACGAACGCGTTCGCCAAGAGTTCTTACAGTTAGCAGCCCTTGACCCAGAACGCTACGTCATCATCGATGGCAATCAATCCATCGAAGACACACACGCCACAATCATTGCTCGCGTTAGCCAAATCCAAGCGCTAAAGCGCAATGCTCGTGAAGACAAAGGCAACTTATTACTTCGCCCAATCCGTGCCGCCGGTAAAGAAGTAAAAAAGATTGGCACCACTGCAACTAAAGCTGTTAAAAAATCTGGAACTGCCGTAAAGGCCAAGACCAAAAAGCCTGTAAAGAAGTAAGCAATGCCTATCTTGCAGGGCGTCTACGCCGATCTAGTGGGCCAAGAACATGTTGTTGAAATCCTAGAAAAGGCTGTCCTTGCCACCCGCACGGGCGAAGAAACCCAAGAAATGACACATGCTTGGGTCTTCACCGGCCCACCAGGATCAGGACGATCATCTGCTGCAGTTGCCTTTGCTCAAGCACTTGTTTGCACAAACAACGGATGCGGAACATGCAACGAATGTAAATCCGCAGCAAATGGCGCACACCCCGATGTCGAAATCATTCGCACCGAAGGTCTTTCTATAAAAATTGATGAAGTACGAGAACTCTTAACCCGTGTTGCATGGGCACCATCAATGGGTGGCTGGCGCGTAGTTGTTATGGAAGATGCCGACCGTTTAACAGAATCTGCAGCTAACGCGCTTCTTAAAGCAATTGAAGAACCTGGCAACAGAACCGTGTGGCTTTTGTGTGCACCGACTTTGCATGATGTTCTTCCAACAATCCGATCACGTTGTCGTCACTTACAACTTGTAACACCATCAAACAAGGCTGTCGCTCAAGTTCTACAAACCCGCGATGGGATTTCACCTGTCATGGCAGATTTTGCAGCACGTGTTTCACAAGGCCACATCGGTCGCGCTCGCTATCTTGCCAACAACGAATCAGTACGCAACACGCGCACCACAATCATGAAGTTACCTTTAACTCTTCAAGGAATCTCTTCAGCATTTGCTGCAGCACAAACTCTTGTAGATCTTGCAACCGAACAAGCAACCGAAGCTGCCGAAATACGAAATGAAAAAGAAACCGATGACCTTGCTCTTGCCTACGGCAAAGGCGCCACCGGTCGCGGTATGGCAACCGGTGGAAGCAAAGCAATTAAGGATTTAGAAAAAGAGCAAAAGACTCGCCAAACCCGAATGATCCGTGACGGCCTAGATGCAGCACTACTTGATATCGCTACTTTCTACCGCGATGTCATGATGGTTCAAGCAGGTGCCAATGACGCGCTAATCAACAAAGAGCTGGAAACCGAGATCCGCACCTTGGCTGAAAAAACCAAGCCACAATCCACCATCAAAAAGATCAACGCCATCATGGATGCCCGCACCAACCTGAGCCACAACGCAGCCCCATTGCTGACCGTTGAAGCTTTGATGTGTGTTCTCGCCCGCTAGTCCCACAACCCCCAAACACCGCATTTCCCCGCATAAACCCTGACCACTCAAACGCCTTCAGCACCCAATCTTGGTAATCACCACCCCCTTTCATAGGGCAAGATTTCCCCATGCGCTTAGACCATGTCTCATATGTAACCTCCCATGATCAGCTCGCCGACACCGTTCAACGCCTTGGCGCTCGCCTAGGCAGCACCTTTGTTGATGGCGGAGTCCACCCACGCTTTGGCACTCGCAACTTCACAATGCCTCTTCAAAACGGCCAATACATCGAAGTTGTCTGCCCACTAGATCACCCAGCAACAGAGCAAACCCCTTGGGGCAAAGCTGTTAGCAAGAAAGCACAAGAAGGCGGAGGCTGGCTCACTTGGGTTTTTGCAACTGAAGATATTTCAAAGGTTGAAGAGAAGTTTGGTCGCAGCGCAATCGAAGGTCACCGCACACGCCCAGATGGCAGCGACCTTAAGTGGAAGCAAATCGGAGTTAATGAGATCACCGACTCTCGTGAACTTCCATTCTTTATCCAATGGCTAACCGCTGATCACCCATCACAAGATGGAAAGGCAGTGGCTGCAATTGAGAAGATTACGATTGCTGATACTGATCACCTAGCTGATTCTTGGTTTAAGTCAGAGATTCTTGATGGTTTGAATGGGGCATCAGTTGATTTCGTTGATCCAGCAACAAATGATGGTGAATACGGAATCGTTGCAGTTCACCTAACAACACCTACAGGATCTGTAGTTCTGGATTAATTACTTCTTAAACGCTGCCATATCTGCATCAACCATAATTTCAGCAAGTTCTTTCCAATGAGTTTTTGCCTGCCACTTTAATTCCTTAGTTGCCTTTGAAGGATCGCCAATCAGAGCATCTACCTCAGTTGGGCGAATGTACTTCTGATCAACTTCAATGTGGTCTTGCCAATTCAAGCCAACACGAGCAAAAGAGGCTTCAGCAAAATCCTTTACTGTTGCCCCAACCCCAGTAGCCACGACGTAATCTGATGATTTATCCTGCTGCAGCATTAGCCACATTGACTCCACATACTCTTTGGCATATCCCCAGTCCCGCACTGCATCTAAGTTACCCAAGAACAACTTCTTCTTCGAGCCATTTGCGATCTCTGCAACAGCACGCGTGATCTTTCGAGTTACAAAAGTTTCACCACGGCGTGGTGATTCATGATTAAACAAAATTCCATTTGTCGCATGCATTCCGTAACCTTCACGGTAGTTAACAGTGCACCAGTAAGCCATTAACTTTGCGGCCGCATATGGGCTGCGTGGCTTGAAAATGCTCTCCTCGTTTTGTGGAGGTGGTGTAGATCCAAATAGCTCAGATGTACTTGCCTGATAAAAACGGGTATCGATTTCTGCCGAGCGAATGGCCTCAAGTAATCCAACGGCTCCAACAGCATCTACCTGGCCTGTGTACTGTGGCATTGTAAAAGAAACTTGAACATGTGACTGGGCTCCAAGGTTATAAACCTCTGTCGGTTTGACTTCGCGCACTAAATTCGTCAAACCGACGCCGTCAATTAAGTCGCCGTAATGTAAGAAAAGTTTTGGATTCGTCTCATGTGGATCCTGATAAATGTGATCTATGCGCGAAGTATTGAAGGTCGAAGAACGACGAATCAATCCGTGGACCTCGTAACCCTTTTCTAAAAGAAACTCGGCAAGATATGAGCCGTCTTGACCAGTAACACCTGTAATCAATGCAACCTTGCGACTCATTTACGAACCTCTCCTCGAGCATTTGCCTCTTTATACCAAGCAATTGTTGATGCAATACCTTCATCAAGTGTAATTGTTGGGTTCCAACCAAGAGCCTTCATTCGCGATACATCCAACACTTTTCGAGGAGTCCCATCGGGCTTTGATGCATCCCATTCAATCTGCCCAGTAAATCCGGCAGCATTCGCAACCTTTTGAGCCAAATCCTTGATAGATAAGTCTTCCCCGGTGCCTACATTCAGATGCATGCTGGAATCATATTCTTCGGCTGCAAGCACCACGGCCTTGGCCAGATCATCGACATGTAGGAATTCACGTAAGGGTGCGCCAGATCCCCATAATGTAACTTTCTCGGCTCCACTTTCGGCAGCTTCGACAAAGCGGCGAATAAATGCTGGCAAAACGTGTGAAGCCGCTAAATCAAAGTTATCTCTTGGCCCATATAGGTTGGTAGGCATCAATGAAATCCATTTAGTTCCATACTCTTTGCGGTATGAATTAACCATTTCGATACCAGCAATCTTGGCTACTGCATATGCTGAATTCGTCGCTTCCAATGGTCCCGTCATTAAATACTCTTCCTTTATTGGTTGAGCACAGTCGCGGGGATAAATACAACTGGAACCCAAGAACACAAAGTTTGGGACATTTGCTTTGTGCGATGCACGCATCAAGTTCCCTTGAATTGCGATGTTGTCGCTCAAGAACTCAACAGGATAAGAATTGTTTGCTCCAATGCCACCAACTTTTGCAGCAGCATCCACGATCAATGATGGTTTTGACCTGGCAATAAAATCTTCGGTTGCTTTTGAATCCATCAGATCTACAACGGATCGATTTATGCCAATTACATCTTGACCTTGTGATTCAAATGCTTTAACTATTGCAGAACCAGCTAAACCAGTTGCCCCAGCCACGATTACGGTCATGTTTTAACTCTAACAGTCGAGTGAAATATAAATGTGATTTCTACTGTGGCTTGGGCCGGGATCGAACCGGCGACCTAACGATTTTCAGTCGTTCGCTCGTACCAACTGAGCTACCAAGCCAAACAAGGTTCTGATATCGGCCTTTAAAAAGTA
>Ga0315899_10008023_pt1 | contig 11338 bp, 10 predicted proteins | sample LakEriMetagenome_2_FD_203518 | JGI IMG/M metagenome (GOLD analysis project Ga0315899, IMG submission 203518) | Freshwater fungal communities from buoy surface, Lake Erie, Ohio, United States - Buoy 4 MA112 | ecosystem: Environmental > Aquatic > Freshwater > Lake | place: USA: Lake Erie, Ohio...
AGGATACACGCACAGCCTGGTCGGCAGTTTGTACATCCACAATCTGTGTAACACTGCCTTCAAATGCCTTGCGAATCTTGCTGCTGTCTTTGGTGAGACAAACGATGGCCTTCACCTTGTTCTTAACTAGCTCGATCAAGTCTGCGTAGTTGTTGCCTTTGTCCTGACCACCGGCAATCCAAACAGTCGGTGTCTTCATGCTTTCCAGTGCATACCACGTCGAGTTCACATTGGTGGCTTTACTGTCGTTGATAAAGGTCACACCGTTCACTTTGGAAACGTATTCGAGACGGTGCTCAACGTTTTCAAAGTTTTCTAGACTTTCACGCACGGTTTCTTTGCGCAGTTCGAAGATCATTGCAGCCACACCCGCAGCCATGCTGTTGGCGAGGTTGTGCTTTCCTTGCAGGGCAAGTTCAGTCATTTTCATAATTAGCGTATTGTATTGGTTGATATGGATGATAAGTTGATCGTTGTTGACATAAGCGCCGCGCTCACCGAAGGGTAGCTTGTCGCTGATGGTGTAGGGGAAGAGCTGTGCTGCGATCGTTCGCTCGCTGAGCTCCTTCATGATGACGGGATCGTCGGCGCAGAAAATGAATATGTCATTCTCTGTTTGATTATTGACGATTCGCAACTTCGAGTTCACGTAGTTCTGGAAGTTGTATTCGTAACGGTCGAGATGATCAGGCGTGATGTTCGTAAGAATCGCAACATCTGCTTTGAACTCAAACATGGTGTCGAGCATGAAACTGCTGATCTCGAGCACGTAGATGTCGAAATTCTGTTCGGCCACTTGCAGCGCGAAGCTGTTGCCGACATTACCGGCAAGGCCGACATTCAATCCTGCGTTTTTCAGGATGTGATAGGTGAGCAGTGTGGTTGTTGTCTTGCCATTGCTGCCTGTGATGCACACCAACTTCGCTTTCGTGTAACGCGCCGCAAATTCAATTTCGGAAATCACCGGAATGCCTTTGGCTTTCGCCTGCACCACGAGAGGCGCAGTATCCGGGATACCGGGCGACTTGATGATTTCATCAGCGCTCAAAATGCGCGCTTCATCATGACTGCCTTCTTCAAACGGAATATTACGCGACTGCAGTTGCTCACGGTATTTTTCCTTGAGCATTCCCTTGTCTGAAAGGAATACATCAAAGCCTTGCTTCAATGCAAGTACCGCCGCACCCATGCCGCTTTCACCTCCGCCTAATATGACAATCTTTTTCTTCAAGCTTAGCGTGTCTTCAGGGTAATGATGGTGAATACGGCCAGCATGATGCCGATGATCCAGAAGCGCGAAACAATCTTCGATTCGTGCATGCCTTTTTTCTGATAGTGGTGGTGCAGAGGCGACATCAAAAAGATGCGACGACCTTCACCGTATTTATTCTTCGTGTACTTGAAATACGATACCTGAATCATCACCGAGAGATTTTCGATGAGGAAAATGCCGCACAGTATCGGGATGAGAAGTTCTTTACGAATGGCAATAGCGAACGTAGCGATGATTCCGCCGAGTGCAAGGCTTCCTGTGTCACCCATGAATACCTGAGCAGGGTAGGTGTTGTACCACAGGAATCCGATGCATGCACCCACAAACGCGCTGATGAAAATTACCAGCTCACCTGCGTGAGGGATGTACATGATGTTGAGGTAGTCAGCGAAAATGTAGTTGCCCGATAAATAGGCAAGCAGTGCGAGCGTGACACCGATAATGGCACTTGTTCCCGCAGCAAGTCCGTCGATACCATCCGTGATGTTGGCTCCATTGCTCACGGCCGTTACAATGACAACCACGATCACCGCAAAAAGGATGAAGAGTGTGACCGGCGTCTCCCAGCTATCGGGCAGGAGCCAGGTGTAATCAAACTCGTTGTCCTTCACAAAGGGTATGGTGGTCTTCAGAGATTTCTCTGCTTGCCATTGTGATGGATCGCTCTCCGCCATCAGCGTTGAACTGCCCATCGGCGTGTCGTTGATTTTCGTTTTGATGAAAACGTTTTCATTGAAGTAGAGCATGCCGGCAACGATGAGGCCCACGCCGATCTGTCCGATGATTTTACTTGTACCCGCTAGCCCTTTCTTGTCTTTCTTAAATACTTTGATGTAATCATCCATGAATCCGACGGCACCTAGCCAAACGGTTGCGATGATCATGGTGAGCACGTAGATATTGGTGAGGCGTGCGAAGAGTAACGTGGGAATGAGAATGGCGGCAAGGATGATCAAACCACCCATGGTGGGCGTTCCGGATTTCTCCATTTGTCCTTGGAGGCCGAGGTCGCGCACGGTTTCTCCCACTTGCTTGCGCTTGAGCATGGCGATGAGGCGCTTTCCAAACACCATCGAAATGGTGAGGGAGAGAATGATGCTCAGTGCAGCACGGAATGAGATGTATTGAAACAGTCCTGCTCCCGGAAGATCGAACTGCTGATCGAGGTATTGGAAAAGGTAGTACAACATTATTTCTCGAGCATGGTTAAGGTTTCACTTACAATTTGGAAGTCGTCGAAAGGATGCTTTACGCCGGCTATTTCCTGGTAACGCTCATGCCCCTTTCCGGCGATGAGCACGATATCACCGGCATTAGCCAGGGTGCATGCGAACTTGATGGCTTCCCGACGGTCGCTTACTGCGAGGGTCTTTTTCATCATGACCGGATCGAGTCCTTCCTTCATTTCATTGATGATGGTTTCCGGGTCTTCACTGCGCGGATTGTCGCTGGTGAGTACAACACGGTTGCTCCACTCGGCGGCGATGCGAGCCATTTCCGGACGCTTCGTTTTATCGCGATCACCTCCGCAGCCCACGATGCTGATTACTTGTTCGTTGCCGGTGCGGATTTCAGCAATGGTCTTGAGTACGTTTTTAAGCGCATCGGGTGTATGCGCGTAATCCACTACGGCTGTGACGCCGTTGGGTGTCTTGATGTATTGAAAACGACCGTCCGGTGCCTGAAGTCCCGAGATGGCGGTGAGTACTTCCAGTTTGTCGAGGCCCAACTCCATCGCAGCGGCATAGACAGCCAGAATGTTGTAGGCATTGAATCCGCCGATGAGCTGCGTGTAGACGTCATGGTTATCGATGACCAAATGCAAGCCGGCGAAACCGTTTTCAAGCACCTTCGCGCGATAATCGGCCATGCTGTGTAAGGCCATCGTTTTCACTTTGCCTTTGCAGTTTTGTATCATGATGTCGCCGTGGCGGTCATCCGTATTGGTGATGGCGAACGCCGACGATGGAAGCATGTCGAACAGGATTTTCTTCGCCTTGATATACTCGTTGAACGTCTTGTGGTAGTCAAGATGATCGTGCGTGATATTGGTGAACAGCGCGCCCTTGATCTGCACTCCCGTTAAGCGGTGCTGATGCAGCGCATGGGAGGAGGCTTCCATGAAGCAGTAGGCACATCCGTTTTCAACCATCTCCGCCAGCAGCTTGTTGAGCGCGATGGCGTTGGGTGTGGTATGCGTTGCCGGTATTTCGCGATCATTGATGACGTTCACCACGGTGGAAAGCAAGCCTGATTTGAAGCCCATCTTGCGTGCTAAGCGATACATCAGTGTCGCTGTGGTGGTCTTTCCGTTAGTGCCGGTAACAGCGACGATTTCCAGTTTTTCGCTGGGATTATCGTAGTAGTTGGAGGCAATGTATCCGAGTGATTCAGCAGAATTCTGAACCTGAATAAACGTGATATTTCCGGTGGGATAATCCGGAATTTTTTCGCACACGACAGCCACTGCGCCAGAGGCAATGGCTTTGTCGATGTAATCATGACCATTAACAGTAACGCCGCTCACAGCAACGAAAAGACTGAATGGCTTCATGTCACGTGAATCCATCGTAATGTGCTCAATAGCGACATGTGTCGATCCAAACACTTGTTGGATGCGCGAGCGAAACAGGATGTCCTTGAGCAACTTCACAGTAATTCGATAATGATGTTAGGATTGGATTGAATAGTGGCCCCGGCCGGTATACTCTGACGTTTTACCGTTGCATAGCCCATGACTTTCACGCGCATGCCATTGGATTCGAGCAGGTACAGAGCGTCTTGCAGACCCATGCCAATAACATTGGGCACCATGCCGGCTTGTATGTCGCGCGGGCTTACCACCAGCGCCTTATTTTCATTTGAAGCACTAATCCAGGTGTTGCCCGGTTGCGCCGGCACAGGGATGTTCAGGCTTGAGAAAAGCATATTAAGTTCGTTGGTTGATCCGCCTTTAATCGATGGCCATTGGTGTTCCACCATCATGGTGCTGTCGAGCTGTGCAGGGGCATGAAACTCGAGTTCGGTGCTGTAGATTTTATCGGCAAGCTCCATAAATACCGGAGCGGCAATCACGCTACCGTAGTATGCGCCGCGCGGATCATTCACTACGACGATGCATGAATAGCGCGGGTTCTCTGCCGGGAAGTAGCCTACAAACGAAGCGCGGTAGTGATGCGCCTGGTAGCCGCCGTCTTCGTGCAGCCAGGCAGTACCCGTTTTGCCGGCCACTTTGTACGGACATTTTTGGAAGAGCCAGTCGGCTGTTCCGCCTTCTTCCGTAACGCCTTCCATCATCTTGCGGCATTGGGCCAGAGTTTCATCCTTGCAGATTTTTTGGCGCACGATAACCGGTTGTGCTTGTTCGATGACCCGGCCGTTGCGGCGCACTTCCTGAACGAATTGCGGACGCACCATGACGCCATTGTTGGCAACGGCGTTGTAGAATGCCAATGTTTGTAACGGCGTGCAAGTCGTTTCGTAACCAATCGCCATTTGCGTTAGACTCAGACCACTCCAGCCGTTGTCTTTGGTCGTTTTGTACATACGCGGAGAAGCTTCGCCGGAGAGCGTAATGCCCAGTGGCTCTGCGATTCCAAATGAATGAAGTTTGTCGAGGTAGCGCTGCGGATTATCGCCAAAGGATTTTTTCACCAGCAGGGCTGTGCCTACGTTGGATGATTTTTCAAAGACTTGCTCTGCGGTGATCGTTCCGCTGCCGCCTTTGTCCCAGTTGGAGTCTTTCATGGTGCGGCCATGAAAGGTGACCTGGCCATTCCCGGTTTCCACTTTATCATTGAGCTGCACTCCGCCTTCATCCATGCATGCCATGAGGGAGGCGAGTTTCATGGTTGATCCCGGCTCAATGCTATGGCTGATGGCGTAGTTGAGGCGCTCGTTGAATTCGCCTTCACGGTTGTTGCGCGAAAGGTTTGCAACAGCTTTCACGAAACCGGTTTGCACTTCCATGAGAATGGCACAACCCCACTCGGCGTTGGTTTCTTCGAGTTTGCGTTTGAGTGCGGCATGCGCCACATCTTGAAGGTGAATGTCGATGGTCGTAATGATGTCGGCACCGGGTTCAGGTATTTCCACGAACTCGTTGTTCATCGGTTTCCAAACGCCGCCTGCGATTTTCTCCATCATCTGCGAGCCTTTTTTGCCGCGCAGCAATTCGTCGTAGTCGCGCTCAATACCGACTTTATTTTCTGCGCGTTCCATACCAATGGTGCGTGAAGCAAGCGTTCCGAAAGGCTGGTCGCGAATGAATTTTTCTTCAAAGACAAAACCTCCGCGAATGGTGCCTTTTCGGATAAACGGAAACTTCTTGACTTTTTGCAGTTGGTTGTAATCGACGTGATCGATGATTTCGAAATAGCGATTGCCTTCGCTTTTAGCCTTTTTGAACATGGACTTGTATTCAGCTACGGACCGGTCGCCAAAGAGCTGATTGAAGCTGATGCAGAGTGAGTCGAGTTGTGTCTGGTATTCTGCCTCGTCGTAAGGCGCCTTGGCGTCCCATCGTATTTCATATTCAGGAATACTTGTGGCAAGCAGGCTGCCATCGCTGGAGTAAATCTGTCCGCGTACGGGTTGGATTTCACGCACCTTGTAGGTGAAGTTCTCTGCCAGTTGCTGTGCTTTTTCGTCGGGGAATAATTGGATGACGAATACTTTCACCACGATGGCAATGGCCAACAGGCACAGTCCTGCAAACACCATCCATGCCTTGTTGTGGATCATGGCGATGTGCATTTTTTTGTTGTCCGCCGCTTGGCCCGCCGCCGGCTGTTTAGCATCCGGCGTCGGTTCAGGCGATTGGTTGATATGACTGTTTTTTATGTTGTCGGAGGTGTTCATTCTTCCGATGGTTTATTGTCTAGGAATCCGTTTTCAACGTCGATTACTTGCGGCGGTGTGCGCAGTTCCTTGAGCCCCATTTGTTCGATGGCTTGTGCTACGTTGCTTTGTTGTTTGCTCTTCTCCAAATCGCTCATGGTGGTGTTGTACTGTGAGCGCAGTTCGTTGAGTTCGTTTTGGAGTTTTACTTTTTCGCGAGCGGTATTTTCGAAGTAGTAGACCAGGGCGATGTTGGCGATAAAGAGGGCCACCAGGAAGATCACGAATGAGAGGTGTTTCACCAGGCCGTCGCGGACGAGGAATTCGCCGCTGAGGACTCGTTGGAAGATATTTCCTCCAGCCGATTTTTTCTTCGGTTTCGGTGTTTGGCCGTTGACAACGTCAGCAGCAGATTCCGTGGTCAGCGGATTCTTTTCTTCGCTCAATTGCTTCATTAATTTAGGTTAAGCAAGCGGTACACGACGATGAGGTCGGGTATCGTTGAAGCTTATTTGTTTTCTTTGGTCGCCACACGCATTTTAGCACTGCGTGCACGGGTATTCAATTCTATTTCTGCCTCATCGGGCAGAATCGGTTTTCCGGTCAAGGGTTTTAATGGACGCAGCAGGTTTCCGAAGAAATCTTTTTCCGGCTTGCCTTCGAAGTTTCCACTTTTCATGAAATCCTTCACGAGTCGGTCTTCCAGCGAATGGTAGCTGATGACTACCAGTCGACCGTCGTCGGTCAGCAGCTCTGCGCTTTGTTGCAGGAAGGTTTTCAGCACCTCGAGTTCGTCGTTGACTTCGATGCGCAGCGCTTGAAAGAGTTGTGCGAGCACTTTGTGTTCTTTCATCCGTGGCAGGTGGCGTTCGACGGCTTGTTTCAGGTCTTCGCTGGTGTACAGTGGTCGCGCCATAATGATGGATCGCGCCATCGATCGCGCGTTGTCGAGTTCGCCATAGTTCCGCAGCAAGCGAATGAGTTTGTCTTCCTCGTAGGTGTTGACAATCTCTGCCGCGGTGAGCGGTCGTTGCATGTCCATGCGCATATCGAGCGGTGCATCGAAGCGAATGGAGAAGCCTCTTTCTTCGCTGTCGAACTGATGACTGCTAACGCCCAAGTCGGCCAGAATGCCATCCACTTTTTTAATCCCGAGCAGGCGGAGCCAGTTCGTCATAAAGCGGAAGTTCTGATCGACGAGTTCGAAGCGCGGGTCATCGAGACGATTGGCTTGAGCTTGCGGATCCTGATCGAAGGCGATTAACCTTCCTCCCTTGTCCAGTTTTTTCAAAATCTCCTTTGAATGACCTCCACCACCGAAGGTTACATCCACATAAACCCCATTGGGTTTGATGTTCAGGCTGTCGATTGAAGCTTGCAGGAGCACCGGTCGATGGTATCCGTCTTCTTTTTTGTGGTTCGACATATCCTGTGTTGTCGCTTTGGCACCTTATGCGCCTCAGCTTATGGTTCTTTGCGTAAGTCGTTTTGCACTTCTTCGGCCAGTTGCATGAAGTCGAAGTCGGGCGCGCTGAACTTCTTATCGCGTGTTTCTCTATTCCACAATTCCATTTTCTGTCCCAGTCCACAGAGCACTAACTCATTGTTCTTTTTCAAATCCACCTCAGCATAATCGAGTAGGTGCGAAGGCAGGTTGATGCGACCTACGGAGTCCAGTTCCAATTCGGTGGCACCGTTGAGGAAGAAGCGGATGAACTCGGCGTGTTTCCGGTTGTGCGGATTCATGCGCTCGAGGTCTGCCGAAATTTTCTCCCACGTGGGCAAGGGATAAATCACCAGGCACTTGGTGTAGATGTCGCGGTTGATCACCAAACCCTGGTGAATAACTTCCTCCAGAGACTTACGCAGACGCGCCGGAAAGAGGAATCTTCCCTTGTTGTCGAGTTTGCATGGATATTCTCCTAGGAGTTTGAGCATCTTCTTTTTGTTGCCTTGGCGGGTACGAAAATAGATAAGAATTACCACTTTTTACCACAAAGGGTCGTTTTGCTCTGTTTTGTTGAAAAGTGAGGGTTTTGTTCAGGGTGATTTTAGCCCTGAGCATTCGTGTTAAAGCTTTAGTTTTCAGTGATAAAATAAGATAGAATGAGGTGGTGGTAGAATGTGGGAGGCTTTTGCTGATTTCGCTGAGAATTGGGTGGTAGAGCCCTTCTTTTTGCGCATGGGAATAGTGGATTTGGGTGTTTTTTGGTTGATGTGGGAAGAAATTCACCAATGGTCTGTTGATTGATTTTGGGGGAGGCGCGAGGAAGGTTTGTCGCAATGGGTCATCTTGCGCTACTGCCGTTGATAGCGTTTGATTTACATTCGCTCAACAACGCGGTCACAAGCAGAGTATGAATTATCAGTTGAAGGAAGAAAACGGATTCCGATACATTGAGGAAGGCTCCGGGGAACCATTGATTCTCCTACACGGGCTGTTTGGCGCGTTGAGTAACTTCAAGGATGTCATCGATCATTTTTCCAAAACACACAGGGTGGTCATTCCGATGTTGCCTTTGTATACCATGCCGGTATTGACAACAGGCGTGAAGAGTCTGGCGCATTTCCTAAGAGATTTCATCGAGCACAAGCGCTATGGAAAGGTCAATTTATTGGGGAATTCCTTGGGTGGCCACGTGGCGTTGATTTATTGCAAGGAGCATCCTGAGCGTGTGGGTTCACTGACCCTCACTGCCAGTAGCGGCCTGTATGAAAATGCTTTTGGTTCGAGTTTCCCGCGCCGTGAAGACAAAGAATTTATTCGTCAGAAGGTAGGTCTCACATTTTTCGACCCGCGTCATGCTACCGACGAGCTCGTGGAGGAATGTTTTGAGATTGTCAACGATCGTAACCGTGTGCTACGCATTCTGGCCCTCGCCAAATCGGCTATTCGCCACAACATGGCTAAGGAGCTGCCCCATATGAAATTTCCTGTTTGTCTGATTTGGGGAAAGAACGATACCATCACTCCACCGGAAGTAGCTGAGGAGTTTCATCAGCTGCTGACCAACTCATCGCTTTATTGGATTGATGAATGCGGACATGCGCCCATGATGGAGCATCCACAGCGTTTCAATGAGTTGCTGGATGCGTGGATGAGAGAGAAGGGTGTTTAGGGACTGAGTTTTTTCACGCAGAGATCGCAAAGGGAGTCTCTCGCGGAGACCGCAAAGGGAGTCTCTCGCAGAGACCGCAGAGTATACATTCTTCGCACTCTTTGCGTGTATCTCTCTCCGCGAGCTTTGCGAGAAATGTTTTTTTCTTTTCACGCAGAGACCGCAGAGTATACATTCTTCGCACTCTTTGCGTGTATCTCTCTCCGCGAGCTTTGCGAGAAACCTGCTATTTCTTCAAATTCTCCCCGATGAATCCCAGCAGTCGTTCGCGCCCTGTGCGCTCGGTTGCAGATGTCACAAATACATTGGGAAGCTCTGCGAATGTTTCCAGTAGTTTATTGCAGAATGCGTTGACGTTGCGCTCCACTGCGCCGGGTTTTTCTTTATCGGCTTTGGTGAAAACAAGTGCGAAGGGCATGCCTTCCTGACCAAGTTTCAAGCAAAATTCGAGATCGAGTTTTTGAGGTTCATGACGGACATCAATCAATACAAATGTGCAGAGCAAGTTTTCGCGATCGCTCAAGTATAGGTCAATCATTTCCTCCCATTTCTCGCGCTCGCTGCGAGAGATTTTGGCGTAGCCGTATCCCGGTAAGTCGACCAGGTACCAAGAGCCAAGATTGCTACTGACATCAAAGTGATTGATCAATCGCGTTTTACCGGGAGTCCCTGAAGTTTTCGCCATGTTTTTCTTGTTGACCAACATGTTGATCAGGCTGCTCTTGCCCACATTGCTGCGGCCGATAAAGGCAAACTCGGGCTTGTCGGGTGTCGGACATTGCTCCAACAGCGTGGAAGATTTGAGGAAGGTGGCGTTGGTGGGGAGCATTTTATTGGGGACTTGGGACTTGGGACTGGGGACTGGGTACTGGGGACTGGGTACTAGGTACTGGGGACTGGGGACTGGGGCTGCGCACTCAATAATCAGCACTCAGCACTTAGTACTCAGTACTCAGTACTCAGTACCTAGTACTCAGTACTCAGTAATCAGTACCTAGTACTCAGTACTTATTCATGATGTTCATTTTCTCTGCGTAGTACTGGCAGAAATCGCGCATTGTATCTGCCATGGCTTTTTCATTGGTGGCGCGCTCGAAGGAATCGGCAAGGGTCAGGATGGTTTGGTGAACGAACTGTTTCATTTCATCCACTTGCATGTCCTTGTTCCACAAATCGATGCGCAGTGCATTCTGTTCTTCCTTGTCCCAAACGGACAGTATCATCGCTTTTGCTTCGGCTGAACGCGCGTTGTCGGTGGCTGTCCAGTTGATTTTTTCCGGAACGTTGTTGTCGTCGAGTTGTATTTCGAATCGGATTTGTTCGAGTTTCATGGGGCTAAGTTACGGCTTTCGTTTGCTACGACTTACCGGGCACATAGGCCGATAGTATTTTTTGGAGATCGCTTTCAGACAATAACCCGTTCAGTGTGACCTCGGGATGGCGCTCCATGTATTGTCTAACGATGTTCCAGCCAATCCAAACGCCCAGCTGCGGTGCGCTTTCCTGCGGCACGCCTGTCGCGGAGGTGAAGGGACCGTCGGCAAACCATTTGTTGATTTCAAATGATTTAGAGCGGTACATCACTTTTTCGTTGGCCATTGTTTTCCAGATTTCTTTTTCGGCTCCTTTCGCCCACAACCATTGTTCGCTGCTCCAGCTCATCATCAGGGAATCTGAAATATCCGGTGCAAGTGCCTCGGCGAGGTACATGACTTTTCCGTAGAAGATGAGTTCGCTAATCAGGTCTTTTGGTTGATAGTATCCGCGGGCTTTCCAGGAAGCAAATCCCTTGACGGCATCGGCATGGATATAACGCTCGTCCATGTTGTTTTTCATGTATTGCGGAAAATAATCAGGCGAGAGTTTTTGTGTGATGGCATGATCAGGCCCCAGGTAGCAATCGAGTGCAATTCCAATGGCGTCATCGGTTGTGGCAATACTGCGATTCCACGCCGATTGGTAGAAGATGATTCCCGGTACAATGCTGTCCGGAAAAAAGTGATGCCAGCGGCGAATGGACTCTTGAAGATTACCGGTAATGGCCTCGCGCTTTTCATCGGTAAATGCGGTCATAACGGCGCGATGTGTTTCTGCTATTTGGGGGTCA
>Ga0315899_10008024_pt1 | contig 11338 bp, 9 predicted proteins | sample LakEriMetagenome_2_FD_203518 | JGI IMG/M metagenome (GOLD analysis project Ga0315899, IMG submission 203518) | Freshwater fungal communities from buoy surface, Lake Erie, Ohio, United States - Buoy 4 MA112 | ecosystem: Environmental > Aquatic > Freshwater > Lake | place: USA: Lake Erie, Ohio...
TGCATCCGCCAGCATCGCATCCGCTAGCATCCACTTTTCCGCAGCCCTTGCCGCCGGGCGACAGTTTCTCTACCATCCGCCGCGCTGGTGACGACCAACTTGATTGCAAGGGTCGTCTCGTGCAGGATGCTTCAGCCCACCCCGGATGGTGAATTTCCGATGTCTTTAACACTTCGCGTTGCGATCTGCCTGCTGCTGTTCTCCCTGTTGGGTGCGAGTGGCTGCAAACCATTTCAGCCCGGCTCCCTGAGTCGCATGCGGCAACCCCTGCCGACCAGCGAGGTTCTGGCGCAGGGAAACGGAGCCGTTGCATCCCGAAGCGACCGTGAGCGGCAAGCCAGACCGTCAGCGAAAAACTCAGCGAACAACTCGGCGAACAACTCGGCGAACAACTCGGTGAGCCGAGGCGCAGGAGCGGTGCGGCAGCAATTCGCCGATTCAGCTCCTCGAAGCCAGCTCGAAGGGCAACAAACCGAACACACCAGCGACGGTTACTGCGCCAGCTGCGGCGTGACGCATGGAGCAAATAATGGACCTTCTGGCTTCAAGTTCTCTCAACCGCTGCCCGAATTTCAACCTCAACCGCAACCTCAACTCACGCAGCCCGAACCGACCAGTCTGCCCGACCAGTTGAAGACTGAAGACAAACATTCGACCGCAACCTACTCGAGTGCCGTGCGTGTGCGGCCGCTTCAACCGGAGGAATCGCGACTGGCCCCGGCAGCGACTCCGCGGCCGGCCCCCCAGCCTCAACCTGACGACGAACCGGTTGCGGAAGTATCGACAACTCCCCAGCCCCCCGCAGGCAAAACGATCGTCGTCACGCCTGTTGACTCATGCGCCTCAGCTACCGCAACCACAGGACCTGCTTCGCGCGGGGCCACGGGTTCTGCTGACCCGGGCGATTCTGCGCGGAAGCCTGACCGAGATCTCTGCGATTCCACCGTGAAACTCGCCGCCAAAGCAGAGCCGGGCGAAGACGATATATCCACTGGCAATCTGACTTCCGCCGAAGAGTCGCTCGAAGAGACCAGCAGCGCGTCAGCTGACTCCCCGATGATGGTCGGCGAAGAAGCAGCTTCCAGCCTCAATCTGGCGGGTTTGCAGCTGACCTTACAGACTCTCCGCAGTCAGGCGGATCTCGTCGTCGCGACTGAATTGGGGACGAAGCTGGCAAGTGAGTTGACCGCATTGGAACTGCTGGCGCAGCGCGTCGAGCAACTGGCTGCGGGAGAAGCGGATGCGACCCAGGCTCAAAAGTCCTGCCAACACCAAATCGCTGCCTTGGTGGCAACGCTTCGCCCTGACGCGCTCGATATCTCCCGCCCCGAGGGGCGCACGGCGGCGTCGGCCACACTCGATCATCTCCGCGCTGCGATTGTTCAACTGGAGTCTCTGGTCAGCCTGAAAGTGACCCGCGGCGCCCTGTGCAGCGAAATCCGCGGATTCGGCCAGTACAAGCCATTCCCTGGAACCGAGTTGCGGACGGGTCAGGAAGTTCTGCTTTACTGCGAGCTGGAAAACTTCTGCTCGACCGCCACTCCGGAAGCGAACCACTCCGGCTTTTGCACCCGGCTGAAAAGCAGCTTGGTGATCTGTCGCGAAGATGGTTCGGTGGCTCAGCAAGCGGAGTTTCCGATCGTCGAAGATGTCGCTCGCAATCGCCGCCGCGACTTCTATCTTTATGTTCCGTTTACGGTTGGCGAACTTCCCGCAGGAAAGTACCGCGTGCACCTGCTGGTCGACGACCTGCTCGGCTGTAAACAGGCAGTTCTCGACCCGCCCGTCGAATTCACTGTCCGCTGATTTGGGCCTGAATCTAATCGGGCTGAGCCCTCGCTGGGGCGAGGCATCCCGAAGAGAGCCCTCTCTGACAAACCTCTGGCAGGCAGACACCTGCCGAGCACCTAGCGGCTCCGCCCGCGAGGCGCCGGTTCAGGCGGGATCCGCTCCGCCAAAGTCAGCCTAACCGGTGCGATCGATTCGACAACGAGACTCACCCGGCAGCTCCCGCTCAAGTTGCCGATGTATTCAGGGCAGGGGAGTGGACTCGGTTCAAGGCGCGGCGGGGCAGTTTGAAAGCGAATGACACTACTCGCACTCATCTTTGCCCTGGCCCTGCTGACTTGGGGAATCGTCTTGCTGCGAACGCGTCCGGTGCTCCCGGCCGCAGTTCCAGCCTGGCTCGTGATCACTTCGTTTATTACGAGCATCGTGGCTGGATACTTTTTCTGGCATCGCGACATCGGGCCCCTCCCGATCTCGATTGATCGGGCTACACTCGGAATTGCCGGATGCGTCTGGGCCTACGGCTGGTTGCTTGGCCGTTATCACCTCCCCCGGCTTGTCCCGCTGGATGGTCTGGTCGCCCTCTGGCTGGCGGTGATCATCTTCAGCACGGCCTTGACCGACTACCGCTTTCGGGAAAATCTCCCGATTACTCGCTTGCTGTTCTTTAACCTGGTACCAGTCGCGACTTACGTGCTCCTGCGGATCAGCCCGCTGAGTCGCCAGCATTACCGCGGGTTGCTCTGGGTCCTGGTGTTCCTGGGCTTGTACCTTGGATTGACGGGGGTTGCCGAGTGGCGGCGTTGGAATGCGCTGATCTTCCCGCGTTACATTGCCTCTCCGGCCTTCGAGGAATTTTACGGCCGCGGCCGTGGCCCGCTGCTCAATCCAGTCATCAACGGAATGATTCTCAGCCTCTGCGGCACGGCCTGCCTGTTGCTGCTCCCGACGGCGCGAGTCCGCCACAGGCTCGTTCTGCTCGTTGCGTTCGGAGTGATCGGACTGGGAGTGCTCAGCACGCTGACGCGGAGTTGCTGGATTGGTTTCGCCGGGAGCACCTTTCTGGTTTGCCTCGCTCCGCTCAATTGGCGACAGCGGTTTGTTGTCACGCTGGCAACCGGTCTCGTCGGCGTGGCGGGGCTGGCGGCGCTGAGTTCACAGTTGAATCGTTTTAAGCGGGATGAATTCGTGACCGCAGCTGAAATGTCTCAATCCGCCGCACTCCGTCCAGTGCTGGCGGCGGTTGCCTGGGAGATGATTAAAGAGCATCCGCTGTCGGGTGTCGGCTTCGCACAATACAACAAGTACAAGAAGCCCTACCACCAAGTCGAACAGTACGAGCTGCCGCTGCAGGCTGGTTTACCCTACATGCAGCACAACGTGATGCTGTCCTATGCGACTGAAATGGGACTGCTTGGACTGCTGGCTGCCACGGCCATGTGGGCCGGTATGGCTTGGCGGGTCTACCAGCTTTGGAACTCTCCCGAGCCAGCGTTCGATCAGCTCTGTGTAGCGTTGCTCCTGATGACCGCTCTGCTCAATTACCTGGTCAACGGGCTGTTTCACGACGTTTCGATTATCACGGGGGCCAACCTGAGCCTGCTCGTCGCGGCAGCAATGACCGGCAGATTCACTCCCCAAACAGCAGCTCTTCCCCGCGCCACTCCGCAGCGTTCCTTCGCGGTACCGCCTCAGTTAAGAACTGAATCCTGAGCAGTCGGCTCAGCGCGGATTCTTGCCGCTCATCGCTTGCTGGCCGGTAGCAGCCATGGCCTGCCTTGCGACCAGCGCCTCGACTCACCACAATCGCCACTGCCCCGAGTAGAGGATCCAGACACCCAGCAATCCGTTAGTCACAGCGTGGACCAGAACGCAGTCCCAGATATTCCCGGTCCGCTTCATCCACCAATTGACCATTCCAAACCAAACAACGGCGGCGATCGCCTCCTGCGGATGCGTCAGGACAGCATAGGCAATTACACCGAGTTGGGCAGTCCAGCCGACGCTGGCCAGCGATTGCACGTCCCAGTTTTCCTGAGCTTCGAGATAACGCACCAACCAACCGCGGATAAACAGTTCTTCAGCAAGCGGAACAATCAGAGCCAAGACAGCGAACCGGAGCAGCAGAAACCAGGCGATGGCTTGTGAGCTGAAGCTGTCAAAAGGATTGACCGCAGGGCGTTCGGGAAGCAACCCGCCCAGCCCGATCAAACCGAGTATCCGAGATTCCCACTGCGGCTCGCAAAGTGCGACCCAGAGGACGACGCCCACAAGTCCCCAGAGCAAGGACCAGGGACTGAACCTCCAGGGGAAGATGGCAAGGTAGTGTCGTCGAAACTTCCAAAGGATCGAACCGACTACCGAGACTTGAACCAAAGCAGTCAAAAAGGCTCGCCAGTCAAACGCTGAGGGTGTCCCTTGACCATTGGCTACCGTTTCCGACTCCGGGATCAACCAACCGACGAGGGCTGGTATCGCCAGCAATGCCAGCAGCGGCCCGATAAAAGGCCAGCTGCTGTCCGCGGCGATGCCGGATGGTTTTTTTGGGCTTGTCAGCTCGGTCAAGATTTTCACTCCTGCGATCAGATTCCGTTCGGGTGCGCTCGACTCACCCTGGTCGCAGCGAATCCCGATAGTGACTACCGCCATGGCTCAGCGACCGAGTTCATCTTCGCTGCCAGAGACAAGCTCGGCAATCCTGATGAACATTCAAACTGAACTTGGCCATTGGCCGGCACAAAGTGGCTTATTCGGGGCGACGAAAGGTCGACGTCGCCTTATAATTCTGACAGGGCCTGGCGTGGCCGTTCGACTTTGGCGGTGCCCGCACCATTTCCGCCTCGGATCTTCGGGCTCGGTTTCCACAGCCCGCGCCCTGAGCGGAAGCCACCAGGGATCGAATGGACAGCAACAGGCTGACAAGCTGGGGCAAACGGCTTAAGGATTTGACCAATGAACACGAACTTGCAACAGACCAGCGACAGCTGTCCCAAACCTCGTTCGGCAACTGCCTCCATGGCAGCGGCAGTTGCCTGCGCCGCGGCATGGTTGCTGGTGTTCTTGCTGCCGGGCTGGTCGGCAGCTCAAGACGAGCCCTCGGCCGCCGAGTATCAGTCTCGCCGCGAGGAAATGGTGCGACTCTACATTACCGGTGCGGGAATCAAGAACCAGCGGGTTGTGGAAGCAATGCGCAACACGCCGCGACACGAGTTCGTCCCGAAAAAGGAACGCCCGCAAGCGTATCTCGATGCCGGCCTGCCGATTGGCGACAAGCAAACCATTTCGTCTCCGTTCATCGTCGCCTTCATGACGGAATCACTGGATCCCCAACCGACCGACAAAGTGCTCGAAATCGGTACAGGGAGCGGGTTTCAAGCCGCCGTGCTCAGCCCGCTGGTCAAAGAGGTTTATTCCATCGAAATCGTCGAGACGCTTGGCAAGAACGCCGAACGGGTCTTGAAGCGATTGAACTACGAGAATGTATTCGTCAAAGTCGGAGACGGCTATCAAGGCTGGCCGGAGCATGCTCCATTCGACAAGATTATCGTCACCTGCTCTCCGGAAGAGGTGCCGATTCCACTGCAGGAGCAATTGGCTGAGGGAGGCATGATGGTCGTACCGGTCGGCAAACGCCATCAACAGACACTCTACCTCTTTCGGAAAAAAGACGGGAAACTCGTTCCGGAATCGCTGCGACCAACCCTCTTTGTGCCGATGACCGGACAGGCGGAAGACGAGCGCAAGGTGCTGCCCGACCCCGCCAACCCCGCGCTGTTGAATGCCGGTTTTGAAGAAGGAACGGACAAGCTCGGCTTCGTCAAAGGCTGGTACTACGACCGCCAAGTCAAGTGGCGGAGCGACGAGGCGGAGGGCGTTGAGGAGGCAAACAAGTCTGCCGAGGGAACGGCTCACATCGAAATGGTCAACGATGTTCCGGGACAAGTTGCCCACTTGCTGCAAGGCATCGCGATCGATGGCCGGTTCGTCACCAAAATGCGGTTTGGGGGGAGGGTTCGATATCGCAATGTAAAACCCGGCTTGGACGATGATGACTTGCCCTACCTGGCGCTCTCGTTTTACGACAAGAACCGCAAAGAGATCTCAACCGAGTACTTCGGTCCATTTACCGGGAGTCAGGAATCCTGGAAAGATTTGGAAAAAGAGATTCGCGTCCCCGTGGGTGCTCGCGAGGCGATTCTCCGGATCGGTCTCTTCGGAGCGACTGGCTCGATCTCTTTCGACGACATGGTTTTGAAGAAGGTCGAATGAGGCACGCGGTAAAGCGGGCTCGCCGCGGACGTCGGATTGCCAGCCGAACTGATCCCTCCGCGTCGCAATGAATGGAAAATACAGTCAACCCGGCGAGCAATCGAATTCGTCGGCGAGAAGTCCATTCTGTTTCGCACCGCTCCAGATTCGGTGAGCCTCCGCGACCGCAATGCCCGGCAAGGCAACGAGTCCCGCGCGGGGCGGGCGGGTACCAGCCAAGTCAACGCCCCGATTCGGCCAGGACTCCGGTTCATGCTCAAAGCTGGGTAACTGGTCCATTTCACTGCCTGAACTTCGCTGGGCCAGGGGCGAAATTCCTCAGATTTCCCCCGGCGAAACGTGGTCGCCGAGTTTCGGGCGGGTTGGCGTTTCGACCGCGCGGCGGTGGGCTGCGAGTCACTTGAATCAGGCCCGAATCGGGCGGGAAGGTGGCTCGGTCCGAGCATCGGAATATCTCCCCAAACCGCCCAATCGGCAAGTTTGCTCCACTTTCACCTTTCTCCTTGCAGCAGGGATTTCAGGTGATATCCTAGAAAAGAGGCTTTATTTTGCCTGTTTTGCCCAGGCAGCACCTCTTAACACATGCACGTTTGTGGTCTGAAAGGGAATCTATGCGTAAGGTCAACCTGAGCGCAGCCATCTGGTCGATTGTGGCTGCCGGTATCTTTTGCTTGGGCGGGTCCGCCTCAGCAGGAGATTCGTTTGGGTCTTGGGGCTCCAGTGGGGGTTCCAGCGGTGGATACGTCAGCTACGGCTCCAGCGGCGGCCAGTATGGGCTGTTCCGCGGTACGGGACCGGTTCGCAATTTGCTCGGTCGAATTCACGACCATATCCACCATCATCATCACCGCGGCTGGGGGTCCAGTGGCGGCAGCAGTGGCGGTTACGCCAGCTCAGGTGGTTGGGGCTCCAGCGGTGGCTCTAGCGGTGGCTCCAGCGGTGGCAGCAGCTACGTTTCGTATGGCAGCTCCGGAGGCAGCAGCGGCGGCTGGGGATCGAGCGGCGGCAGCAGCGGCGGCAGCAGCGGCGGCTATCACTCTTCCTACTCGGTACCGGCCTATTCTTCACCGGCTCCCTATTACGAAGGCCAAATAGTTCCGCCCAGCACGGAGCCTTCATTGCAGCCCGGACTGCAGCCATCGGCACCCACCCCGGGTCCTGTGACTCCCGGCGCAGCACCACCTTCTCCTGAAGGAACCAACACCCGCCTCGATCTTCCGGAAACCGAGACGGTGCTCAGCTTGAACGTGCCCGCAGACGCTCTGGTTTACGTCAACGGCAAGCAGACCAAGAGCAAAGGCGAGAAGCGAACCTTCGTCGCCCGCAAGCTGATTCCCGGCAAGGTCTACACCTTTGAAGTCAAGGCCGTCGTCAACCGTGATGGCGAAGAGGTTGCCCGCTCTGAGTACGTCAGCGTGACCGGCGGATATCGCAAGGCTCTGGCATTCAACTTTAATGCCCCCCAGTCAGCCATCACCACGCTCGCAGTCAAGGTTCCGCAAGATGCTCGCGTTGTTTTGGCCGGGACTCCGACCAATCGCCAAGGCGCCAATCGAATCTTCTCGACCACCGATCTCGCAGCTGGGCAGAAATGGACCGGCTACAAGATCGTGGCGACCATTGTTCGCGATGGTCAGGAAGTCACTGTAGAAAAAGTGATTGACGTTGAAGGTGGCAAGTCTCACGAGATTGCCTTTGACTTCGACAACGACACTCGCGTAGCCAGCCGTTAAGAGCTGTTACCTTCGCCATAACCGCTACAGCAAGCCTCGGCTGGGCTGGGCGGGTTTGACAAAAAGCTGAAATCCGCCGCGCGACCCGCGGCGGATTTTTTTTGGTCCAGTCCGGCAACCTAAACTTCCGAATCCAAACTCATGGAATCCTTGGTTGTCGACTGAAACCCATGCCCCGCAAGTCTGTCCATTCCGAAGCCGCCTCCGGGGAGCAATCGACTGCCTCCCCTGGGTCGGCGTTGCCCGATTCCGAGTTCACTTGGAGCAGGCGGCAAAGGCAGATTGCCTCCGCAGTGATCGCGGCCGTGATCTTCGTTGTCTTCATGGGCCCCGTGACGAACCCGATCGCCACCGAGGAACTGACCGGACCGATCGGCAGGTTGTTGGCGCCGATTCATCAAGTGCTCTACCTGAGCCATGGCTACCGTTTTTTCGCCCCCGATCCGGGACCGAGTCACTTACTGGTCTACCGCCTGCACTATCCCGATGGCGAGGTGCGCGAGCGGAAGTTTCCCGACGCGGAAAAGCTCTCGCCACGACTCCGCTACCATCGCTGGTTCATGCTCAGCGAAACGCTGTTTGCGGAGCACTCCAGCCAGCCCGACCGCGAGAGCTTTGAGCGTTTGCAAACGGAACTCGCCGCGCAAGTTGAGCGGTTCGCCCGCGGTGGCCAGCCCGGTTTGGCCGCGGAAGTCGAGCGTTCTGCGGAGCGACAACGCCGCGCCTACGAACGCTCCGCTCAAAGAATTGCCGGTCTGGTTCAGGCAGTTGGTCGGGTGCTGATTCAAGATACCGAGGCCGCGCGCGTCGAACTCTACTGCCAGGAGCGGTTGATTCCGTTGCCTGGTGAGATCGCGCTGGGACGAAAGCTGGATGACCCCAGCGGACTTCTGCCACCGATCAAAATTGGCGACGTGCTCGCAGACGGAACCTTCATTCCACCGGTGGCGGACGCTCCAGCCGGAAACGAGGAAATTGCTCCCCAACAGATTCCCCTTCGAGGAGCCGGCCAATGATGACTGCTTGCCAGGCTTGGCTGGCCGATTGGGGACGTTGGTGGAACCGTTTCTGGTTTACGCCCGACGACCCGGCGCTGCTCGGACTGATGCGAGTGCTGGTCGGTTCGATGGTTTTCTACACGCATGCCGTCTGGACGATTGACCTCGAACGGTTCTTTGGCAACGCCGCCTTACTGCCCCGGGACTATCGCAACTTGCTGGGTGATGGCAATTCAAGTTATGGACTCCCTTCGTTGCTCTGGAGTCATTTTGACTGGTTGCCGGCTGACTCCTGGTTACTCCCGGTACACCTCATCGGGTTGGCAATCATCGCGCTTTTCACCGTCGGTCTCTGGACGCGGTGGACGGGAATTCTGACTGCGCTGCTGGTGATCTCCTACGTCAACCGGACCACTGGAGCTCAGTATGGACTCGACCAAATCAACAGCTTCCTGACTCTCTATCTTGCCCTCGGCCCGAGCGGAGAGTTTCTTTCCGTCGACTCTTTTTTGGCCCGGCGGCAGGGCAGGGGAGTCGTCACCCGCTCGGTGCTGGCGAATATCGCAATCCGCCTGATTCAGGTGCACATGTGCATCGTCTACCTCTTTGCCGGGCTGGGTAAACTCCAGGGCGATACCTGGTGGAATGGCCAGGCGATTTGGGGAGCCGTGGGGAACTACGAGTACCAGACCCTCGACCTGACTTGGCTTGCCGCCCACATGGGTTGGGTGAATTTAATCACCTATGGAACCCTCTTCTGGGAGGTCAGCTATCCCTTTCTGATCTGGCCTCGACTGACCCGGCCGATTTGGCTCGCCATGGCGATTGCCGTCCACGCCGGAATTGGATTGGCGATGGGGATGATCACGTTTGGGCTGATCATGATTTTTGGCAATCTCGCTTTCCTGAACTCAGCGCTTATCCGTCGCTGGCTCACCCGACTGCTGCCGCCGTTTTCCGGCAGCGCCAAAATCGTTGACCACTCCGCAAACTGACAAGGCTCCCGGATTCGATATACTGAAGCGTTTGCACCCGGTCGAACCGGGACACAGGAAACGCCATCAGGAGTTTTGTCGAATGTCAGTCAGATTAGCTGTCGTGGGTGCGACCGGCGCAGTCGGTTCGCTGGTCCTCAAATTGCTCGCTGAACGTAATTTTCCGCTCAGCCATCTGAAACTTCTGGCTTCGAAAAACTCGGCGGGCAAGCAGATCTGGTTTCGCGGTCAATCTCTCCCCGTGGAATTGCTCGAACCGGGGGCCTTTCGCGAGATCGATATCGCCATCGCCAGCACGCCTGATGAGGTGGCCGCCGAGTTCGTGCCTTGGGCGGTCGAGCAGGGGACTGTGGTGGTGGACGAAAGTGGCTACCATCGGATGCGGGCCGATGTGCCGCTCGTTATTCCTGAAGTCAATCCGCATGCCATCTCAAGACACCGCGGGCTGATTGCCAGTCCCAACTGTTCGACGACACAAATGGTCGTCGCCCTCAAACCGCTGCATGATGCCGCCCGCGTGCGCCGGGTTGTCGTAGCGACCTATCAAGCAACCAGCGGAGCAGGGGTGGCGGGACAGGCCGATCTGGTCGAAGGAACCAAGGCGGTACTGCAGCAGACCGCCTATCGCAACCAGACTTTCAAGCATCCGATTGCATTCAATCTGATTCCCCAAATCGGTTCGCCCAAAACCGAGGGCTACACCTCAGAAGAAATGAAGATGGTGCTGGAGACGCACAAGATTCTCGAGGACGATTCCATTCGAATCAGCGCGACCTGCATTCGCGTGCCGGTCGAGAACTGCCACAGCGAAGCGATTTGGGTCGAGACCGAACGCCCCCTCACCGTCGACGAAGCGAGAGAACTCTGGCGACGCGCGCCTGGAATTGAGGTCGTTGATGACCTCGGGGCAGGGGAGTATCCAATGCCCCATGCCTGCAGCGGACGGGACGAGGTTTTTCTGGGACGCATTCGCCGCGACCTCAGCTGCGATAACGGTTTGACATTTTGGTGCGTAAGCGACAACCTCCGCAAAGGTGCGGCAACCAATGCCGTACAGATCGCGGAACTGCTCGCAAAACAGCTGGCTGCTGCGACTTCCTGAAACCATGCGATTCCTCAAACTCACGATTGCCTACGACGGAACCGAATTCGTGGGCTGGCAGGTCCAGCCCAACGGCCGGAGCGTGCAGGCTGAGTTGGAAACGGCTTGGAAAGCGATTACGGGGGAGACCTTGCGGGTCACGGCTTGTGGGCGAACGGACTCGGGCGTGCACGCAGCGGGTCAGGTCTGCAGCCTGACAACCGCTTCGAAACTTGAGCCGGCCGTGATCCAGCGGGCATTGAATGCCGTTCTCCCCCGCGATCTCTGCCTGCTGGAATTGTCCGAGCGGCCTGAGGAATTCCACGCCATCCGCGATTGCCTGGAGAAGACCTACCGTTATCAGATTCAGGCAGGGCGGTTGCTGGATGTGTTTCAAAGGCGTTACGCCTGGCATGTCCCGGTCCGACTCGACGTCCCCGCAATGCAGCAAGCAGCCGCCACGCTGGTTGGGCG
>Ga0315899_10008025_pt1 | contig 11337 bp, 5 predicted proteins | sample LakEriMetagenome_2_FD_203518 | JGI IMG/M metagenome (GOLD analysis project Ga0315899, IMG submission 203518) | Freshwater fungal communities from buoy surface, Lake Erie, Ohio, United States - Buoy 4 MA112 | ecosystem: Environmental > Aquatic > Freshwater > Lake | place: USA: Lake Erie, Ohio...
TAATGGCAATACGTTTCGTTTGGGGGATTTTGCAAAGATCACTCGCGGCTACGCTGATCCACCACGCGACAAGATGCGTTTCAACGGCAAAGAAGTGATCGGTCTGGGCATCTCTATGGAGAAGGGCAGTGACATCATAGAATTAGGCCGCCACCTGGATGCCACAGCAGCAAAAATAAGCGCCAAATTACCCGTGGGTATACAGCTGGAACGTGTGGCGGATCAACCCCGCGCAGTCAGTTCGTCAGTCAATGAATTCCTCAAAGTGCTGGCTGAGGCTGTCATGATCGTGCTGGCTATTAGTTTTATAGCTCTGGGACTGCACACCAAGCCGTTACGGATCGATGTGCGTCCTGGTTTAGTGGTGGCTCTCACCATACCGCTGGTTTTAGCAGCGACATTTTTAGCTATGCAAATTTTGGGTATAGATTTGCACAAAATATCGTTAGGCGCCTTAATCATTGCATTGGGCTTGCTAGTAGATGACGCCATCATCGCTGTTGAAATGATGGTCAGAAAAATGGAAGAGGGTTTGTCGCGCTTTGATGCGGCTACGTTTGCGTACACGTCGACTGCCATGCCTATGCTAACGGGCACCTTGATTACAGCAGCAGGATTTCTTCCTATCGGGTTTGCAAAATCAGCCGCAGGTGAATACACGTTTTCTATGTTTTCTGTTAATGCGCTGGCGCTTTTGATTTCCTGGTTTGCTGCGGTACTTTTTACGCCCTATTTAGGTTACATTTTATTGCGGGTAAAACCGCGCTCCAACGCAGATGGCCACCATGAGTTATTTGATACACCGTTTTATAACCGTTTGCGCACGATAGTCAACTGGTGCGTGGACTGGCGTAAAACAACCATAGCACTGACCTTGGCAGGTTTTTTCTTGGGTGTATTTGGATTTAAATTTATTGAACAGCAGTTTTTCCCCGATTCCAGCCGCCTGGAACTAATGGTTGAACTGTGGCTGCCGGAAGGGTCGTCTTATCAAGCGACCGAAGCGCAGGCTAAAAAATTCGAGCGCTTCATCATGCAACAACCCGGTGTGGAGAGTGTAACTAGCTACGTGGGCACAGGTAGTCCACGTTTTTATTTACCGCTCGATCAGATTTTCCCTCAAACCAATGTATCGCAAATCGTGGTGTTGCCCAAGGATGCCAAGACGCGGGAGACGCTGCGTTTAAAAATCAAAGCAATATTCGCCAAAGATTTTCCTGAAGTGCGAGGGCGCGTCAAATTGCTGCCTAACGGGCCACCCGTACCATACCCCGTTCAGTTTCGTGTCACAGGCACTGAAATGGAAAAAGTTCGACTGATTGCAGATGAGGTTAAAACCGTATTGCGGTCCAATCCGTATGCGTTTGGCGTTAACGACAATTGGAATGAATCCGTCAAAGTTGTGCGTATCGATCTTGATCAAGAAAAATTACGCGTTCTGGGGATTAATTCACAGACCGTGATGCGTGCTGCAAATACCGTGTTGACAGGTTCCGTCATTGGACAGTTTCGCACGGGTGACAAATTGATTGATATCGTAATCCGTCAGCCAGTTGAAGAGCGCTTAACGATAGCCGCCCTCAGTAACGCCAGCGTACCCACTGCCAGCGGACGAGCAGTACCGCTTTCTCAGTTAGCTACGCCGCGATTTGTTTGGGAGCCCGGCGTCATCTGGCGCGAAGGGAGGGAATGGGCGATTACAGTTCAGTCCGATGTGGCCGATGGTATTCAGGGTCCCACGGTATCGGGACAAGTGGATCCTTTGCTTGATGCTTTGCGCGCAAAGCTCCCCCCGGGCTACAAGATTAGTCTTGCAGGTGCTGCGGCCGACAGCGGCAAGGCACAAGATTCGATTGCTGCCAACGTTCCTTTGGTAATTTTTATCGTGTTCACACTGCTGATGTTGCAACTACATAGTTTTTGGCGATCTCTGATGGTCTTCCTTACCGGACCTTTGGGGGTGGCTGGTGCGGCGTTGGCATTGCTGACCTTGCAGCGACCCTTTGGATTCGTTGCCCAGTTGGGTGTGATCGCCTTGTTTGGCATGATCATCCGTAATTCGGTGATTCTGGTTGATCAAATCGAGCAAGATATTGCTGCTGGAATTGCGCCGTGGGATGCGATTGTTGGCTCGGCTGTCAGGCGTTGCCGACCTATACTTTTGACTGCAGCCACGGCAGTGCTAGCTATGATTCCGTTGTCGCGCTCTGTATTTTGGGGTCCTATGGCTGTAGCCATTATGGGTGGACTGATTGTGGCAACGCTACTTACGCTGCTGTTCCTGCCAGCGCTGTATGCGGCGTGGTTCAGAGTCAAGCGTCCGATACCGCTGTAACGTAAAAACGGAGCGAGCCCAGTGAATTTCCAGTAGAATCGGGGGTTTGAGTCACTACCAGCTCAATAGCAACGAAGGGCGACCGCTCTTGACGCATGGTCGCCCTTTGCTTTTGTTGAATTGGCCTGAATTACTTCACTTTCTGTGAATCGTAAAGCCGCGAGGATGGCGAAATTGGTAGACGCACCAGGTTTAGGTCCTGACGCCAGAAATGGTGTGGGGGTTCGAGTCCCCCTCCTCGCACCACAGAACTGATTAACTTTTTTGGATGAAGCACATGGCAACAGAAGTCGAAACTCTGGAGAAACTCGAGCGCCGCTTGACGTTAACCGTCCCCCTGGCAGATATCAATTCAGAAATAGAAAAACGTCTTAAGGTACGTGCCCGTACCGCCAAGGCCCCCGGCTTTAGACCCGGCAAAGTACCCATCAAAATGGTAGCAGCCCAGTACGGTGCCATGGTTGAAAATGAAGTCATGAATGACAAGGTGGGGCTAGCTTTTGCTCAGGCCACCTCAGCCAATAATCTCCGAGTTGCTGGCTATCCGCGCATAGAACCTAAAGAAGATGCTGCCGTTGATGGCGCACTTGTATTTCAGGCGACCTTCGAGGTTTATCCTGACCTAAAAATTGGCGATCTCTCCGCTATCGAAATCGAGCAAAGCAGCTCGGACATCACCGATGCAGAAATCGATAAGACGCTCGACATCCTGCGCAAGCAGCGTGTTCACTACCACACCAAAGGTGCGCATGACGCCCATGGTGATGGCGGGCCTGATACATCTGCACAAAACGGTGATCGAGTCACCATCGATTTCGTTGGAAAAATTGACGGTGTTGAATTTGCAGGCGGCAAGGCCGAAGACTTTCCTTTTGTGCTGGGCGAAGGTCGCATGCTGGCTGATTTTGAAAAAGCTACGCTGGGCTTAAAGCAGGGCGAATCCAAGACATTTTCTATGGTGTTCCCCGAGGATTATCACTCCAAAGACCTAGCTGGGAAGACAGCCGAGTTTTCCATTACGGTCAAAAATGTCGAATGGGCGCACTTGCCTGAGATCGATTCTGACTTTGCACGCATGCTTGGTACTCCCGATGGTGATTTGCAAAAGATGCGCGACGACGTACGTGCCAATCTAGAGCGTGAAGTTGGAAACCGCATTAAAACGCGCACAAAATCCAGCGTACTTGATGCTTTGGTCAAAGTGGCTGAGCTTGATGTGCCAAAAGCCCTGCTCGAGCAAGAGTCTGAGCGTCTTGCCAGCATGACGAAAGAAGACATGAAGCAGCGCGGCGTCAATGTCAAAGATATGCCGTTCCCGGCTGATCTTTTCACACAACAAGCCGACCGACGCGTTCGCATAGGTTTGATATTCTCCGAACTGGTTAAGGCTAATTCGCTGCACGCAACGCCTGAACAAATCAAAGCTTACATAGAAGAATTCGCTAAGGCATACGAAGAACCCCAGCAAGTATTAAAGTACTACTACAGCGACCGAAATCGTTTAGCAGAAATTGAAGCCATGGTCGTGGAAGAAAACGTAGTCAAGTTTGTGCTGGAAAAGGCCAAAGTAAAAGAAGTCCCTGTCGCATTTGATGAATTAATGAGTAATCAGTCAGAAAATTAATCTGCCAACACGGTGTAGGGTTTTCGTTTAACTCATTAGAATTTTTTTGGTTTGCCGAGGGTCGTAAAAATAGCGGCCTGACGCTTTATGGTAATTATGGGAAATCAAATGACTGATAGCATCCATCGTAGATCAGCGATAGATACCGACATGCTCGGTATGGTGCCCGTTGTAGTTGAGCAGAGTGGCCGCGGTGAACGCGCCTATGACATTTACTCGCGCTTGCTGAAAGAGCGTGTAATATTTTTGGTCGGTCCGGTTAATGACCACACCGCCAATGTCATCGTTGCTCAGCTATTGTTTCTAGAGAGCGAGAATCCTGATAAGGACATCTCTTTCTACATCAATTCACCGGGTGGTTCGGTGTCAGCTGGCTTAGCTATTTTTGACACCATGAAATTCATTAAGCCCGACGTGTCGACACTTTGCACAGGTTTGGCTGCCTCTATGGGCGCTTTTCTTTTGGCCGCAGGCACCAAGGGCAAACGTTTCTCCTTACCAAATTCTCGCATCATGATTCACCAACCTTTGGGTGGCGCAAGCGGGCAGGCGTCGGACATCGAGATTCAGGCACGAGAGATTCTTTACCTGCGCGAACGACTCAACGCCATTTTGTCTGAAAATACAGGTCAGGCTATCGAGCAAATTGGTCGTGACACCGACAGAGACAATTTTATGTCTGCTGAACAAGCGGTGGAATACGGCATGATCGATAAGGTGCTTACGCACCGTGCCGAGTAATATTTTTTTGACAATTATCATTCCGGTAGCCATATAAGGTGTCCGGTCTTCGGCTTGCCTGCGTGACGGATTGCGAATTCGCAGGTAATATCGTCGCAAATTCAACCATTTTGCTTGCTCATGTCCGATAAAAAGTCTTCTAGCGGCGAAAAGTTACTTTATTGCTCATTTTGCGGTAAGAGCCAACACGAGGTCAAAAAGCTAATAGCTGGCCCCTCGGTGTTTATTTGCGATGAGTGCATAGATTTATGCAATGACATCATTCGCGATGAGGCCTCCACTGTCGAAACGGTAGGTAGCCCAAAATCCGATCTTCCTATTCCCCAAGAAATTTTTGATCTGCTGGGCCAATACGTTATTGGTCAGGACGGAGCGAAACGTACGCTTTCAGTTGCGGTTTACAACCACTACAAGCGCTTACGTCATTTGGGTAAAAAAGACGAAGTCGAACTTGCTAAGAGCAATATTCTTTTAGTAGGCCCTACAGGCTCGGGTAAAACCTTGCTTGCCCAGACGCTTGCCCGCATGCTGAACGTGCCTTTCGTTATTGCAGATGCCACCACGCTGACTGAAGCGGGTTATGTAGGCGAAGACGTAGAAAATATCATTCAAAAACTTCTGCAAAACTGCAATTACGAAGTCGATAAGGCACAACGCGGCATTGTTTATATCGATGAAATCGATAAGATTTCGCGCAAATCTGATAATCCATCGATTACCCGCGATGTATCCGGTGAGGGCGTGCAGCAAGCTTTACTCAAGCTGATAGAAGGAACCATGGCGTCTGTTCCGCCACAAGGTGGGCGCAAGCATCCGAATCAGGATTTTGTGCAGATCGATACGACGAACATCCTTTTCATTTGCGGCGGTGCGTTTGATGGCCTGGCGAAAATTGTTTCTAACCGCTCTGAAAAGAGCGGCATAGGCTTTTCTGCCGATGTTAAAAGTCAGTCTGAGCGCAGTGCCAGTGATGTGATGCGCGATGCCGAGCCCGAAGATTTGATTAAATTCGGTCTGATCCCTGAATTAGTAGGTCGTTTGCCTGTAGTAGCTACCTTGTCTGAATTAAGCGAAGAAGCCTTGATACAAATACTGCTCGAACCCAAGAACGCCTTGATCAAGCAGTATTCCAAGCTATTGGAGATGGAGGGCGCTGAGTTAGAAGTTAGGCCGGGGGCATTGCATGCCATCGCGAAAAAAGCACTGGCGCGCAAAACAGGTGCTCGCGGTCTGCGGTCCATAGTCGAACACGCTTTATTGGATGTGATGTTTGAACTGCCGAACGAACAAAATGTTGCCAAAGTGGTTGTGGACGAAAACACCATTAATAACGGTGCCAAGCCGCTGCTCATTTATCACGAACCACAAAAAGTGTCGGGTGCAAAGTAAGTCGATAAGTGAAAAAGCTGAATTTTTTGCAAAAAACGCGTTTAAATCCCCATTTTTAGGCTGTTTTTTGAACAAAAGCAGTACAATCGACTCAATATTTCAGCACACCGGCTTGGATCGAAAAGCCACCCGAGGTGACTCGTGCGTGGCTTTTTTATTAATGCTGAGGTGTCCTAGGTATCAAAACAGTTGATTCTTCATTTATAAAAGATGCAGAAACTGTCAGTTTGGAAGCCGTAATCAGTAAAACGAGTACTTGCTGTAAGGTTAGTTACTAAATAGGGCTTGTTATCGGCCTAACCGTGCCAACATAGCTTAAAGGTTTGTTCAAAAGGCTTGCAATGACCATGACATCAAATTTTTCAGAACCCACACAACTTCCCTTGCTGCCTTTACGTGATGTAGTGGTGTTCCCGCACATGGTGATACCGCTATTCGTTGGGCGACCCAAATCCATAAAGGCTCTTGAAGCCGCAATGGAACAGGGGAAGAGCATCATGCTGGCAGCACAAAAAGCCGCCGCCAAAGATGAACCCTCCGCCGACGACATTTACGAGATTGGTTGCATAGCCAATATTCTTCAGATGCTCAAGCTGCCTGATGGAACCGTCAAGGTTTTGGTTGAAGGTGCACAGCGCGCGCGCATACACAGCATCAGCGAAGCCGAAACGCACTTTGTTGCTGATTTATCGCCAGTGGAGTCAGAAGCTGGCGATGAATCCGAAGTTGAGGCTATGCGTCGCGCTATCGTTCAGCAGTTCGATCAGTATGTGAAGCTCAATAAAAAAATACCTCCAGAGATACTAACCTCTTTAGCTGGCATTGATGACGCTGGTCGTCTGGCAGACACTATTGCAGCGCACTTGCCTTTGAAGCTGGAGCAAAAGCAGGTGATCTTGGAAATTTTCAATGTCGCTAAACGTCATGAGCACCTACTAGGTCAGCTAGAAGCGGAATTAGATATTTTGCAGGTAGAAAAACGCATTCGTGGCCGTGTTAAACGCCAGATGGAAAAATCCCAGCGTGAGTACTACTTAAACGAGCAAGTCAAAGCTATACAAAAAGAGCTGGGCGAAGGTGAAGAGGGTGCTGATCTTGAAGAGCTTGATAAGAAGATCATCGCTGCCAAAATGCCTAAAGAGGCTAGAGAAAAAGCTCAGAGCGAACTCAAAAAATTAAAATTGATGTCGCCTATGTCGGCGGAAGCGACTGTTGTACGTAATTATATTGATGTCTTGATTGGTTTGCCGTGGAAGAAAAAATCCAAGGTGAATCATGATCTTAGCCATGCTGAAAAAGTACTGGAAGACGATCACTACGGTCTGGACAAAATTAAAGAACGCATACTTGAGTATCTTGCCGTTCAACAGCGCGTAGAAAAAGTGAAAGCGCCAATACTTTGTTTTGTTGGCCCACCAGGCGTTGGTAAGACCTCGCTGGGACAATCCATTGCGCGTGCGACCAATCGTAAATTTGTACGTATGGCCTTGGGCGGCGTACGCGACGAAGCAGAAATTCGTGGCCACCGCCGCACCTATATTGGTTCTATGCCAGGCAAAATATTGCAGAGCCTGACGAAATCAACCGTTCGCAATCCATTATTTTTATTGGATGAGATTGACAAACTGGGACAAGATTTCCGAGGTGATCCTGCGTCTGCTTTGCTGGAGGTTTTGGATCCTGAACAGAACCATACGTTTGCCGATCATTATGTTGAAGTCGATTTTGATCTGTCCGATGTTATGTTTGTAGCCACGGCTAATTCACTGAACATACCTCCGGCTTTGCTTGATCGTATGGAAGTCATTCGGCTGTCTGGTTATACCGATGATGAAAAAATTAATATCGCTCAGCGTTATCTCCTGCCCAAGCAGATAAAAAATAATGGACTTAAAGACAGTGAAATCTCTGTTGCTGAGTCAGCTGTTCGCGACATCATTCGCTATTACACGCGAGAAGCAGGTGTACGTTCGCTTGAACGCGAAATCTCCAAGATTTGTCGCAAAGTAGTGAAACTGCTGCTATTGAAGAAGCAAGAAAATAAAATCACTGTCAATGCTAAAAATCTTGGAAAATTTTTGGGTGTGCGGCGTTATGACTTTGGCGTAGCCGATAAAGAGAACCAGATCGGGCAAGTTGTAGGTTTGGCTTGGACTGAAGTCGGTGGTGATTTGCTGACCATAGAGTCGATGAATATGCCAGGTAAAGGTAATATCATCCGTACTGGTACGCTTGGTGACGTCATGAAGGAATCTATAGAAGCTGCGCGTACGGTTGTTCGCAGCCGTGCGAAGGTTCTGGGTATTAAGAGTGATGTATTTGAAAAAACCGATATACACATACACGTACCTGAAGGTGCAACACCGAAAGACGGACCTTCTGCGGGTATTGCGATGACCACGGCTATGGTTTCTGTGTTTACAGGTATACCTGTCAGAGCAGACGTAGCGATGACTGGTGAAATTACATTGCGTGGAGAAGTACTCCCCATCGGTGGCTTGAAAGAAAAATTACTTGCTGCATTACGAGGTGGTATTAAAACCGTGTTGATTCCCGAACAAAATGTTAAAGACCTTGCTGACATTCCAGAGAACGTAAAAAATGGTCTTGAAATTGTTCCGGTAAAGTGGATCGACAAAGTACTTGAAATTGCACTTGAACGTCATCCAGTACCATTGACGGATGAAGAAGCAGCACCTGCTGCTGCAGTAAAAGCAACTGAAGCTACGAAAGATCCTGCCGTTGTCAAGCACTGAGTAATAGTTTTGTTCAAAAAAAGCGCTCTCAGGAGCGCTTTTTTGATGCAAATCTTTTACGTGTCATTTTTAATTGTGACAGTCGTGTAAGCTATTGGAAGTAGCGCATACGTTCTTTGCGAATCAACGAGTTACAGCTTTGCGTTTGTATATTTATGTAATGTATATGATTTAAATAACAGCTAATTAACCTTGCTACAGCAGTGTCGTCGAGTAAATTTCTTGACACCAATGGTCGTCACTAGTCTAATAACTGCTGCGGAATTTTCTGCAACTCTTGAGCCAGTTTGTTTATCAAAACCTACTGGCAGCCGAATTAAATTAAACAATACTTCCCAGGGGGAGTCAGTGAATAAAACTGAACTGATAGATGAAATTGCGAAAGCCGCTGACATTTCAAAAGCGTCTGCTAGTCGCGCACTCGAAGCTGTGATTGAATCCGTCACTGCGACACTAAAACATGATGGCTCAGTCACACTCGCCGGATTTGGAACCTTTGCAGTCAGTGCTCGTGCTGCACGCACTGGACGTAATCCACGTACTGGCGAAGAAATCCAAATTGGCGCATCTAAGGTGCCAAAATTTAAGCCTGGCAAAGCACTTAAAGATGCGCTAAACTAATGCCTTTTCCGGGGTAGTGACATACACCGGATTGGCTGACTAAGTCGAAACGAGATACACGAGTTTCATAGGGTGCTTAGCTCAGTTGGTAGAGCGGCGCCCTTACAAGGCGTAGGTCGGGAGTTCGAGCCTCTCAGCACCCACCAATCAGTCAACACTACGTTTTACGCAGTATTAGGAGTGGTAGTTCAGTCGGTTAGAATACCGGCCTGTCACGCCGGGGGTCGCGGGTTCGAGTCCCGTCCACTCCGCCAGACTCGAAAAAGGCGAACTTCTAGTTCGCCTTTTTTTTTATCATAACTTTAGTAGCTTAATTTATCCAAGACGCGCTAGCGAGTGATAAGTTTTTTAATCTTATGCTTGCTTAGTTTGTTTAAAAAGCCCTGTGTCTTCATGGGCTCGAGACCTTCGCCGAGTACCTGCCATGCTTGAGTTTATTCGTACCCACCAGCGTTTAATGCAGTTCATACTGCTGCTTATCATTTTCCCTTCCTTCGCATTTTTAGGAATCGAAAGCTATTTGCGCATGAGCGACAAAGAGCCACCGGTTGCCAAAGTTGCTGGCCAAACTATCTCGCAGCGCGAATGGGACGCCGCTCAAGCCAGGCAGGCAGAGCGATTCAAGCAAATCTTTGGTGAGCAATTTAATCCAACCATGTTTGATTCTCCTGAAGCTAAACAGGGCGTACTGGAAAATTTACTCGCTCAAAAAGCCATGTCGGCTTATGTGTTCGAAAATAATCTTTCTGTATCCAACGATACGTTGCGAAACACCATCCTTGAAATTCCCGGCTTAAAAAACCCCGACGGTCAATTCGACAAGCAACGCTACCAGCAGCTATTGGCAGCCCAAGGATTAACACCCGAAAAATTTGAAGCCGGTTTAAAACACGACTTGGCCGTACAACAAGTTAATGCAGTAGTGCAAGGTACTGCATTCTCACCAAAGACAGTGGTTGCTCGCGTTTCAACTCTAAATCAACAAGCGCGTGAAGTTCAGGAATTAGTTCTTCCTTTGCAGTCATTCCGTTCGCAAGTAAAAATCACCGATGCGATGGCTGAAGAATATTACAAACAGCATCCTGCGCAATTTGCAATTCCTGAAACGATTAAAGCAGAATTCGTTGTCTTTAATCCCGATATTGTTGAAGACAAAATCGAAATTAGCGAAGCCGATATCAAAGCCTATTACGAGCAAAATCTGGCCCGCTACAAAACCGATGAGCAACGTCGCGCCAGCCATATTTTGATCGCCGCAAACAAAGATGCGCCTGCTGCCGACAAGGCTGCGGCCAAAGCGAAAGCAGAGAAGCTGCTGGCGCAACTTCGTAAAAATCCTAATGACTTTGCAAAACTAGCAAAAGAAAATTCACAAGACACCGGCTCTGCGGAGCGTGGCGGTGATCTTGATTTTTTTGGCAAGGGCATGATGGTCAAGCCATTTGAAGATACCGCCTATGCCTTGAAAGAGGGCGACATTAGTGATGTTGTTCAATCCGATTTTGGTTTCCATATTATTCGGCTTACCGCTGTTAAAGCCGCAGCTACTCGCGCCTTATCCGAAGTAAAAGCAAACATTACAGATGAAATTCGTCGTCAAAAAATAGGTAAAAAATATTCTGAAATGGCAGAAGTTTTCACCAACATCGTCTATGAGCAGCCCGATAGCTTAAAACCCGTTGCCGATAAGCTGGGTCTTAAAATTGAAACGATTAGTGGTCTGACTCGCAAGCCTAGCGCTGCCTATCCAAAAACAGCCGCCTTTAATCAGGCGAAATTTTTACAAGCCCTTTTTTCGGACGAGGCTACAAAATCGAAACGTAATACCGAAGCTATCGAGGTATCTCCGCAATTTCTGATTGCTGGTCGCG
>Ga0315899_10008026_pt1 | contig 11336 bp, 7 predicted proteins | sample LakEriMetagenome_2_FD_203518 | JGI IMG/M metagenome (GOLD analysis project Ga0315899, IMG submission 203518) | Freshwater fungal communities from buoy surface, Lake Erie, Ohio, United States - Buoy 4 MA112 | ecosystem: Environmental > Aquatic > Freshwater > Lake | place: USA: Lake Erie, Ohio...
CCCGCGCCAGATCCTCCACCAACCCCACCATCCCCACCACCGGGGTGGGGTGGATCGGCTGCAGGGAGCCATCCGGCAGGCGGCTCTCGTTGTAGAGGGAGACATTGCCGCCGGTGACGGGCGTGGCCAGGGCGTGGCAGGCCTCCGCCAGGCCGCGGCAGGCCATCGCCAGCTGCCAGTAACCGGTGGGGGTTTCCGGGGAAGGGAAGTTGAGGTTGTCGGTGACGGCCAGGGGCTCGGCCCCCACGCAACTGAGGTTGCGGGCGGCCTCCGCCACCGCTGCCATGGCGCCGCGTTCGGGGTCGAGGGCCACCCAGCGGTTGGGGCAGTCGACCACCGCCGCCACGCCGCGGGCCGTGGGCTGCAGGGCCCCTTCGCCCCGCTGGGGCCGCAGCCGCACCACGGCCGCGTCGGCGCCACCGGGGGGCACCACGGTGTTGGCCTGCACCTGGTGGTCGTACTGGCGCCACACCCAACGCTTGCTGGCGATGGTGGGGTCATCGAGCAGGCGCAGCAGCGCGTCGCCCCAGGGCAGATGCCCATCCGCCAGTGCCACTCCGCCGTCGTCGGCGGGGGGGAGGAGGGTCTCGCTCCAGCGCCAGTGGGCCTGGATCGCCTCCGGGGCCTCGGCCAGGAGCGCGTGGTGGTTGATCGGCGTGTCTTCGGCCAGGGCCCGGGCCGGCACCTCGGCGGCCACGGCGCCGTGCTGCAGCACCCGCACCACGCTCTCCTCGAGCACCCGGCCCACCACGGCCGCCTGCAGACCCCAGCGGCGGAAGCGGGCCATCAGCGGCTCCTCGCGGCCGGGGCGCACCACGAAGAGCATCCGCTCCTGCGACTCACTGAGCAGGAATTCGTAGGCGGTCATGCCGCTCTCCCGGGCCGGCACGCGGTCGAGGTCGAGCTCCACGCCCACCCCCCCCTTCGCGGCCATCTCGGCGCAGCTGCAGGTGAGACCAGCGGCCCCCATGTCCTGGGCCGCCACCACGTCGCCGCTCTGGAAGGCCTCCAGACAGGCCTCGATCAGGCCCTTTTCGAGGAAGGGATCACCCACCTGCACGGCGGGCCGATCATCGAGGGAGGCCTCGCTGAGCTCGGCACTGGCGAAGCTGGCGCCGCCCATGCCATCGCGGCCGGTGGTGCTGCCCACGTACACGACCGGATAGCCGATGCCGCTGGCCCCGGCCCGCACGATGTCGTCGGTTTCCATCAGCCCCAGGGCCATGGCGTTCACCAGCGGGTTGCCGGAGTAGCTGGGGTCAAAGGCCACCTCCCCCCCCACCGTCGGCACGCCCACACAGTTGCCGTAGTGGGCGATGCCCGCCACCACGCCCTCCATCAGGCCCACGTTGCGGGGTTCCTCGAGGGGCCCGAAGCGCAGGGCGTTGAGCAGGGCGATCGGCCGGGCCCCCATCGTGAAGATGTCGCGCAGGATGCCGCCGACACCGGTGGCGGCCCCCTGGAAGGGCTCCACGGCGGAGGGGTGGTTGTGGCTCTCGATCTTGAAGGCCAGCCGCTGGCCCTCCCCCAGATCCACCACACCGGCGTTCTCGCCCGGGCCCACCAGGATGCGGGGTCCACTGGTGGGGAAGCCGGCCAGCAGCGGCCGCGAGTTGCGGTAACAGCAGTGCTCCGACCACATCACCCCGAACATGCCCAACTCGGCGCGGTTGGGGGCACGGCCGAGTCGCCGAACGATCTCGGCGTAATCGGCCTCGCTCAGTCCCTCCTTGCGCAGGGCCTGGCGCACCTCCTCGGTGAGGGGACCGGCGGAGGCGGAGGAGGCGACCACGGCGCAGCGGCGACGACGGAGTCCAGTATCAGATCCAGGGGTCGTCGTCCTCCGGATCGCCGCGACGGGGCCGTGACGCCCGCGGCTGGGACGGGGGCGCTCCCCGGTCCCAGTCCTGCCCATCCCAATCGTCGAGGGGATCGGGGCCGTCGGCCGGGGGCCGGGGGCGGCGCGGTTCATCGGGCTCCTCCCAGGGCGGTTCCTCCAGCCAGCCTTCGAGGCGATCCTCCAGCCGTCCGCCGGCCTGCTGCAGCTGATCCCGCAGCCGCCCCGTCTCCTCCTCCATCTGATCGCGCCAGCGGCGGGAGCGGCGCAGCAGCTCCTGGCGCACGCTGGCGCGGGCGAGGGGCAGATCGTCGAGACCCTCCAGGGCGGTGATCACCTGGCCGGGCTGCTGGTCGACGATGCGATCGGGGCTGAGGCGCCAGCGGCTGCCGCCGGGCAGGCGGGGGTCGCTGCGGGACACCAGGTAGTGGCGGATGCGGCCGTTGCGCAGCTCCACGGCAGCGTCGGCGATGGTGCCCAGGGGCCGGCCACCGGCGCCGCTGAGGGTGGCCTCCAACAGGGTGGGCAGGCGGCTGAGGGTGTCCGGGTCGGTCTCGGCCGGATCGCCGACCACGAAGAGCTCCTGGTCGTCGAGACCGCGCAGCTGATCGAGGCGCCAGACCAGCCGGCGCTGCGAAAAGGCGGAGGGGCGGCTCACCCAACCGAGCAGCCGATGCACCGGCGGATGCATCCAGCCGACGATGCCGCCCCCAAGCTCCAACCCCCGCTCGCAGCGCACGCGCCGCCGCAACAGATCGCTCAGCAACAGCTGCTCAGGGAGGGACAAGCGCTCAGGAGCGGATCTGGACCGGCATCACCAAATAGGTGAAGGCCCCATCCTCGCCGAGGGGCGCGAGCACCGCCGGGGTGGTGGGGCCGTTGCAACGCAGCTCCACCTCCTCGGAGGCCATCGCCTTGAGCCCATCGAGCAGGTAGCGCACGTTGAAGGCGATCTCGATCGGCTCCCCCTCCACGGTGGCCGCCAGGTCCTCTGAACCGTTGCCCACCTCCTGGGCGTCGGCCCGCAGCTGCACCCGGCCGCTGGCCGGATCGCTGGTGAGCTTGACGACGTTGTTGTGCTGGTCGGCGAGCACCGCCACCCGCTCCAGGGAGGCCGCAAAGGCCCGGCGGTTGAGCCGCAGGTGGCGGCCGAACTCCTGGGGGATCAGCTGGCCGTAGTTGGGGTAAGCCCCATCGAGGCTGCGGGTGGTGAGCACCTGATCGGCCCAGAGCACCACCACCTGGCCCCGCTCACAGAACAGGCTGAGGGGTTCCTGGGAGGGACGGCCGGAGAGCAGGCGCTCCAGCTCCCGCAGGGAGCGGGCCGGCACGGTGACGGCGAAGGGTTCACCAGCCACCTCGACAGCGCTCTCCTCCAGGGCATGGGGCAGCTGCTGGACAGCCAGCCGGTGGCCGTCGGTGGCGGCACACTCGAGCCGATCACCATCCAGCTGCAGGTGCACGCCGGTGAGGATCTGCTTGGCCTCATCGCCGCTGCTGGCGAACAGGGTGGCCCGCAGGCCGCGCACCAGGGCTTCGGCGTCGAGGCGGATCGGATGGCCGCTCTGGGCGAGGGGGAGATCGGGAAAATCCTCCGCGGGCATGCCCCGCATCTGGTAGCTGCCCGAGAGGCTGCTGATCTCCACCTGCTCCTCGCCCTCCTCGCACCGCAGGGTGATCGGGCTGTCGGCGGGCAGGCGGCTGACGATCTCGCCGAAGAGACGGGCGGGCAGGGTGATGGCGCCGCTGCCCTCCACCGAGGCCGGCAGGCTGGTTTGGATGCCGAGGCTGAGGTCATAGCCGGTGAGGCTCAGCCGGCCGGTGGCAGCGTCGGCGGTGAGCAGCACGTTGGCGAGCACGGGGTGGGTGGGCCGGCCGGCGACGGCGCGGCTGACCAACTGGAGGCTGGCGTTGAGTTCAGCCTGGGAACAGACCAGCTTCATGGGGAGGGTCCGGGTGGGCGGCGAAGGTCGAACCGGCGGGCCCACGGTTTCACACGGCGTGCCAAAGCGCAACGTTGCCGACCCTGTCCACGCGTTTTCCCCGTCCTCTGATTCCAAGAAGAGGTTTGGATTTAGGAAGAGAAAAGAAACCAGCCGTAGAAGGGGCGGGGGAAAACGGGAAAATTGCCTGGAACCCCTGGCCAGCACAGGATTGACAGGCCCCAGTCCCTGGGGAATCGTGCTGCGAACCAGCTCTCTCGCTGGTGTTTTCCTCCGTTTCCCGGCCCTGCGGAAATTCAGCGGCGGAATCGGAGGCGATCCATCGCCGCCCATCCCCAGACCGTGGTGCGGCTTTCCCCAGGCTTTCCCTCGGCCGCTTTTCTCGCCGGTTGCCCCGATCCGCTACGGATCAGAAGCCCATCACGCGCGCCACGATGTCGGTGTCGGGCTCCAGGCCGGTGTGGAAGCGGGAGTCGTTGTGCTCGATCGCCGTGGCTGGATCCTTGAGGCCATTGCCGGTGAGCACGCACACCACCGTGGCCCCCGCCGGCACCTCCTCGCGGCGCTTCAGCAGGCCGGCCACCGAGGCGGCGCTTGCCGGCTCACAGAACACCCCCTCGCCGCTGCCCAGCAGCTTGTAGGCCTCAAGGATCTCCGCGTCGGTGACGGCCATGAAGCCACCCTGGCTCTCGCGCTCGGCCCGCAAGGCGTTGTCGCGGTTCACGGGGTTGCCGATGCGGATCGCGGTGGCGATGGTGTCCGGTTGGTCCACGGGATGGCCGAGCACCATCGGCGCGGCGCCGGCGGCCTGGAAGCCCATCATTCGCGGCAGGCGGGTGCTGTGGCCCGCACCCCGGTACTCCTGGAAGCCCATCCAATAGGCGCTGATGTTGCCGGCATTGCCCACCGGGATGCACAGCCAGTCCGGTGCGTCACCCAGGGCATCCACCACTTCGAAGGCGGCCGTTTTCTGGCCCTGCAGCCGATAGGGATTAACGGAATTCACCAGGGTGACGGGATAGCGATCTGCCACCTCCCGCACGATCGCCAGGGCCCGATCGAAGTTGCCCTTCACCGCCAGCACCTCGGCGCCGTACAGCAGGGCCTGGGCCAACTTTCCCTGGGCCACGTAGCCGTCGGGGATCAGCACGAAGGCGCGCATGCCGCCGCGGCGGGCATAGGCGGCGGCCGCGGCGGAGGTGTTGCCGGTGCTGGCGCAGATCACAGCCTCCGACCCCTCTTCGCGGGCCTTGCTGATCGCCATCGTCATGCCCCGGTCCTTGAAGGAGCCGGTGGGGTTGAGGCCGTCGTATTTCAGGAACACCTTCACGCCCCGTCCCACCCGCTCGCTGATGACGGGTGCAGGAATCAAGGGGGTTGCCCCCTCGCGCAGGGTGATCACCGGGGTGGCCGCGCTCACCGGCAGCCAGGAGCGGTAGGCCTCGATCAGGCCCGGCCAGTCCTGCATCGTGGCTCGCGGACCCCCGAGACGCCGCAGGACTTGGAGCACGGGCAGGCGGGGGTGGGACTATCGCAGATGAATGTACGCCGCGGCTGGCTCAGGGGGCGGGGGTGGCCTGGGCCTTCGGCGCCGCCGGGGCGGGATTGGCCTCGCGGCCGCCCAGCTCAAGGGGGGATTCCGAGAAGAAGCGCACCAGATCGGCCACCGAGCTTGCCTTCTGCATCAGGGCCAGCAGGGCGGGAAGGCTCACCGCCATCTCCTGGCTCGGGTAGGCCCGCAGGAAGGAGAGGGGGGAGAGGGAGCCGCCGTTGTCGGCGATGCCGAGCACCACGGCCGAGCGCAGGGCCGGCAGGCCCACCCGCCGGGCGTTCAGGGGGAAGGCGATGCTGCTCAGACGCTCCAGGATGCGCTCACCGATGCTGGTGTTGAGCAGCCGGCTCACGGTGACCACCGGCAGGTTGAGGGAGGCCTTCAGCAGGCGTGCCACCTCCGCTGGATCCTGGCGGCCAAAGCGCAACACGTCGCCCAGCAGGCCGCGTGCCTGGCCCGTGGCCGCCAGATGCTCCAGATCCGCCACCGGGATCGAGCGCCGGAAGGCGCCGCTCACGAACACCACGTTCTCGGCCGCCTGGGCGGCGGGGGAGAAGGCCGCCAGGCCAAGGCCCAGCGTGGCCGCCAGGAAACGTTGCCGGGTGCGCAGGGGGGTCACCAGCCGGGTCTCGCGGAGGGGTTCTCGACTTTAGGCAGAGGTCCGCAGCGGAGAGGGCACCAAGACGTCGCGCACCAGCCGCACCACGCCCCGTTCCGCCAGGCCCCGTGCCACGTCCAGCCCCATGCGCCGCAGGTCGGGTTCCCGCAGCACCCGCGGCAGCCGACGCAGCAAAAGCTGGGGCTCGAAGCCCGGCAGCTCGGCCAGGATGCCGCTCAGCTGGCGGATCGGCTCCAGGTCGAGCAGGGGGCCGCCCCCCGCGAAGGAGGGCGCCACCGCCTCCCGCCGCTCCCGCAGGCCCGGGGGAAGCAGGGGAGGGGGTAGTCGCCGGCCGATCCGCAGGGTGGTGCGCCAGGCCAGGTCGTCCATCCGCGCCACCAGGGCCTCCACCAGCTGCTGGCGCAACAGGCCGCCGGTGGGGGAGAAGAGGAAATCGAGCACCTGATCCAGCAGGCCGTCGAGGTCGAGCTGGTCTTGCAGCGAGGCACTGGCCACCAGATTTTCCAGCCGCTGCCAGCGGAATTCCTCGCCGTCGAACAGCATCTCCCGCAGGCTGCGGCGCAGCGCCGGATCGGGATCCTCCATCAGGCGGCGGGCGAAGTAGGGGTAGGCGGCGCCGAGGATCTTGAAATTGGGATCGACGCTCAGGGCAATGCCCTCCAGGGTCACCAGCGAGCGGATGATCAGGGCGTAGTAGGGCGGCACCCGGAAGGGGAAGCGATACATCACCCCGCTCAGATCATCGGTGACCGCCTTGAAATCCATCCGGCTCACCCCCATCTCCAGGGCCTGGCCGAAGACCGTCTCGAAGGCCGGCACAATCGGCTCCAGATCCACCTCCTCATCCAGGAAACCAAGCGAGACGAAGTCTTTGGAGAGGGAGGCAAAATCGCGGTTCACCAGATGCACCACCGCCTGGATCAAACCGGTTCGCGCCTCGCGGGTCACCTCGCTCATCATGCCGAAATCCAGGTAGGCCAGCCGGCCATCCGCCAGGGCCAGCAGGTTGCCGGGGTGGGGATCGGCGTGGAAGAAACCATGCTCCAGCAGTTGCTGCAGGCTGCAGTTCACGCCCACCTGCACCATGTCGTCGGGGTCGACCCCAATCGCCCGCACCGCCGCGAGGTTGGTGAGCTTGGTGCCCTCGATCCATTCCATCGTCAGCACGCGGCGGCTGGTGGCCTGCCAATAGATCGCCGGTACGGCGATGCGTGGATTGTGGGCGTGCAGCTTGCGAAACTTCTCGGCGTTGCCGGCTTCGTTGATGTAGTCCATCTCCTCAAACACCCGCTTCCCCAGTTCATCGATCAGCGCCACCAGGTCGGAGCGGATCAGGCGCACGTTCCGGTTCAGCCAGCCGGCGATGTTGCGCACGATGTAGAGATCGAGGGTGATCTGCTCGCGCAGGCCCGGGCGTTGCACCTTCACCGCCACCCGCTGGCCATCGTGCAGCACGCCCCGGTGCACCTGGCCGAGGGAGGCGGCGGAGATCGGTTCGCGGTCGAGCTGGGAATAGATGGCCTCGATCGGCTGGCCCAGGTCCTCCTCGATGCAGGCCATGGCCAGGCGGCTGTCGAAGCCGGGCAGCTGGTCCTGCAGTTGGGCCAGCTCATCGAGCAGCAACGGCGGAATGATGTCGGGTCGGGTGGAGAGGGCCTGGCCGGCCTTGATGAAGGCGGGGCCGAGGGCCGCCAGCAACTCGGCGCATTCGCGGGCGCGGGCGCGGGCCCGCTCCGGGTTGGCCAGGGCGCCGCTGAGGCGATCGATCCCCACCCCGAGCAGGAACAGGCCGATCGGGATCAGCGTCTGGCGCAGGCGGCGCAGCAGCCGTTCCGGGTGTCCGGCGTAGATGCGCGTGATCGCCGCCGGGTCATAGGCCATCAGGCCGGCGGCTTCGAGGAAGTCGCCCAGTTCTTCCGGCTTGCCTGGGGAGGCGTGCAGGGGGGCTGCAGGATCACTCGGCGCTTGGATGGTGGGTTCCAGCGGTGGTGGATCGGCCATCGGATCGGCCCCGAACACGGCGGCCCGCATGGCGGCCAGGGCGTCTTCGGCGGCGGTGCGGGGCATCGGCGGGGGGCACAGCGGCCGGTTGGAGTTGCAATTCTCAACCCTCGGCCGCAGTGGTGTGGCTCCCCCACCCGATCCCCGCGGCGATCTGGTGGTTACCCCGTCCCGATCGGATCAGTTCCGTCCTTCCGTACGAACCGCAGGCAGCGCCATGGGCCCGCTCATCAAGCGAGCCTGCCGGCGCCGGCTCCGCAACCGCCGACTCCAGGCCAGGGCCAGGCCCACGCCCGCGGCTGGCAGCGGTGCGGGCACCGGCACCTGGCGCACCACGAAGACCCCCTTGCGCTCTGTGTCGGGCCCGAAGGTGAAGTTGGGCGGCACGGAGTGGAAGTCCATGTCCACCACCGGCGAGAGGAAGGTGGCGGTGAAGAAGTTCGAGAAGCTGCCGTCGGCGTAGCTGACGTTGAAGCCGTGCGAGGTGAGCGGCTCCGTTCCGAGCCGCACGAGGTTGTCGCTGAAGTAGCCCGCGTTGCCTGGGATCGAGCTGCCGACTCCCTGCAGCCCCGTGATCGCCACGCCGTTGCGCTGGCCGCTCACGTCGAGGATCGAGAAGAAGCCATTGCCGCCTGGGCTGTTGCCGGTGCGCAGGCGGCCTGCCGCCGCCACAGCTCCATAGGGGGGGCTGTCGGGAGCATCGAAGCTCCACTCCCACATCAGGGCCTGGGCCGACCCGGCCTGGAGAAGGGCCGCGCCTGCGAGTACGAGGGCGGTGCGTTGTGTTCTGACTCTCAGGGGATGGTGGTGGCGGAGCAGGGGTTGCCCAACTTCGACGGGGTCAAGCTAAGAAGAGCTGTCGCTCTTGTCTCTGTCTTTCCGACATTGTTTGGCCGCTGGCCTTGTGGGAAAGCCGCCCCCCGTAGCTACGGTCGGGTCCGCCCGCGGCGGCCGCCGTGCTCACCGGTCTGCATCTCGAGAATATCGCCCTGATCGAGCGGCTTGAGCTCGCCTTCGAGCCGGGCTTCACCGTGCTCACCGGTGAGACCGGCGCCGGCAAATCGATCCTGCTCGATGCCCTCGACGCCCTGCTCGGTGGTGCCCAGGGCAGCCAGGGGGCCCGCCTGCTGCGCCGGGGCGCTGCGCGCGGCCGCATCGAGGCCGCCTTCACCCTCACCCCGCCGCTGGCCGACTGGTTGGCGGCCCAGGAGCTGGAGGCCGACGACGGCGAACTGCTGCTCAGCCGTGATTGGCGTCTCCAGGAGGAGCGGCTCAGCAGCCGCCACCGCCTGAACGGCGTGGCGATCAGCCGCGCCCAGGTGTTGGAGCTGCGCCCCCTGCTGCTCGATCTCACTGTGCAGGGCCAGACCCAGCAGCTGGCGCGGCCGGGCCAGCAGCGCCGCTGGCTCGATCGTTTCGCCGGCGAGGCGCTGCTGGCGGAGCTGGAGCAGGTGCGGGGCGCCTTCCGGCGTTGGCGGGACGCCGCCCGGGCCCTGGAGGTGGCGCTGGCCGATCGCGAGCGGCTGGAGCGGGAGCGCAGCCAGCAGGAACAGTTGCTGGAGGATCTGGAGGCCGCCGGCCTCGACGATCCCGACGAGTTGATCCGGCTGCAGACGGAGCAGGATCGATTGGCCCATGGCGTGCGCCTTCAGGAGGGGATCGGCACGTTGCTTGGGCGGTTGCTGGAGGGGGCGGATTCCGCGCCGGCTGCGCTCGATCACCTGGCGGCCTGCGAGCAGGAGCTCCAGCAGATGGCGGCCCTCGATCCCACCGCCGCCCCCCTTCTGGACGCCTGCACCGGTGCCTTGCTCGGCCTGCAGCAGCTCAGCCGCGACCTCGACCGCTATGGCGCCTCCCTGGAGAGTGAACCCGGCCGCCTGGCCGAGCTGCAGGAGCGCATCGCCGACCTGCGCAGCCTGGAGCGGCGCCATGGCCTGGAGCTGTCAGCCTTGATTGAGCGGCGCGACCAGCTGCGGGAGAGCCTCGCCCCGGGGGGTGCCGAAGCCTCCCTGGCGGCCCTTGGCGAGGCGGAGGCTGCGGCTCGCCGCGAACGGGACCGCGCCAACGGCGCCCTCAGCCGCCGCCGGATCGCCGCCGCCCGCACCCTGGAGGAGCAACTCCTGGCGGCGCTGCGGCCGATGGGTCTGGCCAACGTGCGCTTCGCCGTCGCCCTCGACCCCATGGAACCGGGCGAGGAGGGGGCCGATGCGGTGCAGTTCCGCTTCAGCGCCAACCCCGGCCAGCCCCTGGCGCCGCTGGCGGAGGTGGCCTCGGGAGGGGAGATGAGCCGCTTCCTGCTGGCCCTCAAAACGTGCCTGGCGGCGGCCGATCCCCACGTCACCCTGCTGTTCGATGAGATCGATACCGGCGTCAGTGGCCGGGTCAGCGGAGCGATGGCGGAGCTGCTGCAGCGCCTCGGCGTCTCCCGCCAGGTGTTCTGCGTCACCCACCAACCCCTGGTGGCCGCCGCCGCCGACCACCACTTCCGCGTCGCCAAGGTGGTGGAGGACGGCCACACCCACACGCGAGTGTCCCGACTGCGGGACGCTGAGGAACGGCAGGCCGAGCTGGCGGAGTTGGCGGGGGGGGATGCCGAGGAGGCCCGCAGCTTCGCCGCCAGCCTCCTGGAGCGCCGCGAACCCGGCCCCCGGCGCGTCGCTTGAACCCCTTAGGCCGGCGCCGCCGATAGAATCAGCGGCTGTCGTAGGCCTTCCATGCCCCGCGCCCGCGCCGGGTCCACCGCCAGGAACGGCACCGGCAAAGGACCCGCCGAGCCCCACCACACGCTCAGTGGCGGAACGCTCGAGGATGTGATCCGGGTGCGTGGCGCCCGTCAGCACAACCTGCGCAACGTCGACCTCACGATCCCGCGCAATCGCCTGGTGGTGTTCACCGGCGTCAGCGGTAGCGGCAAGAGCTCCCTCGCCTTCGACACGATCTTCGCGGAGGGCCAGCGCCGCTACGTCGAGAGCCTGTCGGCCTACGCCCGCCAGTTCCTCGGCCAGGTCGATAAGCCGGATGTCGACGCCATCGAGGGGCTGTCGCCAGCGATCTCGATCGACCAGAAGTCGACCAGCCACAACCCCCGCTCCACCGTTGGCACGGTGACGGAAATCCAGGACTATCTGCGCCTGCTGTTTGGCCGCGCCGGCGAACCCCACTGCCCCCAGTGCGAGCGCTCGATCCGCCCCCAGACCATCGACGAGATGGTCGATCAGATCCTCACCCTGCCGGAGGGCACCCGCTACCAGCTGCTGGCGCCGGTGGTGCGGGGCAAGAAGGGCACCCACGTGAAATTGCTCTCCGGCCTGGCGGCTGAGGGCTTCGCCCGCGTGCGCATCAACGGCGAGGTGCGCGAGCTGGCCGACAACATCGAGCTCGACA
>Ga0315899_10008027_pt1 | contig 11334 bp, 10 predicted proteins | sample LakEriMetagenome_2_FD_203518 | JGI IMG/M metagenome (GOLD analysis project Ga0315899, IMG submission 203518) | Freshwater fungal communities from buoy surface, Lake Erie, Ohio, United States - Buoy 4 MA112 | ecosystem: Environmental > Aquatic > Freshwater > Lake | place: USA: Lake Erie, Ohio...
CGATACTGCGAGGCGATCCCCATCACTTACGGCAAATTCTTATCAATCTGATCGGTAACGCAGTAAAGTTTACTGAGCAAGGAAGAATTGCTCTCAAAGTCCGGCTATGTCTCAGCAAGGAAGACTCAGTCGTACTACATTTTGCGATTGAAGATACCGGCATTGGTATTCATGAGTCAGTGCAGGATCAGATATTCGAGAGCTTTACGCAGGCCGACAGCGCCACCGCGAGAAAATATGGTGGAACCGGTCTGGGCACCACGATCTGTAAGCAACTGGTTGAGTTGATGGGTGGGCAGATCGGATTGCGCAGTCGACCTGGGGTCGGTAGTGAATTTTGGTTCGAGATCAGCTTTGGCAAAGTTTTAGACCTCGACGATACTTGCTTGCTGAGTCGAGAGCAAAGCATGATTATCGACCCCGATGGAGGCTGCTGGCGATTGGCCAAAGAATTGGCATTCTTGGGTAAGGTGCTGCCGTTGACAGTCCAAGATCTGAGCCAAGCCGAAGATATCGTTGGGCAGCGTCACCTGCAGGGGGCATCCCTATCGATGATCTACCTGCGCGTCACCATGGCCGGGCATGCCAGCACTGAGGCATTAAAGGCGTGGCTGAGTAGTGCTGCTCAACGCCTGATCCGGCTTGAGGCCGATAGGTCGATGATGATTGTGCTGGTACCCGCTGCAGATATTCTGCTGGACGACATCAGTCGTATAGCCGGGCAGCTAGGATTTTTCTCAATACTGCCAGAGCCATTTAGCATCGATCACATCCGTCACTTGCTTCATGCTCAGTCTGCGGCATTGAGCACGGTGTCGCGGTCGCGCCAACCTATGCAAGCCTCCTCAGGTGAGACTATAACCAGCGACGCGTACGGCGCTAAGGATGCGCCACAGAGTAAACATCGAGATGGTCTATCGATCTTGATTGTCGAAGACAATCCAACTAATCGAAAGGTGCTACAGAAGATACTAGAGCGTGCAGGTCACAAATGTACACTTGCCCAAGATGGCGAAGAGGGTATCGATATCATTGCTACACAACCGTTTGATGCTATGGTCATTGATATGAACATGCCGAAAGTCTCTGGGCTTGATGTAGTACGTTTTTGCAGAATGATGAGCGGTACATTAGCTAGAACGCCCATCATCATTTTTTCAGCGAGCGTGACACAAGAAGCGCGCAATGAAAGCTTTGCAGCAGGTGCAGACGCCTATATTTCTAAGCCCATCGAAGTTTCACAATTTCTGAATACCCTCGACCGATTAGTTCAGACAAATCGTCCGGCGCTTGCTTCAAAGCAGAACGAGCAGGTTACAGGCGCGCATGCAGGCCAGGAAATCAATGCTTCCATTCTTGATACGGTCAAGCTGAATAATCTGGAGTCTATGAGCCAAGATCCCGCATTTGTAGATGAACTAATTACAGAATTTATTTGTGAGGGAAGGAGATTAATTGGTAACTTTGATCGAAGTCTAATCAGGTCAGACTATGCTCAAGTTTCTTCTACCATGCATGCGCTACGTGGTTCAGCCTTGAGTATTGGTGCCACTTCACTCAAGCAGCTATGTGCCCACATCGAAAAACTCTCAGATGACATGCTGCAGGAAAAGCAAGTCGAGATAAAAAATCAATTGACTGAGTGCTTTCAACAGCTTTGCCAAGCATTGGAGATTTATCAACGTAACCGGGACGGTCGCAGATTGTATGTAATTTGAACGAAAATAAATGAGATCAAGAGACAGGGTGGATATCGATAACCTAAACGGAGATATTCGTTCATGAATAACTTATTGGCTGAAACAACGGTACGACACCGGCAACAAATGGAGGTTCTGCCGCAGTTGCGAGCCATGCTCGACGGCACTTACTCAAAATCATCCTATGCCAAATTCCTAGCCCAACTCTATCCGATCGTATCTAATTTTTGCCCTCTGATGGCAGCAGCTGCAGGCCGCTGTGCAGATCGGCATAACAATCTGCGGCTGTATCTTTACGAGCATATCGAGCATGAGAAAGGCCATGAAGCGATGGTCAAGAATGATCTCGAGCAACTCGGGTACAAGGATGGTGATTTGCCAATTATGAATCCTGGCCCAGCAGCACGAGTGATGCTTTCTTATAACTATCACGCAATCGATCGTGTTGATCCGCACTATGTCATCGGGATGATTTATGTGCTCGAGCTCATGTCTGCTGGCTATGCATCAAATGTTGCTCAGTCAATATCCAGGACGATCGACTATCCAGTGGCAAGAGGTTTTAGCTTTCTTGATTCACATGGCACATTAGACGATGATCATCTTGTCGGTCTGATTGAATTAATTCAATCGCTTGAATCGCCAGAATTAGTCGAGAAAGTGGTCGATAGCGTCGATATGAATTTTTATTTATTACGGCAATTGATCAGCGATTTACCGGAGAATTGATGATGGCGTAGTATTTGAAATGGAGAGTCTTTAAATGAACAAGACTCTCCCGCTGTGTCAGGCGACAACTGGGTCAGCCGCCTCTATCGGATTTACCGGATTCGGGTACCGATAGCTCGAGTGTTGTGTGCTTTGGGCCTTGAGCAGGCGCCTCATCATTCTTAAGTCTATTTCCTGAATTTTCAGTGCTGCATCTACCCACATCACTGCGATATCGGTGAGTTCCTTGTGCGAGATCGGCCACACATGTCTGCGGCAATCATAGATTGACCGCATACCATTGAGGTGATGATGATGCTTCCTGATCCATTGTTCGACGGTGCGCTTGCCCTCGCCAATGGGCGCGACAATATCGACGACACCCATGTCGGCTAATTGCTCTGCGGTATAGATATTGCCGCTGAGTAGCATTGCTTCTGTTTTTCGAGTACCAATGCGACGTGCCAAAAAGCTGTAGGCGCCCATTCCAGGGAATAGATTAAACAAAATCTCGGGTAAGCCCAAGCGGGTGCCAGCCTCCGCAACGATGAGATCACTAGCGAGCGCTAATTCAAATCCGCCGCCGAGTGCATCGCCTTGCACCAGCGATATCGTTACTGTGGATGCATCATGGCCAATGATGCGCGTATAAAGACTATCGACACAGTACATCGCATAATTCAATAAGCCTTCACGATCTTTTTCCCGAATCAGATTTAGGAATAGCATCAGATCGCCACCCAAGTTGAAAACTCCGCTACGGTGCGAGGCTATGACTGAGTAATCGACTGGTACCCAAGTCTCACCGTCGATGATGTGACCCTGACCTGTTTGTAGTTCGTTGAAAATATAGTGCAACTCTTCGAGCATATTTTGATTGAAGCAAGGGATTCCAATTGGCTTCATGTACTTCCAGAGCGTGCGTAAGTTCGAGTCATAAACTTTGTCAACCTGCTGCATCATGCGTCGCGGCCAGGCCGGTTGTGGCGTTTCAGTGAGCCGATTTGTGTAGCTGGCTGTTTCAGTCGTCATCAACATTACCATCTCCTTGATTGTTAGGATTTCAAACGTCCCTGCTTGATTTTTCCTAGAACTTTGAGCGATGCTGTTTGGCTTTGCTCAAACCTTTCAAGCACGGAGTCAGTTTAGAAAGTTCGCGCGATGACTCAATAGGTGTTAAGGTTTTCGTAACGGCTCCTAATTATGCTTGCCTCAAATATCAATTACTTGCTCGTATCTGCATGAATCAGCGACCGGTGGCCGCACCTAAAGGGTGCCGAATAGTGCGGTCTGCTCGATCCAGACAATTGATGATGGATTTACCGGTTGGCGCCAGAGTGGCTCAGTTACAATCCCTTGCAGACTTGAGATGAGGTGGTGATGACTGATAAAAATTTATTCGACAAGGCGCTCGGTCAGTTGGTCGAGAATAATCGACAGTGGGCAGCGTCGATGATTGAGCAGGATCCCGATTTTTTCAGTAATCTGGTATCACAGCAGGCGCCGGAATATCTCTGGATCGGATGCTCGGACAGTCGTGTGCCCGCTAATTCCATTGTGGGTTTAGATCCGGGCGAGCTTTTCGTGCACCGCAATGTAGCTAATGTAGTAGTTCACACTGACCTCAATAGTTTGTCGGTGCTGCAGTTCGCGATTGACCTGCTTGGGGTCAAGCATGTAATGGTGGTCGGTCATTACGGTTGCTCGGGCGTCCAATGCGCGATGGAGGGGAAGCGAGTCGGTCTTGCAGATAACTGGTTACGCCATGTGCAAGATGTGTTCCAAAAACACGAGCATTTGTTACCTGATTCGATGGATGACATAGCCAGACATAACCGGCTGTGCGAATTGAATGTGATTGAGCAGGTATTGAATGTCTGTCAGACCACCATCGTGCAAGATGCGTGGGAGCGAGGCCAGGACTTGACCATTCATGGTTGGGTTTACAGCTTGGATGATGGCTTGGTCAGAGATTTAGGTATGTCGGTTGGTGCTGCGCATGAACTAATGCCGCAGATGCGGGAATCGCTGGCACAGTATCAACGCTAACAAATATCAATGCTGAGAAATTTTGAGACTGATAGGCACCGAGGCTTAGAGCCATCAATCCTCAAAAGTGGCGAGGCTGAGAAGCACAAACGCTCGGACCGTATTCACTATCAACCAGCTGCCTACGCATCAGAACGGCTGTCTATCGATCAGAAACTATGCTCGGCAGCCGGGAATGCGCGCTGCTTCACGGCGTCGACATAGGCGCGGATTGCGTCGGTCACGCTGCCTTGTCCGTGCATGAAATCCTGTACAAATTTTGGTCGCCGACCTGGGAAGGCGCCGAGCATATCGTGCATCACTAGCACCTGACCCGAGCAGTCAACACCTGCGCCAATGCCGATGGTGGGTATCGCCAGTTTGGCGGTAACTTCTGCGGCTAAAGCTGCGGGAATCGCTTCGAGCACCAGCATCGCCGCGCCGGCTGCTTGTAGTGCCAGTGCGTCAGCGATCAGGCGTTGTGCCTCATCCTCTTTTCGAGCCTGAACTCGGAAGCCCCCAAGTTGATGTACCGATTGTGGTGTCAGCCCCAGGTGCGCGCATACTGGTATGCCGCGTGCGACCAGCATTTGTACCGTCGGCAGCAGCCAATCACCGCCCTCGAGTTTGACCATTTCAGCGCCCGCGCGCATCAGCACGGTCGCGTTATCCATGGCTTGCTGCGGTGTGTGATAACTGCCAAACGGCATATCCGCAATCAGGAGAGGGCGCTTGGCGCCACGCGCAACGCAATCGGTGTGGTACGCAATATGATCAAGGGTCACCGGCAGCGTAGTGGGATGTCCTTGTACCACCATACCCATTGAGTCACCGATCAGCAGCGCATCAACACCGCATTGATCCATCAGCGCGGAAAAACTCGCGTCATAGCAAGTGAGCATCGCAATTTTTTCGCCGCTGGCGCGCATTTTCTCAAGCGTCGTGAGTGTTACTTTTGACGGCGTTGTGCTGGATGAATCGGACATCATTATTCCCCGCGGTTGAAGAATTCGCGTTTCCCACGCATGCCTGCAATCCGTTCCAAGAGCAGGGCGAAGTCATCGGTACGCTCAATCGGATTGAGGTGCTCTGCATTGACCATCAGTAGCGGGGATGTATCGTAGTGATGAAAGAAGCGGCTGTAACTTTCGCACAAGCGCTGCAGATAAGATTCTGAGATGCCTGATTCCATCGGTATGCCCCGGCGCCGGATACGCTCCGCCAAGGTCGACGGCGCGGCTTGCAGATAAATCACTAAATCGGGACGTGGCGCTTGCTGTGTCAGATGATCAAACATCTGGCGGTAAAGGTTGAGCTCGTCATCGGCCAGCGTCAACGTCGCAAAAATAGGATCTTTCTCCAGCAAGAAATCGGAGACAACCGGTGCAGAAAACAGATCGGTTTGCGCAAGGTCACGCAATTGGTGCATACGCTGAAACAGAAAAAACATCTGTGTCGGCAGCGCGTAGCGTGTCGAGTCGCGATAGAAGCGCTCGAGGAAGGGGTTTTCTTGCGGCTGCTCCAAGAGTGGCTGTGCCCCCGTCTCTGCCGCAATACGGCGCGCCAGGCTGGTCTTGCCGACGCCGATGGGCCCCTCAACAACGATGTAGCGGTATTTTTCCAAGTTCATAGACGTTGATGATACGTCATGGTGTCTTAGCGATCAGAACCTAGTTTTTCAATCGCCTGATTCCCAACCAAGGCTAGCAGCGGCGCGATCTGCCCTAGGCCGGGAATTTCCAGATTCGGACTCAGTTCATGCAACGGCAGCAGAACAAAGGCCCGGTTTCCCATGCGCGGATGGGGGACCTCAAGTACCTCATCACGGATGGTGTCACTGCCGAATACCAGCAGATCCAAATCGAGGGTTCGGGGCGCATTACGAAAGGGTCTTTCGCGACCGAAACTGTGTTCGATGCGCTGCAATTCAGCCAGCAGCGTGTGCGCATCAAGCTGCGTCTCCAGATGCACGGCCGCGTTGACGAAGTCGTCACCTGTGGCATCAATCGGCGCGGTGCGATACAAAGAGGAGCAGGCGCTTAGCCTTGTTTGCGGTAGCTGAGCGAGTAAATCGATGGCGATGCGCACTGAGTGCGCTGCATCACCAAGATTGGCGCCGAGGCCGATGTAGGCAGATACCGTGCCCATCATTCAGTACTACTTTCAGTACTACCTGCAGCACTGCTCTCAGTAGCGCCATCTGCGCCGCTTTTGCCACGGCCTCGACCACTTCGGCGCCGGCGCCGCTTGGCAGCGGGTTTGTCGTTGTCGCTGGGTTTGCGCGTTAGCAGTGCCTCACGCTGCGGTCCGTCGGCCGCCATGAAATCAGTCCACCACTCACCCAGCTCGGCTTCGATTTCGCCAGAGGCGCAGCGCAGCAGCAGAAAATCATAGCCAGCGCGCAACCTGGGGTGCTCGAGTAATTTGTACGGCGATTTACCAACCCGTCGCTCAAAGCGAGGTTGCATGGCCCAGATATCACGCATGTCAGTGGCGATGCGGCGTTGAATCGCCAGCTGTTCGGTTTGACCATCGAGTACATCATCGGCCGCCAAGTGGAGTGCCGGGATAGGCGCCTCGCCAGCCGCCTTGTACGCCTCCCACCGCTCCAGTACCTGATGCCAAAGCAGCGATGCGAACAGAAAGCCGGGCGATACAGTCTTGCCCTCGCGAACCCGCTGATCAGTGTTGTTGAGTGCAAGCGCCACGAAGCGCTCGCCCAATGGCTGCTCGAGTACGACATCGAGTAAAGGTAGCAAGCCGTGATGTAGTCCCTGTTTACGCAACTGCTGCAGACAGGCCATGGCATGCCCACTCATCAGCAGCTTGAGCATTTCGTCGAATACGCGCGCTGCGGGCACGTTATTGATCAGCGGCGCCATCACTTTGATCGGTGAACGTGTTGGCGGGGCAATCGAGAAGCCGAGTTTCGCCGCAAACCTCACGACGCGCAGCATACGCACCGGATCTTCACGATAGCGCGCTTCTGGCACTCCGATGATACGCAACGTTTTGCTGCGAATATCTTTCATCCCACCGTGATAATCGAGCACCTGCTCACGCGCAGGATCGTAGTACATGGCGTTCACGGTGAAATCACGGCGCTCGGCATCTTCATGCTGTTCGCCGAACGTGTTATCCCGTAGCACGCGACCATGCGCATCTTTGGGTGCTTCATCGGTTGATGCGCCGCGAAAGGTAGTGACCTCAATCAGATCTTGGCCGAACATCACATGCACAATCTGAAAGCGCCGACCAATGATGAAAGCGCGCCGGAATTGTCGCTTCACCTCTTCCGGCGTGGCATTGGTCGCTACGTCGAAATCTTTGGGGCGGTACCCGAGCAGCAGATCACGTACTGCGCCGCCAACAATGAAGGCTTTGAACCCCGCTTGTTGCAGGCTCTGCGTGACTCGAATCGCATTTTGTGACACATCCTCTAGCAAGATACCGTGCGCAGATTTTTCATAGATATCCGGCGCGACCGCATTGCCGGCAGCAGATCCGCTACCGAGAATTCGACGAATCAATTTTCTGATCATGCGTCGTTCACCGGGAAAAGTTGCAGCACGGGCCAGCCTTGGTTGTTCGCATGACTTGCCAATGCAGCATTCGGATTAGTGGCTACCGGATGGGTGACCACCGACAGTAGCGGAATATCGTTTTGCGAGTCACTATAAAAAGTACTGCGCTCAAAGTCAGCCAGCGTTTTTCCAAGCGAGCTTAGCCAGTCGTGCAAATTACTCACCTTACCAGCGCCGAAGGGTGGCCTGCCGACCAAGCGTCCGGTGACCTCCCCATCCGGGCTGAGTTCGGGTTCAGCGGCGATCAGGTGCTCGACACCGAATGCCTGTGCAATCGGCCCGGTGACAAAGCGATTGGTGGCAGTGATGATGACCAGTAAATCGCCTGCTTGACGATGTGTCTCAACGAGTTGAATTGCCTCATCGCGCATGGCGGGTTGTATCACTTCTTGCATGAACTGCCTGTGCCAAATATCTAGCTGCGTACGCGGAAAGCGTTTCAAGGTACCGAAAGCGAACTCTAGGTACTCCACCGGGTTAAGCGTACCAGCCACATACTGCTGGTAGAACGCATCATTACGTGCGGTAAATGCCTCGCGCTCGACAGCGCCGGCGCGACATAAAAATTGGCCCCACTCGTAGTCGGAGTCCAGCGGTAACAGGGTATTGTCCAGATCAAACAGCGTCAGATTCATGGGGGCGTTGTGGTATCACCAGTTTGTAGTAGCTCACGCAGCAGCGGTAGCGTAATGGGTCGCTGAGTCTCCAGCGAGTAACGATCGAGTGCGTCCAGCATGGTTGAGAGTGACTGCATATCGCGCCGGAAATGGGTCAGCAGGTAAGGTAGTACGCCCGCTGACAGTGACAAGCCGCGTGCTTCTGCAGACTTCGACAGCGCATCGATTTTTTCCTCATCAGACAGACCATGTAGTTGGTACACTAATCCCCAGCCTAAACGAGTCCGCAAATCCTCGCGTAAGGCTAATTGGAGCGGGGCTTGTTTCGCGCTAGCGATCAGGATGCCACCGTTATCACGCACCTGGTTAATTAGATAAAACAGCGCTTGCTGATGCGCTTCATCCAGTTGGTCGCAGTCATCGATCAGATAAAGCGGGATAGCCACTGACCACGAAAACGCGTCGACCGAGGCCGCGGGTGTCAACAGTTTTGCGATGGGATTCGCACCCAGCGCGTTCAGCAGGTGCGACTTACCAGCACCCGCCTCACCCCACATCAGTACCAGCCGATGGTCAGCTACCTGAGTCGCGTCAGCTGCAATCTGACCTAGCAGCGCGGCGAGTTCGAGATTTTTGCCGACCACAAAGCTGTCCAGCGTCTGCGGCCGTGCTGCACCCCAATCCAGCAGCAATTGCCTCATGCTTGGTTATAAAAACGGCTGTTCAGGTAGTGCCGACGAAGACGACCGAAGGCGACGGAAAGTATAGCCGACGCCGGTAGCGCCAAAAGTACACCGACAAATCCAAACAACTGCCCGAATGCCAATAGCGCAAAGATGACGACCAGCGGATGAAGGCCAATACGCTCGCCGACTAATCGCGGTGTCAGCAGGAAGCTCTCGAGGAATTGTCCGAGGCCGTAAATCATAGCCACGGCGGTTAATCCGCTCCAGCCGTCAAATTGCAGTACCGCGGCCACCAGTGCCAGCGCCAGCCCCAGACCAAAGCCAACATAAGGAATAAAGACTAACAAGCCGGTCAGCATGCCGACCGGAAGCGCTACATCGAAGCCAGCGATGGTGAGCGCGGTCGAGTAATACGCCGCCAGTAGGAACATGACGAGTAATTGCCCGCGCAGATACTGCGCCAGCAGGGCATCGGTTTCGACCGCCATATCAGCGACTAATGCCGACCAGCGGCGAGGCACCGTCTCACTGACGCGCTGAATTAGCGGGTGCCAATCCAGCAGTAAGTAGAAGAGCACAATAGGAATCAGAAACAGCGTCCCAACCCAGGTGATTAGCGCGCTGCCGCCAATCCGAAGCCAGTTCAGCAAGGCCGCTGCAGATCCATCACCCGTCGCGAGTTTGGCGGCAATCGCTTTTTGCAGGGCGATGAAGTCGAGACGACCACCAATACCCAGCTGCCGTAGTGTCGGACCGAGAGCGGCATCGATCCGGGATAGCAGGGCGGGTAGTCGTTCGCGCAGCACCGGCAACTCTTCCGCCAATATCGGCAGCACGATCAGCGCTAGCGCGGTGACTATGACGAACACCGACAGCATTGCCAGCAGAACCGCCAGGACACGTGGCAAGCCTCGCCCATTCAACCAGTCGACGCCAGGATTCAGCACATAGCCGATGATGAAGGCAGCCACGAAAGGCGTCAGCACCGGGGTTAGCAGCCACAGCAGGGCCAGAAAGCCGAGACTGACCGATAACCACAGCAGGTTTTGGCGAGATTCGGAGCCGGTCAGGGGGTTCATTGGCGCGATTGGCGGAGCGGTTTTGATAAAATGGCGAACCCCGCAGGTCTTGTCATCAGGGCAAGCACTGATTCTACCGTTTCCTCAGCCCAGCGCCTCTATCCTTTATGTCCTCCCAGACCCCGGTTTCACTCTCTTATCGCGATGCAGGTGTTGATATTGACGCCGGCGATGCGCTGGTTGAAGCGATCAAGCCCTTTGCCAAGCGCACCATGCGCGAGGGCGTACTCGCCGGGATTGGCGGGTTCGGTGCGCTATTCGAGGTCAGCAAGAAGTTCAAAGAGCCGGTGCTGGTGGCTGGCACCGATGGTGTCGGTACCAAGCTGAAGCTGGCGTTTCATCTCAACCGCCATGACACTGTTGGAATTGATCTGGTCGCGATGAGCGTCAATGACATTCTGGTACAGGGTGCCGAGCCGCTGTTCTTCCTTGATTATTTTGCTTGCGGGCGGCTGGATGTCGCAGCGGCGACCGATGTCATCAAGGGTATCGCGCAGGGCTGTGAGCAAGCAGGCTGCGCACTGATTGGCGGCGAAACCGCCGAGATGCCGAGCATGTATCCGGACGGCGAGTATGACCTCGCCGGTTTTGCCGTTGGCGCGGTTGAAAAATCACAGATCATCGATGGCCGCAAGATTGCGCCGGGTGATGTCGTGCTCGGCTTGGCCTCGTCCGGTGCGCATTCGAATGGCTACTCGCTGGTCCGTAAAATTCTCGAGGTAGCAAAACCCGACTTGAGCGCCGATTTCCACGGTCGACCACTGGCCGATGTCTTGCTGGCGCCAACGCGTATCTACGTCAAGCCGCTGTTATCGCTGATGAGTACGATGGAAGTACGCGGTCTGGTACACATCACCGGCGGTGGCTTGGTCGAGAATATTCCGCGCGTGTTGCAACCGCATCTGACGGCCGAATTGCATCGTGACGCTTGG
>Ga0315899_10008028_pt1 | contig 11334 bp, 10 predicted proteins | sample LakEriMetagenome_2_FD_203518 | JGI IMG/M metagenome (GOLD analysis project Ga0315899, IMG submission 203518) | Freshwater fungal communities from buoy surface, Lake Erie, Ohio, United States - Buoy 4 MA112 | ecosystem: Environmental > Aquatic > Freshwater > Lake | place: USA: Lake Erie, Ohio...
AGCCTGGCCGCTAAGCCCCTCTATGGATTCGCCTGGCGTAGTGAGGGGCTGCGACCAGCGATCAAAGGGGAATGGCTCAAGACCACGCTTGTGTAGCTCAAGATCCCTTCCCAGCTCTTCGGCCAGCTGGCGGGCTTGATCAACCCCAGAGGGGTATGGGAAAGAGGTTGTAATGCGTCGCTGCTTCCAGCCCCCCTCAGGCGAGGGGAGCGTGGCCCTGAGTCGCAGCTTGCCACCAGATGGCGAGACCTCCAGGCTCACGCTGGCGCCCAAATCCCGTAAAGCCCGGTTGATCCGAGCCATGTAGGGGTCTGATGAGCCCATGGAGGCGTGCCTAAAACCGTGCCTATTTTGGCCCGGATTGGGCTGTTATGTGCCTAACCGGTGCCTTGTTCCTTTGGTCTCAGAGTTTCACGATTTGCCCAGAATCCTTGTTGTGACTGGCCTTTTGATGATGGGGGTCCCGAGGATCGAACTCGGCTAAGGCGAATTATGAGTTCGCTGCATTCACCAGATTGCTAGACCCCCCTGTGGGCTCAGCGTGGATCCATACCTGTGGAAGGATAGGCGAGGGGTATGGACTCTCCTCCCCCTCGCCCCCGTCCTCCACTGCCCACGCTGCTGGTGTAAGGCGAGGGCAGGTCGGCCGTGCGGCGCGGCACCAGATGCACCTGTTGATCCATCAGGAAGGTGGTGGTGTTTTCAATCGCGCTGCCATCCCAGATGATCGCTTGGTCTGGGAAGCCCAAGCCCATGAGGCGGGTGCCGTCCCCGCCGCCCATGGCGAGGCCAAAGAAATCCGTGATCTGGTGGGTGATGTCCACCCCTCGCGCGAAGGGGGCGCGCCAGCTGAAGTAACGGCGCTCCACCAATTCGGGCACGGTGCCCACCACCCCGCAGCGGGTGACCTCCGTGGGTCCCCGGCCAGCCGGCAGGGGTTCACCACCCTTGAGCAGCGGCGCTTCCAGCGTGGTGGTGCAGAGCACCGGGCCGGCTTGGGCCGCCCCGAGCAGAGAACTCGAGGCGATCGCCCCGAGGGCTGCCAGACCCTTTAGCCATCCCCAACCCTGGCGCCTGGGCGAGCCGGCGATGGCGCTGCGCTTTGCAGACAAGGGGGAGCGGAGCACGACCATGGCTGAGCTGGCAGAACGGGCAGGCGTTCTGCGATGGGGGCCAGAACGCGCTCGCAGACCCTAGCCCGTGCAGCAGCATTGCACCAGCACTTTTGACTTGGGCCATGCTCTCCCCCCCGCTTCCGCCCCTCCCTGAGGGCCCCGCCGCCCAGCGAGACCTGCTCCTCTCCCTGCTGGCTGCGCGGGCCTATCGCCGCGGGCAGTTCACCCTGGCCTCCGGGCGTCGCAGCGATCACTACGTGAACTGCAAGCCCGTAAGCCTCAGCGGGGTGGGCCTGGCCCTGCTCGGCCGGCTCCTGCTGCCGCTGGTGGAGCCGGAGGCCCAGGCGGTGGCGGGGCTCACCCTGGGCGCCGATCCGTTGGTGAGTGCAGTCGCCCTGCAGGCGGCGCTGGAGGGGCGGCCGCTGGATGCGCTGATCGTGCGCAAGGAGGCCAAGGGCCATGGCACGGGGGCCTGGCTCGAGGGGCCCCTGCCCGCCGCAGGGGCGATCATCACGGTGCTGGAGGACGTAGTGACCTCCGGGGGCTCGGCCCTCAAGGCCGTGGAGCAGCTGCGTCAGGCTGGTTACCTGGTGCAGCGCGTGGTGGCCATCGTGGATCGGCAGGAGGGGGGTGAGGCCGCCATGGTGGGGGCCGGCTTGGAGTTGCGCAGCCTGTTTTTGCTGGAGCAGGTGGCCGCGGCCGCGGGTAGCAACCAAACTCCCCTGGCTCCCGCTCCATGAACGCCATGGATTCCTCCCCCTGGGACTGGGCGCCCGCAGGTCCGCGCCGGCTGGAGCGGCCCCTTTCCCTGCTCCATTTCGCTGGCCCAGACAGCCTGCGGGTGCTCCACGGCCAAACCAGCCAGGCCCTTCAGGAGGCGCGCCCTGGCGATTGGCGATCCACCTGCTGCCTCACCCCCACCGCCCGGCTGCGTGGTCTGGCGGAAGTTGTGGTGGAGGAGAACGGGGCCTGGTTGGCGCTCACGGCCGGCGATGGTCCCGCCCTCAGGCAGGCCTTTGATCGGGTGCTCTTCCCGGCCGACCAGGTGGAACTGGGCCCCCTTCAGCCGGGGCGCTGGCTGCGGCTGGTCGGAGAGGCCCCCTCCGCGCCAGGGTCCTGGCGCCCCTTGGTTGGCGGCGGCGGCTGGTGGCTGGGCTGCGATCTGCTCCTGCTGGCCGAGACCCCTCTGCCGCCAGAGCTGGCCGAGATTCCCCCCCTGGAGGCGCACGAGGCCGAGCTTTGGCGGCTGCAACAGGGGGAGCCCGCCTGGCCGGCGGAGATCAACGACGCCTTTAACCCCTTCGAATTGGGCTTGTCCGATCGCGTGAGCCTGCAGAAGGGCTGTTATGTGGGTCAGGAAACCCTGGCCAAGCTGGCCAGCAGCGATGGTGTCAAGCAACAGTTGCGCCGTTGGCAGGCGGCCCCCCACCCAGCGATGGCCGGCCCCTTCGAGCCTGGCTGGGCTCTGCAGACGGCCGATGGGGTGCGGGCTGGCCAACTCACTTCTGGCCTGCAACAGGCCGATGGCTCTTGGCTGGGTCTGGCGATGGTCCGGCGTGGGGCGCTGGAGGAGACCACCCTGTTGGCCAGGGCGCCGGAAGGGGAGGTGCCGGTGAGCATCTCGAGGCCGGCGGCCTTCCGGGATCCCCCCTCGCCAGGGCCCTCAGGGGGCGGTGGGCGGAGCGGCCGCGTCTGAGCTCTCCAGCAGCCAATAGGCCACGGCCCAGGTGGCGAGGCCGTCATCCCGGTTGTAGCGGAAGATCCGCTCCAGCTCTTGGCGGCCCCTGGGGAGAGCCTCCTTCCGCGCCTGGCCGGGTGCGGTGGGCCGATGCCACTGCCGCCATAGCCGCCACCAGAGCAGGCAGCGGGCTCCATCCGCCCCGGGCTGACTCCAGCGAAACCCCAGCCAGTTGGCCACCGCCTTGAGGCCGTAACTGTTCACCGGCAGCAGCCAGTGCCGCCGCAGGCGCAGATGCACATCCACCAGGCGCTGTTGCAGGGCGGCCCGATCGGCGGCGCTCACCCCCTGCCGCTCCGCCAACCGCAACAGCTGGATCTTTTCCGTTTCCCCGTAATGCAACACAGGCCAATCGGGATAACGGGCCAACAGGGCTGCGAGCCGTTGCCAGAGCCGCGCTTCCCCATGCTCCGCCAGGGCCAACAGGGGGCGGTAGCGCCCGAATCGGCTGCTGTCGCCTGGCGCCTTGGGCCAAGCGCCAGTGCTTGGCCGGGGGAAGATCAGGAATCCGTGCAGGAAGTGCTCAGCGGTGTCGGGATCGGATTCGATGTCGTAGATCAGCAGTCCAGGGGCCCCGTCCAATTCCGGCAGGCCATCCCCCGCTAGCAGGCGCTCCGGCCGTCCTCTCGCCTGCACCTGCGCCTGGGCCATCAGCTGGGGCACCATGTCGCGATGTTGCTCTCCGTGCACCGCCAACGCCTCGGCCAGGCGGCTGGCGTCGGCGTTGGCCAGATCGTTCACGGTGTGCACCCCCGCCTGCAGCAACAGATCCCGGCGTTTGCTGCCCACCCCGCTCACCTCGCTGAGGTGCCCTCCCCGGGCGGCCTCCTTGTCGCAGAGCAGCCGCCAGCAGCAGAGGGTGCATTTTTTGCGGTCGTTCACCAGCGGGGGCGGAGTGGGCCGCTTCAGATCGGCCTCCAGCCGTACCAGGCTGTCCTCCAACTGCCCGTCCAGGGAGGGGGTGAGGGTGAGGCGTTCTTGCAGCAGTCGCCTGCCCTCGCCGGCGAGCACCAGGGCATGGGGCACGGGAGCCCCCTGTTGGTGCGCCAACAGGCGGGCCCACAGCGCCAAAACCACGCGATGTTCGCGGGTGGTGCGTCGCCCTTGCCGGGCCAATACAGGACGGTAGCTATGGGCTCCCCAGCGGCTGGGGCTATTCACCCGTTGCAGCAGCGTGGGATGGGCTTCGAGCTGGGAGCCCTGGGGGCCGAGCCCCCGCAGCCGCAAGCCCATCACCCCCGCAGCGCCCTCTTCACAGGCAGCGGTGCCACGGCCGGGGCGCTCGGGCAGCAATTGTTGGAAGCGCAGCACCTGCTCTTGGAGGGCGAGGGCCCGATGGGCTGTCCAACGCCGCAGCTCAGAGGGGCCGTGGCGATCCAGCCAGGCCCGTCGCCTGCAGCGCAGCCAGCTGCGGAGCAGTGCATCGGTGAGAGGTGCGTCCGTCAGTGGCGCTGCCGTCAGTTGCGCAGCCGTCAGTGGCGCAGCCGTGAGGGAGGGATGGGCGAGGGAGGCCGGCACGAAGCTGTTGTCGGGCGGCTGCCTCATCCATCCACCCTACCGGGCTGGTGGCCTCCCGCCAGGCCGGCACCCGGGTTGGCCCAGGGGGGGGGTGCAGGCTGCTACGACCAGCCCGTCTGTGCCCTGCATTCCCTGTGATGGCCTCTGCCCCCCTGCCCCTTGAGGCCAGCCCCATCGCTTTTGGCACCGATGGCTGGCGGGGCATTCTCGGGGTGGACATCACCGTTGAACGGCTGCTGCCTGTGGCGGCTGCAGCCGCCCGGGAGCTGGAGAGCAGCGCACCCGAAGGTCTGCACAGCCGGGAGGTGGTGTTGGGCTACGACCGGCGTTTCCTGGCCCCGGAATTGGCGGAGGCCATCGCTGCCGCTGTGCGCGGGGCGGGGCTTGTGCCGGTGTTGGCGGCCACCCCCACCCCCACGCCCGCCTCCAGCTGGGCGGTGGTGGAGCGGGGTGCCCTTGGCGCCCTGGTGATCACCGCCAGCCACAACCCTCCGGAGTGGCTGGGCCTCAAGATCAAAGGGCCCTTCGGTGGCTCCGTGGAGGGCGATTTCACCCAGCGGGTGGAGCGTCGCCTGGCCGCTGGGGGCATCACCGTGCCGATCCAGGGCGCCACCGAGGTGTTTGATGCCCTTGCGGCCTATGTGGCGGGTTTGCGGGCCAAGGTGGATACCGGAGCCCTGGCGGCTGGGCTGGAGCGGCTCGGCTTGCGGGTGATTGTCGATCCGATGCACGGCTCGGCGGCGGGTGTGCTCAGCGCCCTGCTCGGGGAAGGGGCCGTGGCCGCCGGTGTGATTCGGGAAATCCGCGACCGGCGGGATCCGCTCTTCGGCGGCCATCCCCCGGAGCCCCTGGCCCCCTACGTGGAGGAGCTCATCGATGCGGTGCGGAGCTCCACGGCCGAGGGCAAGCCCGCCATGGGCATCGTGTTTGACGGCGATGGCGATCGCATCGCCGCCGTGGATGAAAGCGGCCGCTTTTGCAGCACCCAGCTGCTGATGCCCCTGTTCATTGATCATTTGGCCCGAGCCCGTGCGCTGCCTGGCAGCGTGATCAAAACCGTGAGTGGCTCCGACCTGATGGCTCTGGTGGCCCAGGACCTGGGCCGCACGGTGTTGGAAAAGCCGGTGGGCTTCAAATACATCGCCGCCGAGATGCTTGCCGGTGAGGTGTTGGTGGGGGGAGAGGAATCCGGCGGGGTGGGGTTTGGCATGCATTTGCCGGAGCGGGACGCGCCCTTCGCCGCCCTGCTGTTGATCGAGGCCCTGGTGGAGGGGGGTGTGCCCCTGGGCGCACGCATCGATGCGCTCCAGCAGCGCTGCGGTGGCGCCGCCGCCTACGACAGGCTGGATCTGCGCCTGAGCGATATGGCCGCGCGCGAGCGCCTGGAGTCCCGCCTGGCCGAAAGCCCCCCCGCCGACGTGGCGGGCGCGCCGGTGTTGGAGGTGATCCGCACTGATGGGGTGAAGCTGCGACTGGGGCCGAGCCATTGGCTGATGTTGCGCTTCTCCGGCACGGAGCCCCTGTTGCGCCTCTACTGCGAGGCCCCCGGCGAGGAGAGGGTGGCGGCGGTGTTGGCATGGGCGCGGGAGTTGGCGGAGGGGATTTGAGCGATCGGGCCGGCGCTGCGGCAATCGAGCAGCAGCCGTATTGTTTTTTTTGCTTCGCAGCACCGGCCTGAACCCCCATACGCCCCTCGTGATCGCCAGCGGCAACGCGGGCAAAGTTCGGGAGTTTGCGGCCCTGCTGGCGGATCTGCCATTGGTGGTGCGGCCCCAGCCTGAGGGGTTGGAGGTGGAGGAGACAGGCGCCACCTTCGCGGACAATGCGCGGCTCAAGGCGGAGGCGGTGGCCCAAGCCACTGGCTGCTGGGCACTGGCTGACGACTCCGGTCTGGCGGTGGAGGCCCTGGCCGGTGCGCCAGGGGTGCACTCGGCCCGCTATGCCCCCACCGATCCGGAGCGCATCGACCGCTTGCTGGCGGAGCTGGCGGCGGTCGGTGCCACCGATGGGGCCGATCGCAGGGCCGCTTTCATTGCCGCCCTTGCCCTGGCCGATCCCAGCGGGGTGGTGCGGCTCACGGTGGAGGGTCGCTGCGAGGGTGTGATCAGCCAGGCGCCGCAGGGCACGGGCGGTTTCGGCTACGACCCGGTGTTTCTGGTTCCCGAGCTGGGCCTCACCTTCGCCGAGATGGATAAGGCCACCAAAGGCCGCGTCGGCCATCGTGGACGCGCCTTCGCCGCGCTGGAGCCGGAGCTGCGGGAACTGCTTGGGGCAGCAGGGGGGACGAGCTGAGGCCAAGCCCCCGCCCGGCGGAGGATCCCTTTCAGCCCACCTCCAGCTGGCCGACGGCGCCGATCCACTGATGGAGGCTCCAGTGCACCATGCCACTGCGCACCATCGGGTCGTCCCGAATCAGGGCCTCGGCACTGGCGTAATCGTCGGCCTCCAGCAACAGCAAGCCGCCGCCACCGGGTTGGCCCTGGCCATCCACGAGGTAGCCGCTGCTCAGGCGCACCCCCCGCTCCCGCAGCTCCGCCACCCAAGTCCGGTGGGCCGCCAGGTGGGGCTGGGCCTCAGCGGGGGCCACACGGAAGCGTTCCGTTTTGATGAACCAGGGCATGGGGGCCGAAGGCTTAGGCCCCTACCCAGCTTCCATGCAACCCATGGGGCAGGGCCAGGGGCAGCTCAAGCACCGCCACCTCCGCCATCGAGGCAGCATCAAGGATCACCAGATCACTGGCGCAGCGGGCGCCGTTCCACACCACCGTGAGCACCCAGCCGTCGTCTTCGGCCTTGGCGCCGGGGCGGGGCACCATCAGGGGCTCGCTGACGAAGCCGCGCGGCGCAGCGCTCCACACCCGCCGATCGCCGTTGAGCAGATCGAGCTTTTTAATCGCCTGCAGGGGATCGTTGCCGGTTTCGCGTTCCGCCACCGCCATCCAGGCGTAGCGGCTGGGGAGACCCTGTCGCTGCGGATTCACCATGGCGAATTCGCAGCAGCGCTCGCTCAGCCGCTCGTTGCGCACCGTGCCGGTGGCCAGGTCGATGCTGCAGCGCTCGAGGAGCCCTTCAGGGATGAGATCGAAGTCCACTTCCCGGAAGTCGGTGTCGGGCCCGATCGAGGGGAAATCCGCGTAGTAGATGCTCTCCACCACCACCGTTTCGCCCTCCTCCCAGGCGTTGAGGTGGTGAAACACAAAGCCCTCCGGTGCGGGCACGATCCGTGGCGCTTGGCCGGCGAAGGCACCGGAATCCCTGGGGATCAACCAGAATTGACCCTTGCCGCCGGGCTTGGAGGCGAGGCACTGGGCTGCCCCCTTGAAGCCGAGGGCAAAGGGGAGGGGATTGAAAGCGATGGCGTTCTGCAGAAACACCGCCCAATTGGGGGTGATGGCGAAATCATGCAGGAAGGCAAAGCCGTTGAAAGTGTCGCTGCGCTCGCTCAGCAGGCGGCCCGCCGGCTCGCCGGCAGGCCCCTCAGCGCTGGCGAACTCCATCAGTCGAATGGTGCTGCGGGGGCCGCTTTTGAGGCCGAAGGTCACCATGCGCTCGCTGCCGTGGTGGCCCGGATCAAAGCGGGGGTGGGCACTGAAGGCCTCGCCGGGTTTGAGCACGCCATCGAGCAAGCTGAGGCCCCGGGTTTCGAGCGTTTGGGGATCGAGGGCGTGGGGGGAGCTGGCTTCCCAGAGCGCCAGCAACTGGTCGCCAAGGCGCACCACGTGGGTGTTGGCGATGTTTTTGAGCCGCACATCAAAGGCATTGGACAGGAGGCCTCCGGGCTTCTGGGTGCCGAAGACGCCGCGGTAGAGCGGCTTGCCTGCCTTCTCCTCCGCCAGCCAGCCCTCGGTGCGCACGAAACGGTTGCTGAGGGTGGCGCCAGAGGGGCTGAACCGCACGGCCGTCACCATCCCATCCCCATCAAAGGGGTGATGCACCCACTGCCCCCCCCGCTCCAGCCGACCTGGCCCGTTGCGGTAGAGGATTCCCTGCAGCTCGGAGGGGATGGCGCCGCTGCGCAGCTTCAGGGGTTCATCCGTGAGCTCGAGGGTGACGTTGCGAAAGGCGCTGGCCCAGTCGGCCCGGTCGTAGGGGGTGAGGGGGCGGGGGGCTTCGGTGGCGACGGTCATGGCGTTCAGAGGGGTGGTGGCGTTTGAGGCCCCGGGAGGCAGCCCTGGGCACGGGAGCCAACCCGCCACGGGAGGCATGAAGAATTATGAACGATCCCCTTCCCATGCGATTTGGGGCCAGGGTTCGGTCGCAGGCCAAGCCGGGCGTGGGACCAACCACAAAAAAGGGCCGGCTGAACGTCCAGCCGGCCCAAGCCTTTCCAGGGGGTTGAAGCTGGGCGTCAGCCCAGGCAGGGGGATTCCTCAGGGGAGCAGGGAGCGGTGGCGGGAACCTCGGGGCAGGGGGGGCGAGACGAGGGGCGGCAGGGGGCTTCGCTCGCCAGGGCTTTGCCGGGCGCGCCGATCAGCAGCACGGTGGCTGCGCTGAGAAGCAGGGAGGTGATGGCAACACGTGGCATGGCCGTGAACCTCGATCGGTATTAATAAACGAATCATAGATAGCTGTGGCCACTCTGGTCGCGTGCTGAGCTTGCGCTGCTGCGGATCGACCCACAAAAGTTCGCTTATCCTTAATTGCCCTTTCCGTTAGGTGGCGGGATGCCGTGACGACGAAAAGAGCGTTCTATCGATTCTTGGGCCTGCCACTGCTCATTGCTTCGGGCTCTTTCCTGGCGGTGAAGGCCTCCCCGAAGGTGAAGCTGCTCATCCCGGTGCGCGACGGTTTGGAATTTGCCCAAGTGAGTCGGTTGGTGGTGGATGCCAGGGTTTTTGAGGAGGGCGAGCAGGTGTTTGTGATGGTGGGAGCTTTTGACGATGCCCAGGTGGCCTATCGCATGGGCGCCACGCTGCAAGGCCGCCTCAAGCTTCCCTTCGAGCTCCATTACGACCCCGGCCATCCCCAAAGCGACCTGGCTTGGACCAAGAGCCTCGCTCGCCCCACAGCTCGCTCCACCGCCGCAGCTGCGGCACCGAAACCGCCAGGTTCCCCCGCCGTCCTTCCCGTCATGCCCCTATCCCCTCTGCAGACCTCAGGCGGTGGAGCGTTGCCCAGGAGCCAGCGGATCGAGGCCTCGCCTGGAAGCGGTCAATCGGCCACCACCACACCAGTGGCGGCAGGGGCCCTCCCTTCGCCGTGAGGCTCGGCCTGCCGGGCGAGTCGCCCCGGGAGGCCATCGCCCGCCTGCGGGCGGCCCTGCTCTGCCATCCCCGCGATGCTGCGCTGTGGGACGCCTTGGCCAGCGCCTGCGGAGAGGCGGGCTATCCGGCTCTGGCCCGCTCGGCGGGCCGACAGGCCCTGCGGCTGCAGGAACGCCAGGCCCGCTCCGCGGCTCCCCTGCGCCTGCCGTTGGTGGCGCCCGTCGCGGCGGGTCGGCCCCGCCGCGGTGGGCCCAACGTGATCAGCTTCGGCTTGCGCAGCGCCGAGGGCCAGGCTGTGGCCCATCTGCTGGCCACCCTCCTGCGCCTGCCTGAGCTGTTGCCGGGCTGGCAGCTGCGGCTGCACATGGCGGTGCCCCTGGCGGCGGCCACCCTCCAGGAGGTGCTGGCCCTGGGGGCGGAGTTGGGCAGCGCCGCCCCGGGCCTGCCGCCGGGATTGCAGCGCCTGGCCCACCTGCAGGTGATTCGGGAGGCTCCGGTGCAGCGTTTTCTGCTGCTCGATGAGGCCCATCCCCTCACACCGGCTCTGGCCTCGGCCCTGCGGGAGTGGCAGGCCTCAGAGGAGCCCGTCCTGGTGAGCCGCCTGCAGTGGGATCAAGCCCGGCTGGTGCCCTTGGCTGGCCTGGCGGCCCGGGCCGGGGCGCTGCCGGATCTGCTCGGCTGGTTGGAGCGGCGGCCTGCGCTCTGGGAGGCGCCCCTGGACGCGATGGAGCGGGAGCTGGCTTTGAGCTTGTGGGCGGGGATCGGGGGGGCGCCGCTGCGAGTGGTGGATTGCTGCTTCGGGGACGGTCCCCTGCCGGCCGACCCCGATCCCCTGGCGGCAGCCTGGCTCCAGCCCTGGCTGGAGCGCCGGGGCCTTGCGGCGCCGGAACCCAAAGCCGCCACTCTTTTGGAGGCCACCCTGCCCTGGCCAGCGGCTCCCGAGGCGCCTGGCCTGCCCCCGCCGCAGTGGAGCGGTTGCTTCATCAATTTGCAGGCCCAGGTGAAGCGGCGCCAGCGCATGGAGAGCCAGTTGGGGGAGCTGCCCTGGGCCCGCGGCTACCGCCGCTTTCCGGCCCACAGCGCCACCGCTGCCGAGGCTGCGGCCCTGGGGCTGGCCAGCGCCGGCGAGCTGGGCATCTGGCGATCGGTGATGGCGCTGTTGGCGGAGTGGTTGGCGGGCCACCCTGGCGAGGGGGCCCTGCTGCATGTGCTGGAGGACGACGCCGTGCTCCATCCCCAGTTGGCGGCAGGGGCTGCGGCGGTGTTTGCGGTCCGGCCCGAGTTGCAGGTGCTCTTCACCGAAGCGTTTCTCACCCCGGAGCTCTATCTGGCCCTGCTGGCCGATCGCGAGCGGCTCCAGGAGCCTGCCCCCCCCCGGTTGGGCGTGGTGGGCGGGGGGTATTACCTCGCCTGTCTGAGCTCTTGGGTGCTCACCCCGGCGGGCGCTCGCAGCCTGCTCGGGGATTTGCAGCTCCTGCTGGCCAGCGCCAGCGGCGCTTCTGCCGAGGGGTTGGCCGCTGAGGCGCTGCCGATCTGGCAGGCCGCCCGGGCCAAGCTCCCCCCCCTGGATCTGGCAGTCCGGGGGCTGATCCGCCTTGGCCGGCTGCGGGCCGGCCTCACCCTGCCCTTTCTCTCCACGATCACCATCGAGGACGACAGCGCCATCCAGGCGGGAGACAGCCAGCTGCGGCGGGCGCAGCGCCTCGATCTGGCCCTGCGCCGCATGCTCTACGCGGGCGATGCCAGCGTGCATCCCTCG
>Ga0315899_10008030_pt1 | contig 11332 bp, 10 predicted proteins | sample LakEriMetagenome_2_FD_203518 | JGI IMG/M metagenome (GOLD analysis project Ga0315899, IMG submission 203518) | Freshwater fungal communities from buoy surface, Lake Erie, Ohio, United States - Buoy 4 MA112 | ecosystem: Environmental > Aquatic > Freshwater > Lake | place: USA: Lake Erie, Ohio...
CTTTAAACCAAGAAATATATATGGATTTTTTAAATGAATTATTTAATGTTCTTGGTAATAAAGCTAACTCATATGATAACAGTACTTGGACTAATCAAGAGGAAGAGTTAGTAAAAAATATTTACAATGCTATAGAAAGAGCAGGAATTGAGGTTGAATAAAATAAAACTAATTAGTTATGGATTCACAATATATTGATGTGATTGACAGCTGCTATGATTCTAGATGGGACACATTTAAGTGGAAAAACGCTCCTAAAAAACCTAATGATATATTAATGGATTATGATGAGGGTGAAACACTTACCAAAGAAAAATTTTGGGCTAATAATGATGTAGAAAATGATGATATTCCTGTTTATGGTCAAAAAGACAATAATGGAATTTGGAGATTTCAATGGGAAGCAGGTGATGTAGGTGGATTCATAGAAGGTGAAGATTTTGATTTTTAATTCTTAAAATAAAATTTTAAATTAGGCTTGCTCTTGCAAGCCTTTTTTATTATATTACTAATATGAAAATAGGATTTACTGGAACAATGAGTGTTGGCAAATCAACACTAGTACATGCTTTAAAAGAATTACCTGAATTTAAAGATTATTTCTTTGCTACTGAACGTAGTAAATACTTACGTGATTTAGGTATTCCATTAAACACTGATAGTACATTAAAAGGTCAAACAATATTCTTAGCTGAACGTTGTTCTGAATTAATGAGAGAAAATGTTATTACTGATAGAACAGTAATTGATGTAATGGCATTTGCCCAATGTGCTAAATCAATTGGTGGAGTAGAAAAATTATCATTTATCCCATATGCTAGCCAATTTATTAAAGACTATGATTATATATTCTATGTCTCTCCTGTAGGAGTTCAAATTGAAGATAATGGTGTTAGAACAACTGATGCTGGTTATCGTGATTGGATTGATAGTACTATTAAGCATTTTATTAAAGAAAACCTATACAATATGAAAAGCTTTGGTATTATTTCAGGTACTACAGAACAAAGAATTGAACAGATTAAAGGTTACTTAGGGTTTTGATATTTATACCCAAACCAAAAATCTTATACATAATGAAAATCTCTGAATTAAAAAAACACATTGAAGACAACATTGTTGAAATATTAAGTGAAACTGATCCTAAAGCTCAAAAACAAGTTGATGATAAAATCCAACAAGATCCATCATATTTGAAAAAAATAAAAGACGCAACTGCTAAAGCTGAAAAAGGTGATTCCACCGATTTAGCTATGGCTATGGCTGGTCTTAAAGAAGCAGAAGTAGCACTTATGGAAATGGCTTCATTCTATAAAGTAAAAGATAAAGCAGGCTTCAAATCAGCTTTAGCTAAATATAAAGATGCTAAAGGTGATAAATTTGATAAGGGTGCTTTAGGTAAATTATTATCAACATTAGATAAAGATGGTGAAGTAGATTTAAAATCATTATCTAAAGAAACAGGCAAAGATATAGCCACTTATAACAATCCACAAACACGTGGTGCTTTAGAAAAAGAAGGTGGTGAATTTACTGATTATCTTGAAGCAGGAAAAGGTGAAAAAGCTCCAAAAGAGAAAGCAGAAGATAAACCAAAAGCAGAACCTAAAAAAGAAAAACCTGCACCTAAAAAAGAAGAACCTAAGAAAGCTGAAAAAGCAGAGGATGAAGATGAAGATTCAACTGATGAAAAAGCACCATCTGAAGCAGAATTAAAGAAAATTGATAAAGAATTCAACACAGATAAATTTGCTAAAAAATTATCTGATGAAGAAAAAGCTAAATTAGATAAACTTGAAGCTGGTATCAAGAAAAAATTAGCCAACCCAACTAAAGACAATATCGCTATTGTTAAACAACTCATTGTTAAACCAGAAATTAAAAAGTTGTTTAAAGATGGTGGTAAGGATCTTAAAGCATTAGTATCTGATATTATTGCTTAATATAACCCTATAAGGGACAGTTATGAGTCAAGACTTAAAACAAATAATACGAGATGAATACTTAAAGTGCGCCCAAGATCCGGCGCACTTTATGAAGAAATACTGCCATATTCAACACCCAACTCGTGGTAGAATTATATTCAACTTGTATCCATTTCAAGAAAAAGTACTACGTCTATGGAGAGATCATCCATACGACATAGTACTTAAGTCTCGACAATTGGGTATATCAACTTTAGTAGCAGGTTATTCATTATGGTTAATGACATTCCAAAAAGACAAAAATGTTCTTTGTATAGCTACTAAACAAGAGACAGCTAAAAACATGGTGACAAAAGTCAAATTCATGTTTGAAAACTTACCTTCTTGGCTTAAGATACCTGCGGAAGAAAACAATAAATTAACGTTACGATTAAATAATGGTTCTCAAATTAAAGCAGTTTCAGCAGCAGGTGATGCAGGTCGATCAGAAGCAGTGTCACTTCTAATTATAGATGAGGCTGCTTTTATTGAAGGTATAGCTGAAATATGGGCATCTGCTCAACAAACCTTAGCAACTGGTGGTGGAGCAATTGTATTATCTACTCCATACGGTACTGGTAATTGGTTTCATCAAACATGGGTTAGAGCAGAAGCACAACAAAATGACTTCTTACCTATCAAACTTCCATGGTATGTTCATCCTGAACGTGATGAATATTGGAGAAAAAAACAAGATGAATTACTAGGAGATCCAAGACTAGCAGCACAAGAATGTGATTGCGACTTTAACACATCAGGTGATACTGTGTTTTATAGTGAACAATTAGACTTTATCTTCGCAACTTCTATTAAAGATCCCTTGGAAAAACGCGGTATAGATCATAACTTATGGATATGGGAGTTGCCAGATTACACACGAAGTTATATGGTTGTTGCTGACGTAGCTCGTGGAGATGGTAAAGACTTCTCAACGTTTCATGTTATAGATACTGAACTGAATACACAAGTTGCTGAGTATAAAAGCCAAATATCACCAAAAGAATTTGGTTACTTACTAGTGAGTATTGCGACAGAATATAATGATGCGTTGTTAGTTGTTGAAAATGCTAACATAGGATGGTCAACTCTTGACTCAATTATTGAAAGAGGATACAGAAACTTGTATTATTCTCCAAAAAGTGAGACATTAAACGCCGAAACTTACTTAGAAAGAACAGATGATCCATCAAGAATGACACCAGGTTTTACAATGTCTATGAGAACTCGTCCGTTAGTTGTGAATAAATTTAGAGAATATGTTGGAGATAAAAGTGTTACTATACAATCTAAACGTCTTCTTGAAGAAATGAAAGTGTTTATATGGAGAAACGGTAGACCTGAAGCGCAATCTGGTTATAATGATGACTTAGTTATGAGTTTTGCAATTGGAATGTATGTTCGTGACACAGCTTTAAAATATAAAACACAAGGTTTGGATTTAACACGTGCTGCTTTAAGTAATATAGCGACAGTTAGACCAAACTCTCAAGGTAACTATACTATGAATGGTGTTCCTAACCCATATCAAATGAATATAGGTGGGCAAGGTGAAGATATAAGATGGTTACTGTAATATTTATTATATATAATTTAATTTAAATGGCTGATACAAGTGTTTTTTCAAGATTAAGGAAATTATTCTCAACTGATGTAATAATTCGTAATGCTGGTGGTAATCAGCTCAAAGTAATGGATGTAAATAGCATCCAATCAACAGGTGAATTCCAAACTAATGCATTAGTAGACAGATTTAATCGTATCTACTCTAGTAACAGCACATCACTTTTTGGAGCTCAATTAAATCTCAACTGGAGATATTTACGCACCCAGGTATATTCAGATTATGATGCAATGGATACAGATGCTATTGTAGCTTCTGCTCTTGATATCATAGCTGACGAGTGTACTCTTAAAAACGATATGGGTGAGGTGCTTCAAATTAGAAGTTCAAATGAAGATACACAGAAAATTCTATATAATTTATTCTATGATGTATTAAACATTGAATTTAATTTATGGTCTTGGATTCGCCAAATGTGTAAGTATGGTGATTTCTTTTTAAAACTGGAAATAGCGGAGAAATTTGGGGTTTATAACGTTATCCCATATACCGCTTACCATATTATGAGAGAAGAACATTACGACCCAGCAAACCCAGCTGAAGTAAGATATAGATTTAGCCCAGATGGTTTCTCAGGTGGTGCTACAGGATATTATGGTGTGACAGGACAAGGTACTTATAGTACTAATAAAAATGACACATCAATTTATTTTGATAATTACGAAATGGCTCACTTCAGATTAATTACTGATGTAAATTATTTGCCTTATGGTCGTTCATATCTTGAGCCTGCTCGTAAGTTGTTTAAGCAATATATCTTGATGGAAGATGCGATGTTGATCCATCGTATTGTTCGTGCTCCAGAAAAAAGAGTTTTTTATGTTAATGTAGGTTCTATTCCACCAAATGAGGTAGAAAACTTCATGCAGAAGACTATCTCACAAATGAAAAGAACTCCATATATTGATCCACAAACTGGTGAGTATAATTTAAAATATAACTTACAAAACTCATTAGAGGATTTTTACATACCAGTTAGAGGTAATGATTCAACTACTCGAATTGATAACACTAAAGGTTTAGATTATACAGCAATTGATGATGTAGTTTATTTAAGAGATAAGCTATTTGCTGCTTTAAAAGTACCTAAAGCGTTTATGGGTTATGAAAAAGACTTAACTGGTAAAGCAACATTAGCAGCAGAAGATATTCGCTTCGCTCGTACAATTGATCGTATTCAAAGAATCATACTTTCAGAACTAAATAAAATAGCATTGGTTCACCTATACACTCAAGGTTATAGAAATGAATCACTAACAAATTTTGAATTATCATTAACTACTCCTTCTATCATTTATGATCAAGAAAGAATAGCATTGATGAAAGAAAAAGTAGAATTAGCTAAAAATATTGTTGATGGCAAGTTATTACCCACAGATTGGATCTATGATAATATATTCCACTTAAGCCAGGATCAATATGATGAGTATAGAGACTTAATTGCTGAGGATCAAAAGCGTATCTTTAGATTTAAACAAATTGAAAATGAAGGTAATGACCCACTTGAATCAGGTAAGTCATATGGTACACCTCATGATTTAGCAGCATTATATGGTTCTGGAAGAAACGGAATTGGTGTTCCTGATGGTTATGATAAAGACGAAACTCTAGGAAGACCTAAAGAAAAAGCATCTATTGCTGGAACACAACAGAGTGCTTTAGGTAAAGATAGATTAGGTAATACAGGTATGAAGAAAGGAGACGCTACAGGTGAAGATGGTTCTTTAAAAAATAATTTTAAAGGTGGATCACCACTTGCTTTAGAGACTAAAGATAAAAATAAAACTTTATTGGAGACTTTAGATAAAAAATTATCACTTAAGAAAGAAGAATCTTCATTATTAGATGAATCTCAAATACGAGAATAATATCTCCATATATATTTATAATTAAAATATTACCCAAGAATGATTATAAAACATTCAAAGTATAAAAATACTGGTATCCTTTTTGAATTGTTAGTAAGACAAATTACAGCCGATACTTTATCAGGTACTGAATCACAAGCAGTTAATATTCTTAAAAAGTATTTTACTAAAACAGAATTAGGAAAAGAGTATAAATTATACGAGAGCTTTTTTAAGCATACTAACACTAGTGAAGCTAAAGCTGATATGGTTATTAGTACTCTTATAGAAAGTTCTAAGCAATTAAATCGTTCTGTTTTAAGAAGACAAAAGTATAATTTGATTAAAGAAATTAAAAATCACTATGATTTAGAAGAATTCTTTAAGACCAAGTTACCAAACTATAAAGCACAGGCTGCTTTATTCACACTTTTAGAAGTCTACAACAGTGAGAATCTGTCTAATCCTGACCAGATTATAGAAAATAAAACAGTTTTATTAGAATATCTTGTTAAGTCTCCTATTGATAAAAAAGAAGTTAGAGAAAATATCTTAGAAGAATTTAAAAATCAAGATAAAGATATTCGTGTGTTAGCATACAGAGTACTATTAGAAAAATTTAATGATAAGTACGCTGATTTAAACCCAAATCAAAAAGCTACATTAAAAGAATTTATCAATAGTGTTGATAATGCTCCTAAATTAAGGGAATTCTACAATACTAAAATAAATGAAATCAAAAATACTTTATTGACTTTAAATAAAAAAGTTACCAATAAAGCTATCCAGATAAAAGTAAATGAGGTTGTAAACATTTTACCAAGTCTAGGTAAAACAGATAAGGTTAATGATGATCATTTAATTAATCTTCTTCAACATTATCAATTAGTTGAAGAGTTAGAATCAGTAAATGGATAAGAAAGAAAAAATAAAAAACCTCATTCAGAACCGACTAAAAGAAATGAGTGCCACAGGTACTGGTGCTTCTTTTACTGCTGGGACTGGTGTTAACTATGCTACTCCTAATGCTTTTAACCCAAATAAAAAAGCTAAAGGTACTGCTAATAATTATTATTATAAACTTGGTTTCAAACCTGTAAACCAAAAAGCTTTAAATAAAGCTGCTAAAGGTATTGAAGTAAAACAGTTATGGGAAGAAGAAGAACCTAAATTTGACATTGAAGGTTTTGTTAATAGTTTAGGAGTTGATGAAGAAACAAAACAATATATAGCAGGACGATTAGGAGATTTTGATCTAATAGCAGATAAACTAAAAGAACTTATCAAATTAATCCAAGAAGCTAAAAAAGAAACAATAAATAGCTATAGAGAAACACCAGAAAAGAAATCAGTATATGGTACTGATTTAGCTATTTCAATACTTGATAGAGCAATAAAATTATTTACATAAACATGAAAACACTTCAAACACAATATAACCTTATTAAAGAAGGTAAAGGCGACAAAGCATACTTTATGAAACTTGCTCGCTATAACTTCCCAGACCTTATTACTCCTGTATTATCATATAATGATACTATTACTGTATTAAAGAATAAAAGTATCTTATCTGAAGGTATTGGTGGTGTAGTTACTAAAGGCAAAACACCTGATTGGCATGCTATCTTTAAAGAAAATATTACTGAAGCTGCTAAAGAAGCTAAAGCTGAAGAAAAAGAAACTACTAAAGAAGTAACCGACATGGCTACTCGTGGTTATGACTATAAAGATGCTAAAAACTATGATAATGTATTTGGTGAAGAATTTTTAAAAGGATTCTATACTGAAATGCAAGATCCTAAAAATGAAGATAAAACAGTAGAAGAATTAAGATCAATTGTAGCTAAAAACTTAGCTAAAGATCTTAGTCACTATGTTAAAGATGGTCAATTTGGTATTAAAGGTGTAGGCTACACAACTGAAGCACCGGGTTTAGGTGAACCAAAACCTGCTAAAGGTAAACATAAATCTTCAGGTTATGGTGATTTAAAAGAATCAGTATTGCGTTCTCAAATCTATTTATTAGTTAAAGAAGTATTAGCTGAAGCTAATGAAGCTAAATTTAAAGTTGGTGATATTGTTGTATATAATGGAGAGGAATATGAAATAACACGTTTCTTTAAGGATCAAATTTATATAAAATCTCTTACATATGGTGGCCGCCCAGATACATGGGTAAAAGCTGAAGACTTAAAAAAAATTAATAAACCTCTAACCCCAGAGGATGAACCAGCATTTATGCAAGCGGTTGATTTTGCTGAAGATTTATATGATAAATTAGGTAATATAGAAAAAGTTTTAGCTAATTTACCATCACGGTTTGTTCGATATGAAGATGATTTAAAACAACATTTGACCCAAAAATTTGAAGGTTAATTATGAAACAGATACTTATTGAGACCCAAACATTCTCTGCTAAACCAGTCAAATTAGTTGAAGGTAAAGGTAGTAATGGTAATATATTAGTTCAAGGGATATTAGCAACAGCCGAAGTAAAAAACGGTAATGGTCGTTACTACTCAAGAGACTTATGGGAAAGAGAAATTGATAAGTATATGGAAAGTGTTGACGCTAATAGAGCATTAGGTGAATTAGACCACCCTGATTCTTCTATTATTAACCTAAAAAATGTCTCTCATAATATCAAAAAAATATGGTGGGATGGAGACAATGTGATGGGAACAATAGAAATTCTACCTACACCTTCAGGCAATATATTAGCCGCTTTATTCCAAAATAACATTCCAGTAGGTGTATCATCACGTGGTATGGGTTCATTAAAACAAATGGGTGAATTAATGGAAGTACAAGATGACTTTGAACTATTATGTTGGGATTTTGTATCAACTCCATCAAACCCAGGCTCATATATGAAAGAAACAGGAATGATGAATGAATCTAAAACACCTCAACAGTATAATCAATATGCTAAAGTAAATTCTATTATCACAGATATACTTTGTGCTAATGGAACATGCCCAATATTTTAACCTCTCTTAAAATAGTATTTTAAGACTGATGCCTCACAAAAGTGAGGCATTTCTTTTTACCAAAATGTAACTTTTAATAGATCCATATATATGTATATGCAAATATGCTACCCTTTCCCCTTATGTAGCATTAATTAGTTAATAATCTATTACGTTTCCTATTAAACGTATTTCCAAAACAAATTTATTTGAGGACAATGAACAGAGAAATGCTAAAAGAATGCATTGCTGATGCTAAAACCATTAGAGAAACAGCAATTGCAAACGCAAAAGTAGCTCTTGAAGAAGCATTCACTCCCCAACTCACTGCTATGTTTGCTGAAAGGTTAAATGAGCTTGAATTAGAGGAAGCTGAAACTGAAAAAGAGCCAATTGATGAAATGTACGGTATAGAAGAAGATTTCAATCTTGAAGAAATTCTTGCCGAGTTATCAATGGAAGAAGGTGACGAAGATTCTAAAATGGAAGAAGGTATGGAACAAGAATTAGAAGAAGATCTAATGCTTGAAGACATGTCTGACGAAGAAATTGAAGAACTCGTTATGCAAGTCATTGATGACATGATCGCATCTGGTAAGCTTATGCCTGGTGAAGGCGAAGAAGAAGGTGAAGAAACGGAAGACATGGAAGACATGGATGATGAAGAAATTGATGAAGAAATCAATCTCGAAGAACTTCTTGCTGAAATGAATTCTGTAGAAGAAGAACAACTAAATGAAGCTGAATCAGCTCTGGAATTCGCAAAACTTATTTCAAACCCTGATAATTGGGAAGTTGCTTCTAATATGGCTAGTCAATTTTTAGCTACTCCAGCTGGAGCAGCCGCTGTATTTGGTGTTATTAGCGCCGCTGCTTCTATACCATTTATTGGTCCTAAAATTAAAGAAAGATTTAAGGATGTATTAGCAGCCGCTGATAAAAAAAGAAAAGAAAAACCAACTTCAGAAGCTAAAGAAGAAGAAACAACTGAAGCTACAAAAACTGAAATGGAAGAAACTATCAATGAACTTCGCAATGAACTCAACGAAGTTAATCTATTAAATGCTAAGCTTCTTTACACCAACAAAATCTTCAAAGCTAAGAATCTTACCGAATCAGAAAAAATCAAGGTTTTAAACACGTTTGACAAAGCAGAAACTGTTAAAGAAGTTAAACTCGTATTCGAAACTTTAACTGAATCTTTCAAAGCTACTACAGCTAAAAAGAATCAAATTAAAGAATCATTAGGATCAGCTTCTAAAACAATCGGAACTGCTACCCCTAAACAACCAATTATTGAAGCTAATGAAGCTTTTGCACGTATGCAAAGACTCGCCGGTCTCAAGAAATAAAAATTAACATTAACAATTAAATCAATTTTTTAAAAATTATGGAAACAATTCAACAATTAGTTGAGTCTGCCAACCCATGGAGATCACTTCAAGGTGATGCTGCTAAATTAGCAAACAAATGGGAAAAAACCGGCCTTTTGGAAGGTCTCGGTGAAGACGTCAACAAGAACAACATGGCTTTGATGTTGGAAAACCAAGCAAAGCAATTAGTAGTAGAATCATCTCAAACTGGTACTAACTCTTATTTTACTTCAGGTCAAAATGGTGAAAACTGGGCTGGTATTGCACTTCCTTTAGTACGTAAGGTATTTGGTCAGATTGCAGCAAAAGAATTTGTTAGCGTTCAACCAATGAACTTGCCTTCAGGTCTGGTATTCTTCTTAGATTTCCAATATGGTACTACTAAGAATCCATTTACTGCTACTAACTCTATGTATGGTAACCGTGATGCTAATGGTCAATATCCATTTGCTACACCAGCTACTGAAGGTGGTTTATATGGTGCTGGTCGTTTTACTTACTCTACCAACCAATTCTCTTCATCTTTTGCATCAGGTTCAACAGCTGCTTCACAAGCAGTTATCGCTGCCGCTACTTGGGCTACAGTAAATTATAATTCTGATCTATCAGCTTCAGCTGCTGGTTCTAAATTATTCACTGTAAGCGTTTCAGCTAGCGCTGGAACTCCAGCTATGAGTGCTCCAGACTTAGATTCTATTCGTGGATTTGTAGCTAATAACCTTACCAACCAGAGCACTACTCTTCTCCCAGCATTCACTACATACAATTCTTCAACAAATCAGATTGTATTTGTAATTTCTGCTTCAGCTCAACCAACTGGTACTGTGAATGTATTCTATAACAAGAAAACTACCGATCAATACCGTGGTGATTTTGAAGATACATCAGCTAATTCATACTCTACTCCAAACGCTCAATCAGCTACTACAATTTCTATCCCAGAAATTAACATTAGCATGCAATCTCAAGCCATTACTGCTAAGACTAAAAAGTTAAAGGCTGTATGGACTCCTGAATTTGCTCAAGATTTGAACGCGTACCAAAACTTGGATGCTGAAGCTGAATTGACTAACATCATGAGCGAGTACATCTCATTGGAAATCGACCTTGAAATCCTTGATATGTTGATTGCTGATGTTCCAACAACTAACGTTGAGTACTGGACAGCTCAAAACAATGGTGTTTATAATTCAACTAATCCTAACGGATTTGATTTCCCATCATCAACTAGCCAAACAGGTTTCTTCAACACTCAAGGTCAATGGTTCCAAACTCTTGGTACTAAACTTCAAAAGTTGAGCAACAAGATTCACCAATTAACCCTTCGTGGTGGTGCTAACTTCATGGTAGTTTCTCCAACTATTGCTACAATCATCGAGTCTATCCCAGGATTCGCTGCTAACAGCAACGGTGATGCTGCTGACATGGAATATGCATTTGGTGTACAGAAAGCTGGTCAATTCAACAGCCGTTACACTGTTTATAAGAATCCTTACATGACTGAAAACACTATCTTAGTTGGTTTCCGTGGTAAGCAATTCTTAGAAGCAGGTGCTGT
>Ga0315899_10008032_pt1 | contig 11331 bp, 10 predicted proteins | sample LakEriMetagenome_2_FD_203518 | JGI IMG/M metagenome (GOLD analysis project Ga0315899, IMG submission 203518) | Freshwater fungal communities from buoy surface, Lake Erie, Ohio, United States - Buoy 4 MA112 | ecosystem: Environmental > Aquatic > Freshwater > Lake | place: USA: Lake Erie, Ohio...
CAATCAGCCTTGCTTCCAAAGCCGTTACTTGCGCCACGGCTTCGGGCGGATTGAGCGCATCAAGCGCTTCCGCCGCCGCTGCCGCCTCAGCAAAATCCCCCGCACGGCGGAGCGCATCTATCACGCGCACGGATTGTTCGGCATCCAAAGCCGGGCCGCTCCGCCACAGCGCCACGGCTTCGCGGCGCCATTGCCGCGCCAGGTCTTCGCGGTTGAGGTCATCTGCCACCCAGGCAGCATGCAGCGTTGCCTCGGCCGCCGCATGCAAGGCGCCGGTTTCTTCCAGCACATGCGCCCAGGCCAGAAAGCGCCGCGCCAAAACAGGATGCGCCGTATCGGCAATCAGCGCGCGATAAGGTGCCGCTGCCACGGCCTGCGCGGCTGCGGGATGCGCTTCGCTGATATCGGGCGCGGCATAGCCACAATGCGGGCAGGCTTGCAGCCAGCGCGCCATGGTCGACCGTACGGGCTCACCGGGCCGCAAATCCAGATCGGGCGCCTGTTCCGGCACGGGCGGGCGAAAGCTGGGCTGGCGGCTTTCATGGCCGCAAACCCCGCAACGCTTTTCCCGCCCCGCGGATGTTGGCGCCGCTGCCATTACGCGGTGCGATCAGCCCCGCCCGATTGCAGCGCCGCCTGCGCCGCCGCCAGGCGCGCCACCGGCACGCGATAGGGCGAACAGGAAACATAATCCAAGCCGACGCTTTCACAGAAATGGATGGAAGACGGGTCGCCGCCATGCTCCCCACAAATGCCAAGCTTGATATCGGCTTTCACGCTGCGGCCTTTCTCAGCCGCAATGCGCACCAAAGCACCCACACCATCCGGGTCAATCGATACGAAGGGATCCTTCGGGAAGATGCCTTTTTCGATGTAAAGCGGCAGGAACTTGCCGGCATCATCGCGCGACAGACCGAAGGTGGTCTGCGTCAGGTCATTCGTACCGAAGGAAAAGAAATCCGCCACCCCAGCAATAGCATCCGCCGTCAGCGCCGCGCGCGGGAGTTCAATCATGGTGCCAACGCTATAGACCACGTGATAGCCACCTTCGGCGAACACCTCCTGCGCCACGCGGTCCACCATGGCGCGGGTGATTTCCAATTCGCGCTTGGTCGCAACCAGTGGAATCATAATCTCCGGCACCGGGGCCTTATGCGTCTTGCGGCCAATTTCGGCCGCCGCCTCAAAAATCGCGCGCGCCTGCATTTCATAAATTTCCGGGTAGGAAATGCCCAAGCGGCAGCCACGGTGCCCCAACATAGGGTTAGCTTCGGACAATTCCTGCATGCGCCGCTGCATCGCCTCAACCTCAGTACCGAGGGATGCCGCCACTTCTGCGATTTCATAGTCGCTATGCGGCAGGAATTCATGCAAGGGCGGATCAAGCAGGCGGATCGTTACCGGCAGCCCGGCCATGATTTCGAACAGATCCAGAAAATCCTTGCGCTGGAAGGGCAGCAAGCGCGCCAGTGCAGCGCGCCGGCCCTGTTCAGTTTCCGCCATGATCATCTGGCGCACCGCGCCAATCCGCTCAGGATCGAAGAACATGTGCTCAGTGCGGCAGAGCCCGATGCCTTCCGCGCCAAAGCGCCGCGCGGTTTCGGCATCAAGCGGCGTTTCCGCATTGGCCCGCACACGCAAGCGGCGCACCTTATCCGCCCAACCCATGAGCGTTGCGAAATCGCCCGAAAGCTGCGGTTCCACCATGGCCACAGTGCCGATGAAAACCTCACCAGTTGCACCATCCAACGTGATGGTCTGGCCAGCTTCAATGCGCACGCCACCCGCGCTGAGATATTGGTTATTGTAATCCACCGTGACACCGCCGCAGCCCGCCACACAGGGCCGGCCCATGCCGCGCGCCACCACCGCCGCGTGGCTCGTCATGCCGCCGCGTGTGGTCAGCACACCGCGCGCGGCATGCATCCCGTGAATGTCTTCGGGCGAGGTTTCAATACGCACCAGAATAACACTCTCGCCTTTTTGCGCGCGCGCTTCAGCCTCATCCGCACTGAAAACCACAATACCACACGCCGCGCCGGGCGAAGCCGGCAGGCCCTTCGCCAACAGCTTACGCGGCGCCTTTGGGTCCAGCGTTGGGTGCAGCAATTGATCAAGTGCTGCCGGGTTCACGCGCCGCACGGCTTCCGTGTGGTCAATCAAACCCTCACGCGCCATATCCACGGCAATTTTCAAGGACGCGGCGGCAGTGCGCTTGCCATTGCGTGTTTGCAACATATAGAGCTTGTTGCTCTGCACCGTGAATTCAATGTCCTGCATGTCACGGTAATGGCGTTCCAGCGTGGCGCGTACCTGCACCAATTCGGCATAGGCCGCCGGCATGGCATCTTCCATGCTGCGCTCAGTCGGCTTTGAGCGTTCCTTCGCCATGGGCTGCGGCGTGCGAATACCCGCCACCACATCCTCACCCTGCGCATTGATCAAATATTCGCCATAGAAGATGTTTTCGCCCGTGGAGGGATCGCGCGTGAAACACACACCCGTGGCGCAATCCTCACCCATATTGCCGAAGACCATGGCTTGCACATTGACCGCCGTGCCCCATTCGGCCGGGATGTCATGCAAGCGCCGATACGTCACCGCGCGCTGGTTCATCCAGCTACCAAACACGGCGCCAATCGCGCCCCAAAGCTGCGTTTCAGGATCCTGTGGGAAGGGCCTGCCGGTCACTTCCGCGACCATTTCCTTATAGCCATCCACCACGCGATGCCATTCGGATGCGGTGAGTTCGGTGTCTTCGTTCTTGCCGGTGTCGAGCTTCACATGCTCGATAATTTCCTCAAAGCGATGATGATCAACGTCGAGCACGACGGACCCATACATCTGGATGAAGCGCCGATAGGAATCCCAAGCGAAGCGCGCATCGCCGGAAGCCGTGACCAGGCCTTCGACAGTTTGGTCATTCAGGCCAAGATTAAGCACGGTATCCATCATGCCCGGCATGGAAACCCGCGCGCCAGAGCGCACGGATACCAGCAAGGGGCGATGATGATCGCCGAAGCGATTGCCCACGGCTTCTTCCACACGCGCCAGTGCCGCGCGCACCTGCCCGGCCAGATCGGCCGGGTATTTCTGCCCGCCCTCGTAATAGGCCGTGCAGACTTCGGTGGTGATGGTGAAGCCGGGCGGTACTGGCAAACCAATCGAGGCCATTTCGGCCAGGTTGGCGCCCTTGCCACCCAGAAGATTCCGCATATCGGCGCGGCCTTCATTATGGCCGGCACCGAAGCTATAGACCCATTGTGTCATGGGGGGGTTCCTCAGGCTTCAATCTTGGAGAAATCCGCCACGGCATCCATGGCGGCACGAAGTCGGGCGAGCAGTCGCAGACGATTGCGGCGAAGTTCCGGCGCGGGATCGTTCACGATCACTTTTTCGAAAAAAGCATCCACCGGGGCGCGGAGCCCCGCCATGGCTTCCATGGCACGTTCAAAATCCTCCGCCTCGATATCCAGACGGATGCGGGTGCCGGCTTCTTCAAGCGCGGTGGCGAGGGCGGCTTCTTCCGGCAGTTTCAGCAAATGGGTTTCATAGCCGGTATCAAAAGCGTGGCCATCGCGCTTTTCCTCGATACGGAGGATGTTGATGGCGCGGCGATGCGCGGCCAGCAGATTGGCGCCGGCTTCTGATTCCACAAAACCGCGCACGGCATCGGCGCGGGCGAGCAGGCGGTTGAGGTCATCATCCGGCGCGGCGCCAAAGACCGCGGCGACCACATCATGCCGCGCCCCTTCGGTACGCAATTGCACGCGGAGGCGTTCGGCGAGAAATTCTAAGACAGCTTCCATCAGATCTGAGTAGCTATAGACGAAGGCTTTATTCGGAAGTGTTGCCTTCTCCCCTGTTTGCTGTTCCAGTTCCTTTAGAGCGTCGCCTCTCTTCGAATGGAAAAGCACCCCGAGGTCATCAGCTATCGCCATGATAGCTGCGTGCAATAACTTGCGGAGAGCCAGCCGCAGCCCATTCTCGCGAATAATGCGAATGACACCAAGCGCCGCACGGCGCAGCGCAAAGGGATCACCGCTGCCGGTTGGCTTTTCGCCTACGGCGAAGAAACCGACCAATTGGTCAATTTTATCGGCCAGCGCCACCGCAATAGCCACCGGTTCAGTCGGCACTGCATCGCCCGCGCCGGCGGGGCGATAATGCGCGGCGATGGCTTCCGCCACACGGGCATCTTCACCCTGACCCAGCGCGTAATAGCGCCCCATCACACCCTGCAATTCCGGAAATTCACCCACCATGCCGGAAGCCAGATCGGCCTTCGCTAAGCGGGCCGCGCGTCGTGCTAAGCTTGCATCAGCGCCGAGTTTTTCCGCAATCAGCCCAGCCAGGTTTTCAAGCCGCGCCACGCGCTGGCCTTGTGTGCCGAGCTTGGCGTGAAACACCACGCTATCCAGCTTGGGCAGGAAGCTTTCCAGCTTTTGTTTGCGGTCCAAATCCCAAAAGAAGCGCGCATCCGCCAACCGCGCACGCAGCACGCGCTCATTGCCGGCAATGATTGCGGCACCCCCATCAGGCGCGGCGATATTCGAAACCAGCGCAAAGCGTGGCGCTGCCGTGCCATCCTTCTTGCGCAAGGCGAAATAGCGTTGATTGACGCGCATGGTGGTGCGCATCACCTCCGGCGGCAAATCCATGAAGGCATCATCAATCCGCCCAAGCAAAGGCACTGGCCATTCGACCAGCCCCGCCACTTCAGCGATCAAGGCCTCATCCGGCACCACTTCCAGCCCTTCGGCAGCCGCGAGTGCGGTGATGCCATCACGGATCATGCGCGCGCGGTCTTCCGCTTCCAGCACAACCTGCCGCTCGGCAAGTTCGGCCTTATACTCGGCAAAGTCCTGCACGCTGAAAGCGCCGGGGGACATGATGCGATGGCCTTCGGTGAGATCGCCACTTGTCAAGCCGTGCCCATCATCAGCGCCTTGCGCCAGGGTGAAGGGCACCACCGCACCATCCAACACGCACAAAATGCGCTTCAAGGGCCGCACCCAAACCATGGAAGATGTGCCGCCCCAGCGCATGGATTTCGGCCAGGGGAAGGCGCGGATCAGCAACGGCAATTCGCGCGCCAAGATGGATGCGGGTGCTTCGCCAGTCAGGGTTCGCCGCATGAAGACATGCGTCGCTTTCCCTGTCTGGGTAGCTTCGAAGCGCAGTTGCGAAGGTCCACCTACATCGAAGACCCCTCCGCTTCTTAGCGTTGCCAAGCCCTCTTTTGCCAAAGCCATCGGGTCCTCGCCGCGCGGCAACTGGCTTGTGAGGAAGGCCAACAACGGCTCGTCGGGAGCATCCAGACGCGGGCCTCGCTTTTCGTCTTCCCGTGAGGGGATCGCAGTGCGGATTTCTGCGCGATAGGTGATCCGCCTAGGCCCGAATGCGCGATACTCGTGTCGGGGGGGTGATATGCTTTTTCCCAAGAAGTTACGCATTGAATCGCAGAAGCGGTCAGCCGCCGCTTCCTGCATACGCGCCGGTATTTCTTCGGAAAATAGTTCAATCAGCAGTTCAGCAAATTCAGCCATGGGTTTTGATCGCCGGCTCTATATCGGTTGCGGCGAAATCATCGCCCTTGAACAGCAGTGTCTGGCCGCGTTCCTTGGCCAGCGCATAAGCGAAACAATCGCCCAGATTAAGGCCCGCCTTGTGGCGCCCCTTGCCGTAGCGGCGCCAGGCATCCCGTGCAATGGCTGCGTGTTGCGCCGTGAATGGCACGATCTCCGCGCCCGCCGCCGCAATCAGCGCATCGAGCTTTTCAGCCATGCCCGGACGCGCGCGCCCTTCTGTTACCATGGTGATTTCAACCAGGGTCGGCGCCGCAATGGCGACTTCATCTGCCTCCCCAATAGCATCAGCGAAGCGCTGTGCATCGGCTTCCTTGAATAGGATCGCTGCCAAAGCCGATGAATCAAGGATCATCGCGGCAGACCCATCTCATCATATAGATCGCTGTGATCGCTCGTGGTTCCAGGCGGCACCAGCTTGGAAGCGCGCTCACCAATTTCCATGATGGCCGCCACCTTCCGCGCCCGCGCTTCCTTGGTGGCTGCCAGCTTTTCCTGCACCGCTGCGCGCACCGCCCCAGTCGCCGTGGTGCGAAGCAATGCGGCAAGCTCCTTCGCCTCAGCAATCAGGGCGGCATCCTTGATGTTCAACTGCCCCATGGCGCACCTTTGGTAGAAACGCTAGCGGATATGGTAGAAAACACCCAAAAACGCAAGGTCACGCCCCTTCGCCGGCCAGCCAGGCCTCACAACATCCCTTCGCCAGCGCCCGCACCCTGCCGATGTAAGCGGCGCGTTCCGTCACGCTGATCGCACCCCTCGCATCCAGCAGGTTGAAGCGATGCGATGCCTTGATGCATTGGTCATAGGCCGGCAAGGCAAGTTTCCGTTCCAGCAGCGCGGCGCATTCAGCCTCCGCATCCTCAAAATGGCGGAACAGCATCTTCGTGTCGGCGGCTTCGAAATTATGGGCGCTGTATTCGCGTTCCGCGCGCAGAAATACCTCGCCGTATTTTACGCCCTCGCCATTGAAAGCCAGGTCGTAAACATTCTCGACCCCTTGGATATACATCGCCAGGCGTTCCAGGCCGTAAGTGAGTTCAGCGCTTGGCTTGTCGCAGGCAATGCCGCCGACCTGCTGGAAATAGGTGAATTGCGTCACCTCCATCCCATCGCACCAGACCTCCCACCCCAGGCCCCAGGCGCCGAGCGTCGGGCTTTCCCAGTCATCCTCAACAAAGCGGATATCGTGCAAAGCGGGGTCAATGCCAAGCGCACGGTAGCTTTCAATCAGCAGCGCTTGCGGGTCCGCCGGGGATGGCTTCAGGATCACCTGATATTGATAATAATGCTGTAGCCGATTGGGGTTTTCGCCATAGCGGCCATCAGCGGGGCGCCGTGATGGCTGCACATAGGCGGCCTTCCAGGGTTTCGGCCCCAACGCGCGCAGGGTGGTGGCCGGGTGAAAGGTGCCGGCGCCCACTTCCATGTCATAGGGCTGCAGGATGACGCAGCCCTGATCCGCCCAAAAGCGATGCAGGCGCAGGATGATGTCCTGAAAACTGGGGGGCTTGGCGGTCATGGCGGTTCTGTGCTCTGGCGTAAGGCTCGTGCGGGATGCTCTATAGGCAGGGGACCGAGACCGGGCAAGGAAAGCCAGCATGAACACCACGCAAGATATCATCAGCGCCTATCTGGCCGCCTTCAATCGTGGGGATTGGCCGGGCATGCTGGCGCTGCTGGCCGATGATGTGGTGCATGACATCAACCAGGGCGGCGCCGAGCATGGCAAGCCTGCCTTTGCCGCCTTTTTGGATAGGATGGCGCGCTGCTACCGGGAAGAATTGCGCGATATTGTGGTCATGGTCGGCGCCGATAACGAGCGCGCTGCGGCCGAATTCCATGTGCATGGCGAATATCTGGAGACGGATGCCGGGCTGCCGCCGGCGCGCGGCCAGCGCTATGCCTTGCCGGGTGGCGCGTTTTTCAGCCTGAAGGATGGGCGGGTCTGCCGGGTGACGATGTATTACAATTTACAGGAATGGCTGCGGCAGGTTGGTGCGTAAAGCCTTGCGTTGCGGGGGCGGGCAGTGCTTTCTGGCGTGATGAAGCTGCTTTCCGGTCATGCCCGGCTCGCCGGGGTTTTCGGCCATCCGGTCACCCATTCCCGCTCGCCGCGTCTGCACGGGTTCTGGCTGCAACGCTATGGCATTGATGGCGCCTATATCCCGCTTGGGGTGCCGCCCGAGCGCTTTGGCTCGGCGGTGCGGTCGCTGGTGGATCTTGGCTTTCGCGGCGCCAATGTCACCATCCCCCATAAGCTTGCGGCCTTTGAGATTTGCGATGAGGTCGCGCCCTTCGCGCGCCGTGCTGGGGCGGTGAATACCCTGATTTTCCGAGATGGCCGGATTGAGGGCTCCAACACTGATGGCTTCGGCTTTCTGGAAAGCATTTGCGAAGCGGCACCGGGCTGGCGGGCCGATACCGGACCCGCGGTACTGTTGGGGGCGGGGGGCGCCGCGCGAGCCATTGCAGCGGCTTTGCTAGACGCCGGCGCGCCACGCGTGACGCTGGTGAACCGCACTACGGCCAAGGCCGAAGCCCTGGCGCGGGATCTTGGGGGCCTGATCCAGGTGGCGGATCGGCCGCCTTTGGAAGACGCGGCTTTACTGGTGAATACAACCTCTCTCGGCATGCAGGGTCAGCCGGGGCTGGAAGTGGATTTGGCGCCTTTGCCGGCCAGCGCGGTGGTGGCGGATATTGTCTATGTGCCGCTTGAAACCCGGCTTTTGGCAGCGGCGCGGGCGCGGGGCCTGGTTGCGGTGGATGGGCTTGGGATGTTGCTGCATCAGGCGCGGCCAGGGTTCGAAGCCTGGTTCGGTGTTGCGCCACAGGTGGATCAGGCTTTGCGCGATGTGGTGGCAGCCGATATCCCGAAGCGTGATGGTGCATGAAGATCATCGGCCTGACGGGCGGGATCGGGATGGGGAAATCCACAGCCTCTGCCACGTTTCGCCGCCATGGGGTGCCGATATTCGATGCTGATCAAGCCGTGCATGAATTGCAGGCGGTGGGTGGGCGGGCTGTGCGGCCAATTGAAGCGGCCTTCCCAGGCACCACACATAACGGCGCAGTGGATCGGGAAGCGCTGCGCCGCGCTGTGCTGGGCAATCCGGCAGCGTTGAAGATTCTGGAACGCATTGTCCATCCCCTGGTGCGTGATGCCGAGAAGCTGTTTCTGGCGGCGGCGCGCCGCGCCGGGCGATCCCTGGTCGTCTTGGATATTCCTTTGCTGCTGGAAACGGGTGGTGAAAAGCGGGTTGACCTGGTGGTGGTGGTCTCCGCCCCTGCTGCGGTGCAGGCGGCGCGCGTGATGCGCCGGCCGGGGATGACACGAGAAAGGCTCGCCGCCATTCGCGCGCGGCAAATGCCCGATGCTGCCAAGCGCCGGCGCGCGGATGTTGTGATGCATAGCGGGTTGTCACGGCATTTTGCCGTTGCGGCCATTCGGCGCTTGTTGCGCCGGCTCAGGGAAGCGGGCTGATGCGCCAGATTGTGCTGGATACGGAAACGACGGGGCTTGATCCGCTCACGGGCGATCGCGTCATTGAAGTGGCGGCGGTGGAGCTATTCAACCTGCTGCCAACTGGTGAGGCGTTTCACAGCGTGATTGATCCGGAACGCGATATCCCGGCCGAGGCTTCACGTATTCACGGCTTCACCAATGGCGATGTCGCTGGCAAGCCGAAATTCGCTGAAATTGCCGATCAATTGCTGAAATTCTTGGGTGACGCCGACATCATTGCGCATAACGCGCCCTTCGATTTCGGCTTTCTGGACGCTGAATTATTCCGCTGCCAGCGCCCGCGCTTGGATCGCCGCCGCATGATTGACAGCCTGGCAATGGCGAAGACGCGCTTTCCCGGCATGCCGAACAATCTGGACGCGCTGTGTCGCCGGCTTGGCGTGGATAATTCCATGCGCGGGAACCACAATGCTGTTCTCGACTGCCAGCTTTTGGCGCAGGTCTATCTGGAAATGATGGGCGGCAAGCAGCCGGGGCTGGAATTAGCCGCCAAAGCCGCGCCGCGTATCGTCAATCTTGATGTACAAGCGGTGGAGCGTGACGCGGTGCTGATTACCCCATCCACCGAAGCACTGGCCGCGCATGAGGCGTTTGTTTCCGGCAAGATTAAGGAGGCGCTTTGGTTGAAGCCCCCCTTCACGCCCGGAGGTAGCTCGTAACGCGCCTTACCCGTTTCTGATAATGCGCATGAGCTGCGCGACGTGTTCGGGTGGTGTGGGTGGAATGATGCCGTGGCCCAGATTAAAGATAAAGGGTCGGCCGCGCATGGCAGCCAAAATGCTGCGCGCCTCAGCTTCTAGTGCCGCTCCGCCGGCGACCAGCGCTAGCGGGTCCAGATTGCCTTGCAGCGGCATGGTTGCGGGCACTGCCTGGGCGGCCCAACGCGGATCCATGCTGGTATCCATGGCAACCCCATCTACCGCCGCCCGGCTGGCGTAATCGGGCAGCATAGGCCCGGCCAGGCGCGGAAAGCCGATGATGGGCGTTGTTGGGCAGCGCTTGCGCACCGCACGGGCAATGGCGGCTGAGGGTTCAATCACCCAGCGGCGGAATTGGCTGGGGGGCAGCAGGCCAGCCCAGGTATCGAATAGCATCAGCGCCTCGGCGCCGGCTTCCACCTGAGCCACCAGATATTCGACGGTGGCATCCTGCAAAATGCGGATCAGTCGGCCGAAGCTGGCGGGGTCGCTGTAGGCCATGCCGCGGGTAGCGGCGAAATCCTTGCTGCCGCGACCTTCCACCATGTAGCAGGCGACGGTGAAGGGTGACCCAGCAAAACCGATCAGCGCGGTTTTGGTGTGATCCTTATCAAGCCCGGCGCGGGTTAGGCGCACCGTTTCAAAAATCGGCGCCGCTTTCGCAAGCAAGCCATCCAGATTGAGGGCGGCGATGCCTTCAGCCGAGCGGATCGGGTCCAGCAGCGGGCCTTCACCTTCGGCAAAGCGCAGCCCCTGGCCGAGCGCCCAGGGAACGATGAGAATATCGGAAAACAGAATGGCTGCATCCATGCCATAGCGACGGATGGGTTGCAGCGTGACCTCAGCCGCCAGATCTGGTGTGGTGCAGAGGGAGATGAAATCTCCTGCTATGGCGCGTGTGGCGCGATATTCGGGCAAATACCGCCCGGCCTGGCGCATCAGCCATACGGGAGGCGGCCAGACGGCCTCTCCGGCTAAGACGCGCAAAAAGGGTTTGGCCCGGCTGGGCTCGTTTTCCATTTCCATGACCCTAACCTAAGCATTGAATCTAAGATTCTGAAAGATGAGGTAGCTTGTAGGGCCTGTGGATCATGGGGAGGCAAGTGATGCCAATTCCATCCACAGGGTTCTCCCGATGGCAAACCCATGGGTCTTGGTGATTCTGTCACGGGCTAAAGGAGTTGCGCTTGTAGTTGCTCAGGGCTCGACAAAATCATTCAGGCTTGTGCGATGAGGGGGTTTCATCCCCATTATGGGCTCGGGCGGGATCGGTGCTGGAATCCACCCCCGTTATCCACATTGATTCACGGAATTCTACCGCTATGACAAACAGGCATATTGATTTGCACCTGGTATCCGATTCCACCGGGGAGACGTTGCAATCCATTGCGCGAGCAACGCTGGCGCGGTTTGATGATCACCATGTGGTGGATCATCGCTGGAGCCTGATCCGATCCCGCCTGCAATTGGATCGCGTGCTGGAAGGTATTCAGCATGAACCAGGGCCAGTGCTGTATAC
>Ga0315899_10008035_pt1 | contig 11324 bp, 8 predicted proteins | sample LakEriMetagenome_2_FD_203518 | JGI IMG/M metagenome (GOLD analysis project Ga0315899, IMG submission 203518) | Freshwater fungal communities from buoy surface, Lake Erie, Ohio, United States - Buoy 4 MA112 | ecosystem: Environmental > Aquatic > Freshwater > Lake | place: USA: Lake Erie, Ohio...
GAACGCATTGGCGTCTCGCTCGATCTTGACGCAAAAGTATCGGACCTGTCGATTGCGAACCGGCAATTGGTTGCGATTTGTCGCGCTATGGCGGCAGACGCGAAACTCGTTATCATGGATGAGCCGACGGCATCGTTGACGCGGCACGAGGTCGACTCGCTCCTGTCGCTGGTGCGCGACTTGAAGCGGAAAAATATCTGTATCGTATTTGTGAGCCATCGCCTTGACGAGGTGCTGGAAGTTGCCGAGCGCGTGACCGTTCTAAGGGACGGTAAAAAGGTCGGAACGTTCGATGCGAGCGAAATGAATAATCGCAAGCTCGGCGTGCTGATGACGGGCAAGGAATTCCATTACGCCCTCTCCGAGACGGATCTTTCGGCACAGGAAACGGTGCTTTCGGTGCGTAATCTTGGTCGAAGCGGCGATTATGCCGGAATCAATCTGGATGTGCGTGCGGGCGAGATTGTGGGGATCACGGGACTGCTCGGCTCGGGCCGGACGGAACTTGCACTGTCACTCTTCGGGATGAACCCGCCCGAGACGGGCGAAATCAGGTTGCGCGGCAAAGCCTTGGCGCTCAAGAGCAATCGCGAGGCGATTGATCACGGGATCGCCTATGTCTCCGAGGACCGGCTAACCATGGGGCTGGTGCTGGAACAGCCGATCTCGTCAAACGCGATTGTCACAATCCTCGATAAATTGGCGCGCCGGTTCAATCTCATTCCGGCGGATGAGCGGAGCGAGACGGTTGATCGCTGGGTCAAGGATTTGTCTATCAAGGTGTCGAACACGGAAAATCCGGTGAAGACGCTTTCGGGCGGCAATCAGCAGCGTGTGGTGTTGGCGAAGTGGATGGCGACATCGCCGCAACTTCTGATCCTCGACAGCCCGACGGTCGGTGTCGATATCAGCGCGAAGGACGGGATTTACGAGATTGTGCGCGGGCTTGCCGCAAAGGGCGTCGCGGTGATCCTGATCTCGGATGAAATTCCGGAAGTGCTTTATCACAGCCATCGCATTCTGATCATGCGGAACGGCAAGATCACGGGCGAATTCGACGCCCATAAAAGCTCAGAAGACGAATTGAGGGTTGCCGTCAATGCCTGAAAGTTTTGCCCGTTTCCGGCGCAGTCACGAATTCTGGCTGCTGATGGTGATTGCCGCACTGGTGGTGTTTTTGTCTATCGCGACGGACAGTTTCCTGACGTTCCAGAATCTGTTTGATCTTCTGACTTCCTATGCGTTTCTCGGCATTTTGGCAGCAGGTCTTCTGGTGGTGCTGATTTCCGGCGGGATTGATATCTCGTTCACGGCGACGGCGTCGATTGCGCAATATGTGACGATGCTGCTGGCAAATAGATACGGGCTCGACTGGTTCACGGTGTTTGCGCTGGCAACAACAGTTGGCATTGCGTGCGGGGCGATCAATGCGGTGTTGGTCGACCGGCTCAATATTTCGAGCATTATCGTCACGATTGCGACGTTGAATATCTTTTTCGGACTGCTCGTTTTTGTCACGGGCGGAAAATATATCTACTCGCTGCCCGACTGGTTTTCCAAAGGCATTTACTGGTTCGAATATATTGACGCGAACGAGATTTCCTACGGAATCAACCTGCAAATTCTCGCGCTTGTCGTGATGTTCGCCCTCACATGGCTGATCCTGAACCGGACCAATATCGGGCGGCAGATCTATGCGCTCGGCGGCAATCGCGAGGCGGCGCAACGGCTCGGATTCAATGTGTTCCGGCTCAACCTGCTGGTCTATTGCTATATGGGCCTGACGGCGGGCGTTGCCTCGCTAACGCAGGCGCAACTCGCCCAATCGGTTGCGCCGACTGTGCTTGTCGGCAAGGAGCTTGATGTGCTGGCGGCTGTGGTGCTCGGTGGTGCCAGCCTGATGGGTGGCGTCGGCACGGTGCTCGGGACGATCCTCGGCTTGACGCTTCTGGCGGTGATGCAGAACGGGCTGATCCTGATGGGTGTTTCGTCCTACTGGTCGCAGTTTTTCGTGGGCGCTGTGATCCTGATCTCGGTCAGCGCCACGGCACTGTCGTCACGTCGCAAGCGCAAGGGAGCCATGACAGCATGACACCGAACAAGCTTCAAAATCCGCTGCTCGGCCTGTTCGGATCGCTGACAAGCGATGTGATCAACCGGCGTCTGGTGATCCTGCTCGTGGCATTGCTTGTGTCCTTCGGACTGATCGTCGGCGAAAACTTCTTCACCATGGCCACGATGCAATCGATGGCGTTCCAGTTGCCGGAACTCGGTATTCTGTCGCTCGCCATGATGATTACGCTGATTTCGGGCGGGTTGAATCTCGCCATTATCTCGACGGCAAATCTATGTGCGTTGGCGATGGCGTATATTCTGACAAAATTTGTGCCCGGCAGCGAGGGATTTGCGTGGGTCGCGTGGCAGGTGATTGCCGTTATGGCGGGGCTTGCCGTTGCGGCGGTGATCGGCCTTCTGAACGGGTTTGTGATTGCGTATCTCGGCGTGTCGCCCATTCTCGCGACGCTCGGGACGATGACGATGGTGAAGGGGATTTCCATCGGCATGACGCGAGGGAATGTGATTTCCGGTCTGCCTGATCCGATCCTGTTTCTCGGGAATGGAACAGTCTTTGGTGTTCCGACGGCGATGTTGATTTTTGCCGCGGTTGCTATTCCGATGGCGATCATGCTCGGGCGAACGCCGCTCGGCACGGCGATTTACATGATCGGGTCCAATGAGCAGGCGACGCGTTTTTCGGGGATCGACACGAAGCGGGTGATTTTGAAAATCTATCTGATCTCCAGTCTGCTTGCAGCGGTCGCGGCCCTTGTGATGATGGCGCGGTTCAATTCGGCGAATGCATCCTATGCGGAAAGTTATTTGCTGGTTACCATTCTTGCGGCAGTGCTTGGCGGGGTTGATCCGATGGGCGGATTTGGCAAGATTGCCGGGGTTATTCTGTCGCTTGTGATTTTGCAGGTGATTTCGTCGGCCTTCAACCTGTTAAGTTTCAGCCAATTCCTGACGCTTGCAATCTGGGGAGCGATCCTGATTGCAGTAACGGCAGTACCGAATATTCGTAGCCGACTCGGACTGAAAACATGACGCAAGGGGCGGGTTGGAAAAACGGGATTCCCGCTCATGACTGAACCAGCAGACCGGGTTGCTATCCTTGATCTCGGGAAAACCAATATCAAGATTGTGATCGCAACCGAGGATGGTACACCCGTCGAGATCTTGTCGTTTCCGAATGCGCCGCTCACCACCCGATATTATCTCGCCATCGATTTGCCGCGCATTCAGGAGCTCGTTCTCGATGCGTTGAGCGAACTCGGCAAACGGCATCAGATCCGCGCGATTGTCGGGACGGCGCATGGCTGCGGCGGGGTTCTGGTTGACGAGAATGGCCCCGTTCTTCCCGCCATGGATTATGAAGCGCAAGCTCCCGGCTGGCTGGCAGATGCCTATGCGGAAATCGCGCCTTCCTATTTCGAGGTGTTTTGCTCGGTGAGCAGCGGCGCGATGCGGCCCGCGCAGGGAATGCTCTGGCAAAGCCGTGAATTTTCGACGGAATTTCAGCGCGCAAAACACTTTTTGCTCACGCCGCAATATTTTGCCCATTGGCTCGGTGGTCGCCCCGCGACGGAAATCTCGTCGCTGGCGGCGCAATGCCATTTGTGGAACCCGTTGAAAGGCGAGTTCCCGCCGATTGTCGCGCGGCAGGGATGGCAAAAGCTGTTTCCGGCCTTTGCCAAAGCGGGCGAAGCGCTCGGCACGATTGCGCCTTGGGTGGTCAAGCGCACGGGGCTTGACCCGAGCGTGGAAGTCTTGGCGGGTGCGCATGACAGCAACGCCAATCTCTACCGTTACAAGGCGGCAGGAATGGCGAGCCATACGGTGCTCTCGACAGGGACATGGATGATCGGCTTCAATCGCGGACGTCCGCTCGAGGGTTTCATCGAGGCGCGCGCCATGGTCGCCAATGTCGATGTGGATGGCGAGCCGATTGCATCGACACTCACAATGACGGGCCGGGAATATGCGATCCTCGCAGGTGACAAGCCGGTCAGCGACGCGCGTGCGCTCAATCTTGTGCCGGATATTTTGGCCCGCGGAACAATCGCCCTCCCCTCTTTCGTGGATGATGACGGGGCATTTCCGAAGAGTGGCGGCAACGGCAAGATTACGGGACCGCAGCCCAACTCGCCGGAAGAACGCGGAGCGGTTGCGGTGCTCTATGCGGCGTTCAGCGCCAATCTGTGTCTTGATGTGCTGGGCAGTACAACGCCAATCGTGATCGATGGCGGATTTGCGACCAATCAGGCCTTCGGACATTTGCTCGCGGCACTCCGTCCGGACCAACCCGTTTCGATGAGCCGCTCGAAAGATGGAACCGCGTTGGGCGCTGGTTTGCTCTGGCGGCGGTTTGACCGCACGGCACCCGTCGAGAGCGTTTTGACAGATCACGTGCCGTCAATTCCTGTTGCCGGACTTCAGGAAGCGGCCCGCGAATGGCTGGCTCTAGCGGACAAAGCCAATTCGGCGTATGATTAATCATCAGTTCAACAAGGACGAGACCCATGAGCCACAAAAAAATCCGTAACGGTATCATCGATACATGCCTCGAAATGAATCGCAGTGGCCTTAATCAGGGCACGTCGGGCAATGTCTCACACCGGGTTGATGGCGGTATGCTGATTACCCCAACGAGCCTGCCCTATGACAAGATGAAGCCTGCCGATATTGTGGAAATGAATTTTGACGGAACGTTTTCGGGACGGCATCGTCCCTCGTCGGAATGGCGGTTTCACCGCGATATTCTGAAGAACCGCAAGGATGTGAATATCGTGCTGCATACGCACTCCGTCTACACGACGACGCTTGCGGTGCATGAGCGCGGCATTCCGTCGTTTCATTATATGGTGGCGGTTGCCGGTGGATTTGACATTCGCTGCTCGCCCTATGCGTGTTTCGGGACGCAGGAGCTCTCCGACTACGCGCTCAAGGCGCTTGAAGGGCGCACGGCGTGTATTCTCGGACACCATGGCCTGATCGTTCTGGCTAATACTTTTGAGAAGGCGTTGTGGCTGGCGACAGAAGTGGAAACGCTCGCGAAAATGTATGTTCACGCGCTCGCCATTGGCGAGCCGCCGCGCCTCAGCGACAAGGAAATGACGCAGGTGCAGGAACAGATCAAGCGAATGAGCTATGGTCAGGCACCGGATCTCGACACTGTGAAAGACTCGCCGAAGGTCAAGGGTGCGGTGGTAGCCGTTGCCAAAAAGGCAGCTCCTGCCAAAGCGGCAGCCGTAACCGTTGCAGTGAAGGGCGCTGCGCCAAAAGCGGCAGCAAAAACTGCGGCAACGGCAACTGGCGCAAAGCGGCCCGGTCGGCCAGCCAAAGCGGCAAAGGCTCCAGTAATGACCGCGACAGCGCTTGAAAAGCCCGCTAGGGTTGCAAAGACGCAGAGCAAAGCCTCCGCCGGAAATGCGCCTGTTGCGAAGGCAGCTTCTGCAAAGACGGCCAAGCCAGCGACGGCGAAGACTACAGCTGCGAAAGCAGCGAAGTCTGCTGCTGCGGCCGCCTCAAAGGCAGCCTCAAAAGCGGCATCAAAGGCGGTTTTCGGCATGAAGCGCGGTGCTGGCGTCCGTTCCAAAGCGGGCAAGTAAGCCTTCGAGAGGGTTCAGGTTGTGACTGATCGATTGGGCGGATCCCGGTTTGTCGGTGGGCCTGACTATGTGGCCTTGTCCGAACAGACGGTGCGGACATTCCTTGCGCCGCTTGCGGAGGTTAGCGCGCTTCTGGGTGGCGATGCGACGCAGTGGACTGTGCGCGAGGTCGGCGACGGCAATCTGAACCTTGTCTTCATCGTCAAGGGGCCTAAAGGCGGTATCGTCGTCAAGCAATCGCTCCCCTATGTCAGAATGGTGGGGGAAAGTTGGCCCCTGCCGCTCGACCGGATCTTTTTCGAATATGAAGCGCTAAAAATCCAATCGGCTGCGGTGCCGCATCTGGTGCCGAAACTGTATCATTTCGACCGCGGCATGGCGGCGATAGTGATGGAGTTGCTTGAACCGCATCTCATTTTGCGGAAGGGATTGATCGGCGGTATCCGCTATCCGAAACTTGCGGAAGATGTCGCGACGTTTGCGGCCGGAACGTTGTTTGCAACATCGGATCTCGGAAGTCCGGCCGTTGTGAAAAAAGAACGGCAGTCGCTGTTTTGCAACAACATAACCCTGTGCAAAATCACCGAAGACCTTGTCTTCACCGACCCCTATCAAATCGCGCCGATGAACCGCTGGACGACGCCGCAACTGGATGATGTTGCCGCCGAGTTCAGACGTGATTCTGTTCTCAAAGTCGCGGTGCAGGAACTGAAATGGATGTTCCTGTCGCGAGGCGAGGCCTTGCTGCACGCCGATCTGCATACGGGGTCGATCATGGTGACGCCGGACCAGACGCGGGTCATCGATCCTGAATTCGCCTTTTACGGCCCGATGGGCTTTGACGTCGGCGCCTTCATGGCCAATCTGCTGCTCGCCTATTTCTCGCAAAGCGGGCATGCGACGAAAGCGGATGACCGGCGAGCATATCAGGTCTGGATTCTCGAGACGCTGGAAACTTTCTGGACGACTTTCAACCGGCTCTTCCTGGCGCATTGGCGCGAAGGTGGTGATGGCGATGCGTTCCCGAAACCGCTCTTCGACGATGCGGCGGGCGAGGCTGCGCTGGACGCCTACCGGATCAAAACGATGACGCGTTTGTTTGCTGACGCAATCGGATTTACGGGCGCGAAAATGGCGCGCCGCATTCTGGGGCTTGCCCATGTCGAGGATCTCGAGAGCATTATTGACCCTGATCTCCGCGCGCAATGCGAAAAGCGTGCATTGCGGATGGCGCGCACGCTCATGACCGAGCGTCAGACGCTCACCTCGATCCGTGAGATCAGAGACATGGCCGAGACGATCGAGCGGGAGCCTGTGCGATGAAAATTCATGGCCGCGCCTGGCGCACAATCTGGCCCGAGGAAAAAGGTGTTGCCTTTGGTGTGATCGACCAGACACGCCTTCCGCATGCGTTCACGACGCTGAGCATCCGCACAAGCGGCGAGGCTGCCGAGGCGATACGGTCCATGATCGTGCGGGGCGCGCCACTCATCGGTGCAACAGCGGCCTATGGCCTCGCGCTTGCGATGCGGGAAGACGCGTCGGATGCCCACCTCGCTGCCGCCTACGCACATTTGTTCGAGACGCGCCCGACGGCGGTCAATCTGCGCTGGGCGCTGGATGATATGCGGGCGGTTCTGGCTCCGCTTCAACCGGGAGAACGGTTTGACGCGGCGTGGCAACGGGCTGCGGCGATTTGCGACGAGGATGTCGCTGTGTGCCATGCAATCGGCGAGGCCGGGCTACCGCTGATCCGCAAGGTGTTTGAAGCACGCAAGGATCAGGTCAATATTCTCACCCATTGCAATGCGGGCTGGTTGGCCTGTGTCGATTGGGGCACCGCGCTGGCACCCATCTATATGGCGCATGATGCCGGTATTCCCGTGCATGTCTGGGTTGACGAAACGCGCCCGCGCAATCAGGGCGCATCGCTCACAGCCTATGAACTCGGCGCGCATGGCATTCCGCATACGGTGATCCCGGACAATACGGGCGGGCATCTGATGCAGCACGGGCAGGTCGATATGTGCATTGTCGGCACGGACCGCACGACGGCGACGGGTGATGTGTGCAACAAGATCGGCACCTATCTGAAGGCGCTGGCCGCCCACGCCAATCAGGTGCCGTTCTATGTCGCGCTGCCGCATACGACGATTGACTGGACGATCGAGGACGGCGTGAAAGAAATTCCGATCGAGGAACGCTCCGCGCGTGAAGTCACCCACATGACGGGCCGTTTGCCGGACGGATCACTCGCCACAATCGATATCATGGCACCGGGCAGTCGGGCGATGAACTATGCCTTCGATGTCACGCCGGCACATCTTGTTACCGCGCTCGTGACCGACCGCGGGGTCTGCCCCGCAACGCGCGAGGGCTTGCGGGGATTGTTTCCGGAGCGAAGCTAGAAAGCTCGAAGTCCTTAAGGACGTCGCCCCGTGAATATCACCTTCCGAATACGCCCATTTTGCTCTATTATCACGTCGTTTGGTAACCGCCGAGGCATCCTTTATGGCACCGATTGATGCATTGACCCGTCGTGCGACAGATGCATTTCTAGAAGGCATTTCTGGCCGCTTTGACGTGCGAGGGGCAGTCCTGTTCGGAAGTCGGGCGCGGGAAAGCCATCGTATCGACAGCGATGCGGATATCGCCATATTCCTGAACGGATCGCCCTCTTCGTTTACTGACACCAAACTTGCAATGGCCGATTTTGCGTTTGATGTCCTTCTCGAGACCGGAATACTGATCCAACCCATGCCCATTTGGGAGCAGGAATGGCTTCATCCCGAAAGCTATTCAAACCCGCTATTGCTTGCAGCAATCAAGAAAGAGGGCATCCCGCTTTGACGTCCGGCGAACTGATGGACAAGGCAGTGATGGTGTTTGACGAAAGCCTACGAGAACTATTTGAAATGCGCCTTTAGCCGCTGATACTCCGCAAGGCCGGATAGGCGCGTTCATAGGCGGCGAAGAGCGGCTTGTACTGCTCATGCATGGCCATGTTAGGCTCGACGCGGCGGGTGACCTTCACCATCGCGCTGGCGGCGTCCTCGATGGTCTTGTAATGACCTGCAGCGACTGCTGCGAGAATTGCGGAACCGAGCGCGGGTGCATCCGCGACTTCTGTCAAGGTGAGCGGTATGCCGGAGACATCGGCATGAATCTGCATCCAAAGGTCGGACCGCGTCGCGCCGCCGCAGATGCGGAATTCGTCGGGGACATAGCCATTCGCGCGCATCGCCTTGAAAATCGCCTCAGTGCCGAAGGCCACGCCTTCGATAATGGCGCGGAAAATATGTCCGCGACCATGCTTCAAGCTCAATCCCGTAATCGCACCGCGCGAGAGGGGATCGGTGTGGGGCGTGCGATTGCCCTGGAAATGTTCCTGCACGATCAAGCCGTCAGCGCCGGGCGGTAGGGCCGCGGCCTCAGCATTGAGTGTCTCGTAGGACACAGAATCCCCCAGCATATTCTTGAACCAGTTGATCACGGAGCCGGTGGAGGTCTGACCGCCTTCAACCGTGTGAAGCCCGGGCATCACGCCGTCCTCATAGGTGCCCCAAATACCCTTGCCGTGGAACGGCTTGGCCGATAGACCGAGATGCAAATGCGACGATCCTGTGATGAAGGCCAGCGCGCCGGGCTTCACCACGCCCATGCCGATCATGGCGATAAATGCATCGGCCCCACCTTGGGCCACAGGAATACCCGCTTTGAGCCCGAGATGCTCGGCGGCTTTTGCTGTTAATCCGCCAATGGTTTCGCCAAGCCGCACAATATCTTTCGGCCATTTATCGGCAAGCGACGGGATGCCGAGTTTTTCAACGAGGGAGGTCGCGTATCCGCCATCGCTGACGCGATAATGCCAACGGACGGCGGCATTGTTGATCGAGGCAACCATCCGGCCTGTTAGATGATAATTGATATAGTCCTGATACTCGCAGATCGTTGCGGCTTTCTTGAAAATCTCCGGCTCGTTGCGCGCGATCCAGAGTGCTTTCGGGATCATCCATTCGGCTGAAACAGGCCCTGCCCCGTTCGAATTGACCTTGAGGGCTGCGTCTCCTGTTGAGAGAACCAGTTCGGTTTCTTTAGCTGAACGCACATCCATCCAGATCAGCGCAGGCCTCAGCGCATTTCCGTTCTCGTCCAACGCCACGACCGAACAGCAGGTTGTATCGGCGGCGAGGCCGATAATACTGTCCGTGCTGATGCCAGCCTCTTTGACAGCTTTGCGAACGCTCGAGCCGACGGCGTTCCACCAATCGGCGGGGTTCTGCTCGGCCCAGGCAGGGTGCGGGAAATCGGTTTTGTAAACGGTCGATGCAAAAGCCAGCGGATGGCCATTCAAATCGAACACACCGGCCCGAAGCGACTCGGTGCCGCCGTCAATCCCGATCACATACTGCATTTACCGTCTCCCCCGACCGATTTAATCCCGCGCCTAATAAGAGAAAATTTGGTGGAGGCGTCAAGGACTGATCGTGGGCTTTGAGCGTTTTCCGGTGCGCGCTATTTTGGCTTGGCCGGATTAAGGGCGTTCTGCACCATTCGCTCGGCGAAGACGGCATCGCTCGACATATTGACGGCGAGGCGAGCCATCAGCACGGATTTTTGGTGCAGCGACATCTGGCTGATCTGTCCGATGACGGCTTCAATTGTGTCGTCATGGTCAAAGCTGAGCGCCAGACCGCGGATGGCGGGCGTTGTCCGCATCGGAGGTAGATCTTCAGTGACGGGATCCTCCGGTTCGGCACGCATGACCTGAAGGGGTACGGGCGCGACCGGGGGCAGCGCCACGACTTGCGGCATGACCGGCCCGATCAGCGTTGTTTGTTCGACAACCAGCCGGGACACACCCAACTTTTCATCCGCTGATGAATTTCTGGCGACGTCCTCAAGTTCCTCGGCACCGAGACGTCCGATATTCGATGTCTTGATGCCCAATTCGCGGGCCCGCTGGTTCAGCTCCAGTTGCTCGTCATCGGTAATGACGCCGTCTTCCGCTTTATCGCGTACGAGACGCTTGTACTCTTCGGTGCGCGACCGGATTTTCTCCGTAAAGCCTGTCGCAAGAATACCCGTCGGCAGTGCGATCATGCCGAGGCCGACCGTGGCAATCACCATTGTGAGCATCTGACCGATGGGTGTCACCGGATAAATATCGCCATAGCCAATACTGGTGAGCGTGATGATCGCCCAATACATTGACTCAGGAATACTACTGAATTTCTCAGGCTGCGCGTCGCTCTCGACAAGGTAGATGATACTCGCTGAAAAGATCGTAATCAGGAAAAGCACGAAGAGTGCTGCGCCAAGCGACGGCAATTCCTCGGTAATCACCTCGATCACCGTCGTAATCGCTGTCGAGTACCGTGTAAGTTTCAAAATGCGCAGCAAACGCATAACCCGCAGGAAGCGCAGGTCAATCTGGATGAAAAGGGTCAGATAGAATGGCAACACAGCCAGCAGATCGATGATGGCACCCGGCGTTGTCATATAAGCAAACCGCCCCTTGACCGCGTTGGCATATTTCGGGTTTTCGACGATGGAATAGACACGGAACAGATATTCCGTTGAAAAAATTGCGACCGAAAACAAATCGAAATAATGGAATTCCCACGCCATCGCCTCGTGAATGGCGTGGACACT
>Ga0315899_10008036_pt1 | contig 11322 bp, 12 predicted proteins | sample LakEriMetagenome_2_FD_203518 | JGI IMG/M metagenome (GOLD analysis project Ga0315899, IMG submission 203518) | Freshwater fungal communities from buoy surface, Lake Erie, Ohio, United States - Buoy 4 MA112 | ecosystem: Environmental > Aquatic > Freshwater > Lake | place: USA: Lake Erie, Ohio...
CAACGACGCCAAAGGCTTCGGCTTCATCAAGCCGGACAGCGGCGGCGAGGACCTGTTCGCCCACTTCAGCCAGATCGAAGGCAAGGGATTCCGCTCGCTGGCCGAGAACCAGCGCGTCGAGTTCGAAGTGACCCAGGGCCAGAAGGGCCCGCAGGCCAGCCGCATCCGCCCGATCTGATCGCGCGTCGCGCGCGGCCTCCGGGCCGCGCCGACCCGTCGGAGAAGGACACGGGCCGCCCTCGGGCGGCCCGTTCGCTTTGGTGCGCGCCCGACGCGGGCGCGCGTCGCCTCAGAGCGGCGAGACGACGCCGTTCTGCACGCGCACGCGGCCGCCCGGCCGCACCGTCGGCTGCTGGTAGACGCGGATCACGCGGTCGATCCCGTCGTCGAAGCGCACCGACACGTCCCACGCGGTGACAGCACCCGCGCTCGCGCCGGCCTGGCCGCCGGCGCCCGCGCCGACCGCGGCGCCGACGCCGGTCGCGATCGTGCGGCCGGTGCCGCCGCCGAACAGGCTGCCGATCGCGCCGCCGACGACCGCGCCGCCGATCGAGCCGGCGAGGCCGCCGCCCTGCGAGGCCTCGCGGATCTCGGAGATGCCGTTGACGGTGCCGTTGCCGACGACGCCGGCACCGGGGGGCGGACTCGCGCAGGCGGCGAGGAACGTGGCGAACAGCAGGGTCGCAATGCGGGCCATGACGCGGGTCATCGTCGTCTCCGTGGGTCGGCGTGATCGGAGTCCCGAAGCCCGGGACCGGATGCGCGGATTCTAGCCTCGGTGGGATCGGCGGGGGCCATCGAGGCCGTTGCCGCGACGGTCGCGACCTGATGAGCCGATCGGGCCCCTTCGGGAATCCGCGCGAGGGCTCCGACCGCGCGCGACGTTCACCGTCCGATGACACACGGCGGCGAGACTCCTCCGGTCCCCGAGACCGTGGCGCCTTCAGGAGAGCCCTCATGCGAACCGTGTTCACGCCCTCGCGCCGCCGTGCGCTCCAGGGAGGCGGCGCGATCGCCGCCGCATCCTTCGTCGGCAGCCTCAGCGCGCTGCAGCATCGCCGCGCGCACGCGGCCGGCACCCAGCTGGTCTCCGCGGTCTCGCCGTACGGGCCGATCGCGCCCGTGGCCGACCTGAGCACCGGACTGGCGCTGCTGCGGCTGCCCGCAGGGTTCAGCTACCGCTCCTACGGCTGGACGGGCGACCCGATGAGCGACGGGCGCCCGACACCGAGCAACCACGATGCGATGGGCGTGATCGAGACGCGTCGGGTCGGAAGGTCGACCCGCTACACGCTGGTGCGCAACCACGAGCGCGCGCCGGTGCTGCCCAGCACGAACGGGGGGCTGATCCTGGCGCCGGCGACCTACGATGCGGCGAGCGTGTCCGGACCGGTCACCGTGCAGGGCGTGCCGGTCGGCACCGTCAGCGGCCAGCCGGGCGGCGGCACCACGACCCTCACCTTCACCGACGGGCAGTGGACGGGCGCGACCGGCTCGCTGGCCGGGACGCTCGGCAACTGCGCGGGTGGCGTGACCCCGTGGGGGACGTGGCTGTCCTGCGAGGAGACGGTCGCCGACCTGACGCCGCTGGGCGGCAAGAAGCACGGCTACGTGTTCGAGGTCGACCTCGATCCGTCCGAGTCGATCGCGGACCCGATCGTCGGCATGGGGCGCATCGTGCACGAGGCCGCCGCGGTCGATCCCGCGACAGGCATCGTGTACGAGACCGAGGACAACCGCAACGTCGCGGCGTTCTACCGTTACGTGCCGGAGGATCCCAGCGGCCAGCTGGGCAGCCTGCACAGGGGCGGCACGCTGCAGGCCGCGCGGATCAGGTCGATCGTCCGCAAGGCCGTCGCCGCCACGATCGCGCAGGCGAACGAACTCGGCTTCCTCGACCCGCAGGTCGGCGACGAATACGAACTGGAATGGGTCGACATCGCCGACCCGGACGCCCCGCCGCTGATCGTGAGCAACCAGCCCGGAGGCGTGTCGACCGCCGTCATCGCCGGCCCGACGGCGGCTGCACTGTCCGCAGGATGCGCGCGCTGGAGCCGCGGTGAGGGACTCTGGTACGCCGCGGGCAAGATGTACGTCGTCGACACCGCCGCAGGCCTGGACACCAGCAATCGGCCGGGTCGCGGCGAGGGTGCGGTGTGGGAGCTCGACCTCTCGACGCAGCGCATCCGCGCTGTGTTCGTCAGCGGCGCGTCGACGGTCGGCAACAACCCGGACAACATCGTCGTCAGTCCGCGCGGCGGAATCGTGCTGTGCGAGGACGGCGGCGCATCGAGCGACGCGTTCGGCCTCGGCTCGCGCCTGCTCGGGCTGAACCCGGCGGGCGAGGCGTACATCTTCGTCAAGAACAACCTCAACTTCAGTACCGCGCAGTTCGCCGCGGTCGGCAAGTCCGTCGCCGGCGGCACCAACCTCGACAAGGAGTTCTGCGGGGCGTGCTTCGACCCGTCGGGCCGCATCCTGTTCGTCAATATCCAGACCCCCGGGATCACGTTCGCGATCACCGGCCCCTGGGCCAAGGGCAACCTCTGAGGAGCGATCGATGATCCGAACGATGCATTCCCCGACCCTGCGCGCCGCGCTCGCCGTGCTGACGCTCGGCCTTGCCGCGCAGGGTGCGCAGGCCGCCTCGCTGGCGTCGTCGTCTTCCGCCGGCCAGGCCGTCACCGACTACTCGGTGTCGGGCCTCGCTAGCGTCGACATCGACTTCACCACCGGGCAGCCGGTGACGCTCGCCTTCGAGATCGACGCCGCCGAAGCGGCCGCCGGGTCGCTGTCGTTCAGCGCGGTCCTGAACAACCTGACCGGCCTGAACCTGCCGCAGGCGGGCTTCTCGCTGCTCGCCGGCGGCGTCACGATCGTCGGGCCCGCCGGCAGCGTGAACGGCGCGTTCGCCCCGGTGGTCTCGACCTGGTGGACTCCGACCAGCGCGGGGGGCGTGTTCGACCCCGACCCGTCCGCCGCGCCCGACACCGGCGAAGGATTCCAGGCGACGCTCGGCAATCCGCTGGGCCAGCCCGGGCGGGTCGACTTCACGCTGCGGCTCGACGGGCTGTCGGCGGGTGACCAGGTCTCGATGGTGATCGCGGTGCCCGAGCCCGCGGAGTGGGCGTTCATGCTCGCAGGCCTCGGAGCGGCCGCCGGGATCGCGCGTCGCCGGCGCGCCGCGACGCTCCGGACGGCCTGAGGAGGACACGCGCGGGTCGCGCGCGGCGAGGCTCCCCGGGCGCGCCGCGCGCTCAGCCGGCCGGCCGGCGGCGGTACATCCCCCAGCCCGACATCGACATCACCTTCGTGCCGTCCTGCCGGAAGAGCTCCCACAGGAAGCGCGTCATGCCGCGGTCGGGCTTCGACTGCGAGGGCCGCGACTCCAGCACCGTCGCGCGCATCCGCAGCCGGTCGCCAGGGCGCACCGGCGCGAGCCATCGCAGCTCGTCGATGCCGGGCGAGCCCATGCTCGCGATCGGCGAGATGTAGTGGTCGACCATCATCCTCATCGCGCACGACGCGGTCATCCAGCCGCTCGCGATCAGGCCGCCGTAGATCGACGCCTTCGCGGCCTCGGCGTCGACGTGGAACGGCTGCGGGTCGTAGCGCGTCGCGAACTCGACGATCTCGGCCTCGGTGACGAGGTGATCGCCGAACTCGGCGATCTCGCCGACGCGGTAGTCCTCGAACCACCGCTGCTTGAACGGCACGGCGGGCGGATCGGCGGATGGGGGCACGGCGGGACTCCTCGGGGCGCGGCCCTACAATAGCGGCGACCGCCGCACGCGGCAACGCCGCCCACCGCATGCTCGACCCCTCCTACATCCGAGATCGCATCCGCACGGTGCCCGACTGGCCGCAGCCCGGCGTGATGTTCCGCGACATCACGCCGCTGCTGCAGGACCCGAAGACGCTGCGCGTGCTGGTCGAGTCGTTCGTGCTGCGCTACATGGACCGCGAGCTCGACCTGGTCGCCGGCATCGACGCGCGCGGCTTCATCCTCGGCTCGATCGTCGCCTACGAGCTGAACCTCGGCTTCGTGCCGATCCGCAAGAAGGGCAAGCTGCCGTTCACGACGGTGGCCGAGACCTACGAGCTCGAGTACGGCAGCGCGGCCGTCGAGCTGCACGCCGACGCGTGCCGGCCGGGTGACCGCGTGCTGCTGATCGACGACCTGATCGCCACCGGCGGCACGATGATGGCCGGCAAGCGGCTCGTCGAGCGGCTCGGCGGCACGGTCGTCGAGGGCGCCGCGATCGTCGACCTGCCCGAGCTCGGCGGCTCGCGCAGGCTGCGCGACGCGGGCCTGCCGCTGTTCACGCTCGTCGACTTCGAAGGCCACTGACCGGGGACCCCATGGGCAGGATGACGTTCTGGTTCGAGTACGCGAGCACCTACACCTGGCTCACCGTCGCGCGCCTGCCGGCGCTCGCCGAGGCGCGCGGCGTGCAGGTCGACTGGCGGCCCTTCCTGCTCGCGCCGATCTTCAAGCACCAGGGCATGGCGCAGGGGCCGTTCCTCGGGCACCCGCCGAAGCTCAAGTACATGTGGCGCGACCTCGAGCGGCGCGCCGCGGTGCACGGCATCGCGTACCGCAAGCCCTCGGTCTATCCGCCGAACACGCTGCTGACCGCGCGCGTGGGCACGCTCGCCTCGGTGCAGGGCTGGAGCGAGGCGTTCACGCGCGAGTCGTTCCGGCTGCACTGGACCGAGGACGTCGGCATCGGCACCGACGACAACCTCAAGCGCGCGATCGCCGCCGCGGGCCGCGACCCGGAGGAGGTGTTCGTCGCCGCGCAGTCCGACTCCACCAAGCAGCTGCTGCGCTCGGTCACCGACGCGGCCGAGGCGCTCGGCGTGTTCGGCTCGCCGAGTTTCACCGTCGGCGACGAGCTGTTCTGGGGCGACGACCGGCTCGAGGACGCGCTCGCGTTCGCGACCGGCGCGCATCCGGGCACGCCGGCCGCGTCGCCGCGCGACGCGGCGGACCGCGCGGCCGGCTGAGCGCGTCGGCGGGGCGCCGCGTCGTGGAACGGGGACCGGTGCGGATCGACAAGTGGCTGTGGGCCGCGCGCTTCTTCAAGACGCGCGGGCTCGCGCAGGACGCGATCGAGAACGGGCGCGTGCTCGTCGACGACGAGCGCATCAAGGTCGCGCGCACGCTGCGCGTCGGCGAGACGGTGACGGTGCGCATCGCCGACGTCGAGCGCACGGTGGTCGTGCGCGAGCTCTCCGAGCAGCGCGGGCCGGCGCCGGTCGCGCAGCGGCTCTACGAGGAGACCGCCGACAGCATCGCGGCGCGCGAGGCCGCGCGCGAGCGGCGCCGCTTCGCCCCCGAGCCTGCGCTCGCGATCGAGGGCCGGCCGACCAAGCGCGATCGGCGCGCGCTCGATCGCGCGCGGGGCGGGGCGTGAGGGCGGCGTCGCGCCATCGCGCGACCGGGCTGCGGGACGCGGACGTCGCGGCGCCGGGTGCGCGTCGGACGCACGCGACGTTCGATCGGTCGCGCCGCGATGCGCTCGCGACGCTCGCCGGTGCCGCCGTGCTGCTCGGGGTGCCTTCGGGCGCCGCCGCCGCGCTCCCCGCACCGGTGCTCGCCGCGCTGCGCGAGGGCGGCTGCGTGCTGCTGCTGCGCCACGCGCGGACCGACCCCGGCGTCGGCGATCCGCCGGGCTTCCGGCTCGATGCCTGCGGCACGCAGCGCAACCTGTCGGCCGAGGGCCGCGCGCAGGCCGAGCGGCTCGGCGCGATGCTGCGCGAGGCGGGCGTCGCGCTCGGGCCGGTCCGCAGCAGCCGGTGGTGCCGTTGCCTCGACACCGCGCGGCTCGCGTTCGGCCGCGTCGAGCCGTGGCCGGCGCTCGACTCGTTCTTCGACGACCGCAGCGACGCGGGCGCGCGGACCGATGCGGTGCGCCGCTGGGCGCTCGGCGTGCGCGGTGCGGACAACGCGGTGCTGGTCACGCACCAGGTCAACGTCACCGCGCTGCTCGGCGGCTGGATCGAGATGGGCGAGACGATCGTGCTGCGCCCCGGGGGCGACGCGCTCGCGACGATCGGACGGTTCGCGCCGGGCGGCTGACGCGCGGCCGCCGGGTTCAGGCCAGGCCGCTGCGCTCGCGCTGCGTGTGCGGCTTGGGCAGGCGCAGCAGCACCTTCAGCCCGCGTGGCTGCATGGTCATGCCCATCGTCTCGCCGACCGGCTCGCCGGTGGGCTCGAGCTCGAACGAAGCGAGCGTGGTCGCGAGCACCATCTTCGCCTCGAGCAGCGCGAGGTAGCGGCCCGGGCAGAAGCGCGGCCCGCCGCCGAACGGCATGAACGCGCGGCGGCCCCCGCCGCCGACGCTCGACGGCGCGCTCTGCGAGCCCGCGCCGCTCGCCGCCGCCTCGCCCGCGAGCCAGCGCTGCGGCCGGAACGCGTCGGGACTCGCGAAGTGGCGCGGATCCGTCGCGGGCGGGCGCTTCAGGATGCAGACCAGCGTGCGCGGCGGGATCCGCGTGCCCATCAGCGTCGTCTCGCGGATCGCGGTGAACATGTTGAGCGGCGCGACCGGCTTCAGGCGCAGCGCCTCGAGCACGATGCCCTCGATCAGCGGGAGCCCGCGCGTGCTCTCGAAGTCGCGCAGCGCGACCGGCCGCGGCCCGCCCTCGCGCTCGGCGGTGAGCGCCTCGATGGCCTCGGTGCGCGCGGCGCGCCGCACCTCGGGGTGCAGCGACAGCAGGTGCAGCGCCCAGGCGATGGTGTTCGCGGTGGTGTCCTCGCCGGCGAGCAGCAGCGTCAACACGTTGCCGCGCAGCTCCTCGTCCGACAGCTTCGCGTCCTCGTTGGCCGAGAGCAGCGCCTGCAGCAGGTTCTGCGGCGCCGAGCGCAGCTCGGGCCGACGCGCCATCTCGGCGCGCTGCGTCGCGATGAAGCCCTGCACCGCGCGGCCGGCCGCGGCGAGCGAGCGCTCGATGTCCCGGTCGGCGCGGGTGCGGACCCAGCGCCAGGTCGGCCACAGCGAGTTGATGCGCCGCGCGATGCCCGCGAAGATCCGGTCGAGGTGCGGCTGCAGCGGATCGGCGTCGTCGCGCGCCAGCGTGGCGACGTCGGTGCCGAACGCGAGCGAGCAGGTGACGTCGACGGTGTAGCGGGTCAGGTCGTCGCGCAGGTCCACCGGCGCGCCCGCGGTCGCCGCCGCGAGCCAGCGCGCGTGCAGCCGCTCGGTCGCGGTGACGATCGTCGGGAAGAAGCGCCGCAGGTGCGCCGGGTCGAGCGCGCGCATGACCAGCGGGCGCTGGCGGCGCCAGTCGTCGCCCTCGGCCGAGAACAGGCCGTCGATGCCCATCTCGCGGAAGATCGGCCGGACCGCGAAGTGCCGGCGGAAGTCGTGCGGCCGCTCGCGCAGCACCGCCATCATCGCGTCGGCCTCGGAGATCACCACCAGGGGCTGCGGGCCGAGCCGGAACCGGTAGATCGGGCCGTGCTCGCGCGCCCACTGCTCCAGGATCAGGTGCGCGCGCGAGGCGTCCCACCGGTGAAGCGAGCCGATCAGGGGCCAACCGCGGGGCCCGGGCAGCGACGCGATCTCGCGCGTGGCGGCGGGCGGCGGGGTCGGCGGGCTCGGAGCGGGGGAAGACGGCTGGCTCATCACATCGGGCGCGTCGTCGACATCGTGCCACGACTCGTGGGCGCCGTGCGTTCCGGCCAGCACGAACCGGACCCGGCGCCGGCGATCCGGGGCCGCCCGCCTCGCCGCCACGCCGCCGCCTGTGGTCCAATGCGGGCCCGCCCCCCGCTGCCACCGATGGACCCGGCCCCGCCGACCTCTCCGAGCGCCGACCCCGCCCCGCGCACGCTGCGCGTCGACGGCGACGTCGTGCGCACGGTCGACCAGGCCCGGCTGCCGTTCGAGCACGTCGAGGTGGTGCTCGCCGATGCCGCCGACTGCGCTCGCGCGATCGCGACGATGCAGGTGCGCGGCGCGCCGCTGATCGGCGCGGTCGCCGGCTTCGGGCTCGCGTTCGCGCTGCGCGCGGCCGACGACGACGCGGCGCTCGACGCGGCGGTCGCCCGGCTCGCGTCGACCCGGCCCACCGCGGTCAACCTGCGCTGGGCGCTCGAGCGGATCCGCGCGGTCGTGCGGCCCCTGCCGCCGGGCTCGCGCGCGGCCGCCGCGCGCACCGAGGCGATCGCGATCGCCGACGAGGACGTCGCGATCAACCGCGCGATCGGCGCGCACGGTGTGGCGATGCTGCGCGGCGCGGCCGTGCGGCGGGCCGCGGACGGCCGGCCGGTCGGCCCCGGCGCACCGCTGCAGGTGCTGACCCACTGCAACGCCGGCCGGCTCGCCGCGGTCGCGCACGGCACCGCGCTCGCGCCGCTCTACGCGCTGCACGCCGCGGGCGTGCCGCTGCACGTGTGGGTCGACGAGACGCGGCCGCGCAACCAGGGCGCGAGCCTGACCGCCTGGGAGCTCGCCGACGCGGGCGTGCCCTGCACCGTGATCGCCGACAACGCCGGCGGCCAGCTGATGCGCGAGGGCCGGGTCGACGCGGCGATCGTCGGCTGCGACCGCGTCGCGCGCAACGGCGACGTCGCCAACAAGATCGGCACCTACCTGAAGGCGCTGGCCGCACGGGATGCGGGCGTGCCGTTCTGGGTCGCCTGCCCGACGCCGACGATCGACGCCGCGATGCCCGACGGCGCCGCGATCCCGATCGAAGCGCGCGATCCGCGCGAACTGACCCACGCGAGCGGGCGCGCCGCCGACGGCCGCGTCCTCGAGGTCCGGCTGGTGCCCGACGGCGTGGCCGCCTTCAACCCGGCCTTCGACGTGACCCCCGCGCGGCTCGTCGATGCGCTGCTCACCGAGCACGGCGTGGTGAGCGCCGACGCGGACGGCATCGCGCGCGCGCTGCGCGCCGCCGGCCGCGCGGTCCCCGCCTGAGACCCGCCCGAAGGCCGCGCCCGGGCACCGCAGCACCACGAAGGAACGACGATGGAGCTCGAAGCCAGCCGACTGCTGCCCGCCCCGCGCGAGGCGGTCTGGGCGGCGCTGAACGACCCCGAGACGCTGCGCCGCTGCATCCCGGGCTGCGACGCGCTCGAGCGCGGCGAGGACGGCTCGCTCGCCGCGAAGGTGGTCGCCAAGGTCGGTCCGGTGTCGGCGAAGTTCGCCGGCACCGTGTCGCTGCACGACCTGGTGCCACCCGAGTCGTACCGCCTCGCGTTCCAGGGGCAGGGCGGGGCGGCCGGCTTCGCCAAGGGCGAGGCCTGGGTGCGGCTGGAGGCGATGCCCGACGGCGCGACGACGATGCACTACCGCAGCAAGGCCTCGGTCGGCGGCAAGCTCGCGCAGATCGGCTCGCGGCTCGTGGACGCGTCGGCGCGCAAGCTCGCCGACGACTTCTTCGAGCGGTTCGCGGCGGAGGTGGCGCAGCCCGCGGGCGGCGCGACGGCCGCGGCCTCCGGAGCCGACGCGGTGCTGCCGGACGGGTCGGCGGGCTCGGCCGCCGCCGGCACCGTCGAGGCGTCCACGCCCGGCCGGTCCGATGACGGAGCCGCGCCCGCTGCCACGCCTGCGGGCCCGGCCGCGCCCGGCGGCGGCTCGCGCACCCGCTGGATCGTCGCGGCGATCGTCGTGGCCGCGCTGCTCGCCTGGTGGCTCGCCTGACCGTGCCGACCCGCGGGGTCGCGGCCTACAATCGACCGCACCCCGAGCCCGAGCGTCGCCGATGAGCCCGACCCCGACCGCCGACCGGCCCGCCGAGGACGACGTCCGCCGCACGCTGCTCGACGCCGCACGCTCGCTCGACCGCCTCGGGCTGAATCACGGCAGCGCCGGCAACCTGTCGGTGCGCTGGCATCGCGGCGGCTCGGACGGGCTGCTGGTCACTCCGAGCGCGCTGCCCTACGACCGGTGCACGACCGACGACCTCGTCTGGATGCCGATCGTCGCGGACCGCTCGCACGATCCGCGTCCCGACGGCCACCGCCGGCCGTCGTCGGAATGGCGCTTCCACCACGACCTGTACGCGCACCGCGACGACGTGCACGCGGTCGTGCACACCCACGCGCCGCACTGCACCGCGCTCGCCTGCCTGCCGTCGGTCCAGCGCGACGGCCTGCCCGCGTTCCACTACATGGTCGCGGCGGCCGGCGGCAACGACGTGCGTTGCGCGCCGTACGCGACCTTCGGCACGCAGGCGCTGTCGGACCATGCGCTCGCCGCGCTCGATGGCCGGCGCGCGTGCCTGCTCGCGCACCACGGGATGATCGCGGTCGGCGCCACGCTCGAGGCGGCGATGGCGCTCGCGGTCGAGCTCGAGTGGCTCGCGCGCACCTACGCGCTCGCGCTGTCGCTCGGCGGTCCGGCGACGCTGCCGGCCGACGAGATGGCGCGCGTGGTCGAGCGTTTCCGCGACTACCGGCCCTGAGTCGCGGGCCCGGTGCGCGCGCGCAGCGCGGCGCACGGATCCTCGCGCGCCGCGGCCGGTGTCGACACCACGCGGTCGAAGGCCGCGCCGGGGATGCCCGCATCGCCGTCGCCCTCGAGCAGCCCGATCGAGCGCGTGACCGCCCGCAGCTCGGGCGGCAGCCAGCGCGGCACGCCGATGTCGGTGCGGGCGTGGCCGTTGCCGGTCAGCAGCACGACGCCGCGCACCGCGTGCGGCGCGATCGCGAGCGCGAGCGCCGCGTCGCGGGCGAGCTGCGCGCGCGCCATCGGCGCGAGCATCGCCGCGGGCATCACGCCGCAGTGGCCGACGTCGACCTCGCGCTCGTGGGCGGCGAGCAGCGCGGGCGGCACCGCGTCGAGGCCGAGCGCCGTGCGCGTCGGCGCGTCGAACGCCGCGCCGTAGCCCTCGCGCATCACGCGCGAGGCGTCGGCGCGCGACAGGTTCGCCGCGACGATCGGCAGGTCGTGCTCGAGCGCGAGCTGCACGAAGGGCCGGTACAGCGACCAGTCCCAGCCTCCGCGCGCACCGCCCGCCTGCGCGATCAGCCAGTCGGCGTCGCGCGGCCGCTCGCGGCGCGCGCGCTCGACGTCGGGCTGGCGCTCGCGGTCGAGCTGCTCGAAGGCGATCGCGGGGCGCGCGCCGGTTGCGATCAGCCGCTCGAGCGCGGCCGCGCGCAGCGCGTGCTGCGCGGCGTTGTCGTGGACCTCGCCGAGCAGCACGACGGGCGCGCCGCGCATCGCGTCGGCGAGCGCCTGCGGGTCGGCGGGCAGCGCGGCCGGGATCGCGGGCGTGGCGGGGGTCGAGGCCGCCGGGGCCGCCGGGGCCGGTGCGCGCGGCGGCAGCGGCGTGACCGGTCGCGAGCGCGGCGGTCCGTAGGGC
>Ga0315899_10008040_pt1 | contig 11318 bp, 9 predicted proteins | sample LakEriMetagenome_2_FD_203518 | JGI IMG/M metagenome (GOLD analysis project Ga0315899, IMG submission 203518) | Freshwater fungal communities from buoy surface, Lake Erie, Ohio, United States - Buoy 4 MA112 | ecosystem: Environmental > Aquatic > Freshwater > Lake | place: USA: Lake Erie, Ohio...
GCGCAAGGGGCCGGGCCGGACGGGTTGCGCTGGACGGGGAGGGCGGGCGGATCACTCCGCCGCCGCGCGCCCCTTGTCCGGCCGGGCGAGCGGGCGGCGCGCCAGCACCTCCTTGAGGAAGCGCCCGGTGTGCGATTTGGGATCGGCGGCGATCTTCTCCGGCGTTCCCTGCGCCACGATGGTTCCGCCGCCGTCGCCGCCCTCGGGGCCCATGTCGATCACCCAGTCGGCGGTCTTGATGACTTCAAGATTGTGCTCGATCACCACCACGCTGTTGCCCTGATCGACGAGTTCATGCAGCACTTCGAGCAGTTTCTTCACATCGTGGAAATGCAGGCCCGTGGTCGGCTCGTCGAGAATGTAGAGCGTGCGGCCCGTTGAGCGGCGCGACAATTCCTTCGACAGTTTCACGCGCTGCGCTTCGCCGCCTGACAGCGTGGTGGCCTGCTGGCCGACCTTCACGTAATCAAGGCCCACGCGCTTCAGCGTGTCCATCTTTTCGCGGATGACCGGCACGGCCTTGAACAATTCGCGCGCTTCCTCCACCGTCATGTCGAGCACGTCGGCGATGGACTTGTCGCGATATTTCACCTCCAGCGTCTCGCGGTCGTAACGTTTGCCCTTGCACACGTCGCAGGTGACGTAGACGTCGGGCAGGAAGTGCATCTCGATCTTGATGACGCCGTCGCCCTGACAGGCTTCGCAGCGTCCGCCCTTCACGTTGAAGGAGAAGCGGCCCGGCTGATAGCCGCGCGCCTTAGCCTCCGGCAATTGCGCGAACCATTCGCGGATGGGCGTGAAGGCGCCCGTATAGGTCGCAGGGTTCGAACGCGGCGTGCGCCCGATCGGCGATTGATCGATGTCGATCACCTTGTCGATATGTTCGAGGCCCTGAATGGCGTCATGGGGCGCGGGATGTTCGGCCGCGCCCGCGATGCGCCGCGCCACCGCCTTGTAAAGCGTGTCGATGACGAGGGTGGACTTGCCGCCGCCCGACACGCCGGTGACGCAGGTGAACAGGCCAAGCGGAATCTCCGCCGTGACGTTCTTCAGATTGTTGCCGCGCGCATTGACGACCTTGAGGCTGCGTCCGGCCTGCGCCTTGCGGCGCGCACGCGGCACGTCCACGCTCTTGCGGCCGGAGAGATAATCGCCGGTGAGCGAATGGACGTCGCTCACGATGTCCTGCGGCTTGCCTTGCGAGACAATGCGCCCGCCATGGATGCCGGCGCCGGGGCCGACGTCCACCACGTAATCAGCAGTGAGGATGGCGTCTTCGTCATGCTCGACGACGATCACCGTGTTGCCGAGATCGCGCAGGCGGCGCAGCGTCTCCAGCAGGCGCGCGTTGTCGCGCTGGTGCAGGCCGATGGAGGGCTCGTCCAGCACATAGAGAACGCCCGTGAGGCCCGAGCCGATCTGCGAGGCGAGGCGGATGCGCTGGCTTTCGCCGCCCGACAATGTGCCGGCGGATCGCGCGAGCGTGAGGTAATCAAGCCCCACGTCCACGAGGAAGGTGAGGCGCTCGCGGATTTCCTTGAGGATGCGGCCCGCGATTTCATTGCGCTTCTTGTCGAGGCGCCTGGGCAGATCCTGCGCCCATTGCGCGGCCGCGCGCACGGAGAGCTGCGCGATGTCGCCCACATGCTTGCCGTCGATCTTCACGGCGAGCGCTTCAGGCTTGAGGCGATGGCCCGAACAGGCGCCGCAGGGCGTGTCGGACATGAAGCGCTGGATCTCCTCGCGCGCCCATTCGCTTTCGGTTTCGATGAAGCGGCGCTCCAGATTGCGCACCACGCCTTCAAAGGGCTTCTTCACCTGATAAGCGCGCAGGCCGTCGTCGTAAGAGAAGCGCACCTCTTCGTCGCCCGTGCCGAACAAAATGGCGTTGCGCGCGGTCTTCGGCAATTCCTGCCAGGGCGTGTCGAGGCGGAACTTGAAATGTTTGCCGAGCGACTCGAGCGTCTGGAGATAATAGGGCGAGGAGGATTTCGCCCAAGGGGCAATGGCGCCCTTGCGCAAAGTGGCCTTGGGGTCCGGCACCACCATGTCGGGATCGATCTTCTGCTCGAAGCCGAGGCCCGAACAGGCCGGGCAGGCGCCGAACGGATTGTTGAACGAGAACAGGCGCGGCTCGATCTCGGGGATGGTGAAGCCCGACACGGGGCAGGCGAATTTCGACGAGAACATGATCCGTTTCGGCGCGCCTTTCTCATCCTTCTCGTCCACGAATTCGGCGATGGCGATTCCGTCTGCGAGATCGAGCGCGGTCTCAAAGGATTCCGCCAGCCGCGCGGCGAGATCGGCGCGCACGACGATGCGGTCCACCACCACGTCGATGTCGTGCTTGAATTTTTTGTCGAGCGTCGGCGCGTCGGCGATCTCGTAATAGGTTCCGTCGATCTTGAGGCGCTGGAACCCCTTCTTCATGTAGTCGGCGATCTCCTTGCGATATTCGCCCTTGCGGCCGCGGATCACCGGCGCCAGCAGATAGAGGCGCGTCTTTTCCGGCAGAGCGAGCACGCGGTCCACCATTTGCGAGACCGTCTGGCTCTCAATGGGCAGGCCCGTGGCCGGCGAATAGGGCACGCCGACGCGCGCCCACAACAGGCGCATGTAATCGTAGATCTCGGTCACCGTGCCCACGGTGGAGCGCGGGTTCTTTGATGTCGTCTTCTGCTCGATGGATATGGCCGGGGAAAGGCCGTCGATCTGGTCGACGTCCGGCTTCTGCATCATCTCAAGGAACTGGCGCGCGTAGGCGGAGAGCGATTCCACATAGCGCCGCTGACCCTCGGCGTAGATCGTGTCGAAGGCGAGGGAGGATTTGCCCGAGCCCGACAGGCCGGTGAACACCACGAGCTTGTCGCGCGGAATAGCGAGATCGACGTTCTTCAGATTGTGCTCGCGCGCGCCGCGCACGACGATGGCGCGCTCGCCCTCGGCGAGGCCGACCTCAGGCGCCGCAGCGCGGCCCGCCGCTGGTTTGGCGGACGCGGGTTTGCCGGTCGCCTTTGCGGCGGCCTTGGCGGAAGATGTCGAGGCAGGCTTTTTCGCAGCGGGCATGGCGAATGAATTCTCGGCTCAGGGGATGGCGGGCAAACTAGGACGCCGTCGCTCGGTTTCACAGGGCAGGGGCGGCGCGCGGCGCGAACATACACGGAACGCGTGCGCGCGTCTTCCTCCGCCCGCATGACTACGGAACACAGGCGCGTCCAGACCTGTTGACGCGAAGCGGAGACGTCGCGGCGCGCTGGAGCCCAAGTCGGCGGAAAGGCGGGGCGAGGGGCGAAATTGTCCGGACGGGCTTGCGTCACGCTGGCTTGTCTGATAAGAACAAAGATAGAACATCTGGGCCGGCGACGATTGTGGAAAAGACGGGCCGGGTCCCTGTTTTTTCGCGCCGACTCAGCCCTCGCCCGCTTAGGGTGCGCGGTAGTTTCGGGCGGGCTGCGGCGGGGCGCCGGCCTGCAATCGTCGTCATCGCGCCGGAAGGCCGCGTTCTGGAGAGCTCATATGTCGGGCAGCGTCAACAAAGTCATCCTCATCGGCAATCTCGGGCGCGACCCGGAGGTGCGCCGCATGAACTCCGGCGAGTCCGTCGTCAATTTCTCGCTGGCGACCACGGAATCCTGGCGCGACAAGGCCACCGGCGAGCGCCGTGACCGCACCGAATGGCACAATGTCGTCATCTTCAACGAGAACCTCGGGAAGGTGGCGGAGCAATATTGCAAGAAGGGCTCGAAGATCTACATCGAAGGTCAGTTGCAGACCCGCGAATACACCGACAAGGACGGCAACCAGCGCAAGGTCACGGAAGTCGTTCTTCAGCGCTATCGCGGCGAACTGACTCTGCTCGACAGCCGCGGCGCGCGCGGCGGCGAGGAGAGCGTCGGTTACGCCGGCGGCGAGGGCGGCGGCCAGAGCTTCGGCCGCTCAAGCCCGATGGAGCGTCGCCCGGCGGCGCCGGCCGGCGGTCGCGGCCCCGCGCCCATCGACGACGACATTCCGTTCTGATCGCCAGTCCGATCTGTTTTCGATCGGATTCCGTTCCCGGACGTCCGGGCCGCGTCGCCCGGGTCTCTCCGCCCAAGCTGGAGAGAGGGCGGCCGGTTCGCGGGCGCGCGCGCCAAAGGCGCAAGCCCGCGCGCGCCTGCACGGGCGACGCGATATAAGTATCTGAAAAACAAAAGCGTTCGCGCAGGCTCCATCGGGGCCCGCGCTGGCTTTGCACGGGGGAATCGGCTAGAAGGGAAGCGACTCATTCCCGTCTGGCGCGCGCGCTTTTCGCCCGCGCCCCCACGCAAGGATCAGCCGTCTTGGCGAACGACAACGACGACGCCCTTCCGGACGCCGCCCAACCGGATCCCTCCGGCTCCGACATCCGCCCGATCTCCATCATCGACGAGATGAAGCGCAGCTATCTCGATTACGCGATGAGCGTGATCGTCAGCCGCGCGTTGCCAGACGTCCGCGACGGATTGAAGCCCGTGCACCGGCGCATTCTCTACACGATGTACGAGAACGGCTTCACGCCCGACAAGGCGCACAAGAAGTCGGCGCGCGTCACCGGCGACACGATGGGTAAATACCATCCGCACGGCAACCTTGCGATTTATGACGCGCTCGTGCGCATGGCGCAGCCGTTCTCCATGCGCCTGCCGCTTGTGGACGGGCAGGGCAATTTCGGCTCGATCGACGGCGACCGCGCGGCGGCCGAACGTTACACGGAGGCGCGGCTTGCGCGTTCGGCCATTCCGCTGCTCGACGATCTCGACAAGGACACGGTGGACTTCACCGCGAACTATTCGGGCGAGTTTGAGGAGCCCGCCGTCCTTCCCGCGAAATATCCCAATCTGCTCGTCAACGGCGCAGGCGGCATCGCGGTCGGCATGGCGACGAACATTCCCCCGCACAATCTCGGCGAAGTGGTGGACGCGACCATCGCGCTCATGGAGAGGCCGGAGATCACCATCGACGAATTGATGGAGATCGTGCCGGGCCCGGATTTCCCCACCGGCGGCTCTATCCTTGGGCGCGGGGGCGCGCGGCTCGCCTATCACACCGGGCGCGGCTCCATCCTGATGCGCGCGAAGGTGGCGATCGAACAATTGCGCCGCGACCGCGAGGCGCTGATCGTCACAGAAATTCCCTATCAGGTGAACAAGACGACGCTCATCGAGAAGATCGCGGAGCTGATCCGCGAGAAGCGCATCGAAGGCATTTCAGACCTGCGCGACGAGAGCGACCGCGACGGGATGCGCATTGTCATCGAGCTCAAGCGCGACGCCGTGGCCGATGTGGTGCTCAACCAGCTCTGGCGCTACACGCAATTGCAGCAATCTTTCGGCGCGAACATGATCGCGCTCAATGGCGGGCGCCCAGAGACGCTGAACCTGAAGGATTTTCTCGTCGCCTTCCTCGACTTCCGCGAGGTTGTCGTAACGCGGCGTACGAAATATCTGCTCGGCAAGGCGCGCGACAGCGCCCATGTGCAGGTGGGTCTCGCCATCGCCGTCGCCAATATCGACGAGGTGATCCGCCTTATCCGCACGTCGCCGGATGCGCCCGCCGCCCGCGCCGCCCTGATGGGACGCGACTGGCCTGCGCGCGACATGGCGCCTTTGATCGCGCTTATCGCCGATCCGAACCACAAAATGAACGAGGACGGCACCTATCGCCTGTCGGAGACCCAGGCGCGCGCCATCCTTGAATTGCGCCTGCAACGCCTCACGGCGCTTGGCCGCGATGAGATCGCCGAGGCTTTGAACAAGCTTGCGACGGAAATTCAGGGTTACCTCGACATCCTAAGTTCACGCGCCCGCGTGATGGAGATCATCCGCACCGAGCTGACCGACGCGAAGACGAATTTCGCCACGCCGCGCCGCACGATGTTCCTCGACAGCGACGCCGACATGGACGACGAGGATCTGATCGCGCGCGAGGACATGGTCGTCACCGTGTCGCACAATGGTTATGTGAAGCGCGTGCCGCTTTCCACCTATCGCGCTCAGCGTCGCGGCGGCAAAGGCCGCTCGGGCATGCAGACGCGCGAGGAGGATTTCGTCGCGCGGCTTTTCGTCGCCAACACTCATCAGCCGTTGCTGTTCTTCACGTCGAGCGGCTACGTGTACAAGGAAAAGGTCTGGCGTCTGCCGCTGGCGGCGCCGCAGGCCATCGGCAAATATCTGCGCAACATTCTCCAGAATCTGGAGGAGGGCGAGCGCATCACCAGCATTCTTGCTTTGCCGGAGGACGAGGCCCATTGGGAGGGCCTCGACGTGATGTTCGCCACCACGCGCGGCACCGTGCGGCGCAACAAGCTCTCCGACTTCACGCAGGTGAACCGCAGCGGCAAGATCGCGATGAAGCTCGACGAGGGCGAGGCGATCGTCGATGTGCAGATGTGCACCGAGGACGACGACGTATTGCTCACAACCGCCAACGGCCAGTGCATCCGCTTCCAGATCCGCGACAGCGTGCGCGTGTTCAAGGGGCGCGATTCCATGGGCGTGCGCGGCATCGCGCTGGCGGATGGGGACCGCGTGATCTCGCTCGCGATCCTGCGCCATGTGGAGGCCACAAGCGAGGAGCGTGTGGCTTACCTGAAAATGGCGCGCGCCATGGGCGGAGAAAGCGCGGAGGAGACCGGGCCCGAGGCCGGCGGCGAGGAGGCGGTGGGCGACGCCACCATTTCGAGCGAACGCTACGTGCAAATGTCGGCGCTCGAACAGCACATCCTCACCGTGTCTGAACGCGGCTTCGGCAAGCGCACGTCGTCTTATGAATATCGGATCACGGGTCGCGGCGGCAAAGGCATCGTCGCCATGGCGACGAATGCGCGCAACGGGAACCTCGTCGCGTCTTATCCGGTGGAGGAGAGCGACGAAATCATGCTCGTCACGGACGGCGGGCAGCTCATCCGCTGTCCCGTTGGCGACATCCGGCGCGCGGGCCGCAGCACGCAGGGCGTGATCGTATTCCGGACGGCTGAAGACGAGAAGGTGGTTTCGGTCGAGCGCATCGGCGAAGAGGCCGCAGGCGTGAGCGCTGACGTCGGGGAGGGCGACGCGCCGCTCTAGACGGAGAAGCGCGTCGCCATCATCACGGCGGAGAAGCCAGCGACGGCCACGAAGGTCAGACCGAGGATCGAGAGCACGACCCGGTCGTTCGCCTCCTTAGGGACACGCGGGACCATGAACCTGTCGAGAAAAGTCCAGTCGCGCGGATCGACGCCCCGGATCTTGCGGGCGGATTTGCGGATCTGGGCCGGGATGCGGCCGTTGACGCGTTGAGCGGTGATGGTCATGAACTTCGTCTCGATTCATAGTCGAGCTGAAGTTTTGGGGGTTTATGGTAAAGACCAAGTTAATTCGAAGATGATCTCTGGTCTTGCGCTTTGCCGCAGCCTTTGTTGCGGCTAGACTTCGGCCATGACCCGCTGCGTCGCGCTCTACACCGGATCGTTCGATCCCATCACCAACGGCCATCTGGACGTGATCCGGGCGGGCTCCTCGTTTTGCGCGCGGCTGATCGTGGGGATCGGCGTCCATCCGGGCAAGGCGCCGCTCTTCAGCGTCGAGGAGAAGATCGCGCTCATCCACGCCGCCACGGCTCACATCGCCGACGGCGGCCATTGCAAGATCGAGGTGGTCACCTTCGACGGGCTGGCCGTAGAGGCCGCGCGCGCCCATGGCGCCAATGTGCTGCTGCGCGGCCTGCGCGACGGAACCGATTTTGATTACGAGATGCAGATGGCGGGCATGAACGCCGGCATGGCGCCCGACGTGCAAACGGTCTTCACGCCGGCTTCGCCCGGCGCGCGCTTCATATCCGCCACGCTGGTGCGCCAGATCGCCGCCATGCATGGCGACGTCTCCGCTTTCACGCCGCCCAAGGTGGCCGAGGCGCTCAAAGCGAAGTTCCGTAAGCCGCCCATGTAAGCCGCCCATGTAGCCCCCTATGTGACGCCGGCGCGGCCCCTTGTCTTTTCGTCGCGCCGTGGCACTGATGGAACAAGGCGGCGCATTCGCGCGTCGCCTGTCCAGTCTCACCTGAGGTCCCATGCAGATCGACCGTCGCGCCTTCGCCGTTTCCGCCGCCGCCCTTGCTTTGACGGGCGCGGCTCCTGCGGGCGCTTTCGCCCAGCAGGCCAATGATCCTGAGAACACCGTATTTCTCGACACAAAGGACGGGCGCGTCGTCATTCGTCTGCGCCCTGACCTTGCGCCCAAACATGTCGCGCAGATCAAGACGCTGTTGAAGGAAGGTTTTTACGACGGCATCGTCTTTCATCGCGTGATCGAAGGCTTCATGGCCCAGACGGGCGACCCGACCGGCACGGGCACGGGCGGATCGAAACTGCCGAACATTCCGGCCGAATTCACGTCCACGCCGTTCCGGCGCGGGACCTTGGGCATGGCGCGTTCGCAGAGCCCCAATTCGGCGAATTCGCAATTCTTCATCTGCTTCGCCGACGCGCGCTTCCTCGACAATAACTACACCGTGTTCGGCGAGGTTGTGGCGGGCATGGAGTTCGTCGACAAGATCAAGAAGGGCGCCGGCCAGTCGGGCATGGTGCAGAACCCCGACAAGATCGTGCGCATGCGCATGGCGGCTGACGCGAAATGAGCCGCGCGGGCCTCGCCGCCGCGATGATCGCTGCGGCGGGGCTCGCCCCTTATGCGGCGGCGGCCCAGTCGGGTCAGGTCGCGCCCTATGTGGACACGATCCAGCCGGGCTTCCGCCTGCCGCCGGTTCCAAACGATCCGCTCGACAAGCTCTATCCCCCGCCGGCCCGGCCTGATCCTCCCCCGTCGCGCTCGAAAGCCCCGCCGCCGCCCTATCCGGGCGGAACGCTGGGCGCGGCCGAGCCGCGCGCCTATCCGCAGGGCTTCACCATGACGCTGGAGCGCCCCCGCAACGGGGCGCGCAGCGGGCTGGCCGCCTCCCGCGCCATCGACCGGCCGCGCCAGATCGGGGAGCGGCTGGCCCGTTGCTGGCGCCCGCCGGCCGCCAAAACCCCCAGCGAGGCGACGATCCGCCTGTCGTTCACGCGCACGGGCGCGGTGATCGGCGAGCCGCGCGTCACTTATCTGCGGCCGGGGGAGGGGGCGGACCGGGCGGCCTTGCGCGCCTCCATTCTCGCCGCCGTGCAGCGATGCGCGCCATTGCGGTTTACCGAGGGGCTCGGGTCGGCTATCTCCGGGCGACCTTTCACCATCCGCTTCGTCGAGGCCCCTCGCGGGCCGCGCGAGTGACCTCTTTCACCAAAGGAACGCTTCATGTCCGAAGACGCCAACACGCTCACGCTCGAAACCACGCAAGGCCCGGTCGTCATCCGCATGCGCCCGGATCTCGCGCCCAACCATGTGGCGCATATCAAGAAGCTCGTGAGCGAGGGTTTTTATGACGGGATCGTCTTTCACCGCGTGATCGAGGGCTTCATGGCGCAGACCGGCTGCCCCCATGGCACCGGCACGGGCGGGTCGAAATATCCGAACCTGAAGCAGGAATTCAACGCCGAGCCGCATGTGCGCGGCGTCTGCTCGATGGCGCGCGCGTCCAATCCCGATTCCGCCAACTCGCAATTCTTCATCTGCTTCGACGACGCGACCTTCCTCGACCGTCAATACACGGTCTGGGGTCAGGTGATCGAGGGCATGGAGAACGTCGACAAGATCAAGCGCGGCGAGCCCGTGCAAAATCCCGACAAGATCATCTCGGCCAAATTGAGCTGAGGCTCTTTTCCCCGACGCGCGTCGCTCAACCGGACGGCGTCGCCGAACGGTGAGACCATGCGCGTCGATCTTTTCGACTTCCATCTGCCTGAGGAGCGCATCGCGCTGCGGCCGGCTGAGCCGCGCGACAGCGCGCGGCTGCTCGTCGTACGCCCCCATGGCGCGCCTGCGCTGGAGGACAGACGCGTGCGCGACCTGCCCGACATTCTGCGTGCGGGCGACGCGCTCGTCGTCAACGACACGAAAGTCATCCCCGCGCGGCTCAAGGGCGTGCGCGTGCGCGGCGAGGCGGTCGCGCGCATCGAGGCGACGCTGCACAAGCGCGAAAGCGAAGACAGCTGGCGGGCCTTCGTGCGGCCCGCGAAAAAGCTGAACGTCGGCGAGCGCATTCGCTTCGGCGAGGCGAGCGAGAGCGCGGCTTGCCTGCTCGGCTCGCTCGATGCGGAGGTCATTGAGAAAGGCGCGGAAGGCGAAGTGCTGCTGCGCTTCGCCTTCGCCGGCGCAGCGCTCGATGAGGCGATTGCGCGCACGGGCGAAATGCCGCTGCCGCCCTACATCGCCTCCAAACGCGCGCAGGACGCAAACGACAGCGCGGATTATCAAACCCTGTTCGCGCAGGAGCCGGGCGCAGTCGCGGCGCCGACGGCGGGCCTGCATTATACGCCGGAGCTTGTGGCGGCGCTCGAAGGGCGCGGCGTCAAAATCGTGAAGGTGACCTTGCATGTCGGCGCCGGCACCTTTCTGCCGGTGAAGGCGGAGGACACGCGCGACCACCGTATGCACGCCGAATATGGCGTTGTGACCCACGCCGCCGCCGATGCGCTTAACGCCGCGCGGGCAGGGGGCGGGCGCATCGTGTGCACGGGCACGACGACCTTGCGGATTCTTGAGAGCGTGACGGACGAGGCGGGCGTGGTGCACGCAAAAGCCTGCGACACGTCGATCTTCATCACGCCGGGCTATCGCTTCAGGGCGGCGGACGTTCTGCTCACCAATTTTCATCTGCCGCGCTCGACCCTGTTCATGCTGGTGAGCGCGTTCAGCGGCCTTGAGACGATGCAGGCCGCATACGCCCATGCGATCGCTGAAGGCTACCGCTTCTACTCCTATGGCGACGCATGCCTGCTCATGCGCGCCGACGCGAGCCCCCCATGACGGATTTCTCCTTCGCCCTTCACGCTGTCGACGGGACGGCGCGCACGGGCCTCATCACCACTGAGCGCGGGACGATCCGCACGCCGGCCTTCATGCCCGTGGGCACGGCCGCGACCGTGAAAGCCATGTACGCCTCTCAGGTGCGCGAGCTTGGCGCCGATGTGGTGCTGGGCAACGTCTATCATCTGATGCTGCGCCCCGGCGCCGAGCGCGTGGCGGCGCTTGGCGGCCTGCACGCCTTCATGAACTGGCCTTACCCGATCCTCACGGATTCGGGCGGCTTTCAGGTGATGTCGCTGTCAAAACTGCGCAAGCTCGATGAGAAGGGCGTCACCTTCCAGTCGCATATCGACGGCGCGCGCCATGTGCTGACGCCGGAGCGCTCCATGGAGATCCAGCATCTTTTGGGCTCAGACATTCAGA